>WNGL01000863.1_pt1 | contig 55786 bp, 51 predicted proteins | sample 5400591 | NCBI WGS metagenome assembly WNGL01 (sample SAMN13153377, study PRJNA577476) | soil metagenome | isolation source: 80 cm soil or saprolite under Garry oak tree replicate 1 | place: USA:California | collected 2016-06-15 | reverse complement strand
TCCGGTTGTATGTGACGATGGCGTCGGCGAATCGAAACGTCCGCTCCTCCAGGTCGGCGCGAGCGATTGCCAGATCCTGGCGCTCCGGTCGCGCGGCCATGGCTTTGGTATACGCGTCGATAGCGGCCGGGTAATTCTCGAATTGTGTGTGAAGCCGGGCAAGCACAATCGACCAGCGCGGATCTCGCGGCGAGTTTTCCACGGTTTTGGCGTAGTAGCCCGTCAACTGCGTGCGCAAATCATGTTCCGAGGCAAGCCGTCCCGCCTCAGCCAGGATGTTTTGATCGTCGGGAAATCGATTGATGATCTCAATGAACTGGTCGAGCGCTTCCTGGAATTTCCTTTCGCGCACCAGGACCGGAATCAAACCACGGCGCATCGTGGCGATGCGATCGGTTTTGTCTGCTTGCGAGATCTGCGATTGCTGAATCTCCGCAATCTTCGCGACGTAAAGCTGCTGAAGGTCGGTTTGCCTGCCGCTCGCCGAAAGAGCGTCGCCCATCAAAGCAACAAATTGACCGTTGATCGAGTCGATGCGAAGCAGTTGCTCCGCCGATTGAATCGCTTCAGTGAACTGTTTGGCTTCGATCGCCTTGCGGACGACTTCGACCAGGTAATCCTTCTTAAGTGATGCGTGGGCACGTTCGGCTGCAGTGGCGAGTACTCGAATCGCTCGAGGTTTGTCGTGACGCCAGTAATAATCGGCCGTCGCCCGGATGACACCGGAGATGAGGGAATTGGCCTGGTAGATCGATTCGATCTGAGATTGAGCCGCCGCAAGATCGCCACCCGCCTCCAGGAAGTAGGCGAGTTCGAGACGAAGTCGCAGTTGCTCCTGCGGATCCGATTCGAGTTGAGCCTCGCGGCCGAGCGCACGTTCCTGAATCGAACGCATGTTGGCCTCGTCTGCCAGGCGACGGACGTAGGAAAGAATCTCCGCGCCGCTTCGTCTGATCGTCAACCAGCGCCTTGTAGTCCTTACGCGTCGCAAGTCTAAGCAGGCGCGCCCGGGAAGCGTTGCTCTTTCCGCCGAGCGCGCCTTGCATGTACTCGCTCACCGCTTGTTCTCGAAGGCCCTGGGACTCGAGAATGGCTCCCACTTCGTAAGCCCACAAAGTAGAGTCCTTCAATTGAACTCTTCCGCGCCGCAACCAGGTGAGTGCATCGGCGGGCCTGAGATAATCCCAAAACAATGTGGCCGTTTCCAGATACCCGTCCGGTTTGCCCGGTTCGATCATCGGAATTCGCACCCAGGCGCTCGTCGCGGGACCCAGCATCTCGCGATCCGCATAGATCTCTCCGACTCGGGTTAACCGCTCCCTGTTTCGCGGCTCACTGCGAGAGAGGTCTTCGGCAATCGACGCCGCCACTGATGTGTAGCTGACATCGTATGCCCCAAGCGATCGATACAACTCGGATGCTCGTCCCGCAAACATTGCGTCCGAAGGGTAAGCGGCCCCGACCGCGCGCATGATCGTTGAGGCGGTTTCAAAATGCGACTGCCACGCTGCAGCTTCGCCGATGAATCGGGTTACGAGAGGGTTGGTTGCTTCCGCCTCAGACCAACTGCTGAGACTCGCCGGGGGCAACAGATTCGCAGCGGTTTGCACCACTGAGGAGAGCGCACCTGTAGCAGCGAGACGTTCAAAGTACATGCGCCGGATGCTTTCGTCTTCATACCAATGATCGCCCAGCAGCTGCATCAGCGCGGCGGGATTCGCGGTGATGGCGGATGAATATAAGGAAATCAGGTTGTGAACGAATCGCAAATCGTGCGGAAAGCGATTCAGAGCGTAAAGGTTGACCTCCACTTGCAAGCGGCGTTCGAATGCTCCATCCGCGACCACGTCCGCCACGTACGCTTCCACATCCGTGCCGGCAAATGTGTCCACCACTTCCCGCGAAAGCGTTTGCAGTTCGTTCGCCATCCGGTTGCGAAGATAGAACCGGGCCAGCTTGTGACGCCACGATCGATCCTGGAAACGTTGAATCGCGCGGCGATACACTTGCTCAATCTCACCCGCCCTTTGGTTGGCGCCAAGGAAATCCGCAAGGCGGTCGTACAAACCGGGATCGTTGGGATTCCGGTCGATTTCAGCCCGGTAGACCGCAAGCGCATCTGCTATCCGATTCAACTGGCTCAGCCGCGACACATACCGCTGCAGAACCCGCGCATATTCCGGAGAACGTGGTTGGGCGTTACCAATCGGAACCTGTTGGGCTTTGGCCGCGAGTTCGCCAAGCAAGCGATTGTACACACCGAGCTCTTCCGGCACCTGCTTCCGTCTGGCATACGCATCCGCAACCTGAAGGGCCACTTTCGTTCGTTGTTGGGCATCGGGAAAATCACTGATGAATGCGGTGCCCTGCCGGATGATGGCCTCATCCTCTCCGTACAAGGCGTAGCTATCGATCAAGCGGGAGAGTAGCTCCGAACGTCGAACCGACCTCGGAAAACGATCCGACAGCAGCGCGTAAAGTTCCGCCGCTTTTGCCCTGTGAAAGTAGGCCTCGCTTTTGGTTTGCTGCGATCTGAACTGGACATCCGGATATTGAGAATTGAAGATCAACGAAAGAATTCCGTTCAGAAACCCGGGCGACTGATCCATCGTTGCGATGTCGCGGTAGAACGACAAATCTCCTTTGCCAAAACGAATCGGTTGGTCTGGAGCTTTCAATAAGACGCTGATGATCTGGACCAGCGCGCCCTCGGCCGAAGCGGGACCCACACGGGGCAGGCTGTACAACGCGTACGAGTAGCGGATCACTTCCTCATAGTCGTTTACCGAGTCGCACAGTATCGCAAGTGTGTTGAGTTCCGCCACTGTCCATGGAGCCTTAGCGGCTTCCTTTCGCACTCGAAACTCCGACAGCTCCCGGCGCGCCGCATTAACATCCGACTGCTTCCGGTAGTAGTGGAACAAGCGGGTGGCCGGAGCCAGATCCAGCGGGCGGGCAACAACGGCACGTCGCGCGTTCTGATAGAAGTCGAACAGCTTGTGCGAATCCTCGAGCAGCTTGAAATATCCATCCAGCAGTTCCTGCGGCCAGAGAGGATCGTAAGCCGCATCGTAAACGGCGATCGCGCCTCCAGGGGATCCGCGCTTTCCGGCGAGCGATGTCCTTGCGCGAACGGGAAACACGCGGTCGTTCGGGAAGGTTCGACGATATCCGTCCAGGATTTGGGAAGCGCGCGTGAGCATTCCGCTACCGATCAAAAAATCGAAATAGCGGCGTTGTAGAGATTCCATCCTCGGGTATTTCGCAATCCAGATCTCATAATCCTGAATCGCTGCCGCTGCCGGCATGGCTTCCGCCTGAATCAACTGTTGAGCGCGTTCGTGCAATTTCCACGCGCGTTGCTGCGCTTCAGGCTGCAACGGATCTTCGATGGCGGGCAACCTGGCCTCCGCCGCCGCCAGAGCCTGGAGTTCCTGTTGCGGCTGCATTCGCCGGTGATAGTAATCAGCCAGGGCGATCTGGCTACCGGCACGGTCCGCGGAAACAGAATCAAGCAGTTTCCATCGAGCTTCCGCATTCGAGAAATCCAGTTGAGCTTCATACTCCCGTGCCGTGATCGCGATCAGTTCCGCATCCGATGGGCTTCTGGAACTGAGCATGGCAAGCTGCGGCGCCGTCTCCTTCGGTGGCCGTCGAACGGAGGTCGAGCCACCCAGCGCCGGAACCATTCGATAAAGGACGCTCACAGCCGGTGAAGATGCCGGCAGCCATTGCACCCATGAGGGCGCCTCTGCATAAGCCCGCATGAACCACAAAGACACTAAGGCACAAAGACAAACCGGCCATCTTAGACTGAAAGCGACCTTTAGACCCTCACCCGCCGCTTCGCGGCACCCTCTCCCAGAGGGAGAGGGACCAGTTTGCAGGAATGTCCTTCTCCCCCGGGGAGAAGGTGGCCCGAAGGGCCGGATGAGGGCTCGGATGAACTTACGGAACCACCGCAAGGCTCACCTCCTGCGTCCCGATGTTGTGGGCGAAGTCCTCGCCGGACACGATTAACCGGTATTCCCCCGCTGGCAGGTCATCGGGAATTCGAAACTCGCCCGTGTTGGAGCGGGCCTCCGCATTCCACGTGAGGCGGACCGGCGCCACACCGTACATTCGCGCCACGATGGTTCGCGTTGTAGCTGACGCGCTGACCTGCAGCCGCACAGCTTCACCTCGCCGATAGCTCGTCCGGTCCAGTTTCGCCCGAACGACCGGAGGCTTACTCGCAATGACGAAGCTCTTTTGCTCGCGATAGGCGTTTCCCTGCTCATCTCTGAGGATGAGTTGGACTTGATGCGTTCCGTCCGACATGCCGGCCGGTGCCAAAAAGCGTGTCTGCCACACGTCCTCGTTCTTGAGAAATTTCAACGGTTTGATCAGTCCGAACGGAAAGATGGCAATCACGGAGCGAATCGAAGGATCGGTCTTCACGCGCAGGATCGGATCGCCCGGCCGGATCACGCGCGGCCTCAGTAGCGAGCGCGGCGCAGCAAGGAATGAAGTATAGGGCGTGACAAATTTATACTTCCGCGATAGCTGAATGATTTCATCGATGGACGCCTTATCCTCGCCGTTCTGGTCGATCTTTTCGAGCAGGGCATCCACACGTGCCTTCGCCCAGGTGCGCGGAAGCGCTTCATGATCCAGCGACTCGACCGGTAGCGGCGCGTTCGCAGTGAGCGTCAGGTCTTTCCCGTCGCGCTGTCCGGTTGCGGTGAACACCGCGGACGAAGTGGGATTCGGATATCGTCCAATCCACACTTGCTCCGATCCGCCAAATACCGCGGGTTCTAGCGCATAAACCATATCGGTGTTTCCAGCGGGCGAAACTGAAAGCCGCAATCGGTCTATTGGAAAGCGGCCGATTTTCGCGATGAATTGCTGAGCCTTGAAATCAATAGGCTCGGTACTTCGCACCCACTCGAAGACCCCGTTCGCACTGCCGATTTGCTTGAGCAGTGGCAGGTTGGCGTCATCCCCAACCGCAAATACAAACATGCGGGGTCGTTGTGAGACGGCGATGCGGTTCCACTGTGCCGTGAAGGACGAGACCAATCGCGCATTTTGAATTGGTCCTTGAGTGGACCCTCCGTCAGTAAACAAGACGACATACGCATTCTCGCCCGCCTGTCCCAACGCGCGCTCCAAAACCGTTCCCATACCGGTGCCGCCGCGGAGCCGGCTTTGCTTCACAAATGCGAGAGCCCGCTCGATCTGATCCACCGTTGCCGGCTGGACCGAACTGTTGAAAAGGGATACTTCTGAATTGAAGACGATGACGTTAAATCGATCTTGCGGTCGAAGCGATCGGAGCACGCCTTCGAACGCCTGAAAACTGCTGTCGAGTTTGTTCCATTGCATCGACAGCGATGAATCGAATACCAGAATGACAGTGCGCGGAGCCGCACTGGGTGTGGAGCTTGTTCCGAGACCGAAGAGCCCGGAAGCCTGAAAGAATCCGGTGGCGGGTGCCTGTGACGGGTTGCGATATGTGACGACGCGAAGTGTATCCGCGGTTGACGGATCGAGGCTGTACTTTACGGCGAAGTCCTCGGTCAACGCGACCCGGCTTCCTGAAAACGAGGCTCGGATTCGATTCGGGGAGCGTTCGTCCATCTTCAACGGATAAGCCTTACCAATGCCTTCAAAGGCCGTGATCGCTCGCTCCGACAGCACCGTAATGTTGATGTCGAGTTGACCGGCAACCTGCGCCTGGTAAGCGTCAGGCCGCAACGGGATCGCGAGGACACTCGACAACTGTTCGACCGGAATTCGTTCGTGGTACTCGATCTCGACCCGTTTTGTGCCTCGCGCCGGAACCGGTGTCACCTTCGCCGTGAACTCGGAACTACGAGCCGCTTCTTCCGAGCCGCGCTCGCCCATCTGAAGAAGGCCGGGATCGATTACCCGAGAGCGAAGACTGTCGTAGATTTCCTCGGCTCGCTTGCGTTCCAGAATCACGCCCGGAATGCGAGTCAGATCGTCCCAGACAGCGAAGTCCGAAAGCACGGCTCGGATCGGTAAGGCGAAGCTGTAGGTTCCTTCCAGATTACGATTCGTGTGATTGGCGAAAATCTCCCGTACCGAGATCCGCGCCGTGCCATTGTCTATTCCGATGTTCAGCGCCATCTCTTCGAGCGATAGGATGCTGGGATCTGGGGTGTTTCGGTCGCCCGGAATGAGCACACCCGAATCCGCAGCGGCCAGTGGCAGGACGAACAATAAAATAAGCAGTGCTCTCATTTTTTTTGATGCCTGCGCCCTGTCGGGCTTGCATTCGCTCCGCTCATTTTCTGATGGCTGCGCCCTCTCTTGATGCTGCGCGCTGTCGCGCTTGCGCTTCGCGTCGGGCTTGCATTCGCTCCGCTCATTTTCTGATGGCTGCGCCCTGTCGGGCTTGCATTCGCTCCGCTCATTGCAGCAGTCTTTCGATTGGCATGCGCACGATGCCGTTATCGGTTCCGATGAAAAGCTTGTCCGAAGAAGCCGCCAGCGCCGTGACGTTCAAGGAAGGAAGCCCGTCGGTTGAGGGTGTCCATCGGTTTCCGGCAGGGTCATAGACGAAGAGCCCGCGATCCAGGGTTCCGGCCAGGACGCGGCCGGCAACAACCAGCATGGCGTTGGGATTGATGACGGTTTGCCGAGGAAAGTCCCGAAACTCCGTCCATTGTCCGCCGGCATCGAGTTGAATGACGCCCCCGCCGTAGGTGCCGATGAACCACGCGTTATTAAAAGGTACAACAGCGGAAATCCAGTTCTGCTTGAGCGGCGAATTGCTGGTCGTATAGCTCGCACGAACAAACCCATCTTGAATGACCGATAATCCTCCGAGCGTTCCCGCCAACAGGCGCGACCCGTTAAAGCCGAGCGTATACACATGATTGTTTGCCAGGCCATGGAACGCGTATATCGACTCCGGTCCACCAGAGTCCATCAGCGTCACGCCCGCTGCCGTCGCTGCCGCGAGGCCCTCTGGCCGGACGGCCACGTCCGCGACGTGGTCGGAAATGAGACCGTCGGCTCGGGCAATGCGCCGAAGAATTTTGCCTTGCGGGCTGAACAGCACGAGGCCGTTGGCGGTGGCCACCACCTGCATGTTTCGATGCGGATCCGGAACAATCCGGTTGACGCAAAACACCTGGTCATCTTCGATGTGTACGGCCTTTTGCACATCATCGGTTTCGGCAATGTCCATGCCGTGGTCGAAATACCCGATCCAGAGTTTGCCCGTGGAGTCCACCGACAGGGCAGAAATGTTACGGTTTGTCCAATTGGAGTTCGCCGTGGCAATGCGTCGCGTCCAAAGACCGGTGCGAACCTCCTGTTCAAACAGGCCGTCCGCGGTGAGGGCGAACGGTATTCCACCGAGTTCGAGCAGACGGCGCGCGGTGTGGGGCTCCCCATCCGAAACCGGGATGAAGCGCGCGGCTCGTTCATTCGTCAGCTTTACCTCAACGATGCCCTCATCGACGGTACCGATCAGAAGACGGTCCTTCGTCGCAAGTAGTGTCTGGCTGAAAACGCCGTTCGCAACATGGCGGACGAATTTTCCGTTGCGAAACTCGGCAGCACCGACCGATGTCCCGACAAACACTCGGTCCTCTGAAGCGGCTATCGAGAGGACGCGGTTGTCGGGCAAGCCGTTCTGGTCATGGAATTCTTCCGCAGTGCCGCCTTGCCAGTGAATGACACCTCGATCTCGGGTACCAATCCACAGATCGCCTTCGCTGCCGGCAAGCGCCGTAACCGGAATGTTTCGAAGGCTCGCGTGAAACGGAGCCATTGCGGCGCCATCGTAGGCGATGACGCCGCCTTCCGAAAAGCCCATCAGGAGAATGCCGGTGGGTAGTATTAATAAGGATGTAACGGTCCCATAGCCTTTGTCAGCCTGGACTTGAATTTGTGAAAACCGCACGCCGTCGAATACCAGAATTCCCGCTGTTGACGTCGCTGTTGAGGATGCGATCCAGAGCTTTGGTTCCGCATCGCCGGCCACGGTTCCAACTGCCATGGTAACGGGAGGTGATGGGGGCAGGTCCCGCCCCACAAGATAAGTCGCATGCAGATTGCCGGTCAGGTCGTAAGCCCAGAGTCCACCTGCACCACAGATGTAGAGCAGATCGTGGAATAATTGCCCATCGCGAAAGTCTGGAGGCGACGGAAGGAAATCCACAGTGGCAGGGTTTGAGTCGGAGATCGGGCGGATTTGAAATGGGATCGCCGACTCCGAAACGTCAAGCCGAGCTTCTTCAACAGCTCGCTTTGCCCGGACGATCCAGACCATACCAAGAGCCATCAGGAATACCAAACCCACCAGAACCGTCCACCGTAGCTTTGCTCGCACGATTGACCTCTTGTGCAAATCGGATGCCGTCATCTTAACGGAGAGACGCGGGGGTTCGGATAATAGTACGCGAGGATTTCCTTGTACGTGTAGCCTTGTTCGCCCATGGCCGCGGCGCCATCCTGGCACAAGCCGATTCCGTGACCCGCGCCATACCCCTCAAAAAGGAATCGGTCCCCGGATCGACGGACTTCATACAGATCGCTGCGGACCTTATTCCAACCTAAGGTCCTTCCAATGGCGAGTCGAAAATATTCTGCATCGACAAGGCGCATTTCCCTGCCGCTGATCCGAAGACGCTGCGCTCGCCCGGAACTGGTTCGCTCGATGATCTCGATTCCGGAGACGTCACTCACACCAAGAGCCAATTTCAGATCGGAACCCGTGAGTTCAGCGGACCACTGCATCCGTCCACGCGAAACACAAAACCCGTCCGGTAATTGTCTGAAGTAGAGCGCCTGCGGTTCGGGGATCCCGCCACAGTTTTGATGGTAATAAGCCGGTATCGGCTGGTCGTCGTATCGAATGACTTCATTGCGGGTATCGTTGACCGCCTTGCGAAGGCGATCGTTCACGGCACTGATGCGGAAATCCTGGCAATGCGTCGTGTCGCAGAAGTCGAAGCCTTCTGCTTTATGGCGGTTCAGGAAATGCACAGCGTACGTTCGGCTTGCTACGGCAATCGCCTTCAGTGACTCATCCGATCGAAAATTCGAGGATTCGCCGGCAAGGACGGCGACGACGTAGTCTTCCAACGGGAGTTCCGTCACGATCAGGAGCGTGCCTTTGCTGGCGGTCACTTCGATTGGGTATGGCAAACGAACGGGTTTATCGCTCGCCCGCTGAATCGTGACCGGACCGGCACTCCGGAACGTTGGAGCAGCTTTACGCGCATCGATGACAACCGTCTGTCCGTCGTCGGTCGTCACTCGGATTTCTGAAGGTTGCTCGATGGAAAACAGGCGCACACGCACTGGGGCGGGCTGAGCCACCTGTGGCGAGTGAATGTAGAACCATCCCGCAAGGAAGAGACTGCTTGCTGTGAAAATGCGCGTCATCGACCGGCCTTTGTCATCGCCTGACCGTCGAATATCCGGCCGGCAATCGGTGCGGCGTCGGTTCCGCCCGTGCCCCGCTCGAGAAATACCACGACGACCATTTCCGGCCGTTCCGCCGGTGCGAATCCGGCAAACCACGCATGTCCGCCGGATGTGCCCGTCTTTCCCGCGACCTGGACGTGCTTAGAGGCCGCGAGTTGTCCGGTTCCGATATTTACCGCAGCCTGGAGTCCTTCGGACACGAGCCGGAGCGCTGGCGTGACCGATCGCGGATCCCGCAAACGTCGAGCGAGCGTGCGATAAGCTTCGGCCAACGCGAGCGGAGTGACCGCAACACTGTCTTCACCGATGCTCATGAGCTGCATCGCCTCCTTTGAGGTTGGCTGCTGAACGATTCCCGGGATTTCGGTCTGCCACTTCCCCGTCAGTGAATTGAATCCGGCATGCGAAAACGCACGGTACAACGCCTCCATCGGGAGACGTTCGGACATAACGGTGAAAAAATGGTTGCACGAGTATGCCAGAGCCATTACCGGGTCCAACGGTCCCGGCATCGTCGCGTGGGAACAGTCCAGGTTGTGTTCTCCGATTCGCACGGTCTTCGGACAAACGAGGGCGGTCGTTTCCGTCACCAGTCCAGCTTCCCACAGCGCGACCAGCGTGAACGGTTTCATCGTCGAGCCCGGCGAGGCAACGCGCCGAGCCGCAACATCCATGCGATACGAGGCGAGCACTTGACCCGTTTCGACGTCGAGAGCAACAGCCGTGCCCTGACGATCGTTCATGGCATCCTTTACCGCACGCACCAGTCGTTCGTTCGTTGTGCCAGACGGTGAAGCCAGGATCCAGGAGAGAAACAGGACGTAGATCGCAAACACTCACGAACAATAGCGCAGGATTTAGCTCCCTGCCAATGTTTTCCGCCATTTGTGCAAAGCCGATCCGGCAAAGCAGATCATCCGGAAGCCTTCGCCGGCAGGATCAGGCGGTCGAGGTCTTTGAAGGGCGAAGCCAGGGATTTCCAATGTCGTTTTCATACAGCCATTTCCCCATATAACCAGATTTCCAGCAAGCCGCAGGTTTCGAACTCGTTTTGTACGGCGCGGCTCACTTCAGTCCCGGAGCAACCACCGCGTAGCCTAGCCCTCGTGCAGCACCAGCTTGTTTGGCGTCGTTGGTCAACAGGCGGCGCAGGCCTAGTTCTTCCATCGAGGCCAAATGCAACCGGTCGAGAGTTCGGCAATGCTGCTTGCTGCCAGAAACATGTTGCTCGATGGCCCTACGGAAGACGGTCCCGGACAGGTCGCGAAACTCGAACGGCGCCGTTTCGCGGAAGGAAGCCAGTGCGCCTCGGTAGGCCTGGTAGCGGGTTTTGGTGATTGCGCCGCCGAGCCACTTCGCGCGGAGCTGGACCTCCGTTTCGAGTTCCGCCAACGTTGAGACCACCACTTGTTCCTCGCGCGCGACGGCCTTCCGCACGGCCTCGCTCTCTGGCTCCTCCCACAACAGTTTCAGCAGAGAACTGCTATCGATGTAAATCATGCCCGGTCAGCGTTCGTCCCGCTCCTTGAGCAGCGCCTCATCTACCCAGCGCGTCACCCTGCCACCGCTTATCTTCCGTTGCCACTTGCCGTGGGCCACCGGATTGAAGCGCTTGCGCGGCTTATCCGGCTCGACGTAGCGGACGAGCTTCGCGACCGGTTTGGAATCGCGGGTGATGAGGATCTCGGGTTCTATCTGAAGCGCCTTCTCGGCTTCAGGCCATCGTTGACGCAGATCACGGACAGTTACGGTCTTCATCGGCACAGGATAACATGTTTCACACCTCTTCACTTCAAACAGGCCGAGACTCGCGGGCCATTCCTGGTTTCCCGGAGTACTTCCTAAGACTCGACATAAGATGCTGGCGAAGGGTTACCGTAGGAGAAATAGAAAAGGGGCCGAGACTCTGAAGCTGTGAATTAGGGAAAAAGAACCTCGGATGAGAATTGAGAATTGATTAGTGATCATTAGTGATTATTGATTAATGCCCTTGAACAATCTTAGATTTGGCCAAGCGCATTACTCATTAACCACTAATCAATGCTACTTCGGATTTGGAGTCTGATTCTGTCCCAGACCTCCAGTGATGCCCTCTACCTGGTGTCCGATTTGGATCGCTCTGAGCTTTGATATTTCTGCCGGCCTGGCGGCCATGGGATCGACGTCGCCACAAGTAAATCCTCTCAAGGTGCATTCTGAAGTAGTGTGTTTGATTCCCTTTTCCTTCATCAGCCGGCTCATCAGGTCTACCGCTTCGTCCTTGTAGACGGTCGAGTTGTTAGGGCGGAAGGTCCCTACACCGATCGCATAGTCGATTGGCATCAGCGGCTCGATGCTTCCACCGAAGGAGCCATCATTTTTCTTACCCAAGTCATGAGCTCCCAAGTTAGCGCCGACGTCCACCAGGTACTGTATGATCTTGGGCACTCCGAACTCCCCAGCAGCCATCAGCACGGTAATACCGGCATCATCGGCCGCATTCACATCGGCTCCGAGTTCCACTAGAAGTTTGATGACTTCCAGCCTTTCGGCCTCAGATTTTCCCCTGCTATAGCCATCGATCCACGCGTATCCTGCGGCAGCCATAAGCGCCGTCTCGTTGTCGCTGGACACGATGTTAGGATCAGCGCCGTAAGACAGCAGGAGTCGAACCAGTTCCAGATCGGCGGAAAACGCCGCGCGCGCGAGTGCTGTAGCGAACGCGGTCCGTGGTGTCAAATTAAGCGCGGATCTACGGGACGTTGGGATGTTACTGACGAATGCATTGGGATCCGCTCCGGCTGCCAGAAGTTTCTTGATCAGCGGAAGAGGATCCAGGGTCACCATCCACGGCATACCGGGGTTGAATTCCATATTGCGGCGATCCACCGCCCAGAACAGCGGCGTAAACCTTTCGGCGTCGGCATTATTCACATTCGCTTTGCTGTCGATTAGAAACGATGCAAGTTCGTAATTGCCATTGTAGACCGCCAGATCTAACGGACCTTTCCCGTCGGCTGAGATCGCATTCACATCCGCTCCAGCAGCGATTAAAAGGCGGGCAGATTCCTGATCCCCCTGGCGAACCGCAAACATCAACGGTGTCAACCCGCCGTAATAATCTTTCTTTGGCTTTTCACCAGCCTCGGGATTGCGTGGCGCGCTTGTTATCGCGGAATTTGAGGTCGAGCCCCCGCGGCGGCTTTCCGACGGCACAATCTTTGAACGAGCATTGAGATTCGCGCCGTGGTCGATGAGCATCTTCACAGCCTCGGGATGGCTCTCGGAAGCGGCCCACATCAAGGCGGTCGTATCGCCCCAGTTCTCCTTCGCGTTGACCTGGGCTCCGTTGTCTAACAGCACCTTGATCGCGTCGGGCTTGCCGGTGCGTGCCGCCATCATGAGCGCCGTATCTCCATATTTCGTCAGCGTGGCATTCGGGTCCGCTCCCACCTTGACGAGTTTTTCGATCATGGCCGCATTCCCGTTAATGACGGCGAGCTGCAGCGGTGTGGCGCCCGCGCGCGTCGCGGCCGACACATTTGCCCCGGCGCGGATAAGCTGTTCCGCAGTTTCCAGGTCATCCAAACGCACCGCCCAATGGAGCGCCGTGGTGCCGTCAGTTTGCGGTGCATTAACATCTGCCTTTTTCTGCAGCAAGGAACGCACAGCCACCTTATTTCCCTTCATGACCGCGTCGGCTACATCACTAACGGCCGCGCCGAGACTGGCGACCGACAGCAACACGAACACGCAGCACCCAAGTACGCGTCTGATACACATGTGTTGGCTCCTAAGCCTCATTCACTCTGAACGCTTTTAGGACTTTGAAAGTGATTTCTACCATTCTGCCTTAGTGATTGACAATAAAAATCTTAGGAGAAAACCAAGAGCCTCGAACGACGCTAGAAATGGCTTGCAATGCCCAGACGTTCATTAGATAGTTACACGCAAACTATCTTTCCCAAGGCGTTTTGGGATGGCCGTTTTTGCAAACGCCTTCATGACCATTCTGAAATGGAGCTATCGTGATGAAAAACAGGCTATTGGTAGGTTGCATGGGAATCATGTCTGCGGTTCTCGGCTATGGGCAGGCGGCCGGGCCGCAGCGGCAATCTCCAGGAACTGCCCCAGCGTCGGCCACGAGCGGAGCGAGTGCAAGCCCGACAGGGCGCAGCAATCTATCCACGAGCGGAGCGAGTGCAAGCCCGACAGGGCGCAGCAGTCTATCCACGGCGCAACGCGCGCTTCTCGACCAGTACTGCGTGACGTGCCACAACGAGCGAACGAAAAGGGCCAATCTTTCGCTCGAAAAATTAGATCTCACAACGGTAGGTGATAACCCGCAATTGTGGGAGAAAGTCGTGCGTAAACTTCGGGGTGGCGTGATGCCCCCGCCGGGCATGCGACGGCCGGATTGGGCCGCCTACACCGCGCTCACGGAGTTTCTGGAAGCGGAAATCGATGGCAAAGCGAAGGTAAATCCCGGAACCAAAGTACTCCATCGTCTGAACCGCACCGAATACTCCAATGTCGTCCGCGACCTCCTGGATCTCGAGATCGACGCCGCGACACTTCTGCCCCCAGACGATTCGAGCAGAGGCTTTGACAATATCGCCGGTTCGTTAACGATATCTTCGACACTGCTGGAATCCTATGCGGCGGCGGCGGGGAAGATCGCCCGAATGGCGGTTGGCTATTGGAAGACGCCGACGGAATCGACCTATATTGCACCGAGCGATACCTCACAGGAATGGCATATCGATGGTCTCCCTTTTGGCACTCGCGGTGGAATGGTCGTCAGTCATGTCTTTCCGGCCGATGGCGAGTACAAGTTTTTGGTCAAGGAATTCGTTCTCGGTCCCTATATTGGAGACGAGCAAATCGAGATCAGCATTGATGGCGAGAGAGTGCACCTCTTCGAATGGAATGATCTCAAAGGGGGGAACCCTGGCGCAGACGGGGACACCGGGGGCGGTCTGGAGGTCACTGTTCCAGTGAAAGCCGGCACGCATAAAGTGGGAGCCACCTTCGTGGCCACCAACTACCGGCCCAGCCTCGATCCCGCCAAGCACTATGCACGCAGCACGCTGGAAAATAGCAGGATCGCGGGCTTCACCAACTATCCCGAGGTCGGTCTTTTGAAGATTCAAGGACCGTTCACCGCCCAACGTCCAGAGGACTCGCGCAGCATTCGTAAGGTCTTTACGTGCCGGCCCTCGAGCGCCAGTCAAGACGAGCCCTGCGCCAGGGAAATCGTTTCGACGTTAGCGCGGCGCGCTTATCGGCGTCCGACAACGGCGGAGGATCTTGAGGGGTTGATGGGCTTTTACCAGGACGGCCGCCGTAGCGGCACTTTTGAGGACGGCATCGAGCTAGCGCTTCGGCGAATCTTAGCGAGCCCGCAATTTCTGGTGCGTCTCGAAAATGAACCGGCCAATGTGGCGGTAGGTCAAACTTATCGCATTAGCGACCTGGAATTGGCCTCTCGTTTGTCGTTTTTCCTGTGGAGCAGCATCCCGGACGACGAACTGATAAACCTGGCCAGCCAGAGGAGACTTAGCAATCCCACGGTGCTCGATCAACAGGTGCGGCGCATGCTCGCCGATCCCCGATCCGAGGCTCTGGTGAAAAACTTCGCCGCCCAATGGCTGTACTTGCGGAATTTGCGGGCGGCGGCTCCGATTCAAACAAGCTATCCCGACTGGGACGACACGCTGCGGCAGAGTTTCCGGCGTGAGACGGAACTGCTGTTTGAAAGCGTTATGCGCGAGGACCGTAACGTCGTGAATTTCTTGACCGCAGACTATACGTTCCTCAATGAACGGCTTGCCAAGCACTATGGCATTCCCAATGTTTATGGATCCCAATTCCGCCGGGTGACGCTCGGACCTGAACTGGACTACCGTCGAGGATTGCTGGGTCAGGGAAGCATCCTGGCGATAACCTCGGTTCCCGACAGAACTTCACCGGTCAAGCGAGGCGTCTGGGTGCTTGAAAACATCCTCGGTACCGCCGCTCCGGAACCTCCACCGAATGTTCCGGCCTTGGAGCAGACCGAGAATCCTGATCCCACAAAAGTTCTGACATTGCGCGATAAGCAGACGCTGCACCGGAAAAATGAGCCTTGTGCAAGTTGCCACAAAATCTTTGACCCGATCGGTTTTGCGCTCGAAAACTTTTCTGCCGACGCAAAGTGGCGCGACAAGGATGGAGGCGATGCGGGAACGACCATCGATGCATCCGGCCAACTCTTTGACGGCGCCACGATCAATGGGCCGGTTGGCCTGAGACAGGCGCTTCTGCGGTATTCCCCCCAATTTGTCCGTATGGTGACTGAGAAGCTGATGACCTACGGCTTGGGCCGGGGCGTCGAATACTCCGATATGCCCGTGATCCGCTCGATCGTGCGGGATGCGGGCGCAAAGAACAACCGGTTCTCGGCGATCGTGTCGGGAATCGTCAAAAGCGCTCCCTTCCAGATGAGGATGAAAGTGGAAGAAAGTGCTGCGAATGAGTAGGCAAAAATAATTAGTCGTTATTCAGAAACAGGCCTTACGATTGGACAATGCATCCGGTGAATGAGGGGGTCAGATGATGTTTATCACGAAAAAACATATTCCTCGCCGTACGTTTCTGCGCGGCTGTGGCGTAACACTAGGCTTGCCGTTTCTCGAGTCGATGCTGCCTGCACAAACGCCTCTGCGCCAGACGGCAGCAAGCTCCGTGAGACGCTTTGTAGGTATATGGCACCCGCATGGTGCGGCGCCGGGGTATTGGAGTCCTCTGCAGGAAGGCTCCAACTTCGAATTTTCGTTTATCACGAAACCATTGGAGCCATTCCGTGATCGCGTGGTGCTCATCACCGGACTTGACGCTACGGCCTCATTCCCCACGCTGGATGAACCCGGCGGCGACCACGCTCGTGGCGCGGCCTTATTGTCCGGCGCCCGCCCACGAAGGGACTCGGTGAGTCCTTATCTGGGTGTCACGATCGATCAACTGATCGCGAACAAGCACGGCAAAGACAACCTGTTGTCATCCATTCAGCTCGGGATTGAGGATCCCGGTAACAATACCGGCAACTGCAACTGGGGTTACAGCTGCTCTTACTCGAACTCTATCTCGTGGCCTACACCCACGACGCCGCTTCCGACAGAAGTCAATCCGCGAATGGCCTTCGAGCGCTTGTTCGGCAACGGTGTTAGCGCGGAGGAGCGGCTTGCTGACCGCAAGCGGAACGGTAGCATCCTCGATTCGGTAACCCACGAGCTTTCTCTTTTGAAGAAAGGCATCGGTGCGGGCGATCGCACCAAACTCGACAACTATCTTGAGAACATTCGTGAGATTGAGCGGCGGATCCAAAATGTGAGCAGCAAACCCGTGTCTGAACAGTCTCTCGAGGTCCCATTTGGCATACCGGCAGACAACGATCTCCATTTCAAGATAATGTACGACTTGATAGCGGTGGCTTTCCAGGCCGATATCACCCGCGTCGCCACACTGATGTTAGGCCGCGACCTCACCTCCACCAACTTCCCGGCATGTGGCTTTAATGGACCGTGGCATGGAACGTCTCACCACGGCGACATTCCCGCGAATAAGGCCAACTATGCCAAGATAAACCGGTATCACGTACAGAACCTGGCGTACTTCTGCGAAAAGTTGCGGAATATTCCCGACGGCGACGGCAACGTTCTGGATCACGTGCTGATCTACAAGGGAACCAACATGGGTAATTCGCATCGGCACGCGCATGAGAAAATTCCGGTTGAACTCGTCGGTGGAGTCGATGGTACTTTCAAGGGGAACCGTCACATTGTGTTCCCGGACAATACGCAGAGGGCGTCCAACATGCTATTGAGCATCCTCGATCTGTACGACATTCACCGGGACAGTATCGGGGACAGCACCGGACGTCTGCCTGGGTTAGCCTGAGATCTGCGGGCGGTCCGACGCCCAGAGCCAGGTCGACTTTCATTATCGCCGGTAAGTGCTCTCAGTAAGCAATTGCCGGCGATAATTTTTAGCGGCCGAGTGCAGCCATCAAGGAAGTCACGAAGTATGGCGTGGGGTACCGGCCGGCCGTAATGAGGCCGCGAAGCGGCGTACCGATGCAGACGGTGGGCCCGACGCTCAGAAAATGAAGGAGAATTTCCAATGAAATGGAGATTTGGAAAAGCTGCAATGTGGTTGGTCGTTGCAGTCATGGTGGCCAACTTGGCAGTACCGGCGGCCGCGCAACGAAGAAGACCAAATCGACCGGTAGTGGATCTGCCTCGGGGTCCGGTGAGGCCCATCATACTCAGGAGTTGCACCGCATGCCACGGTATAGACGACTATGCTTTCCATGCCATGGACAGAGCCGGATGGCAGGCACTCATCGAGACAATGAAAGAAAAAGGAGCTGTTATTTCTGACGAAGACCGGTCTATTCTCCTCGACTGGCTCGTCGCTAAATTCGGCCCGGACTCGAAGCCGTTCCAGCCAGGCCAGGCGCCTCCCCCCACTCTCGCTGACGGTGCAGCCAGGAGACTTCTCCAAAACGCGTGTACCACATGTCACACACTGGAACGAGTGGATGCCGCGAGGTTTACCCAAGAAAAGTGGCAAGCCATCGTGGTAGAAATGAAAAATAAGGGCGCTGAGCTTGCGGACGAAGATGTTGCCACTCTGGTCGAGTACTTTACCAGAACCCACGGTCCGACGAATTGAACGAGTTTTACGAAACCGAAGACGTCTGCCGGTTCACTAACCTAGAAATTCAGACGGCCACCGATCGTGAATCTGCGGCTCCCTTGCGCATCACTGAATCGCCCGAAGTTGGGCGAGTTCATGTTCAAATTGAGGAGGAACGGGTTGTTCTGTGTGTCCCGATTCGTGTTATAGCCGAAATTGGGATGGTTCAACACGTTGACCGTATCGACTCGGATTTCAAACTCTTTAGTTTCCGAAATCCTCACGCGCTTGATCAGGTTGATGTCCAACGCCAGATGCCCCGGTCCCTCGATCCATCTCAGTCCCGACCTGTCCGGGAGCAGGATTCACGAGAAGAAGCCGGCCCTGGGAGTCCGCTATCGCCTTGTTGCTGAATTGAGTGTTGAGTCCGTTGAGTGACGTGACGCTGGCGACTGAAGGATCCGAGGGTTGCTGCAGGCCAGGGAAGTAGGTCACACCGTTCGGCAGCTTGGTGACTTTCCCGATATTCTGGATACGAAGGATGTGGTTGATCCGCTTCAGTCCGCTCTGCTGCAAACCGGACCGGTCAACTCAAAAGTAGCTCTGAAATAGTGGCGTCATTATAACAACAGAGTCAGGGCGGGTTAAGCAATGGAGCCGTGATCGAACCGCGGATTACGCGGATTTTGTCAGCGAAATCCGTGTAATCCGCGGCTAAAGATTCCCACTAGTAGCGGTAATGCGACGCCTTATAGGGGCCTTCGGCGGGAACGCCGATGTAGGTGGCCTGCTCGGGCGTGAGCTTCGTCAGCTTCACGCCAAGGTGGTCGAGGTGTAGACGCGCGACTTCCTCATCGAGTTTCTTCGGCAGCATGTACACCTTCTTCTCGTATTTGCTCCCGTTCTCTTTCAGGTCCAGCTGAGCCAGCACCTGGTTGGTGAATGACGCCGACATCACAAAGCTCGGATGCCCCGTGGCGCAGCCGAGGTTCAGCAGGCGGCCTTCGGCAAGGATCATCACGCTGTGGCCGTCGGGAAAACGCCATTCGTCGTACTGCGGTTTGATGTTGATCCTTTCGATATTCTTGACCTTCTTCAGTCCCGCCATGTCGATTTCATTGTCGAAGTGACCGATGTTGCCGACGATGGCCTTGTCCTTCATCTTCGCCATGTGCGCCGTCGTGATGACGTCCTTATTGCCCGTTGTCGTGATGAAGATGTCCGCGCTTTCAACGACGTCTTCCACAGTCTTCACCTCGTAACCCTCCATCGCCGCCTGCAGAGCGCAGATGGGATCGATCTCGGTCACAATCACACGGCAACCCTGGCCACGCAGCGCCTGCGCGCATCCTTTGCCGACTTCGCCGTAGCCAAGAACCACGGCGACCTTTCCGCCGAGCATCACGTCCGTCGCCCGCATCAAGCCATCGGGCAACGAGTGCCGGCAGCCATAGATGTTGTCGAACTTGCTCTTCGTCACAGAGTCGTTGACGTTAATCGCGGGGAAGAGCAGTTTGCCCGCTTCTTCCATCTGATACAGGCGATGCACGCCGGTAGTCGTCTCTTCCGAAACGCCGAGGATTTCTTTCGCGATTTTCGACCACACGCCCGGCCGCTCTTTGAGTTCTCGAGTGAATGTGCTCAGGATGACGCCCCACTCTTCGGGATCGCTAGCCGGATTGAATGCGGGGATCCTGCCGGCGGCTTCAAACTCCAGCGCCTTGTGGACGAACAGCGTGGCGTCGCCACCGTCGTCAACGATTTGTGCCGGGCCCGAATTGTCCGGCCACCGGAGAGCCTCCGCCGTGCACCACCAGTACTCTTCAAGGTTCTCGCCTTTCCAGGCAAACACCGGAATGCCACGAGGATATCCAGACGTGCCTCTGGTTTCGGGCCGGCCGACCACCACCGCGGCTGCCGCGTGATCCTGCGTCGAAAAGATGTTGCACGACACCCAGCGCACATCGGCGCCGAGTTCAGTGAGCGTTTCAATGAGCACCGCCGTCTGAATGGTCATATGCAGGCTGCCCATGATCCGCATTCCGAAAAACGGCTTCTTCCCAGCGTAGCGAGCGCGAATCGCCATCAGACCTGGCATTTCCTGTTCGGCAAGCCGGATTTCCTTGCGGCCGAACTCTGCAAGAGACAGGTCTTTTACTTTGAAAGGCTCACGTCCTGCCTTTCGCGCTTCGTCAAAAGCGTGGGTACGTTCGATCGTAGCGGGCATTTATAACTCCTTTGTATTTGAGATCCGTTTGTCGGGTGTCATTTGAATATCGGGCCCACCGGTGATATCGGGCCCACCGGCCGGGCGTATGTTAATCCTTCATCATTCTGAGATGTCAACTCTTTTCGCCCCGTTTGTGGTGCCCTGATCGCAGTTGAGCGCACTGTCACCGCAAGGGTACTTCACTACCACCAGCCCGCATGACATCTTTTCCTAGAAACTTTCCGCGATTCCCGGACCCAGACCTTAATGAATGAGTCGTATTTGATTGAATTGACAAGCGCTTTCAATACGGGAAGGATAACTGCATCCATTTCCCGCAGCGATCCGGGGCTTCCAGGTCGCAATCGTCTACAAACCGTTACCAATGAACGCTGGAGGGCCTATGCGCAACGAGCATCAATTCCTAAACCGTCAACCGCCGTCTGAGAGCACCGGGCAAGAAGCACCGCGACGAGATGAAGGCCAGAGGGCTTGGATGGACGAATCACTTGAGCACATCCAATCCGATGTCCGACGCACACGACTTCAGGTTGAGCATCACCTGAATGAATATCAATCTCATGTGCGCCGAACAAAAGCATTATGGATGATAGCTATCGTGTTGGCTATAACTCTGCTGGGCTTGTCGTGGCTCGGTTACCCGTATCTCCAAGAGCACCGTGCCATGCTCGGCCAGTTGCCAACGTTGCAGAATGTGCTCCAAGGGCTTGGCGAACGCGTGAATTCTACAGAAGAAAGACTCAGCGCCCAGGCGACCGAAGAGACAAACCTGACGAACCGGATGGCCAAATTTGAACAGAGCGTGAGCTCGAATTTCCGAAGCGCACGAAGTCAAGCACAGACGTTCGCTACTCAAGCCGGCTTGCGGATCAGAGATGAAATGAATCAAAGTCTGCGATCTATCCAAAATCGTCTTACCGGCGTCGAGTCCACCCAACGCGAATCCGCTGAGCATGTGGCTAAGCTGGAGGACGAATTGGCCAACTTGCGCGGGGAGATGGCAAATATGCGAGAGCGGACAGCGCAACAAGTCAGCGCAGCGCAGCAACTCAATGCAGCACAGCTACTCACAACAAGTGAGCTGTCCGGTCTTAAGGGTAGGGTGGAATCGAACACGAATAAGGTCAACAATGTTGCGGACCATATCAGCCGGCAGCGTACCGATTTCGAAGTCACCAAAAATCGGACCGAGCAAGTCGTGCCCGGCGCCTATTTGACAATCCGGCAAACCGATGTCGAAAAGCAAAACGTCGACGGCTGGCTGCAGCTTGCCGCTGAGGGACGCATTCTGTGGATCCATGGACACGGCGCCCAGACGCCAGTAACCTTCGTCACTCAGCAGGAGCAGCGGGTACACGAATTGGTATTCACACGGATCGGAAAGAATGGTGTCGCCGGCTATGTGCTCGCGCCGACGCCCGTAGCGAACGCATTTGTTACCAAAGAATAAAATTTGAAGAACCGCTCAATGTCGCCGCACATAGCAACTGAAGGAAAGAAGTAGTTTCTGCCGTACGTCCTCTCCATGTCTGGAGAGGACGTGCAATTCATTCCTCACGGCAAATCTGCCCACTGCCGTGCATTTAGAAACCCGGCGGAAACGCTGCCTCGCCGAAGGATGCAGCTTATAATGTCCGGGTTCAAATAAAGGAATGCTTCAACGCGTCAAATTGGAAAGTCCACTGTGGGGCATCGTTCTTGCATTTTGCCTGACAGCAATGGTTGCCCGGTTGACGAGTTATGTCGCTCCCCGAGTGCATTGGGAGCCAGTCCCGGGATTACACCTTCACCATTACGTGTACGGTATTTTCATTCTGACTGTGGCCGGATATCTCGCCCTGTTAGTCAAAGGTCCGCGAGCGACATTGGCGATCGCACTGCTTTACGGCGTGGGAGTCGCTCTGACATTCGATGAGATTGGAATGTGGTGGAACCCTCGCATCGAGCGCGGAGCCCGATGGAGCTACAACGGACTTGCGATTCTCATCGCGGCTTTCGCGCTGTGGTGTCTGCTTCCCTTTCTGCTCCGCCGGAAAACACCAATGGTAAGGCGGGCGGAATGCGCCCACGACGCGGTCACAGCCATCAACCGGGAGTGAGGCCATGCCTGAAATCACCATTCTCGTCGTGGACGACTTCGACGATGCGCGCGAATTAATCACGCTCATTTTTCAAGATGCCGGATATCGTGTCATCGGAGCGAGGAATGGCCGGGAGGCGGTCGAGCAGGTTTTGGCCGACCCGCCGGATATCATTCTCATGGACATCTTCATGCCTGAATTCGACGGCATTGAAGCCACTCAACAAATCAAAACGAACCCCCGCTTTCGTCACATACCGGTAATTGCATTTACAGCTAAAAGCCCTCTCTCGAATTCTGCAGCAGGTCTTTTTGCCGCGACTCTAACGAAACCATGTTCGCCTGCGGTGCTTTTGGAGACTGTCGGGAAATGGACGGACAGTACAAGGCGGCTGCAGCACGGGCGCGATTCTGGCTAGCACTGCCGCCTGGCTGGACGGCTCCGTACAGCATTAGGGTTGGCGGAAACCTGGATCGAATCCAATCTACTTGGTGTTCTTGGGTCAAAGCTTGTGGTTAAATTGGCTAGAATTAGGCACCTATGAGAGAAATCATTTCCTCCATCGAGGCCGAATATCGCCGTTACAAAATTCTCGGTGAAGGTGCGATTCGACAAACGCACGAAGACGAGTTGTCGAGGGCCGGGGACAATAATGGCAATTCGATCGCGGTTCTTGTCTGGCATATTTCGGGAAATCTGAAATCACGATTCACGGATTTCCTGAATGCTGATGGCGAAAAACCGTGGCGTAACCGAGACGCAGAGTTCGAATCTCACACAGGGGTGACGTCCACTCAACTGTTTGAAAGATGGAACGAGGGCTGGGCTGTCCTCTTTAGCGCGCTCCAATCCCTGAGCGACACCGATCTCTCGCGAACGGTCACCATTCGCGGAGTCCATTTTCAAGTTCATGAAGCGCTTCATCGATTGCTGGCGCACACCAGCTATCACGTCGGGCAGATCGTCTATCTGGCAAAATCGTTTCGCGGCAGCGAATGGAAGACCCTGAGTATTCCTCTCGGGAAGTCCGAGCAATACAACCGCAATCCCACGCTGGAAAAACTCAGCTGAGGGACGACTCAAGGTCAATTTCACATATTGCGGGAACACCAAGACACACGCTCAATGTCAACTGCGGGCTATACATCCAATATCTCGATTGCCTGTTCGATGCTCTTGATCGGGTCGTGGCCGGGGGATGGTCTGAATTCATGCGCGATATAGCCGGTAAAACCCAGCTCAGCGATGGTCTTTGCGACGTATCGGTAGTTGATCTCTTGCGTCTCGTCGAGTTCGTTGCGTCCGGGGACTCCGCCGGTGTGAAAGTGAGCGATCCACTGGAAGTTCTCTTTGATGTTTTGGCAGAGGTTTCCGTCCATGATCTGAACATGGTAAATGTCGAAGAGCACCTTCACTCGGGGTGAGTTGACCCGTTTACAAACCTCGACGCCCCAGGCCAGGTGGTCGCATATCTGATCCGGCCGGCCCAGCGTTTGATTGCTGTCATACTTGCTGTTCATAACTTCCATGCAGATGGTCACGCCTTTATCCTCGGCATGGCCCTTGATCCGATTCAAATACGCGGCACAATGGTCAGCGCCCTCGGCATAGGACATGCCTCGCCGTTGCCCGCCGACCGTGATCATGTTCGGAACGCCGTTAGCCGCGCACTGATCAATAGCCGCACTCATCGACCTTTCGATTTGATCGTGAAGCTCTTTTCGGATCAGTCCATCTTGAATCGTGACGCCGGTGGAGGGACCCATCGTCGGGATCAGGCCGTACTTTTTGAGGGTGGGCCAGTCCTGCGGACCAATGAGGTCGAAGCCCTTACAACCCAGCCGCACGGCCACGCGGCACATGTCGTCGAAAGACAGAGTGGTATTGGCACCAAAATTGTTTCGCATGAGGGCCTGTTTGATGCGGCCCTTGCGCTGGATTACCGGTTGGTCTTGAACGGCAGCAACTACACCAGCCGCAGCAAATGCGTTTAGGAATTCTCTTCGTCGCATGGTCGGCATTATATCGACACCCGGAATAGCTACATAATTTTTTGGTTCTGTGAAATTCGAAAATTCGCAATTCGAAAATCAACTACGGCCTGTTTGACTGCGATCACCTTTCGCCGTTAAGATCAAGACCCAACTATGAGTAAATCCAAGAAAACTTCAGTTGGCCGCCGTAAGTTTCTGGCAGGCGCGGCTGCAGGTGCAGCAGCGCTGGTTTCGAAACCGCAGGGAGGGAAAGTGCAGGACCCTCAAGATCACGACCACCAGGTGGTTCCATCGGATCTCACGCTGCGGACGAAGGCGCTCGAATCATTGTTGGTTGAAAAGGGGCTCGTCGATCCGGCCGCGCTCGATGCGCTTATTGATACTTATGAGCACAAGGTCGGGCCGCGGAACGGCGCGCGGGTGGTCGCAAGGGCGTGGGTCGATCCCGCTTATAAGAAACGTTTGCTGAGGGAGGCTATTCCTGCGATCGCAGAACTCGGTTATGGCGGCTCGCAGGGCGAACACATGGTCGTGGTTGAGAACGGACCCAAGGTGCACAACCTTGTTGCATGCACGCTGTGCTCCTGTTATCCCTGGCCGGTTCTGGGCCTCCCACCGGTGTGGTACAAGTCCGCGCCCTACCGCTCGCGCGCCGTCATCGACCCGCGAGGAGTCTTGCGCGAGTTTGGGCTCGAGTTGGCGGACGATGTGGAGATACGCGTTTGGGACAGCACGGCGGAGGTGCGATACCTCGTCCTGCCGGAGCGCCCGGCAGGCACCGAGAAGATGAGTGAAGAGGAGCTTGCCGCGCTGGTCACCCGCGATGCGATGGTCGGTGTCGCCAAGGTCACATTGCAGCGGACGGGAGGTAAGGCATGAACGGCGTGCACGACATGGGTGGCATGCATGGCATGGGGCCAATTGAACACGAGAAGAACGAAGCTGTCTTCCATGCACCGTGGGAGGCGCGGGCGTACGCGCTGAATCGGGCTATGGGAGCCTGGGGCAAGTGGAACATCGATGCCTCACGTCACCAAATTGAGCTCATCCCACCGGCTGACTATCTGCGCATGAGTTATTACGAGAAATGGATCACGAGGCTTGTGGAACTCCTGGTCAAGCATGGTCTCGTCACGCGTGCAGAGATCGAAAGCGCCAAGCCGGTGCCGGGCTCTACCAAGGCTACTCCACCGCTCACGGCAGAAATGGTGGCACGGACCCTCGGCAGAGGCGCATCCACAGGCCGGGACGTTCCTGTGGCTCCGCGCTTCAAAGTGGGTCAGCGGGTGCGCGCCCGCAACATCCACCCGCAGGGTCACACGCGCTTGCCGCGGTACGCGCGAGGCAAGCTGGGCACGATCGCTCGTGATCACGGCGTCTTCGTCTTTCCGGACACCAACGCCCATTTTCTCGGTGAAAAGCCACAGCACGTTTACTCCGTGCGCTTCGCGGCACGCGAATTGTGGGGTGAAAAAGCCGGGCGCCGCGATGCTGTCTACGTCGATCTGTGGGATGACCACCTTGAGCAAGCCTGATCCAACCCCGGCTGCCGAGCGCCTCCGAGAACTGCCGCGCCTTCCGCGGGAAGAGGGCGAACCGGTCTTTGCGGAACCTTGGGAGGCCCAGGCGTTCGCGCTCGCCGTCAAGCTCTCCGAGCAAGGACATTTCACCTGGAAGGAGTGGGCGGCCGCTCTGGCTAGCGAACTCCAGGCTGCGGCCAGCCGCGGTGAACCCGACGACGGCTCACATTATTATCAGCATTGGCTGGCGGCTCTCGAAGGCCTGGTTGCGGCCAAAGGATTGATGGATCCTGCAGCGCTCGCCGCGCGCAAGGAGGAATGGGCGGAAGCGTACCGGCGTACGCCACACGGAAAACCCGTGGAGCTGTGACCAGCGCAACGGAACGCCGGCAAGTCGGTCACAGTATTTGCCACCTGCACCGCCAATACCTGGCAAAGAGTGAACCTGGAGCAGTTCATGACGGGACCAAAGCATTTCGGATTTCTTGTCATGTCGATATTGGTAGCGACGCACACGTCTGTATTTGCGCAAACTCCGTGTGCCGGGTCGCGCGATCTCAGGTTGATCAATGGCAGGATTCACACGATGGACAAGAAAGACTCCGTCGTGTCCGAAGTCACGATTCGGGAAGGAATTTTCGCCGCCGTCGGCAAAGCCGCGAATTTAAGGCTGAACCCCTGCACTAAGGTCATTGACCTGAGTGGCCGAACTGTCGTCCCAGGGCTCGTCGATAACCACAATCATATCGTCCTGCTGGGCATGCGGCCGGGCCATGACATCCGCCTGGAAGCGGCCGCTTCGATCGCAGAAGTACAGGCCATACTCAAGGCGAAAGCGAAGACTGTAGCGCCGGGAGCTTTTATCACGACGCTGGGCGACTGGAACATCAAGCAATTCGCCGAGAAGCGGTTGCCGACGCTAGCAGAGCTGGACGAGGCGCTGCCCAATCATCCCTACCTTATGAACGGCGGTGGTGGAACCGTTACGAACAGCCAGGGCAAAAAATTTTTCGAGGGCAAGGGCATCGTCGTCAGTCCGGCAGGCGCTATTGCCAACGGCCCACCTTTCCTGGCGGCGCTAAACTTGTTGCGCGCAATCCAGACTTTTGAGGATATGAAGCGAGGAACGCTTGACGCGATGACCTATACCGCGAGCATGGGTCTGACGACAAACGTCGACATGGGGGCTTTCACAATTCCCGGTACGCCAGACATGCAAGATGCAGCCATCGCGGACAACGTGGAGAGCTTGAATCCGTGGACAATGTATGACGCGTTCATGGCCTTGCACCGGGAACGGAAGCTCACCACACGTCTGCGCATTTTCTTTCTCACCGAAGACACACGCCCCGATGTCCCCATCCTGAAACAGCGGCTGCTCAACTCCTTCCCCAACTTCGGCGACGACATGCTGAAGACCGCGGGCATCGGCGAGTTTGCGGCGGCGTGGCGTTTCCAGGCAGGCAACACACCCACAAACTACGAGACAGCCTTGCAGCTCGTCGCGAAGCACGGGTGGGCATTTCAGCAACACACGTTGTCGCTGGCCGAGGACCAGTTCACCACGAGCACCTTCGAGAAGGTAAATGCGGTCACGCCGATTGCCGACTTGCGCTGGTCGATTGGCCACGTGCCCCGCATAGACAGGCCCACGCTCGATCGGTTGAAGGCCATCGGCGCCGGCGTTGCGGTCCATGGATGGTTGTACCTGTCTGGCTCGCCCGGAAACGGCGGGCCGCCATTTCGAACCATTTTGGACAGCGGAATTCATGTAGGCGCAGGCTCGGATGCGGCTGCGGTGTCCGTGTTCGATCCGTGGCTGCAGATCTACTACATGGTCACAGGCAAAAACTCCGCGGGGGAACTGATTAACGACGGGCAACAGATACCGCGGATGGACGCCCTGCGCCTGTACACCGCGGCAAACGGCTGGTTTCTCCATGAGGAGGACAAGCTTGGAACGATAGAGCCAGGCAAGTTGGGTGACCTGGTCGTGCTCAGCGACGATTTTTTCGATCCAAGGAAAGTATCAGATGAGGCGATCAAGAAGCTGAAGTCCGTGCTCACCGTCGTCGACGGAAAAGTTGTGCACAACGAGATGACTGGGGGCCGGTAGAGGAGATCGGGCACCTGTAGGTACCGGAAAACGTAGTGTCTGGGGTCCAGCCTGGGCCGAGCCCTTGCGTGGTTGGTTATGATTGTGGTCCGATGCTTGCACGGGAACCGGTGGGAGTAATTACACGGTGCTGAAAATCACACCAGTCCGAGAAGACGAAAAGTCCCTCAGGCTTCGGCTGTGCGGCCAGTTCACTAAGGAATATGTCGGGGAGCTGGAGCGCGCGCTCTTGCATGACAGCATCGAAACCCAGACCGTGGCGCTCGACCTTGCAAATGTGACCTTTGTAGACCGCGAAGCGATGGTCTTTCTCTGTTCGGCCAAGGCGAGGAACATTGCTATCGAGAATTGTCCTTCCTACGTGATCCGCTGGATCCAACAAGAGCGGCTCTGCGGCCCCTCCGCCGAGGATCCTCAACAGCCCAAGTCCTCCAAACAGTAAAGCTCTCGTTAGCATCGGGCCCACCGTCCGGTTTGCTTTGGTACGCCGCTTCGCGGCCTCTTTACGGACCGGCCGGTCCCCCCACGCCTTTCTTTAGCGTCGGGCCCACCGTCCGGTTTGCTTTGGTACGCCGCTTCGCGGCCTCTTTACGGACCGGCCGGTCCCCCCACGCCTCGCGAACAGCTCGCGATTTCGTGAAACTTCGCGAGCAATCGACACTGCCTCCCTTGAAATCCATAGCAAATTGAAAGATGTGCTTCTGGTACACGTCTTGCACAGCATCGCGGTGAACGCGGGATAAGAAAACGGTACCGGAAGTGAGGCATGATTTACGAACTGATTCCCATTCTGATTTTTCTCGGGTTGTGGTTGATCGCAGGTATCGCGCTGATTACGGATGCAAGTGTTCGCGTCTTTAGAAGCATTCTGGAGAGCCTGCGTGACCGGAGGAGGCAACCGTGCTCTATTTGCTGAAAGTCTACGTCTTGGTGGCTGCGCCTGTTTTTGGTCTGTCCGGATTGATTATCGTTGGTTTGTTTTTCGCGACGACGTCGCAATTTCGCGAACTTTTTCGCGACGCGGCCGCTCACCTCCGTTCATTCCGCGCAAGATTCAACGACTTAGTAATTGGCAAAACCTTTGCTTTGCACTCGGCCGTCAGCAAAGGAGGTTTCAGACAATGAGTAGATCGATCGTTTCGAAAAAGGAAATCGGCGGATTCTTGGCTGTCATCGCTGCCTTGTTCGTCTCCACAGCGACAGCCATGGCACAGGTGGAGCTTCCATCACAAATCAGTTTTCAAGGAACTGCTTTGGTGACGAAGGACATTACTGAAGGGACGACCTCTCACAGCGCTACGAAGTCCGGCGGCTTTCTTCTTGGATATTCCTACCAGTTCAATCGTTGGGCGGGTGTTGAAGGCAATTACGGCTACACGCGTAATACCCAGAACTATATCGGACTGACCCGGTCATCGCTAGAAGCAGACTTTCACGAAATCACAGGAGCATTCGTGGCGCATTTCCCCTTGAATGTTTCGAAGGTCCGTCCCTACGCTTTGGCGGGCACCGGCGCCTTGGTGTTCGAGCCCACCGATAAATTCGTCGTCACCGGAGCCGGACGGCAAACCAAAGCCGCGTTCCTGTACGGAGGCGGAGTCGACTTTGATATCGCGCACAACTTCGGCGTGCGTGCAGAGTATCGCGGACTCGTATACAAGGTGCCGGACTTTACGCTCGACAGCTTAAACCTGGATAAAGTGACCCACCTGGCACAACCTTCCGTCGGATTCTATTTCCGATTCTGATACTCACCACATACCCCGCCGTCTTCGTTTTCACACGGACGGCGGGCGGTCCTTGAAATGGCATTCCCCTCCTGGGTTCCTTGGGGCTTTGCACAAAAAGTTACCTTGCGCCTTGGCTCAGGAGGAATCCGCGGCTCGCGAGTTACTTCACGATTTCGCGAAGAATTTCGCGATTCACTCAGGCAATGTTCGAACAAACCGCCATTGCTCAGTTAGTTGCTTATGGCAACTGCGTTGCATATCAAGCCGTGACGGGAGGGCAACATGATTCGCATCAGAGTTCAATACGACGCACGCAATCGGACATTCAAGCTTGTCGATCAGGAATTCAGAACCATCCTCGATGGCGATGCGATTTACGACTTGGGCATACCCCTAACGCTTGGAGAATCCGACGAAGAGGATGACTTCACCGCAGTGAACAACATTCCGATTGCTCATGCATAACCAGAAGGTACGAAAAGAAGAAAAGCTATGTCCACCAATTCGGTTTCAATTTCATCTCACGGCCTGTTTCTGGTTCCGGTCACTGCAACGATCCACAATTTCTGGGCCGTAAAGGACCCGGCCATGGCTCAAATTCAGTTCGCCATGTTCATGAAGAACGTTTCGATGCTGGGAGCGGCACTCCTTATCGCTAGCTTTGGCTCCGGACCGCTAAGTTTGGAAAGGAATGTCCAGTGAAGTCTTCAACTGCTTACTCACGGTTCCTCGCGATGCTGCTTATCACAGCAGGCCTGACGGTCGCTGGTTGCAACACTCAAGCAAGCATCTCGAACGCTTCTTCTTCTCCACCCGCGACGGAAGTCTCTGTGATCACCGTGACCGCGGAAGACACGCCCATATACAACGAGTACGCGGCGCAGACTTTTGCTCGCGACATGGTCGAAGTGCGCGGCCGAGTGGATGGCTACATCGAGAAACGTCTATTCGAAACCGGTTCAGATGTGAAGGCCGGGCAACCGCTCTACATCCTGGATCTCCGTCCTTATGAGGCCGAGGTAGAAAAGGCCCAGGGCGACCTGTCACAGAGTCACGCAAACCAGGAGTTCGCTGCCCGCCAGGTCGCTCTGCTTCAGGCCGAAGCGGACCTCGCACAAGCTCAAGCGAACCTTCTTAAGGCGCAGCAGGATGTGGATCGCCTGCGCCCGCTCGTGAAACAGGAGGCCGCACCGCTGCAGGACCTGGACAATGCTGTGGCCGCTCTGCAAGCCAACCAGGCCAACGTTCGTGCCAGGCAAGCCAGCGTGGAGCAAGCCCGGCTTTCAACCAAAGCTCAGATCGAAACGACGGCCGGTCAGGTGGAATCCCAGAGAGCGTCGCTTCGGTCCGCCGAGCTAAATCTGGAATACGCCACGATTCGCGCGCCGATCAGCGGGCGGATCGGCGACAGTCTCGTTCAGGCCGGCGGCCTCGTCACACGCACTTCTGCCCAGCCGCTCACAACGATCGTTCCGCTCGATGTGATCTGGGTGCGGTTCAAGCTGAGCGAAAGTGAATACTTCGATTATGAACGGAGGAAAGAGAAGGAACCCAATCGAAGCAATCCCCTGGAGCTGATCCTTGCCGACGGTAAACTCTATCCACATGACGGGCGTATCCAAAACACGGTCAACCAGGTCGATTCCAAGACGGGAACCATCGAGCTTCAAGCGACGTTCCTGAATCCCGAGCGAACGCTTCTCCCCGGCCAGTTCGGACAATTGCGGATGCGCGTCGAAGATCGCAAGGACGCGATTCTCGTTCCGCAGAGGGCCGTGCAGGAATTGCAGGGACTGCAGTCGGTGTTGACGGTCGACCCGGAGAATAAAGTTCTGGCTCGCACCATCGTGACCGGCGAACGCGTGGGCGAGCGCTGGGTCGTGCTGAAGGGACTCGCGGCCGGCGAGCGCGTCATCGTGGAAGGAATCCAGAAGGCGATGCCGGGAACTGTGGTCGACCCAAAACCCTACGAAGCGGCCTCAGGATCGGAGCCTTACGGTGTCCCATGAGTCGCATGCTGTGGACGACGTTGAACAAGGATGATGGCGAAGGCCACCAAAGTTGGCGCGGACGGGGTGGTCAGTCCTCGATCATCTCGTCTGAAATGACCACCCCGTCTGCGCCTTTTCGGTGCCTTCGCAGCATTTTCTCGATGGCGCAGCCACCCCTCCTGTTCCAGGAGGGGACTACAAATTTACCGGTAGAAGGGACAGTGAGATATGGCCAGATTCTTCATTGATCGTCCGGTCTTCGCCATTGTGATCGCAATCGTGATTGTAATTTTGGGGGGCGTCGCCATCCCGAATCTACCGGTCGCCACATACCCCGAGCTCGTTCCTCCTGTCGTTCAGATTGTCGCGAACTACCGTGGTGGAAACGCGCTCGACCTTGAAAGAACCGTCGCGCAACCGATCGAACAGCAGCTCACGGGACTGGATGGAATGCTCTACTTCTTTTCGCGGAGCTCGAATGACGGTGTGCTGACCATCGATGTAACTTATGAGCTTGGCACCGACATTGATCTTGCGACGGTCAAAACACAAAACAAAGTCAACGTCGCACTGCCGTCGCTGCCGCCTGAGGTTCAGCGCGTGGGCGTTACGGTGAAAAAAGTGTCGTCCGCATTCCTGCTGGCGATCGGCGTTTTCGCGAGCGATGATCGATACGATTCCCTCTTCCTCAGTAATTACGCGACGATCAATCTCGTGGACAAGATCGGCAGCATTCCTGGTGTTGGCGACACGCGGCTCGCGGCCACTCAAGACTACGGCATGCGAGTTTGGATCAACCCGGACAAGATGGCAAAGCTTGGGTTAACGGCCACCGACGTGAGCCGGGCAATCCAGTCGCAGAACCGCCAGAACCCCGCCGGCGCGCTCGGCCAGCCTCCGGCGCCTATGGGCACCGATTTCCAGTATCCGGTGACTGCAACGGGGCGGCTTCTGGAGCCCGCGCAGTTCTCCGACATCATTCTGCGAGCCGAACCCGATGGATCGCTGCTGCGGCTTCGCGACATCGGCCGCGTGGAGCTCGGCGCGCAGGACTACAAATCTTTCAGCTGGCTCACGAAAAAGCCTGCCGCGGTCATCATCGTGTATCTCTCGCCAGGAGCGAATGCGGTAGACACGGCGAATCGCGTCATCACATTCCTCGACGACGCGAAGAAGAATTTTCCGGCAGGCATCGAATACAAAGTCGGTTATGACGCGACCCGATTCGTCCGGGCGGCCATCACCGAAGTCGTTGAAACACTTTTCATCGCGGTGGCGCTAGTCATCATCGTCGTCTTCCTGTTTCTCCAGAACTGGCGAGCGACGCTCATTCCGCTGCTGACGGTACCTGTTTCGATCATCGGTACGTTCGCTTTGTTTCCGCTGTTGGGCTTCTCCATCAACATGACCAGCATGTTCGGTCTCGTACTCGCCATCGGCATCGTCGTCGACGACGCAATCGTGGTCGTCGAGGCGGTACAGCACAAGATCGACCACGGAATGAGTCCGCGAGAAGCCACGATCAAGGCAATGCGCGAAGTGTCGGGACCCGTCGTCGCCATTGCGCTGATTCTGAGTGCCGTATTCATTCCCGTGGCGTTCCTCGGGGGTATTAGCGGCCAAATCTACCGGCAGTTCGCTCTGACGATCGCTGTGTCTGTGTTGATATCCGCGTTCAGCGCCCTTTCGCTTAGCCCCGCGTTGAGCGTCATGCTGCTTCGGCCGGAAAAAACAACCGGAGGAGCGCTCGGCCGCTTCTTCGGCTGGTTCAATCGGGGTTTCGATTGGTCGACTGGCCGCTATCTCGCTGGTGTTCGAACTTTCATCCGCAGGTCCGCGCTCGCGCTCGTTGCTCTTGGCGCGTTGTTCCTCACCGTGGGGGGCATGTTCAGAGCTGTCCCGGCCGGTTTCCTTCCAGATGAAGACCAGGGCGTGATCTTCGTTTTAGTGCGGCTGCCAGACGGTGCATCCCTTGAACGGAACGAAAAGGTCACGGCGGAAGTCGAGAACGTTCTTCTTTCGATACCTGGTGTCCAGGATACGACGACTCTCGGCGGGCTCGACATCACCACGCGGACTAACAGCTCGAATGTCTCAACAGTGATTGCGGTGTTGAAGCCGTGGGAAGAAAGAAAGTCAGAAGCCCTACAGTTCGGGAACATCCTGACTCAGGCGAATGTGCGCGCAAGCCGGGTCCAGGGCGCATTCGTCTTTGCTTTCGGATTGCCACCTATTCTGGGCCTTGGAACTTCAGGTGGTTTTGAGTTCATGGTCGAAGACCGCGCGGGTGTGGATGCCAACAAGCTTGCCGATGCAGCGCAGGCTCTGGTCAACGCTGGCCGGACGCAACCGGCGCTTGGTCCCGTCGCGAATACGTTCCGTGTGGCCGTGCCAAGTTATCGCGTCGACCTCGATAACGAGAAGGCGCAAACTCTCGGTATTCCAACAAGCGATGTCTACGACTCCATCCAGACTTTCCTGGGCGGCCTCTACATCAATGACTTTAACCGGTTCGGCCGAACCTGGAGAGTGATCATGCAGGCCGAACCGGAGTATCGCAAGCATCCGGACGCGGTGAACCGGTTTCATGTCCGCAATGGGAGCGGCGACATGGTGCCATTGAGCACACTGGTCACGATGAATCCAACCAGCGGCCCGGACGTGATCTACCGGTTCAACCGCTATCGCGCGGCCGAACTCATCGGGCAAACCAAACCGGGCTTCAGTTCCGGCCAGTCCGCGGCGGCAATGGAGGAGATCGCGCGGAAGAATCTGCCATCCGGATTTGGTTTCGAGTGGACGGGAACGGTTTTTCAGCAAAAGCTGTCCGAAGGCAAGGAAAGTTTCATCTTCGGGTTCGCCGCGATATTGGTCTTCCTGTTCCTGGCGGCTCAATACGAAAGTTGGGTCATTCCATTTGCCGTCGTTCTGGCGGTACCGCTGGGTGTGCTCGGTGCGCTCACAGGCGTACTCCTCCGCGCCTATGCGTACGACGTGTATACACAGATTGGCATCGTGACGCTCATCGGCCTCGCCTCCAAGAACGCGATTTTGATTGTCGAGTACGCGAGACTGCGGCATGAAAGCGGGAGATCGATCGTGAAAGCGGCGCTCGCGGCCGCTCAACTACGGCTGCGGCCGATCATTATGACTTCGCTGGCATTCGTCTTCGGTGTCACTCCGCTTCTCTTCGCAACCGGCGCCGGAGGTGCCTCACGGCGCGCACTCGGGACAACCGTGTTTGCCGGAATGACCGCTGCCACGCTGCTCGCCGTGTTGTTTGTACCAACGCTGTACGTCGTCACCCAAAAAGTCGCCGAACGCTTGAAGGCTGCGCCACGAGCGGCTCAGCCAGCGCCGGCGCCGGAGGTGGAAGGATGAAATACGCGCTAACCCTTTTCATGGCGGCGGCAATTTCTATGTCCGGCTGTGTCATGGGACCGAACTACCAGCGTCCCAAGCTGGAGACGCCTCCTGTATTTCGCGGTGCTGAAGCACCAACAAGCGAAGTTTCGCTTGCCGAAACACGTTGGCCGGATCTCTTCGAAGATCCTATCCTGACTGATTTGATTTCCACCGCGCTACAGCAGAACTACGACATGCGGGTCGCCGCCGAACGCGTGCTTGAAGCGCGCGCACAGCTCGGCATCACGGGATCCGAGTTGCTCCCCACTGTTGATGTCAATGGCACGTTCGCAGCAAACCGGAATTCCCAGACCGGTTCGATTCGATTTCTGCCAAGGGGAGTCAGTACCGATGTGAGTTACACGCAGGCTGGCTTCCGTCTTGGCTGGGAACTCGACGTTTGGGGAAGGCTGAGACGATTGAAGGAATCGGCACGCGCCGAGTACCTTGCCAGCGAAGAGGCGCGGCGCGGAGTGACAACGACTTTGGTGGCCGACGTCACAACGGCATATTTGGCGCTGCGCGAATTCGACATGGAACTCGAGATTGCTCGAAAAACGCGGGATATCGCCGAGGATAGCCTCCGCCTGACCACTCTGCGCCAGCAAAGCGGCGCCGCTACGGCTTTAGATGTGCATCAGGCCGAACAATTCCTGCGGTCCGCAACAGCGCAGATCGCCGCTTCCGACCGCCTCATGGCACAGGAAGAAAATGCAGTGAGCGTTCTGCTCGGTAAGGCACCCGCCGATGTTCCGCGCGGGAAAAGACTCGACGAGCTTGCTGCTCCCGCAGAAGTGCCGGCAGGTCTTCCGTCAAGTTTGCTCACAAGGCGCCCCGACATTCGAGAGGCTGAACAGAAGTTGATCGCCGCGAATGCTCAGATTGGCGCCGCTCGGGCCCTGTACTTTCCCGAGATCTCACTGACGGGCTTCATGGGAGGCCAGAGCCGCGCTTTGACGGATTTGTTCACCGGCCCGGCCCGACAGTGGAACTTCAATCCATTCGTCAGCCTGCCCATCTTTAACGCCGGGCGCCTTCGCTCCAATGTGAAGCTGACGGAGTCGATCCAACGCGAAGCGCTGGCCCAATACGAGAAGAGCGTTCAGACGTCATTTCGAGAGGTCTCGGATGCCCTGATCGCATATCGCAAAACCACCGAGCAACTGGAGCAGGAGCAGCTTCTCGTCAACGCACTACGCGAATCGAGCCGTCTTTCCCTTGTGCGGTATCAGGGAGGAATCGATAGCTACCTCCAGGTGCTCGACGCCGAACGGAATTTGTTTCAGGGCGAACTCGTCGAAGCGCAACTTCAGCGTGATGTCCTGCTGTCCTTTGTTCAACTGTATCGCGCCCTTGGCGGTGGCTGGCAATGATGCCGCTGAGGAGATCACCGCAATTCCACAAATAGCCGGTAATTTTGACGCGAACACGCCGTGGAGACTAGAATGCCTCGGAACACCAAAAGAGTGATCTGGGTCTCCGTTGTCAAGGAGGTCTAGTGAGCATTAGGAAGCTCTGGACTGGCGCAAACTGCTGATCTATTCGCATTGGCGCTACGGTCTGCAGGCTTAAGGCTTGAAGGAGGCGAATAGTGATGAATCGCTGGCAAGTCGTAGCAGGCGGCGTATCCATGAATCTGGCGCTCGGTTCGCTCTACGCGTGGAGCGTATTCGTGCTTCCGCTGGAGAAGGAGTTCGGCTGGACGCGGGCGCAGACCTCATGGGTGTTTACCATCGCCGTGTTGACGTTTGCGGCGACGTTCATTCTAGCCGGACGGATCCAGGACGCGCGGGGGCCGCGGATCTGCGCGCTTTTCGGGGCAGTCCTGGTCTCGGCGGGATTTTTTCTGGCCAGCTTCACGACTTCGCTTCTATTCCTCTATGTAATCTTCGGCGTCGTGGTTGGGGCCGGGAACGGGTTCGGTTACTCCACGCCGACGCCGGTCGCATCCAAATGGTTTCCGGACAAGCGTGGGCTCGTCGTCGGCTTGATGGTTGGAGGGTATGGCGCGAGTTCGGCAATTCTCGGCCCGGTGGCGACGAACCTGATCGCGTCCATGGGCTGGCGTCCGACGTTTCGTCTCCTGGGCGGGTTGTTTTTTGTCATGGGGCTGATCGGCGCCTGGCTGCTGAAGAATCCGCCCGCACGCTATCGGCCGGCTGGATGGAATCCTCAGGCTGGGGCGGCAACCCAGCGACGGGACTATTCGCCAGGCGAAATGCTCAGGACACCACAGTTCTACTTCCTCTGGTTCGCGTATTGTCTAGGCGCAACAGCCGGCCTGATGACCATTAGCCAACTGGTGCCATTTGCGCGATCTGCCGGGCTTACTGCCGCCGCGGCGACCTTTGCCATTACTGTCGGGGCCGTCGGCAACGCCGGAGGGCGGATTCTATCGGGATGGCTCTCGGATGCGTTGGGACGCTTGACGACGCTCCGTGTCATGGTGCTGGGCTCCGCGGTTGCGATGCCCGCCCTATTCATCTGGCGGGAGCAGGTGCTCTTGCTCTACGTCCTCGTCGCAGTCGTGTATTGGTGTTACGGAACCCAGTTGTCCGTGTTCGCGTCGACCACGGCGGATCTATATGGAACCCGGAATCTCGGAATGAACTACGGGCTGCTCTTTACCGCATGGGGCGCGGCCGGCATTATCGGACCTATTATCGCGGCGCGCGTGTTTGATGCCCTGGGCGACTACCGCTATGCCTTTTATGCCGCGAGCGCGCTGGCGCTGTTGGCGTTTGCGTCCTTGATACTGGCTGGAACCACGCGCTCGACGGTCGCCGGCATTGAAGCACAGCCCGCTCGCGCAGCCAGGCACTAAATAGCCAGGGGCTGCCGGCGGATGGCCGAGGCGGTCACATTGTCTCGGAATTAAAGATCGTTTTTGTCGTCGATTTCGCGGAAACCCGCGGGAATCCTGCTTAAATCAACGGCGTATTATGCGGATAGGTAATTGCAAGACTCCGCCTTGGGATGCGCGACTATAATGCCTTTATGAGCATCCGGACCGCCGACTACATCGATGCAATTGAGCATTTGCCTGACGGCGCGACGCTAGTGATGCGTCAATTCAGTTGGGATGACTACGAACGCCTTCTTGAAGAGCTTCGGAACCGGCCTCATCTGCGCGTTTCCTATGACAGCGGAAACCTGGAAATTATGAGCCCGCTGCCGGAACACGAAAAGTACGCAGCCTTTATTGATGATTTGGTTCGCTTCGTTTCCGAGGCACTCGATCAAAACCTTGAAAAGCTGGGCAGAACCACATGGAAGAAACGGAGCGTAGCGAAGGGCGTGGAGCCCGATACGTGTTTTTACGTGAAAAATGCCGTGCACATCATTGGTAAACGCAAGATTGACCTAGAGTCGGATCCACCGCCCGACATTGCTGTCGAGATCGACATCACCAATGAGTCCTCAAGTAAGTTCCCTATCTACGCCGCACTCTCCGTTCCCGAAATCTGGCGTTACGATGGGCAGAAGATGCAATTCTTCAGATTGGTTCGCGGCGCGTACCGCGAAATCTCCGAGAGCCGCTTCCTTGCCGGACTCACTCCAGCAATGCTGGCCGGCGCGCTGGAGCAAGCCACTACCGAAGGGCAGACGGCGGCTCTCACCGCATTTCGCAAGCAATGGCGGCAGATAAAATCGAACCCCATCGGGAATCAGTCATAGTTGGCGTCAAGGTGTCAAGCGATGCGTGGGCGTTTCTTGACCAACTGCTCGATGGCCGAGGAATGAACGATTTCATTGTCGTTGACGTATACCTCGTGGTTGCGCGCGACGGCTTTGCGATCGTAGAGATAGTTCACCAACAGACCCGCGGACTCGCGTAGTCCTTTCTCCGACCGATCGCCCAGCCAGTTGATCCGCTCCAGCCGGGCGCCATTCCGCAGATGGAAGCGGGCCACAGCATCGCGCGGCTCATCGCCGCGCCTGGCGTTCAGGAGATAGTACGCACAGAGGTACATGAGCAGCGGCTTCAGTTGCTGTACCTTCGAATCGCTTTCAACCCACGAGTGATCGTTGAGGTGTGAAAGGCATGAGCGCTCGGACTCCGAAAACTTGATTGTGGACTGCGGCGCTGCCAGTTCCTCGTTCAACCACGCACGGAATCCGGGTACCGGCGAGAGCGTCGCGTAGTACTTGAGACTCGGGATCTCCTCCGCCAGACTGTCCGTGACTTGCTTGATCAGGAAATTGCCGAAGGACACCCCCGACAGTCCCGGCTGGCAGTTGTTGATGGAATAGAAGATGGCCGCGTCCGGTTTGAATTCGAAGTCCTGGTCCGGAACCTTGGCTGAGAGCACTTTCTGGATCGAACTGGCCAATCCTGTGACAAGGGCAACCTCGACGTATATGAGCGGTTCGTCAGGTAGCGCTGGATGAAAGAACGCGAAACAACGCCGGTCATCGGCAAGGCGCCGGCGCAGGTCATCCCATCCCCGAATTTGGTGTACCGACTCGTACTCAATGAGCTTTTCCAAAATCAACGCGGGCGTCTTCCAACTGATTTGTTCGACCCGCAGGAAACCTCGATTGAACCACGATCGTAAAAGGTGCACCACGTCACCGTCGATGGGCCTGAGATCAGGATGGTCAGCGAGCATGCCGAGAAGATCCCGGCGCATCGAGACAATGGAGGCTGTACCGTCTGGTCCCATGTTCAATAGACGAAACAACTCCAGGCGCGGGGATTCCACCGCGGCCTCCAGGGCGGTTAGCGTATTCGAGTTCGGCTCCCGCTGATAAGCGGCGATGGCCTGGTTGAGACGTTCGGTATCCGGCATGAATTCCGTGAGCAAGCGTTTAAAGAACTTGAGCCGGCTCCCGCTTGAAAGGACCTTGTATGTGGTCAGGATCTCATGGGCGAGGGAAATCGCCGAAGCTTCTCCTTTCAGATGAAGCAACCGCTTGCACATGGCCAAGACGTCTTCGTGGCGCCGGCCTGCTGTACGTTCAAAGATCTCCAGACCTCCCGCAGCAAGAGTCAGGATGATGTCTCTCCATGAACTCGTTTTCATACTCACCTCGGCCAGACTATTCCCGACAACTATAGGTCTCGGTAACGATACGGCCACAATCAAAAAATGATTCTGCTGGAACTTGGACGCGGGTATAAAGCCCGCGGCTACGAGCTCCCTAGACCGCTTCGGCAACTTTGTTCCAGCGGTTCGGGTGGGATAGAATCCAGTCTTAGGATCGAGCGTGGGAGGTGTGTTGAACGACACGGCCAAGGGGTGCGCAATGGCTGTTGTGAAAACAACTCGCCGATGGGTCCTGGTTTGTGCCCACGCGAGCGGTTCCGGTGCAACTGCACACTTTCGAGAGCGGATTCCCGCACGGCTGGAATCAATTCGTTTCCGACGGGGGATCGAGCTGAGCTACGATGGCATGCGCGGAACTGTCCTTCTCCCTCTGGGAGAAGGACATTCCCGGAACAGTTTCCAAAATAGAGAACCAATGAAAACAGAATGTGTTGAAAACGGGAGGCGACCATGACTCGTCGCGAACACATGAAAGGTCTGCTCGGTCTAGCAGCGTCGTTGAGCCTTCCTCAGCAAGCACGCACTGCGGAAGAAGCTCCGATTCCGCCGCAGGGCATTGGGCGCCGCATCCGCCATCTGTCGTATAGCGATCTTGGCGGTCGTCCGGACAGCGTCCAGGTTATGTTCAACCGCCGCCATGTTTACGTCGGCCACATGTTCAGCAACGGCGTGACGATCCTCGATGCCGCGGATCCGCGCCGGTTGAAGCCCGTCGGCTTTTTCACCGGAGGCGACTACACACGGACGCATCATCTCCAGGTAGCCGAAGATATGCTGCTGCTCGCTAATGGCGCGAACATTGTGGCGATGCAGTCCTACGACAACATCCGCGGCTATTTCGAGAATGCGCTTGCCGACAGCATCACCAACCGTAAGAAATTCCGTTCGGGCCTGAGCATTCACGACATTTCCCGGCCTGCGGAGATGAAGGAGATTGCCTTTCTGGAAATGCAAGGCTTCGGCATCAACCGCCTGTGGTGGCCGGGGGGACGCTACGCCTTCGTTGCAGCGCATTTCGATGGCTTTACCGACCACATTCTCTGCATCGTCGACCTCAAGAACATCACGAAGCCCGAGATTGTGTCGCGTTGGTGGCTGCCCGGCATGAATCGGGCGGCTGGCGAGACGCCGACGCAGTCCACGGGCCGCCGCGCTGCTCTGCATCACATGCTCACGGCCGGCAATCGCGGCTATGGCGCCTGGCGCGATGGCGGGCTTACTGTTCACGATATCAGTGACCCGACCAAGCCGACGCTGCTCTCACACATCAACTGGTCTCCGCCTTTTCCCGGCGGTACGCACACGGCACTGCCCTTGCCTGGCCGCAGTCTGGCAGTCGTGGCCGATGAAGCGAACGCCGAGATGTGCGCCAAGGGCACGTTTTATACATTCGTCGTGGATATGCGCGCGCCGGAAAACCCGGTGCCGATCTCGACTTTGCCCACCCCAAAGGAAAGGAACTTCTGCGCACTCGGTACTTTCGGTCCACACAACCTGCATGAGAATCGGCCAGGTAGCTTTCGCAGCGAGGAGACCATCTTCGCGACCTACAACAATGCCGGCGTGCGTGTGTTCGATATCAAGGACGCCTTTGCGCCAAAGGAAATCGCCTACTGGGTACCACCGGCGCCGAAGCGGCTGATCGATCCGCGCCCGAACGTCGCGCTCGCAGCGAAGGCTGCCGATATCTACGTCACGACCGATGGACTCATGTATATCAGCGACTGGAATGCCGGCTTAAACGTACTGCAATACGAAGGGTGAAGTCCTCGCGCAAGGCTCAGAGTGTTGTATGAAGGTTGCTCACCTGGAGGGCGCAGCATGGCTAAATTCATTGGTTTCTCACCCTCCAACAAAGAAGGAAGGAAAGAATGGTAATTGATGCACACGCGCACGTCACGGCGCCGGACAGTTTATATGTATACAAAGCCGGGCTGCTTGCGCACCGTGGCGCCCATGGCCGGGGCAGCGTTGGTGCAACGGATCAGGACCTCATCGACGCGCTGAACAAGCCTGTTTTTGGAGGCTCATCTCACTTGCAACAACTGAAAGAGGCGGGAACCGACATGCAGATCATATCGCCCCGCCCGTACCAGATGATGCACAGCGAGCACCCGAAGCTCGTAACCTGGTACATCGAAGAGACGAACAACATCATTGCGCAAGAGGTGAAGCTGTTCCCGAAGGTTTTCCGTGGTGTATGCGGATTGCCGCAGAGCCCGAGTGCGCCGATCAAGAATTGTCTTCCTTACCTCGAGCGTTGCGTTAAGGAACAGGGATTCGTTGGCTGTCTGCTCAATCCGGATCCCGGCGAGTGCAGCGGGGTGGAAACGCCGGCGCTTGGTGAACGATACTGGTATCCCCTTTATGAGAAGCTCGTCGAGCTCGACATCCCCGGTCACATCCACTCGGCGGGCTGCCGTTCGGAACGGCTGACCTACTCCCTTCATTTCATCAACGAAGAAAATATTGCCGTGGTTTCATTGCTGAATTCGAATGTGTTCTCGGATTTTCCGACACTCAAGATCCTTGTTTCCCATGGCGGCGGAGCGATTCCCTATCAGTTCGCCCGCTTTGAAGCCGGCGCCCTGCGGCGCGGAAATCCGCGCTTCTCTGACAAGATGCGTCATCTGTATTACGACACCGTGCTGTACTCGGCAGAGGCTCTTGCCCTGCTCTTCAAAACGGTAGGCCCCGATCGCTGTCTGTTCGGCACAGAAAGACCAGGCGTCGGCACCGTCAAGGATCCCAAAACTGGAAAGTGGCTGGACGAAACGCGGCACATCATCGAAGGTTTCGAGTGGTTGAGCGCAGCCGAAAAGAAAATGATCTTCGAAGACAACGCGAAAAAAGTCTTCAAGCTCGACGTGTAATGGGGGGTATGGGGACGTTGCGAAACGGATTCCCCTCCTTGCAAAGGGCTTATTTTGCTGGACACGGGCATTGAAAACAACTGAAGAGAGAGCCGAAGTCCCCTCCTTGGACAAGGAGGGGTGCCTGCGCCCATTAAGAAAATGCCGCGAAGCCTCCTTCGCGGGCGCAGACGGGGTGGTTGGTTCAAGCCACCGATTATCGGAAGTGGAACGAACCTCCCCGTTCTTGATGTTTCGCCCTACCGGGCTCACGCTTCGCGCCGCGCCTCCAAAGGAACGGGACCATTTACTTGATGGCGCGTCCACCCCTCCTTTGCAAGGCCTTTGCAAGGAGGGGAATAAGGAGCAAGTCATGTTCAAGCGCATGAGCCTCACGTTGTTGTTTGTCGCGATTCTGTTTGTCGGCGCTTTGGCCCAGCAAGCACCACTCCAGAAGATTGCGATCAACTTCCCGACGCGAAGCGGGGCGTCATGGCCGATGTTTATGGCGAAAGAAGGAGGGTACTACCAGAAATACGGGCTCGATGTGAATCTCGTGTTTGGCGCCGGCACGATTGGCGTCGCCATGATCGCCAGCGGCGAAGCGGCAATGACCAATTCCTCCATGGAGCAGGCGCTCCAGGCGAGCTCGCGGGATCCCGGTTCTCTTGTCATGATGGGAAGCACCCTCAATAGAGGCCAGTTCGCGTTGATGGCGGCAAAAGGTATCGGGAACGTCAAGGAACTCAAAGGCAAGCGGCTAGCCGTGAGCCAGATTGGCGACGCGCCGTATAACTACACTCTCGCCCTGCTTGGAAAGTTCGGCCTCAATGCAAGAGACGTCCAGTGGATTCCCGTAGGAACCGACGCCACGGCCCGCGCCGTGGCCCTGTCCAGCGGACGCGCGGATGCCACACTCCTAACCCCCCCGGTCTATTTCAAGCTCGAAGAGCAGGGTTTCAAAAGCATCGCGAACATGGCCGACTACAACGATATCTATGCGTCAACAGTCTATCTGTTCACCAAGAAAACAGTCGCAGCCGACCCGAAGCTGCCCGAGTTGATCATCAAGGCCCAGGCCGAAGCCGTCAAGCGCTTCTACGACGACAAGGCGTTCGCCGTGAAAGCTTATCTGACATACGACAAGCAGGAATCTGCCGACATTGAACGAATCTACGATGCCACGGCAAAAAGCAATTCATTGGAGCGTGTGCCATACGTCATGGCCCCTGCGATCAAGTCCATCATGGAGCAGGCGAACGGACAGGCGGCAACACAGATCAAGGATTTTGACGTCCGCAAAGTGGTGGATAACAGTGTTGTCGACCGCCTCGTAAAAGAAGGCTTTTTCGAAGTCAAACGACGTAATTACCCAACGACCCAATAACCCAATTGAACTATCTGGTCATTTGGTAGTTGAGTCATTTGACAGCTACATATGACATCGTTCATGGGACATCCCAACATTTGACATTTGCGATCCAGCAACACCCAATGCACCATTACCCTGGAACAGGAGGGGTGGCTGCGCCATCAAGAGAAGCCGCGAAGCAACCGATGACCAAACTCGAGATCGATAACGTTTGCAAACGGTACTGGACCCAGCGCGATGACAAAGGGGTTCTCGCGTTGTCTAATGTGACGCTTTCGGTAGCCGGCGGCGAATTCATGGCGATTGTGGGTCCGAGCGGATGCGGAAAGACGTCGCTGCTCAACATTGTCGCCGGCTTGTTGCCTTTCGACCAGGGATCCGTCGCCATCGACGCCAAACATGTCGATGGACCTGGAATTGACCGCGCGGTAGTCTTCCAGCACGCCAGCCTGCTGCCGTGGCGGACCATCGCAGGGAATGTCCGATACGGCATGGAACTGCAACGGCGCTTCGACCAGGCCGCTATGCGCGAACGCACCGATTACTTCATCAAGCTCGTCGGACTGAACGGCTTCGAACGCCATTATCCGTCGGAACTTTCCGGCGGAATGCAGCAGCGTGTGAACCTGGCCAGAGCTCTTGCTGCGGATCCGGTCGTGCTTCTCATGGATGAACCGTTCGCCGCACTCGATGCTCAGACTCGCGAGTTCATGCAGTCCGAACTTCTGAAGATCTGGGCGAAGGCACAGAAGACGGTATTGTTCATTACTCATCAAATCAACGAGGCGATTTACCTCGCCGACCGCGTTGCGGTGATGAGCGCTCGACCGGGGCGAGTGAAAGATATCTTTCAGGTTCCCTTCGGACGGCCGCGAACCCTGAGCTTGAAAAGGGACCCGGCGTTTCTCCAGCTTGAAGACAAGATCTGGCAGTTGATTGAAGAGGAGCCGGCGTGCCTGGGGATGGTTCTCGCGCCCAGTTGAGCTATGAAGAGCGAAACCTTAAGTAGTACAAAGACCGAAACCCTGCAGGGTGTCGAAGCCGAATCTGTGACGAGGCCGCGCCAGACCTTCTTTCAAAGGCACGAACCCATGATCCTGGGCGGGGGCGCACTCGTCATTGCGTTGGCCGTGTGGGAAGCGATCTGGTCTCGGACCCACTGGATCTCACCATTGTTCTTCAGTGGCCCATCCGCCATCGCCAAACAATTCCGTTACTTGTTGCTCGAGGGCACTCTCGTTGCAGACATAAGGTATAGCGGCAAGAACTTTGTCCTCGGTTTTGCGCTGGCGCTCGTCGCTGGAGTCGTCCTTGGTGTGATCATTGGTTGGTATCGGCGAATCCGCCTGGTGGCCGATCCGTTCTTGAACGCGTTGTATGCGACACCGCGCCTCGCAATGATGCCGCTAATCATTATCTGGTTTGGGATCGGCATGTGGTCGAAGGTTTTCATCGTTTTCATCTCAGCGTTCTTTCCCATTCTCGTGAATACAGTTGGCGGGATCAGGAACATGGACGCGGACCTGCTTCGAGCCGCGCGCGCATTTTGTGCATCGGATTGGCAGATTTTCAAGACCCTCGCGATTCCGGGCTCGGTGCCTTTCATCCTGACCGGCGTGCGTCAAGGAGTCGCGCTTGGACTGATCGGCGTTGTCGTTGGCGAGATGTTTGGCGGAAGCGAAGGTGTTGGGTTCCTGGTTGCCTACGGCGGACAGACGTTCGCTACCGACACGCTGTTTGTCGGCGTGATCATCTTCGCCTTCGCCGGAATCCTGCTCACCTCGCTTGCAGAGCGGCTGGAGCGGCACTTCTCGCGTTGGCGGCCGGAGCGGTAATTTCGGAGCGAAATGATATGAAGGAGTCATAGCGGATTCCCTTCCTGGAAGGAAATCATGGCCGAAATCGTATTGGGTATTGGAACCTCACACGGACCGTTGCTTTCGACCCCGCCTGAACAATGGGATCTTCGGGCGAAAGCCGATCGATCCAATAAGGAACACTATTTCCGCGGGAAGGCGTACGACTTCGAAACATTGCTCCAGACCCGCGCGCCGGGATTCGGAAAGGAAATCGGTTTAGATACACGGCGCGAGCGTCATGCGCGATGCCAGCGTGCGCTCGATGCGGTGGGCCGGAAATTCAAAGAAGTTGCTCCGGATGCGTTCGTGATCGTTGGCAATGATCAGCGGGAAATCTTCAGCAATGAATTAACGCCCGCAATCACGGTCTATCGCGGCAATCCGATCGAGAATATTCCCTTCACCCGGGATGAAGTGAGCCCGGGGCTGGCTATCGCAGAGCGAGGCAATTGTCCGCCCGGTGGCGCAACGTATCCGGGAGCGCCGGAGTTGGCGGACCACATCATCACTTCGCTTCTCGATGAGGATTTCGATTTGACGCAATCGACTTCACTACCAAAATCCGCCGCTCGGCCGGGAATCCCCCACGCGTACGGCTTCGTTTATCACCGCGTCCTGGGCGATACGCCTCCGCCCAGCGTACCCGTGATCCTCAACGTCCACTACCCACCCAATCGGCCGCCGATTCGACGTTGTCTTGCATTAGGCCACGCGCTGCGACGGGCAATCCGAACGTGGGAAGGCCATGCCCGCGTCGCGCTGGTCGCTTCGGGCGGGCTCACTCATTTCGTCATTGATGAAGACTTCGATCAAACGGTTATTAGTGCGATGGAGCGGGGCGACGAAGATGCTCTCGCTCGGCTGCCCGAAGATTTTTTCCGCGTTGGAACGGCGGAAATCAAGAACTGGATCCCCGTTATCGCAGCCATGGCGGCCGAGGGCCGCCGGTTCCATAAGGTCGATTACGTTCCTTGTTATCGCTCCGAAGCAGGAACCGGCAACGCCATGGCTTTTGGTTATTGGGAGTAAAGGCGCACGGTGGGTAAAGATGAGTCGTCGATGGGGAAATACGAAAGGACGATATGGATGACCTGGTGTCCCGGCTCAATCGAATGGATTCCTGTGCCGTGTCCGATGCGCTCGACAAACATGGTCTAAAAGGCGTTGTCACTGGAATACATCGCCTCTCGACGGAACGCCGCATTGCAGGTCGTGTCCTGACGGTAAAGTTAGACCTTGATAAAGGCGGATCCACTGCAGGGCGGCACCTCAGCACCGCTGCCATAGAGGCCGCCAAACCAGGCGACGTGATTGTCGTGGAGCAGCGAACCGGTGTCGATGCCGCCGGATGGGGAGGAAACCTGTCGCTCGGAGCGAAACTGCGCGGGGTCGCCGGCGCCATTGTTGACGGTCCGGCGCGAGACATTGATGAGAGCCGCGAACACGATTTTCCTGTCTTCGCCAGGGATCATACTTGCACAACTGCACGCGGACGCCTCGTGGAAGAAGCGACGAACGTCAACATCACCGTTGGAAACATTCCGGTATCGCCCGGCGACTACGTCATTGCAGACGCAAGCGCCGTGGTCTTCATTCGGGCCGCGGAGATCGATCGAGTTCTCGAAACCGCCGAGATGATCGTGGAAAAGGAACGGGCTATGGCCCAAGCGCTCGTTGCGGGAACCCCAATCAGCACGGTGATGGGTGCGAGTTACGAGCAAATGCTGAAGGGATTGCGAGATCAATGACAAGAATATTTCGGGCTTCCAAACTCGCAAAGCCGCTCTTGAATGAGCCGAACGCGGGCTAAAGCCCGCGACTACATGCATGCCTGCACGTTATCTCGAGCTTGTAGTCGCGGGCTTTAGCCCCGTTCGGGTCGTGTTGCCCGTCGTGTTGTCATTGGCCGCTGATTTACTGCCTGGTGACCTTGAAATCTGCCTTCACGTTGTCGTGAGTCCAGGTTCCGACAATGGACCGGTTATACGTCCCGAGATTTTCGATGTGCCCGTCGACCACATAGTGAACCGTTTTTCCGGTTCGGTCCTTCGCGTCTGCCTCGAAATGGACGAGCCACCCCTTGGGCTCGAGTGCCGCCTTTTGGATGAGGGTCGAACCTGGACCCGGATTGATGACGCCACTAATATTCTTGCCGTCCCAGTCCAACACAATCGTCACCTGAGTGCGGTCGTCCTTACTCGGACCCCAATCGCCGAGCCACGTACCTTTCAATGGATGACCCTCTTGCGCCAAAGCGGCCACGGTAATGATCAAACATGCCAATAAGCAAATCAGACGAAACGTTCTCCTTGGCATCTCTCCTCCTTTTTGTTAGCGCCGGGCCCACCGGCCAGAGAGCAGGCACGAGATATTAGCACCAGTTGTAAAAAACCAGAATATGGATAATATTGATGGCACACCTACGGCTGATTCATAGACGACTGGTAGCTATGACAAAGGAGAATTTTATATGAAATGGATCCTCGGAAAATCGGCAATGTGGCTTTTTATGACCATCGCGGCGGCGGTAGTCGCTTTTGCGGCAAGTCAGGGGACTCAGCTACCCGAAGGAGAGGGCAAGCAGCTTGTTGGAGACCTTTGCACGGCCTGCCACGGCCTGGAATTGGTGACCGAGAAAGAGCTGGATAAAGACGGTTGGAAGGAGGTCGTCGTCAGGATGATGGCCAACGGAGCCACCATCGACGAGAAACAGATCCCTGTCATCACCGAATACCTGGCCAAAAACTTTGGTCCAAAGAAGAGCGCGTCAAGCCAAGGGGGCGGCGGCCTCCCGGACGGTGAGGGCAAACAAATTCTCCAGAATGTTTGCACAACATGCCACGACCTGGACCTCGTGACGAGCACACAGGCGAACAAGGAAGGATGGGAAGACATCGTCAAGAGTATGAATGCCAAAGGCGCCGGTCTGTCGGATAAAGACACTTCTGTTCTCATCGAGTACCTGGCGAAGGCGTTCCCCGAGAAGAAGTGAAGGAATTTGCCCATGCGTTTCATACTTGGTCTCTTGATGCTGGCATTGTCGATCCAGAATGCGGCCCAGGCCCCGAGTCCGGGCGGCGACGCTAACGCTTCCCTAAACACATCCGACGGCAAAGTGTATATTTGCCCGATGGACCCGGACGTTCGATCCAATAGTCCGGGTAAGTGCGACCGCTGCGGCATGGCTCTGGTTGCGGGCCTTCCGGATCCAGTCGAGTATCACATGGACCTTAAGATCACTCCGCGCCCGCTCAAAGCCGGTGTGACGGCGAATCTCACGTTCTTTGTGCACGATCCCTGGAAGGAACGTCCCGTTAAGAATTTCCAGGTCGTCCACGAAAAACTCTTCCACATGTTTGTGGTCAGCCAGGATCTCGAAGTGTTCTTACACAATCATCCCACGCTTGGCTCAGAGGGTGACTTCCATTACGACTATATTTTTCCGAAGCCCGGCATGTATCGCATCCTTGGCGATTTCTATCCGGATGGCGCTACACCTCAATTGATCGCGAAAACCGTCATTGTTCCGGGAACAGCTCCGAAGCCCGTCACGTTTGCGCGGGACTACTCCACCAAACAAGCCGAGAACATGCAGGTCGAGTTGGTCACGGATCCGGCACAACCGATCGCCGGCATGAAAACTCTAATGTATTTCCGGGTGAAGCCCGCGGACGGACTAGAGAAGTACCTCGGCGCGTGGGGTCATATGCTGGCGGCAAGCGATGACTTGATCGATTTGATTCACACGCATCCTTTCATCGCAGACGGCGGTCCTCAGATCCAGTTCAATCTGGTTTTTCCGCGCCCCAAGACCTATCGAGTTTGGGTGCAGTTCCAGCGAAATGGCACGATAAATACGGCACACTTTGATGTGCCGGCGCAGGTTTTGAAATAACAAAATCATTTATTGTTCCTGCATGACCAGCGCCGTCGGAGACATCCGCCGCCTTTGCGGCCTTTGACATCGATGACGACAACACTGAAAATCCCTTCGCGTGTGACATAATCCGTCATCGGTGGCGGCCGCGACTGGCCGTGGATAGCTCGGGTAATGACAAGGGAGGATTCTATGTGGATTCGATTGGGCCTCGTGACTGGTTTGGCGGCACTCGTTGCTGCATCCTCGTCGGCAGGAGCACAAGTGCTCTCCGAGAAAAACATTTCGATCAAGATGGCCTTGGTGATTGCGGAAACCGCGCTGACCCAATGCACGCCGCGGGTATCGGTCGCGGTTCTCGATCGCGCCGGCCGGCTGCGCGTATTTCTCCAGGGCGATGGAGCGTCTCCCCACAATCTCGAACTCGCCCGCCGCAAGGCCTACACGGCGCTGACATTCCGGCGCACTTCTGCCGACTGGGCGAAACGCACTGCCGAAGGAGACGTAACCGGCCAGCGCAGTCTTGCGGATGTCATTCCGCTCGGCGGCGGCGTTCCGATCATGATCGGTGAAGAGGCAATCGGCTCTGTCGGCTTGAGCGGGGCACCGGGTGGGCAGCCCATGGAGGAAGCCTGCGCGAAGGCGGGCATCGCCAAAGTGCAGGATCAGTTGAAGTAATTTTCCAAGGAGCGCGCGTGAATTATTCGCCAACCGCACCGCGGCTCAAACGTGACGGTGCCGCCCTTTGACAATCGACCCACGGCCGCTCGTTTCTTGAAGTCGATGTATGCAAGCGTGACGCCAAGAGGCGTGAATGGAGCTTGTGATATGCAAACGTCAGAACCAAGGCTACAGGCAAAATTTCTTCAAACGCGCATTTCGTTATAAAATTCGCAGCTTCTCTCAAAGGAGGGCCCCTTATGTTTCTATGGCAAGATTTGCGAAATATGATCGCGGCAGCAGGGATAGTTCTGGCATTGACGCCGACCGGGCGCGCGGCTGACCCGTTTACCTTGAGGTCAACGACAATCAAAGACGGCCAGATGATGCCACGGAAGGTCGCCAATAACTTATCGAACAATCCGAACTGTGTTGGCGAGAATGTCTCGCCGCAGTTGTCGTGGACCGGCGTGCCGGATGGCACGAAGAGTTTCGCCATCCTGATGGAGGACCCGGAAGGCCGCGGTGGTGCGGGCGTGCATCACTGGGTGGCCTATGGCATTCCCGCTTCAGTGACCAGCTTCGCCGAAGGCGAGGTCAGCAAGCCATCCGACAAATACGTGGGGGGCAAGAGCACACAGGGGGTCGGAAATTATTCAGGGCCCTGCACGCCGCCGGGCACGCCTCATCACTACACTTTCGTCGTCATCGCGACCGACCTCGATCCGAAGGAATTGCCTTCGGGCCTGACCCGAGACGAGTTCTTGGCGAAGCTCGTCCCGCCGGCTCCGGCGCCGTCTCATTCCAAGGGCGCGGCCGGGCTAGTCGGGTTATTCGTGAAGCCGCAATAGGCGTCAGCGCATCACGCGGGCATCCGAGCGGATAGGAGAGATCACAGACGTTCCGAAAGACTCGCCAAGATAGTTCGGGGACGTTGCCATTATTCAGGGTACGTCCCTGAAATTTGAGGCCCATCCTTATGCGAAAAATTTTCTCGATCATCATTGCGACACTACTTTTCGTTGTTTCTGCCGTCGCGGCGGACATCAACGTGGTTACGTCCGGAGCGTTCACTGCGGCTTACATGGAATTGATTCCCATATATGAACGCGAGACGCATAACAAAGTCGTGACTGGTTTCGGGCCTTCGATGGGAACGACAATCAACGCAATTCCCGTGAGGCTGAATCGCGGCGAGAGCATCGACGTGGTGATTATGGCCTCCCCGGCACTGGACCAGCTCATTAAAGAGGGCAAAGTCCACAAAGAGAGCCGCGTTGAACTCGTGCGATCCCTCATTGGAATGGCAGTGAAAGCCGGTGCGCCCAAACCCGACATCAGTACTGTTGACGCATTCAAGCGGACGCTCCTCGCCGCAAAATCCATCGCATATTCCGACAGCGCCAGCGGGGTGTATCTTCAAGACGTATTGTTTCCCAAACTTGGAATCTGGGATCAGATCAAGTCGAAGTCGAAGAAGATTGAAGCCGATCCTGTAGGCGGAGTCGTCGCTACGGGAGAAGCTGAAATCGGTTTCCAGCAGATCAGCGAACTGCGGCCCGTCAAAGGCATCGACATTGTGGGCGAGCTACCGCCTGGAGCGCAGATCGTAACCGTGTTTGCCGCCGGTATTCCAACAACATCAAAACAGCCGGAAGCCGCCAAGGCGCTCATCCGATGGTTGGCGTCCCCGGCCGCCTATGCTGTGATAAAGAAGACCGGGCTCGAACCTGTTGCGCCCCAAGGAAGCAGCCTTCAGACGCCGGCGCGCTGAGGCACTCCGCAGACCGACACAGTTCCGCCGGTCAACAGCGGTGCCAATCCCTATCGCGTGATCCGGGATTGGGCGCTCCACGACTTATTGTACGGACACCGTCGCCTTCTACGCCGAAGCAGGCCGATGCGCCCGGAGGAAGGAACGTATCTGGCGCACGGCTAAGGGAATCCGCTCCTTGGGCTCCTTCCATGGGAACATGCTCACTTCGGCCTTCGGCGCGAGCATCGCGGCCTCCATGGCGACCTTGTATGGATGCGCCGGGATATCGTCCGGCAGGATCAGTACGGGTGTCTGGCAATGACGCACGAAATCGCGCGTCACAGTGAAGACGAAGTCTGGGTTGGTGCGGTACATTTTGGATAGAAATTTGCCGACCGTTTCCATCGTGATGTCAGGCCGGCGCTTGACCAATTCCGGACCCCAGCCGGTCATATTGGTGTCGTAGTTGAGGGTGGGCATCTCCGGCCGCCAACCGCTCGGCTGCGCCAGCACGGCCGCGACAATGCGATCAGGTGCCCGCTTCAAGAGATTCCAGACGAAGGGGCCGCCAATGCAGAAGCCCATTACCATGAACTTATCGATGCGCAGGTGATCCATGACGCCGAGCTGGTCATCGGTATATGAATCCCACGGCCGGTCGGTCTCAAGCGGGCCGGAGGACTGGCCGGTATTGGCGTTGCGCAGGTCCGCCGCGATGCAGCGGTACTCTCCCTTGAACTCCTCGACCGGGTCAAATGGCCCGGTACGTAACCCGGAGATCACCGAGTTCAATCCGCCGCCGGCAATGAGCAACAACGGGAAGCCGGAACCGAACTCCTCATAGTGGATGCGAACAGGGCCTTTTTCGTAAACGGACATGGCAGTTCCTCCTTGCCCAGTCTGCTGGGCAAACACGCGCGGCGCTGCGGCCATCGCCGTCACCGCGGCGCCCGTTTTTAATATTTTGCGTCTAATCGGATCCATAATCGGCATCCTCCTTGTTCATTGTCATGGCCCGTGCGTGCGGCTCAAAGCGCCGGAGTGCTGAAGCCGCTGGTAGATTTTCCGGTCAGATCCGCGCTGCGTAATCTTGTAGCACAAGTTCTCTTGGCGCTCAAGGCCACAGCAGTTTGGTGTCGGTAGCACATGATGTGTCCGCCTTAAACGCAACGGTGAGGGAGGAGCGCGGCGGCGGAAAATGTGGCGTGAGCAAAAGAAAGCTTGCATGTGATGTAGTGTTATAGTTGAATATAACACTATATGGGTATAGAACTGACCGCTCACGTGCGTGCGCGAGGAAAGTTGCGCCCAGACCAATAACCCTGAATTAAAAGCACTATCGGGTGTGTGGGAGGGCAAGGTAACGACCGACATGCCGGTAGCCGCTTCCATACAAAACAATCTCATGCATGTCACCCTTCGCACCACTTCCAGAGGAAACGCGCTCCTGCACGAGATGACCTCCGCCGGCAGCCCCGACGATCCGATCACGATGTTCTACCTGGACGAGGATCGCCTGCTCCTGACACATTACTGCGACGCAGGGAACCGACCTCGCATGGAAGGTAAGCTCTCACCGGACGGAAAGACAGTGGAGTTCGCTTTTCTGGACGTCGCCGGCAGCAATCAGCACCAACACATGCACCATGCAAAATTTACGTTTATCGACCTGAACCACCATACCGAGGACTGGATATTCATGCTGGGAGATAACGCAGTTCACGCCCACTTCGACCTGCGCCGGACGGGAGACGCGGGCGGCGCGGCGGGGAAGTGAGGTTGCCTGGAAGATTCTCATGGAGCGTGAGTGGAATGACAGCCAGCCGATTTACCGCCAGCTTCGCGATCGCGTCGTCGCGATGATCCTTGACGGAGTTGTCAAGGAAGGCGATCCGCTGCCCTCGGTGCGAACTGTCGCAGCGGACTATCGGCTCAATCCGCTCACGGTCCTGAAGGCCTATCAGGAGCTGGTGGACGAGGAGCTCGTCGAGACTAAACGAGGCCTCGGGATGTTCATCAAGGCTGGCGCACGCAATTTGCTGCTGGCAGCGGAGCGCCAGAAATTCCTGACGGAAGACTGGCCCAGGATTCGCGAGACCATGGTGCGGCTCGGCCTGAAGCCGGAAGACCTGGACAACGGCGCAAGCCGGCGGCAGAAGTCAAAAAACAAAAAGGAGGAGCGCTGAGGCAATGGCATGCATCGAAGCACGCGGTCTCCGCAAGGCATTCGGAACCACGATCGCCCTGGACGGCATCGATTTACGGGTGGAAGAGGGTCGCATCCTGGGACTGATCGGTCCCAACGGCGCAGGTAAAACCACCGCTCTGAACGCGATTGTCGGGCTCACGCCATATGATGGAACGCTGAATGTTCTCGGACGCGATCCGTGGAGAGAGCGTGACCAACTCATGCGAGACGTCTGCTTTATCGCTGACGTCGCCGTGCTGCCGCGCTGGATACGCGTTTCGCAGATGATCGAGTACGTAGCCGGCGTGCATCCGCGATTTGACCGCACGAAGGCGGAAGAATTTCTGTCCCAAACCACCATCAAGCGCGGCAGTAAGGTCCGGGAACTCTCGAAGGGCATGGTGACCCAACTGCACCTCGCCCTCGTGATGGCGATGGATGCGAAGTTGCTGGTATTGGATGAGCCGACGCTGGGTCTGGACATCCTGTACCGCAAGCAGTTCTACGATTCGCTGCTGAATGACTACTTCGACGGCAGCCGCACCATCGTGGTGGCAACGCACGAAGTGGAAGAGATCCAGCATGTGCTTACCGATCTTATGTTCATCGACCGCGGCCGCATCGTGTTCGGCTGCAGCATGGAGGAACTGAAGGAGCGTTATTTCGAGGTGCTGGTGCATCCCGAGCAAGTCGCCGCGGCGCGGGCACTGAAGCCGATCCATGAGCGCCAGGTTTTTGGCCGCAGCATCCTGCTGTTCGAGAGGGTCGAACGGCAGCAACTCGCCGCGCTGGGCCAGGTGCGCGCGCCCAGCATTGCCGACTTGTTTGTTGCTGTGATGAACCGTCAGGCCGGGCGGAGACAAGGAGCGGTGCAATGAATAGCCAATCGAACGCCATGACCCCGGCTCCCGGAGCGCAGGCCGTCTCGCCCGCACACATTCCCGCAATGCGGCAGTTCTACTCGTCGGTGCAACGCGAACTGTGGGAGAGCCG
>WNGL01000318.1_pt1 | contig 55810 bp, 68 predicted proteins | sample 5400591 | NCBI WGS metagenome assembly WNGL01 (sample SAMN13153377, study PRJNA577476) | soil metagenome | isolation source: 80 cm soil or saprolite under Garry oak tree replicate 1 | place: USA:California | collected 2016-06-15 | reverse complement strand
TACCGCGGGAGCGACACGTGCGCGTCTTCCGTTGCCGCTCTCTGGGGGCCTGCTGGGCCCGAACGCACTGGTCAGGACCACCCCACTGGGCTCACGCGGGGGTTACATCACCCACGGGAACCTGAGGAGTCCCCAATTTCCGGCGCTTCACCGATCTAACGATAGAGTTGCCCGGCACTCCTCGCCTTGTGGTTCTCGCGGGTCCGAATGGAACAGGGAAGTCCTCTCTCTTCGACGGCTTCGAACACTGGAGACGCGTCACGAGCAGCAACAACTGGCAGGAGTTCTATCACCTCAAGGTTGGTCTCATTCAACCCGCCTGGGACCAAATAGTTCAAGTGGACTTTCACGACGCCACGCCGCCCATCAGGGAGGACAGACGATCACTCTTCTACATTCGCTCGGCCTACCGGAACGAACCCGATTTCTCGATAGAAGCCCTTAGGCGAGTCGGCCCCATTGTGGATGCCCCTGGTGCCTCCCGGATGATTGACAACGATGCCCGTGTTGCGGATGACTACCAGCGCCTCGTCTCGGCCACGGTCGAGAGTATCTACAGTGGGGAACGCGACGACTCCACAGTCAGGGAACTCCGAGAGAGTTTCATAGGGGCTGTCCGAGACGCACTACAGCGGCTTCTCCCGGATCTCGTCCTGCAGGGCCCAGGCGACCCTCTCGCCCAAGGCTCCTTCTTCTTCAACAAGGGCACTAGTGAGGGTTTCCACTACCGAAACTTGTCGGGCGGGGAGAAGGCCGCCTTCGACCTCATTCTGGACCTGATCGTCAAGAAACGAAGCTACGAGGGCGCAATCTTCTGTATCGATGAGCCTGAAGCGCACATGAACACTGCCTTGCAGGGATCGCTTCTTCGCGAATTGGTCGCTCTGCTTCCGGTTCAGTCACAGCTTTGGATAGCGAGCCACTCGGTTGGGATGATGAACGAGGCCCGACAGATGAAGGAGCAGGATCCCGAATCCGTCGCCTTCATCGACTTCAATGGCCAAGACTTCGATCAACCCGTCGTGTTGAGACCTGTGGACGTCACAAGGGACTTCTAGGCTCGAACGCTCCGGGTCGGCCTCGGCGATATGGCGAACCTAGTTGCCCCGAGACAGGTGGTGATCTGCGAGGGCCGGCCAGCGGACCCCCATCATCTTGCGCGTGCCGAATTCGACGCCCGCTGTTTCCGCAGCATTTTTGCCCACGAGTTTCCGGATACTGACTTCCTCTCAGTGGGAAACGCGCGAGACGTAACTGCAGACACTCTTGGCCTTGGTCGCGCTATCCAAACCATCATTCCGGGCACCAAGGTCGTGCGAGTCATAGACAGGGATCTTCGTACCCCCCAAGAGGTAAGTGACCAAGTCGCGGCCGGGACTCGGGTCCTAACTCGCCGACACCTTGAGAGCTACCTAATGGATGACGAGGTTCTGCAGGAGCTTTGTAGGGTCGAGGCCCAGCTCGCTTTTCTTCCTCAGCTCATCCAGGCGCGCGAAGCGGCTATCCGGGCCAGCGTCGCAAGAGGGAATGATCAGGATGATTGGAAGTCAGCCGCAGGCGAGTTCTATGTCTCGGTGCGCCAACTGATTGGACTCCAATCTCCCGGGAACACCTCCGACGCGTTTCTTGCTGACCGACTGGCTCCGCTGATCCGCCCCGGAACGGCCACCTACGAAGAGTTGAGGAGAGATATCTTCGGGTGATATCGGCCTGCAGAACACAATGACTCATGAGCGCCACGGCAGGAGCCTCCACCACTTGTTCTCTTGGGCCATCTCCCCTCCGACACCACGATCTACCAGCGCACACTCGTGCGGAGCCGCCCTCCGGACCTGCCTCCCCGGGGGCTATCTTGCGCCCACCTTGCGCCCTGCTGCGGTTGCGCGCCCGCCAGGGGCTGCCGGAGCACCTCCGGGGCGTCGCGTGGAACTCGGTGAACTCGTCCAGGACCAGCACGGCGTCGTGGGCGTCGGCGAATGTCGCTTGGGAAAAGCAGCTACCTCTGAGCCACTGATTCCCGCGGTCGAGCCGAGGTTGTAGGCTGCCTCGGGTGTGGCCACCTGGGCTGAATTCGCGAACGCCGAGCCGGATCTGGCCGCCTTCGCCCGGGAGCGGATGGAGGGTCGGATCGTGTACCAGGCGACGCTCCGGCTTGACGGCGGACCGCGCGTGCACCCGGTCTCTCCCTGGATCGGGGCCGGGCTGCTGTGCGTCTCGTTCCGCGACACGAGCCCGAAGATGCGCGAGGTGGCGCGCGACGCGCGCTACGCGTTGCACACCGCGCAGCCGTGGGAGGACCACGCTGGCGAACACGGCGAGTTCATGGTGCGCGGATGGCTCGGACAGATCCCTCCGTCGCACCCTGCGGTGACGGCGCGCCCCGGCCAGACGCCCTACGGGCTTGTCCACTACGCGTGCTCGATCGAGGAGGCGGTGGCGACGGAATACTCGGACGACGAGATGCCCGTCTATCGACGGTGGAAGCCATCCTCAGGCGACGCGACTGGGTGAGCCGCCGGGGCATCGATGCCGCGGTCGAGATGGCTGAAGCGCTGGCAAGGAGTGGAGTACCCGGACGTGCTGATCGTCCTTCACGAGCCGCCGCTGGAGAACTGGGGTGTGCAGGGAGGTCTGCCCGCCTGGGAGGTCGACCTGGGCTTCGAGCTCGACGTCTGGCGTCAAGGCGTCTGACACCGCTCAGAGCTGGCTCGTCTCCACCGTCGCTGGGCGCCCCTGGAAGCGGGCCAATCGCTTGGCTTCGGCATTCATGGCGCGCTGGGCCGTCGGCGTGACGGTGTCGTAGAGGAGTAACTGCACGGTGACGGAGTCGCTCTCGAGGGTCCGTCTCCAATGGCCGGTGATGGCGCCGTTCAGCAGGACGATGCCGTTCGGCATGGTTCGGTCCCGGAACGCGGCGCGCGCGCCCTCCGCCCGGGGGTCACCGACGTGGCGGGACTCGGTGTATCCGACGATCAGCTCGTCGTAGGCCTGGAGGAGATGCGCGCCGCGGCTGCCCGGCGCGCGCGTGTCGTCAGAGGCCATCGACCAGAACGTGAGCCCGTCCGCCGTCAGCTCCCGGACGTCCGGGCCCAGCAGGTGCAGCGCCTTCCTGACGTCGGCGACCGTCAGGCTCGACCACCACCGAAGGTCCTGGACAGTCGCCGGGCCGTGGCTGGTTAGGGGAAGTATCAAATACACGCAGGTAGTATCCTGAGCGCCCAGCAGCTACCGCTTTGAGGGACGGGGATGCCGGACGCTCAGGACTTCTTTGGACGCTTGATCGCGGCCTTGCGGAGCAAGCGATCGAAGTCTTCCGTCTTGGGGACGGGGATCTCCAGGCCGGTCTTGGTCTTCTGGCTGGGCTCGCCCTCACGGACGAAGGGTCGCTTCCCGTTGCGCTTGGGCATCGCGCCTCCATTCTAGTGGTCGTTGTCGCTGAGACTGAGGAGTGCATCTTCTGCGAGCGGAGTGATGTGCCAATGACCAGGGAGCATGTCTTCCCCCGTTGGCTCACTGGCTCGCCCCGCTTCGTGAATCTGACAGGTGAAGTCAAAGAAACGCGGTGGTGGCCAGCATTCACCGCGCCTGGCTCCGAGAAGGTCTTGTTCGAGAGCAACGCGGTGGACTTGGAGGCGAAGATCGTGTGCGAGCAGTGCAACACGGTCTGGATGAGGAAACTGGAAGACGCCGCGAAGCGGCGCATGGGGCCGATGATCCTGGGCCACAAGAGAATCCTCGGTCGCAAGGACCGCATCGCCATCGCCAGGTGGTCCATGAAGACCGCTTGCGTGGTCCGCCACTGCCAAGACGACGTGAGGGCGCACGTTCCCCTCGAACTACGAAGGGCGGTCTTCCGTGGCGGGCTCCCCGACAACGTGTTCGTGTGGCTTGGGGCTATCGTGCCGAGCGGAATCGATTGGGGGATGTACACGACGTTCATCAGCCCCCCTTCACGGCCGCTCAGGTTCGTCGGGTCGGAAGACACGATCCGGCTGGGACAGCTCCTCATCAAGGGGATCACGATGAACGGGCCCGGCGATACCCGGATCGGCATGACAGCCCAGCTCTTGCGTTGCCTCATCCCCTTGTGGCCGATCAGGAAGAGGGAACCGGGCTACGTCTGGCCCCCTCCCGCCATCGTCAGACCGAACGGATGGACCTGGTTCAGCCAGCAACTCATGCAGGGAGGGATCAAGGTAGACCACCCCCTGCTTCGGTCGTCGAACTAGCCTGGAAAGCCGGTCCCGGATGATGAGGGAACGACGCCACACGCGGTACCGAAGGTAGAGGGGCATCTAGCGTGCCCCCGTTCGGGAAAGCGGCGCTAGACCGTGCTCTTCCTGACCCGCCCCAGGAACGCCTCGAACATCCCGCCCGGCGCGTCTCGGTGGTTCCACCGGAAGGCGTACTCGTCCAGGTAGGACTGCAAGTGCCTGGTGGAGACGGCGTGGTACGTCCCGCCGATCCCGCGCTTCACGGTGGCCCAGAACCCCTCGATGGTGTTGGTGTGAACGTCCCCGCTCACATAGACACTCTGCGAATGATTCACCCGTGAGTGGTCGTAGCCCATGCCTTCGAGCGCGTTGTACGACTTGAACTCGTCGGTGTAGACGGTCGAAGCCGGCAGAACCTTCTTGGTTGCGTAGGGCAGTAGGTCCGTCGCCTTGATGCCATCCGCGACCCGAACCGATACCTTGCCGTGCGCCCCCTCCGAGCCGCGCTGCGCCATCCCGAACACCGGCGTCTTGGTGACGGCACCACGCCCGGCGTGGGGCTTCTTGGACTCGTGCTTCCACTTGTCCTTCCCACCGAAGTAGGACTCGTCCATCTCGACCGTCCCTCCGAGCAGCACGTCGCCCTGGTCGAGCAGCGAGCGGATTTGGCGGAACATGCGAAGCGCGGTCGGGTAGGACACCCCGACCTCGCGCTCCAGCGTCTTCGCGGAGATCCCGCATCGAGTGCTGGCCATGAGGTACATCGCGTGGAACCACAGCTTGAGCGACGTGGACGACCCCTCGAAGATCGTCCCCTTCATCGGGTACTCCAGGTGACCGCAGAACTGGCAGGAGTAGGCCGGACGGTTCTTGAGCCGGTGGTGCTTCGTGACCTTCTGGCACTTGCCCCGGCAGAAGATGCCGTTCGGGTAGAGCATCGACACCAACTCGGCCAGACAGGACGCGTCGTCCGGGAACCGCTGCTCGAAGTCGAAGATGGTCGTCGTCGCGTCCGACGAGTGAGCGTTCTCGGGAGCGTTCCGGTTGGTCTTCATGGCAAGGATGATAACCCGACGCAGGTACCTGCGTCAAGCCCTTACCTGCGCTTATTTGATACTTCCCCTGGTTAGGTACCGGCGGGTGAGCTCCACGAGCGACTCGTCGCGGTTGAACGGCCGGCCGGCGGGAACGCGCTCGTCCAGGCGCGCGTACGTCTGCTGCTTCCCGGCGAGGCCGCCGCTGCCAATCGCGCCCTCAAGCTCGCAGTGCAGCAGCATGTACGCGATCCGCTGGCCCGACGTGTCGATGCGCCGACGTTCCAGGAGGCTCGCGATCTCCGGCCTCGTCAGGCGGTTGCCGTCCTCGAGCCCCGAAACGATCACGGACTCGCATCGGGCGAGCGTTTTCCCGTCGAGCCCCAGCTCCCGGTACCGCGGCCCATTGTGCCGGTGCACCCGCGGACCGGTGAGCGCGAGCATCCAACGGATGTCGTCCCGGGCCACGAAGTGCCACGTCGGCCGCAGCACGTGTGTGCGCACGATGGCCCCCGATGCCACCGCCCGGTCGACGTCCTCGTCGACGAGCCCCTCGGCCCTCTGGGCGACCGACCATTTCGCCGGGCCGTAGTCCTGGGCCTGCATCGCGCCGTGCCAGCGCACGACGTCCTCGAGTGCACCCAGCGGCGGCCCGGTCAGCCGGGAGTTGGCCATCCGGCGCCGGGCGATCTCAAGGCCTCGCATCCAGCAACAGCTTAGGGCTGTTGCTCCTGACGTCGGGTCCTTACGACCACGTTGTGACCGCCGAGGGCGAGGAAAACGTTCCCGATGAGGACTTCATCGGCCGAGGAGCGCGCCGACGTTCACCTGGCGGTCAAGCCCCTCGCGCAACCGCCGTTTCCGATCGAGCGGGTGACACAGCTGTGACGTCCGTAAGGTCGCCCCCGTCGGCCGCCACGGGGCGCGAGCGCCGGGCCGGCCTGAAGCTCGGGCTCAGTGCGGCTCGTGGGGGCCGGCGATGGTCTCGAGGGCCGAGGCGACCTCCTGGAGCTGCCCGTCGCTCATCTTGCCGGTGAAGTGCTCGCGGATGCCGCGCACGTGGGTCCTGGCCGCCTGGCGGAGGACCTGGCGTCCCCGGTCGGTCAGCCGGGCCAGCATGACCCGGGCGTCCCCGTCGAAGCGTTCCCGCTGCACCAGTCCCTGGGCCACCAGGCGGTCCACCATCCTGGTGAGCCCGCTCGGGGACATCAGGACCCGCTCGGCCAGCTCGGTCATCCGGAAGCACCGGCCCGGAGCCCGGGCCAGGCGAAGCAGCACGTCATAGGTGCCGAAGGTGAGCCCGTGCTCGTCACGGAGCTCAGCGTCGAGCTTCCCCACCAGGTCGTGGTGCGCATGCAGGAACGCCTGCCAGGCCCGCAGCTCCGACTCGGTGAGGTTCGCGTCCATGGCCGGGCCAGTGTAGCGAGAGGAACTTGCACGTACAAGTATTCCGCGGTATGGTTTCCTTCGCAGTGCAAAGGTTGTGATGCGAAGGAACTGGACGAGAAGGATGTCCTGAATGCAGGCAGGGAGCGGATGACAGCGGAGGCGTGGTCGCCGGTGGTGGCGGGGCTCGGCCTGGGCGTCGCCCTGGCCAGCGCGCCCGGGCCGGTGCAGGCCGTCCTTCTGGGCGAAGCGGTGCGGGGCGGCGTGCCCCGCGGGCTTCGGGCCCTGGCCGGGGCCAGCGCGACGTTCGGGACGCTCCTGGTGTCGCTGGCGCTCGGGCTGTCGGTCGCGGCCCCCAGCGGAGCCGCGTTCCGGGTGCTCAGGGTGGCCGGCGGGGTCCTCCTGATCTGGCTGGCCATCGAGGGAATCCGTTCCGCCGGCGAGGCAGTGAAGGGCTCCTCCGAGCGGCGGGCCCTCCCTCCGGCGGCCCGGGGCGCCCTGGCCGTCCTGTTCAACCCGGGGGCGTGGCTGTTCCTGGGCGCCGTGGCCTCGCCGCTGCTGGGATCGGCCGGCCGGTTGGGAGGGCGGGGCACGGCCGTGTTCGCGGCGCTCGCGCTGATGGCAGGCGCCGCCGTCGGGGACGTCGGCGTGGTGCTCGTCGGTGGCATGGGCATCCGGCGGGCCGGGGAACGGGTCCAGATGGTGGTCCGTCGAGCGCTGGGCGTCGTGTTGGGGGCGGTCGGCGTGTGGCTGGTGACACAGGGAGTGATGGGGACATGAGCGAGCTGTGGTTCGGCCTGAACGTCTCACCGTCGGCGGCGCCGGGAACCGACCCCGTGGCGGACGCCCGGAGGGCGGAGGAGCTCGGGTACGACTTCGTGTCGGTGAACGACCACCTGCACGGCACGGCCCCCAGGCACGAGACGTGGACTTTGCTGACGTGGATCGCCGCGGCGACCTCGCGGATCCGGGTGGTGCCCCGGGTCCTGGCCGTCCCATACCGGAACCCCGCCGTGGTGGCGAAGATGGCGGAGACGCTCGACCGGCTGTCGGGGGGGCGCCTGGTCCTGGGACTGGGCGGCGGGTACGCGGACGAGGAGTTCCGGGCCTTCGGGCTGCCGGCTCGGACCCCCCGGGACAAGGTCGACGGCATGGAGGAGGCCATCCGCATCGCCCGTGGGGTGTGGTCGGAGCCGGAGTTCTCGTTCCAGGGGCGTCTGTACCGGACGGAGGAGGCACGGGTGGAGCCGAAGCCGGCCCACCGCATCCCCATCTGGCTGGGCACGTACGGCGACCGAGCCCTGGGGGTGACCGGACGGCTGGCCGACGGGTGAATCCCCACGTTCGAGTCGGCGCCGGCGGAGCAGGTACCGGCCATGCGGGATCGGATCTTCGAGGCCGCTCGGGAGGCCGGCCGCGATCCAGCGGAGATCACCTGCGTGTACAACCTCGACATCCGCATCGATGACAATCCGGTGGACGAGCCCGGGGTCGTGTCTGGGCCGGCGGACCAGGTGGTCGACCGGCTGCTCGGCTTCCGGGCCCTCGGATTCACCGCAATGAACTTCTGCCCCTCGGGGCCGGACCCGGCTGAGCAGGCCGAACGCCTGGCCCGGGAGGTCGTCCCCGCCGTCCGTGCCTCGTAGCGCGGGGTGTGAGGGGCCGGATCATCACGTACACTGTCTTGGAGGGTTCGGCGCGCAGTTCGCCTACGAGCAGTTCCCTCGCGGCCGCAAGGCCGCTGGCCGGCGAACAGCAGACAGTCAGGTTCGTGCAGGCCGCGGAAGGAGGGAATGCAGTGGCAACTGGCACCGTGAAGTGGTTCAACCCTGAGAAGGGCTTCGGCTTCATCACCCAGGACGAGGGCCCCGACGTGTTCGTGCACTTCAGCGCGATCGCTGGGGATGGCTATCGGAACCTGGATGAGAGCCAGAAGGTCGAGTTCGACGTCACCCAGGGACCGAAGGGTCTCCAGGCGGCGAACGTTCGTCCGATCGTCTGATCGACGACCGATCTTCAGCTACAGGGCGGAGGGCCGTCGCGCGAAGGCGCGGCGGCCCTTCTCTCGTTCCCACTCCAGCGCGGTCTCTTCGGCGGTCGGCGCGCCTCCGCCGAGATGGGCCGGCCACCACCACGCGGTTCGGGGCCGGGTGGGGGCCTGCGCGTAGCCGCGGATGGCCTCTTCCAGCAACGCCCCGATCCGGGACATGAGCCGGTCGGTGAGCTCGTCGCTGTCCGTCGACGCGTCCACGGGAATGGGCGCCCCGACGTTCACGGTGATGGCGACGTGACGGGGGAACCGGGGCCGGCGGTGGCGAGGCATGATCCGCTGGGTTCCCCACACCGCGGCGGGGATCAGCGGCGCGCCTGTGGACATGGCCATGCGCGAGGCGCCGGTCTTGGCGACCATCGGCACCAGGGCCGGGCTGATCCTCGATTCGGGATGGATGCCCACCACCTCTCCCATCCGCAGGGCGCGGGTGGCCTCGTCCAGCGCGGCCGCCCCATGCCCCGTTCGGTTCACGGGGATGTGGTGCATCCCCCGGAGCAGCGGACCGGCCAGCCAGTGGTGAAAGGCCTCCTGCATGGCCATGAACCGGACCAGCCGATACCGTTCATGGGCGGCCACCCCGAGGAAGACGAAGTCGAGGTACCCGATGTGGTTCGAGGCGAGGAGCGCGGGCCCCGTGGCAGGGATGTGCTCCGCCCCGGTCACCGTGACGTCCCACCGCATGGCCTTCAGGGTGGCCAGCGCGGCGCCGACCACCGTGCGGTACAGGGCATCCACGCCGGAGAGCCTACCTCGACCACCCCAACCGGACGTGGCGCCAGGCCCTACAGGGCGGACGCCAGCAGGCCCGGGTAGTCGCCGACGGCGTGGCCCAGCCGGTCACGCTGGCATGCGATCACGCCGATGTGGAAGTAGTCGTGGGACGCGATCCGCATCAGCGCATACCGTGCCGGGATGCGGGTCCCCTGGAGCTCGGGCGACCCGCCGACGTACGGGAAGGTCCCCTCGAGCTCGGCGTCGGTGAGTGACTCCAGGCCCGCGCGGGCTGCTTGCCTGACCTCGGCCACGGCCGCCCGGATGTCGTCCCAGGCCCCCGACTCGACGGAGCCGGCCGAGCCCCGGCGGTAACGATCGTCCCCCAGCCCCGCGACCGCCTGCAGCCCCTGGAACCCCACGTTGATCCACCGGTCCACCAGCTCGGTGGTGTGGGCCAGGGTCCAGGCCGGTGCGCTCTGGCCCTCCACCTGCCTGGTGGCGTCCTCCGGGGCCAGCCCGTCGAGGACGCGGTCGAAGTCCTCCCATCCATCGAGGATCAGGCCGACGAGCTTGCTGTTGGCCACGGCATCTCCCTTCGAAGACAGGGGGAGGTCCCGATGCCTCGGGCCCCTCGCCGGCACTCCCTTCCCCGGAGCCGTCCGATCGCGGGCGGAGTCTAGGGCGGGGTTGCGCGATCGGGCAAACGCCGGGTCCGGAACCCCGAGGCCGGCGCGACGCGCGGCGGTGGTAGCCTCGGCTCGAGCCCGCTGGAGCGTCCCATTCGCTCCGGACGGGCTCCGTTCGACGAGGAGGGGAAGCCATGCTCGAACGCGTCGCGGCGTGGAGCTACCGGCACCGGTGGCGTGCCCTGGCCCTGTGGGTGCTGGCTCTGCTGGCGGTGGGGTTCCTGGGGTCACGGTTCGGCGGGGACTACGCCCGGGACTTCTCGCTGCCGGGGGCCGAGTCGCAACGGGCCTTCGACCTGCTGAAGGCGACATTCCCGGGACGGTCCGGCGGGACGGCCGACGTCGTGTTCCAGTCCGACGGCGGGGTGGCCGATCCATCGGTCCGGCGGGCCATGGAGCGCTACTTCGTCCAGGTGAACGGCCTGCCCCACGTGGACGCGGTGACCGATCCCTACCATCCGGCGGTCGGGCCCCCCACCATCTCGCCCGACGGCACGGTCGGGTTCGCCGAGGTCCAGTTCGACGTGCCGGCCCAGGACGTGCCCAAGGCCGTGGTGAGCCGGTTGGAGTCCGTCGGCCGGGCGGTGGAGCGACCCGGGTTGCGGATCGAGTTCGCGGGCCAGGTCATCGAGCAGGCCCAGTTCCAGAAGCCGGGCGGCGCGGAAGCCGTGGGCATCGGGGCCGCCATCATCATCCTGCTGCTGACGTTCGGCTCCGTGCCGGCCATGGGGCTGCCCATCATGACCGCCCTGTTCGGCATCGGGATCGGGCTGTCCGCGGTCCTGCTGCTAGCCAACGTGATCGCGGTGCCCGACTTCACGCCGCAGGTGGCGGCCATGATCGGCATCGGCGTGGGGATCGACTACGCCCTGTTCATCGTGACCAGGTACCGGCAGGGGCTGCACGAGGAGCGCGGCCCCGAAGAGGCCACCATCGTCGCCCTGGCCACGGCCGGGCGGGCGGTGGTGTTCGCCGGGACCGTCGTGGTGATCTCCTTGCTCGGCGTCCTGCTGATGGGGTTCGCGTTCATGCAGGGCATCGCGCTGGGTGGGTCGGCGGCGGTGTTCGTGACCATGCTGGCCTCGATCACCCTCCTGCCGGCCATGCTGGGGTTCGTGGGCAGGAACATCGACCGGCTCCGGCTGCCCCTCGGGCGTAGCGGTGTGGACCCCACGGCGCGGGGCATGTGGTTCCGGTGGAGCCGGCTCATCCAGCGACGGCCGGCCGTCGCCGGGGCCGCGGGGCTGGCCGTGGTGGCCGTGCTGATCGTCCCGTTGTTCTCCATGCGCCTGGGCGCGGCCGACGCCGGGAACGATCCGACGGACCTCACCACCCGTCGGGCCTATGACCTCCTTGCAGGGGGGTTCGGCCCGGGCTTCAACGGGCCGCTGCTCCTGGCGGCTCGCATCGACGGGCAGCACGGCCTGGCCGCCCTGGCCAACCTGGGCGCCGCGTTGAAGCGGACCCCGGGCGTCGCGGCGGTCTCCCCGCCGATCCCCAACCACCGGCTGACCACGGCCATCCTGACGGTCTACCCCACGACTGCCCCCCAGGACGCGGCGACCAGCGACCTGGTGCACCGCCTTCGGGACCGGGTCGTGCCCCAGGCCATGCGGGGGACCGGGGTCCACGTCCTGGTGGGCGGGATCACCGCCGTGTTCGTGGACTTCGCGCAGCGGAGCGGACAGCGGATCCCCATCCTCATCGGCGTGGTCATCCTGGTCTCGTTCCTGCTGCTGATGATGGTGTTCCGGTCGGTCCTGGTCCCCATCAAGGCGGCCGTGATGAACCTGCTGTCCATCGGCGCGGCCTACGGGGTCATGGTCGCGGTGTTCCAATGGGGGTGGGCGGGGTCGGTGTTCGGGGTGGGCAAGACCGGGCCGATCGAGGCATGGATCCCGCCGATGATGTTCACCATCCTGTTCGGCCTGTCCATGGACTACGAGATCTTCCTGCTGTCCCGGATCCGCGAGGAGTACCTCCGCACCCGCGACAACAGCCTGGCCGTGGCGAACGGGGTCGCCTACACGGGGCGCGTCATCACCGCGGCGGCGGCCGTGATGATCGCGGTGTTCATGTCGTTCGTGATCGGGTTCGACCTGCGACAGGTCAAGGAGATCGGCCTGGGGCTGGCCGTGGCCATCCTGATCGACGCCTCGCTCATCCGGATGGTGGTGGTGCCCTCGATCATGGAGCTGATCGGCCCCGCCAACTGGTGGTTCCCGGGCTGGATGTCCAGGTGGGTCCCGCGCTTGAGCGTGGATCGTTCGACCGAGGAACCCGAGCGGGAGCTGGCCCCGGTGGGGGAGTAGCGGGGCTCAGGACCGGCCGGCGGCGCGGGCCTGCCGAACGGCCTCGCCGGCGCCCTTCGTCCACGGGTCGCCGTGGCCGGGCAGCAGGGTGGAGGCGCCGGTGCGCGCCAGGGCGGTCAGGGACCGCAGGGCTTGGTCGCTGTCCAGGTTCAGGCCGTCCGGGGCGATCTGCGGGCCCCGGCGTCCGGTCAGCGGGTTCCGGGTGACCAGGGAATCGCCCGTGCACACCACGGCTCGCCGCTCGAACCACAGCGCGCAGCTTCCCGCGGTGTGGCCGGGCATGTGGACGACGCGGGGACGTCCCGGGACGTCGATAGCCTCGCCGTCGGCGAAGGTGGTGACCTCGGCGATGGGGACGATGTTCGTGCCCTTGTGGCGGATCAGCCCGATCAGCGTGCGGTAGGCCTCGGGGCGGAGCAGATACCGCCTGAACCCGGCCTGGTTCTTGGGGGGCGTGGCCCCCTTGGCCCCCTCGGCGTCCGCGTCGTGGATATACACGGGCGTGCCGGCCTCCGAGCGGGCCTGCTCCGCGAAGCCCGTGTGGTCGCTGTGGGCGTGCGTGAGCACGATCGCGTCCACGTCGTCCAGCGTCTTCCGCAGCGACACCAGGGCCCCCTGCAGGACGTGCCAGTCGGAGGGCGTGCCGGCGTCGACGACGGTGAGCCGTCCCCCGTCCTCCACCAGGTACCAGTTGGCCACGCCCAGCGTCCGGCGGTGGATGCCCTGCGCCACTTCCATGCGGGAATCCTCGCACGCGCCGGGCGGCCCGGTGGGGGAGGCCCGGACGGCCTCAAGGGCCGTCACCCGTTCGACCCTAGACTGGCACCGATGCGACTGGTATCGGCAGAGGAAGCGGTGGCCGGCATCCGGTCCGGGGCGCAGGTCTACCTGCAGGCCGCGAGCGCCGTCCCGTCGGTGCTGCTGGACGCGCTGGTGGCCCGGGCCCCGGAGCTCCAGGACGTCAAGATCGTCCACCTCCATGTGGAGGGGCCCGGTCCGCACCTGGCCCCCGAGATGGCCGGGCACTTCCGCCATCGGGCCCTGTTCATCGGACGGAACGCGCGGGCGGCCGTGAACGAGGGCCGGGCCGAGTACGTGCCGGTGTTCCTCCACGACGTGCCCGACCTGTTCCGCAGCGGCCTCATGCCGCTGGACGCGGTGCTGGTGAACGTCTCGCCTCCCGATCCGCACGGGTTCTGCTCCCTGGGTACCTCGGTGGAGGGAACCCTGGCCGCCGTGCGCTCCGCCACGACAGTGATCGCCCAGATCAATGCATCCATGCCCCGGACTCTCGGGGACAGCTTCGTCCATGCGGACGACATCGACCTGGGCGTGGAGGTGGATGTGCCTCCGTACGAGCACACGCCGGAGGAGCCGGGGCAGGTCGAGAAGACCGTCGGCGAGCTGGTGGCCGATCTCGTCCCCGACGGAGCCACGATCCAGATGGGGATCGGCGGCATCCCCGCCGCCGTGGGGCACGCCCTGCACGGGAAGAGGGACCTCGGCGTCCACACCGAGATGTTCACCGACACCGTGGTGGACCTGGTCGAGGCCGGGGTGGTCACCGGCGCCCGGAAGGAGGTCAACCGGGGCAAGCTCGTGGCGACGTTCATGATGGGGACGAAGCGCCTGTACGAGTTCGCCCACGACAATCCCATGGTGGAGATGCGACCGGCCGACTACACCAACGACACGGCCGTGATCCGCCGGTTCAGCCGGATGGTCGCCATCAACTCCGCCATCGCCGTCGACCTCACGGGGCAGGTGTGCGCCGACTCGATCGGCTGGCACCTGTTCAGCGGGGTGGGCGGGCAGATGGACTTCATCCGGGGGGCCGCGCTCAGTCCGGAGGGCCGGGCCATCATCGCGCTGCCGTCCACGGCGGCCCGGGGGACAGCGTCCCGCATCGTCCCGTTCCTGGCGGAGGGATCGGGCGTCGTGACCACCCGGGCCCACGTCCGTACCGTGGTCACCGAGTGGGGGGTGGCCGAGCTGTTCGGCAAGAGCGTGCGAGAGCGGGCCCAGGCCCTCATCGGCATCGCCCACCCGGACTTCCGGGACGAGCTGGAGGCCCAGGCCCGCCAGACGCACTACCTCTGAATCGGCTACGCCTTGCTTGCCACGTCCCCCCGACGCTCGTCCGAGACCTCCAGCAGCTCCTGGAACAGCGCGCGGTAGTGGACCATGGCCTGGCGAAGGGCCTCGGTGTCCTCCTGGCCGGTTTCCATGCCTACCCGGGTTGCGTGGCGGGCAAACGGTGGCGTGCCGCCGTCAGCCCCTGGCGGTCTGCCTGGCCTCGCTGATCTCCAGGAGGTGCCCGTCCGGGTCGCGGAAGAAGCAGCGGACCTCCCACTCGTACTCCACGGGCGGGGTGAGGAACTCGGCGCCACGGGCTCGCAGCGTCTCATACGCCGCTCGGCAGTCCCGGACCCGGATGGTCATTTCGTGACTCGCGGCGGCCGGGTCGGCCGGCGGGGCGAAGGTCACTCCCGGCTTGTCCTCTGTGGGCCCGCCCCCCGTGACCAGCAGGAGCCACGTCCCCAGGAACCGCATGACCACCGACGAGCCGCCGTACTCCCGGTACAGCTCGGCCCCCAGCACGTCGCGGTAGAAGTCGCGCGATCGGTCGGCGTCGCCCACCACCAGCAGGTGCGTGAGCTCCATCCCCTCGTCCGGAAAGCCGCCCATCCCCCACCCCTTCCCCTTGGAGTCGCCGCAGTGTAGTGACACTTCTGCCGAAGTGTTTACGCCTCCTAGACGGGTCCCTGGAGCAGAACGGGAAGCTCTTCAAGGGGGTGGCGGGGACGTGGGTGGTCCCGATGGCCAAGGGGTACAAGGCGGGGGAGAACGAGTACTCCTCGTCGTGGGTCGGCATCGGCGGCGGATGTGTGACCGCCGATTGCTCGGTCACCGACAGCACCCTGATCCAGGCCGGGACGGAGCAGGACGTGGACTCCAAGGGACGCGCGTCCTACTCGGCATGGTGGGAGCTGATCCCGGCGCCGTCGGTCACCATCTCGGGCTTCCCGGTGCGGGCCGGGGACAAGATCTTCGCCTCGATCACGGAGAACCCGCCGGACTCCGAGGTGTGGACGATCCTGGTCAAGAACCTGACCACCGGGAAGACCTTCACCATGACCGTTCCCTACAGCTCCACCCGCGCCACGGCGGAGTGGATCGAGGAGACCCCGGTGGTCGTGGACAGCAGCGGGAACGCGCGTCTTCCAGCTCTGCGCCCCGTTAAGCGCGACGGCTCGAGCGGGTGGGCCGGGCCTCCTGAGGGGCCCGGCCCACGCGTTTCCGGGAGAGTGCCCAGGACGGCCTAGTATCCGGCCCGTGGACGCGCTGGATTCCCTGGCCGCCCGGCTGGCGCCGGACCGCGTGCGCCGGGACCCGGCCGAGGTGCAGCCGAGGGCCCGCGACCTGTCGGCGCTGGCCCTGCTGGCCGAGGTCCGCGGGGACGAGCCGGTGACGGCGGCTGCGGTGGTGCTTCCGGAATCCACCGAGGAGGTGGCCGCCGTCCTGTCCTGGGCCCGGGAGACCGGAACCCCGATCGTCCCCCGCGGCGGCGGGTCCGGCGTCAGCGGGGGAGCGGGGGCCGTGGCCGGCGGCGTCGTGCTGGACCTGTCGCGGATGGACCGGGTGGTGGAGGTGGACGCCGTGTCCCGAACGGTGGAGGTCCAGGCGGGGATCCGGGGCGACGTCCTGGAAGCGGCCCTGGCCGCGGCGGGCCTCACCACCGGCCACTATCCCCAGTCCATCGAGCTGTCCACGGTGGGGGGGTGGATCGCCGCGTCCTCCGCCGGACAGGCCTCCACCGGCTACGGGGCCATCGAGGACTTGGTGCTGGGCCTGACGGTGGTGCTGGCGGGGGGGGCCGTGGTGCGGCTGAAGCCCGTCCCGCGCTCGGCGGCCGGACCCGACCTCCGTCGGCTGTTCATCGGGTCCGAGGGAACCATGGGCGTGGTGACGGAGGCGGTGCTGGCGTGCCGCCCCCGACCACCGGGCTACGCGTGGGCGGGGTTCGCGTTCCCGTCGTTCGAGCCGTGCGTCGAGGCGGCCCGGGGCATCCAGTCCGCGGGGGTCGATCCGATGGTGGTGCGGGGCTACGACGAGGCGGATGCGACGCTGGCCTTCGGCCGGCTCGGCCACACCGGCGGGTCTGCCGCCATCGTGGGGTTCGCCTCGGATGCCCCAGGGCTGGACGCCCGCCTGGCCGAGACGGCCGTTCGGGCCACGGCCGCAGGAGGGCGGGGCCTGGGCCCGGCGTTCGGTCGACACTGGTGGGTGCACCGAAACGACGCCGTGGACCTGTACCGCAGGATCATGGGTCCTGAGCGCCTCTTCGGGCCAGGCACGGTCGTGGACACCATGGAGGTCGCGGCGGTGTGGAGCCGCGTTCCGGAGCTGTACCGCCGCGTCCGCGAGGCGTTGCTGGGAGGCGCCGAGATCGTGGGGTGCCACCTCTCGCACGTGTACCCGGCGGGATCGTCGTTGTATTTCACGTTCCTGGTCCGGGGGGCGGACGACCGCGAGGTGGAAGGCCGGTACCTGGCCACGTGGGAGGGCGCCGTGCTGGCCTGCCTGGAGGCCGGGGGGACCATCACCCACCACCACGGCGTGGGGCGGCTGAAGGCTCGGTTCATGGCGGGGGAGCTGGGGGACGAGGGACTGGAGGTCCTTCGAGCGGTCAAGCGGGCCCTCGACCCGACGGGCATCCTGAACCCCGGCGTCCTGGTTCCCTGACGGGCACGGCGCCCGGGCCGGCGCGGGTCAGAGCGCCGGGAGCCGAACGGTGGCGTCCATGGTGGACAGGCGGGTTCGCCGGACCAGGACGTCGTCGTCGGTGAGGGCCATCTCCCGGGTCCGGGCCAGGTGGAGCTCCACCCCCAGGACCGGGAGCCCCGGCACGGCCGGCTCGCCCAGCGACGGTTCCTCCCGGATCAGCCGGATGGCCTCCTCCCAGTCGTCCCCGAACCGGGTCACCAGGCGACGGGCGGCGGCGGGCGTCAGCCCGGCCGTCTCCCCCTCCACCACCGCTCGATCCAGGGCCTTACCCAGCGGCCGGGTCAGGCCCAGCGGGAGCTCCCGGGTCCGGCACCGGCCGCCCGCTCCGAGGTCTCGGGCCACCCGATCCACCAGCTCCTCGGCCATGGCCCGGTAGGTCGTCAGCTTCCCGCCGGTGATGGTGAGGAGGCCCGGTGGGTCCTCGAAGATCCGGTGCTTGCGGGAGAGGTCCGCGGTGGAGCCGCTGGCGCCGCCCAGGAGCGGCCGGAGGCCGGCCCAGGAGGCGGCCACGTCGTCTCGGGTCACCCCGGGAAAGGCGGCGGCCACCGCCTGGAGCACGTAGTCGAGGTCCGCGTCGGTGACGGGAGGATCGTCCAGGCCGCCCCGGTGCTCGGTGTCGGTGGTCCCCGCGTAGACCCGGTCGCCCCACGGGATCACGAACACGAACCGGCGGTCGTCGGCGCCGGAAGGGACGAACAGGGCCGTGCGGGTGTCGACCGCGCCCGGCCGGAACACCAGGTGCACGCCCTTGCTGGGCCGGAGCATGGGTGTCACGTCGGCGGCCATGCCGTGCACGGCGTCGGCCCACACCCCGGTGGCGTTCACGGTGATCCGGGCGCGCACGTCGAGTCGCTCGCCCGTCAGGTGGTCGAGCACGAGGGCCCCGTCCACGCGGCCCTGGCCGACGAGCGACACCACCTCGGCGTGGTTGGCCACGAGGGCGCCGTGGCGCTTCGCCTCCCGGACCGCCTCCAGGGTCAGCCGGGCGTCGTCGGTCCGGCACTCCCAGTACCGCACCCCGGGCGTGGGGTGGCCCAGGCCGGGCGCCACGCGGTGCATCTCGGCGGCGTCGACCCCGCGGTGGCGGCCCAGGTTCCGCCCGACGGCCAGGGTGTCGTACACCAGCAGGCCGAGGCGGAACAGGGCCCGCTGGCGGAACGAGGTGGTCGGCGCGTACATGGTGATGGGGCGGACCAGGTGAGGGGCCAGGCGCAGGATGACGATGCGCTCGCGGAGGGCCTCGTGGACCAGGCCGAAGTCGTAGTGCTCGAGGTAGCGGACCCCGCCGTGCACCATCCGGGAGGAGCGCCCCGAGGTTCCGGAGGCGAAGTCGTTGCCCTCCACCAGGCCCACGGCGAGGCCGCGGGACGCCGCGTCCAGGGCGATCCCGGCGCCGGTGATGCCGCCGCCGACCACCAGGAGGTCGAGCTCGGTCTCCGCCATGCGCTCCAGGTCGGCGCGGCGGGTCTCCGCGGAGAGGGCAAGCATGCCGAGCCATGGTAGCCGCCGGGGCCGGCCAGCCCCCGGGCCCCGCTCGGGCCCGGGCTAGCCGGGACGGTCCGGGTCCGGCCGGAGGGCAGCCTTCACCACCTTCCCCAGCTCGTTGCGAGGAAGCGCCTCCACGAAGTGAACCGTCCGGGGCCGCTTGTGCGGGGCCAGCGTGGCGGCCACGTGAGCTTCCAGCTCCTCGGCCGTGGCCTGGCCGTTCGGACGCAGGACCACCCAGGCAACGATTCGCTGCCCCAGCCGGTCGTCCGGCTCGCCGGCCACGGCGGCTTCGGCCACGCCCGGGTGCTCCAGGAGTGCGTCTTCCACCTCGCCGGCGCCCACCCGGTAGCCGCCGCTCTTGATCATGTCGACGTCCCTTCGCCCCAGGATTCGGTACCAGCCCGCCGGGTCCCTAGCGGCCACGTCGCCCGTGTGGAACCACCCGTCGCGCAGGGCGCGGTCGGTGGACCGGCGGTCGTTCAGGTATCCCAGGAACACGTTCGGCCCCCGGACCAGCACCTCTCCGGTGGGGTCGTCTCCCTCGACAGGGTGGCCACCGGCGAGGCCCATCAGGCCGACCTCCACGCCCGGCATGGGGGGACCCACGGTCCCGGGGCGGCGATCACTGGAGGCAGGCACCGCGCAGTTCATGAGCGTCTCGGTGAGGCCGTATCGCTGGACGATCCGCTGGCCCGTGGCCCGCTCGACCCGGAGCCAGTCCCGGGCCGGCAGGGCAGCCGACCCCGACACCAGGAGCCGGGCCCGGCCCAGGGCCCGGGCCACCGCGGGGTCGGACTCCGCCGCGTCGGCCAGGTCGCGGTGCATGGTGGGCACCGCGAACAGCATGGTGGCCCGGCCCGCCAGCTCTCCGGCGATGGCCTGCGGAGAGAACCGTCCGACGTGGTGGACACTGCCGCCGGCCCGAAGCGCTCCCAGCACGCCCAGGACCAGGCCGTGGACGTGGTGCAGCGGCAGGCCGTGCGTGAGGATGTCGGCGGAGGTCCACTCCCACACGGCGGCCTGGGCGTCCAGGTTCGTGGCCAGGGCCCGGCGCGGGATGACCGCCGCTTTCGGCGGGCCGGTCGTCCCGGAGGTGAAGAACACCAGCGCCGGCGCTTCCGGGCCCGGCTCCGTGGCCAGGGGACGGCCGGGCGCCTCGACATCCAGTTGGATACGCTCCAGGCCGGCCAGGGCGCCAGGCAGCTCCGCCGTCGGCGCGGCCAGGACCGTTCGAGGTGCCGCGACCCCGAGCACGTGGGCCAGCTCGCGCGTACCGATCCGAGGGTTGACGGGCACGGCGACCGCCCCGGCCAGCAGGGCGGCCACCACGCCGACGCACGTCTCCACGGCCGGCTCGGTCCACAGCGCCACGCGCTCCCCCTCGGCCAGGCGCGCGGCGACGGCCGACGCGGCGTCCCGGAGATCCCGGTAGGTCAGGGAGCGGTCCCCGAACTTCACGGCCTCGCGGTCGCCGCCTCCGCGAACGGCGGGAAGGAGCTCGTCCATGCTCACCCAGACGGTATCCGACGGGAACAGGTGGGGTCGACGGGCCGATAATGGAGCCCGGCTCGCGCGGAAGCGGAGGAGGTGGGGACGGCGACGGCGGCGACCAGGGCAGAACCATCGGCCGTCGCGCTCCGGTCCCTGGTCGCGGCCCTCGAGCGGTACCTCGACGCGGACCGTGTCCTGACCAACCGCGAGGCCCTGGCCGCGTATCAGTCCGATGGGCTGCTCCACTACCGGGTGCAGCCGGCTGTGGTCGTCCTGCCCGACACCGCCGACCAGGTCCGGCTGGTGGTCCGGGCCTGCTTCGAGGCGGGCGTCCCGTGGGTGGCTCGCGGGTCCGGCACGGGCCTGTCCGGCGGAGCCGTTCCGGTGGAGGGCGGGGTGCTCATCGGGCTGAGCCGCATGCGCCGGGTCCTCGAGGTGAACCTGGCCGACGAACGCATCGTGGTCGAGCCTGGGGTGACCAACGCGCAGGTCTCCCGGGCCGTGGCCCCGACCCACTTCTATCCGCCGGACCCCTCCAGCCAGATCGTGTGCTCCGTGGGCGGCAACGTGGCCGAGAACTCGGGCGGCGCCCACTGCTTCAAGTACGGCTTCACCACCAACTACGTGGTCGGGCTGGAGGTGGTGCTGGCCGACGGCGAGGTGGTCCAGCTCGGGGGCAGCGGGCTCGACCACCCTGGGTACGACCTGGTCGGCGCGTTCGTGGGCTCGGAGGGGACGCTCGGCGTGGCGACCCGGATCACCCTGCGCGTGGTGCCGGTGCCCGAAGACGTCCGGACCCTGGTGGCGTACTTCCGGTCGCCGGACGAGGCGGGACGCACCGTGTCCGACATCGTGGCCGCGGGCATCGTCCCCGGCGCCATCGAGATGATGGACAACCTGGCCATTCGGGCCTGCGAGGAAGCCACCCACGCCGGCTACCCGCTGGACGCCGGCGCCGCGTTGATCGTGGAGCTGGATGGCCCGGCGGCCGAATGCGACCGGCTGATGGGTGAGGTGCAGGACCGGTGCCGGCGCAACGGCTCCACGGGCATTCGCGTGGCCGCCGACGCGGGGGAGCGCGAGCTGATCTGGAAGGCTCGCAGGGCCGCCTTCGCCGCCATGGGCCGGATCTCGCCCGACTACTACGTCCAGGACGGCGTCATCCCGCGAACGCGCCTGCCGGAGGTGCTGCGCCGGATCGAGGAACTGTCCGCGCAGTACGGGCTGCGTGTTGCGAACGTGTTCCACGCCGGCGACGGGAACCTCCACCCGCTGGTGTGCTACGACGGGGCTCGCCCCGGGGAGGCGGACGTGGCCGCCGAGCTGGCGGGGCTGATCCTCACCGCCTGCGTGGACGCCGGGGGTTCGATCACGGGGGAGCACGGTGTGGGGCTGGACAAGAAGGGGTTCATGCCGCTGCTGTTCTCCGATGCCGACCTCGACGCGTTCCAGCGCCTGCGGTGCGCGTTCGATCCGGAGCAGCGCGTCAATCCCGGAAAGGTCATGCCCACGCCGCGACTGTGCGGGGAGGTCCCCGGTCCCTATCGCAGCCACCCGCTGGAGCGGGCGGGGATCGCGGAGCGGTTCTAGGGTGCCCGCCGTCGAGACGCCGGCCACGCCGGAGGAGGCCGCCTCGGCCCTGCGGGATGCGGATGCCGCCGGGCAGCGGGTCCGCTTTGTGGGGGGTGGGACGAAGTCGGGATGGGGGACGCCGGTCCCGCCGGCGGACGTGGAGGTCTCCACCGGTGCGCTGGACGGGATCGTGGAGCACAACGCCGCAGACCTCACCGCGGTTCTCCAGGCCGGGGCGCCCCTGTCGGGGGTGCAGGAGGAGCTGGCCGCGGCCGGGCAGATGCTGGCGCTCGACCCGCCCGATCCGGACGGCCGGGCCACGGTGGGTGGCGTGGTGGCCACCGGAGACACCGGACCGCTGCGGCACCGGTACGGGGCCCCCCGGGACCAGGTCCTGGGGATCCGGGTGGCGCTGGCCGATGGGACCCTGGCCCGATCCGGCGGCAAGGTCATCAAGAACGTGGCCGGGTACGACCTGGCCAAGCTGTTCGCCGGCTCGTTCGGGACGCTGGGGCTGGTGGTGGAGGTGGCGGTCCGGCTGTACCCGCTCCCGGCGGCCCGGGCCACGACGGTGGGGACGTCGGACGACTCTGGTGCGCTGGCGCGGGCCGCGCGGGCGGTGGGCGACGCCCCGCTGGAGCTGGAGGCGCTGGACGTCCGGTGGGGGACCGGGCGCGGCGCGCTCCTGGCGCGTGCTGCCGGTGTGGCCGCCGGGGAGCGAGCGGGGCGGGCCGCCGAGCTGATGCGCGCGTGCGCGCTGCGGGCCGGCGTCGAGGAGGAGGACGAGCCGTTGTGGGACCGCCAGCGTGCCCTCCAGCGATCGGAGGGCGGCGCTGTGGTGCGGGTGTCGGGAGCCCGCTCGGACCTCCCGGCGGTGCTGGCAGCGGCCCGGAGCCTGGACGCCGACGTCGCCGGCCGGGCCGGGCTGGGGCTGCTGTGGGTCCGGCTGCCGGAGGCCGACGACGCCGGCCTGGTCGCGGCGATCGAGGAGCTCCGGGGGGCGCTGGCCCCTCGTCCGTGCGTCGTGTTCGACGCCCCGGAGGCGGTCCGGGGGAAGGTTGACGTGTGGGGCGAGCCCTCCGCCCTGTCGCTGATGCGCCGGGTCAAGGACCGGTTCGATCCGAAGGGGACGTGCAATCCCGGCATCTTCGTGGGAGGCATTTGACCCGATGGCCGCTCCCACTCGCGCGTTCGACGCCCATCGCCCCCCGGCCCGCCAGCACATCGAGGCCTGCGTGCATTGCGGGTTCTGCCTGCCCACGTGCCCGACGTACGCGCTGTGGGGCGAGGAGATGGACTCGCCCCGCGGCCGGATCGTGCTGATGGACGAGGGGCTGCGGGAGGGCAGCGCGATGACCCCCGAGCTGGCCACGCACCTGGACCGGTGCCTCGGGTGCATGGCTTGCGTCACCGCCTGCCCGTCCGGTGTGCAGTTCGACCGGCTGATCGAGGCCGCTCGTCCCCAGGTCGAGCGGAACTTCGAACGGGGCCCCGGCGACCGGGCGTTCCGGGGCTTCCTGTACGCCCTGTTCACCCATCCCGGTCGCCTGCGAGCGGCGGCGCCGGCGGTGCGGGCCGCGCAGCGGCTCGGCCTGCTTCGCGTGGTGCGACGTTCGTGGTTCGAGCGGCGGTGGCCCCGGCTGGCCGCCATGGCCCGGATGGCGCCGCCTCCCGGCTCTAAGGCACGCCCGCTGCCGCGGCTGACGCCGGCCCGCGGGGCCCGCAGGGGGCGGGTGGCGCTGCTGCAGGGCTGCGTCCAGCGGGTGTTCTTCTCGCGGGTGAACCGGGCCACCGCGTTCTGCCTGTCGGCGGAGGGGTTCGAGGTGATTGCCCCGCGGATGCCTCGGTGCTGCGGCGCGCTCCACCTCCACGGCGGAGCGGAACCGGAGGCGAAGGCCCTGGCCCGGCGGGCCATCGAGGCGCTCGAAGGGTTCGACGCGGTGGTGGTGAACGCGGCTGGGTGCGGGTCGGCCATGAAGGACTACGTCCACCTGCTGTCCGACGAGCCCGCCTGGGCGGAACGAGCGGCGGCGTTCTCGGCGTCGGTTCGGGACGTGTCGGAGTTTGTGGGGTCGGTCGAGCCCGTCGCGGCCCGGCACCCCGTCGAGCTCCGCGTGGCCTACCACGACGCCTGCCATCTGGCCCACGCCCAGGGGGTCCGGCAGCAGCCCCGGGACCTGCTCCGCTCCATCCCCGGCCTCGAGCTGCTGGAGCCGGCGGAGTGGGAGATCTGCTGCGGCTCGGCCGGCGTGTACAACCTGATGCAGCCGGAAGCGGGGGCGGAGCTGGGCCGGCGCAAGGCGGCCAACCTCCTGGCCACCGGCGCCGACGCGATGGCCGCGGGGAACCCGGGGTGCGCGCTGCAGATCCGTTCCCACCTGGAGGAGGCCGGGCGCCCCCTGCCCGTCCACCACCCGATGGAGCTCCTGGCCCGATCGATCGCGGGGCCGCGAACGGGGGACTCGGTGTGACCGGGGTCGACATCCCGGGCCGGCCCGGGACCGGTTCGACGAGATCCTCACCGAACCGGCGCTCGAGTTCGTCGCCACCCTCCAGCGCGCGTTCGGCGCCCGCCGCGAGGTGCTACAGCGGGCCAGGGTGGAGGAGATCCTGTTCGAGCTGCGGGAGGACTCGGGCGGCCTCAACGCCGGCCGGTGGGACGACATCTTCAGGGTGATCAAGAAGTTCCGTCGCCGCGCCGACTTCGTGCTGCCGGACCGGGCCCAGATCACCAGCTCCCAGGTGTGGCAGTGAATCCGGGTCACGCGGAGGCTGGTGACGGAGGTCATCGGCGAGGAGGAGCTCGAACGCATCCAGCGGAGGGTCGGGCGCCGGGCCTACGCGGCAGGCCGCGACGACGAGGCTTGGGATCTGTTCCAGCTCGTGACCCGGGGGGGCGAGTTCGTGGAGTTCCTGACCCTGCCGGCCCACGACAGCATCGACTGACGGAGCGCCGGCCCGACCGGACGTAGGATGCAGGGGACCATGAAGGGCGACCGCGTCGAGATCGTGGTGGACACCGGGAACGGGGTGCAGATCTACGAGATCGCCGCAACGAAGGCCGGGCGCCGGGTGGAGGTCTCCACCGCCCGCGGCGTGGTGGAGGTGGCCGAGATCACCCGCTCCGGCCAGGCCGTCCGAACGGGCCGGTTCATGGCCTCCCGCGTTGTGGCGGTGGTGGAGCATCCAGCCCGGGACGAGGGCGAGGGGGAGCGGCGAGCCAGGGCGCGCCCGCCGACGAGCCAGGGCAGCCTGCTGTAGGAGGCGGGGGCCGCTCAGGCCACCCAGACGAACGCCTGGTGCTCGGTCGAGCGGGCCACCGGGACGGGGGCGCGGGTCCCGAACGCCCATCCCTCGAGGTCGTCGAAGACGCCGGTGACCTCGCCGCAGCTTGAACAGACGTCGGCACCCCACCTGTGGTCGTCGGGCCGGTCGCGGCGAAGGTCTCGGAGCACCTGAGCGAGCAGGGCTGCCGCTGCGGAGGTGAGCCGGCAGTCGTCGCACATGATGGCGGTGGTGTACATCTCGGATGAAGTCTCGGGAGCTTCCCCCGGGTGCTTGAGCCGGAATGTCCGGATGGCGCGGTCTGGCCTCGTGGATCTCCCGCAGCGTGGGGACGTCTCCGGTGATTGGTATAGTTCGCCCAGAGGGCACGGCATCGCAGTTTCAGGCTTCGAGCAGTTCCCTCGCCCGGCCTCGCGAGAGGCCGGAGGCCGACGGACGGGGCCCACGGGCCAGCACGAGTCCGGGACGGCCAGGAAAGGAGGGGATTGTTCGTGGCAACCGGTGTCGTGAAGTGGTTCAACTCCGAGAAGGGGTACGGCTTCATCTCCCAGGAGGGTGGTCCCGACGTGTTCGTGCACTACAGCGCGATCCAGGGGACCGGCTACAAGAACCTCGAGGAGAACCAGCGGGTCGAGTTCGAGGTCACCCAGGGGCAGAAGGGCCCTCAGGCGACCAACGTCCGCCCCGTGGCGTAAGCACTGACCGCCAGCGAAACGAACGAGGCCGCCCTCTCGAGGGCGGCCTCTTCGCGTTCCTGGACGTCCGGGTCGGTGAGGGGCGTGGCCGTCAGCCCCGGCGGGGACCTCCGCCTCCGCCTCCGCCACCCCGCCACCCTCCCGGGCCGCCCGGACGCCGTTCCCGAGGGGCCGGGGGCGGGCCCTCCTTGAGCCGGACGAACTCGGGCTGGTGCCCGGTGCGCTCCACCCGGACCCGAATGTAGTCGCCGTTCTGGACCCGCTCGGTCTCCCGCCACCCCGTGTTCAGCAGGTGGTGCAGGCGCCCGGCGGCGCCCTTGCGCAGCCGGTCGGTGCCCGGAACCTTCACGTACAGCCGCTCGTAGCGGACTTCCTTGTGCTCGGCCACTGGTGACGCTCCTCGTCCTGGGCCAGCCAGCCTAGCCGCTCAAGCCTGCAGCGTCACCGGGATGTCCACCACGTTGACGGGCTGGCCGTTCTCGGCGCTGGCCTCGAACACCTCCACCGTCCCCGCCTGGTCGTGGTCCACGTGGAAGGGCAATGTGGTCCGGTAGGTCCCCCGGCACCCCGTCCCGCACGTGGCGTTGGTGAACCCGGAGGCGATCTCATTCCCGTTCGCGTCGAGGATCCGCAGGCTGACCGTGGCCTCGAACACGTCCGCGGTCCCTGAGATCTCCACCGGGCTTCCGACCGCGGCCCCGATGACGGGCCGCTCCACGACGATGGCCGGCAGGAGCTGCTCGAAGTCCGACCGCTGCCACGCCCGGCCCAGGGCCGCCCCCTGGATGTCGAACGGCTTGATGGGCTGCCCGTCCAGTTGGATGGCCACGCTCTTCACCGTGGGGAACTGTCCGATGGTCCACACCACCTGGCCCAGGCGCGTCCACTCGGAGACCGCGCTGCCGCCGGACAGGAACTCCGGCGACAGGTCCACCGTGGCCAGGCCGTTCGAGATGGAAAGCCCGAGCAGCGTGGTGCCGGGCGGCACCTGGGTCCCGACCCCCTCCGCCACGCTGGGGTCGGGCGGCCCGCCCAGCAGGGCTTCCAGGGAGGACCGCCCGACCGCCTTCGTCTCGGGCACCACCCAGGGGATCTCGAATAGGTGGTCGTTCCGGGTGAACCACACCTGGAAGCTGACCGAGCGGAACTCCACCGGCCCGCTGGCGGTGGACGTGGCCGCCACGGGGATCTCGGTCGGTGGGACGGTGGCGCTCGGCCCCGTGGGCGCGGGGCCGACGACGTGGGCTCCCCGTTCGGCGCACGCCGTCGCCACCACGGCGACGGTCGCGGCCAGGACGATGAGGCGCTTCGTTCTCATGGCTGGACCTCCTCTCCGGTCGGTACAGCCTCATCGTCGGTTCCGGGCGCAACGCCCGGATCTCCGGCCGGTAACGGTTCGGTCACGGCGGCGGGCAGGCGGAGGGTGAACCGGGTCCCCAGTCCCGGCTCGCTCCACACCTCGATGTCGCCGCCCAGCAGACGGGCCTGCTCACGGGCGATGGCCAGCCCCAGGCCGCTGCCGTGCCCGGTCCGGGCGGGGTCGGCCTTGTAGAAGCGGTCGAACACGTGGGGGAGGTCGCCGGGGCCGATGCCGGGCCCCCGGTCGGAGACCTCCACGAACGCGCCGCCGGGGTCGTGGCCCACCCGCACGGCCACGTCCCGGCCCCCGTGCTCCAGCGCGTTGCCCACCAGGTTCGCCACGATGCGCTCGAGGCGGCGCCGGTCCGAGGCCACCGTGACGCTGTCCGTTCGCAGGGCGACCCGATCCGACCAGCCGCGCATCCGCACCATGGCTGCCACCAACGCCCCCAGGTCCACCTCCTCCACCCGGACCTCCTCCGCGCCGGCGTCCAGGCGGGACACCTCCATCAGGTCCTCCACCAGTCGCCGGAGGCGGCCCACGTCGTCCACCAGCAGCTCGGCCGGGCGGCGGGCGTCCGGCGGCATGCGGTCCAGGTGCTCCCGCAGCAGCGAGGCCTCGGACACCAGCGCCGTGAGCGGGGTCCGCAGCTCGTGGGCCACGTCGGCCGTGAACTGCCGCTCGCGCTCGCGGGCCTCCGAGAGCGCGGCGATCTTGTCCTCCAGGGCCTCGGCCATCTCGTTGAACGAGGCCGCCCAGGTGCCGAACTCGTCGCGCCCCTCGATCGGCAGCCGGGTGTCCAGGAGCCCTTCGGCGACCGAACGCGCCGCGGCGCTGGCCCGGGCCACCGGGCCGAGGGTCCGCCTGGCCACCAGCAGCCCGGCCACCCCCGCCACCGCCACGGCCACCCCCCATCCGGCCAGCAGGACCAGCCCGAGCTGCCGGAAGTCGTCGTGGAGCCGCCGTTCTGAGAAGAAGAAGTACAGGGAGACGTCTCCGGTTCCGGCGGGCGACCCCACCGCCAGCACGGGCTGGCCCGCCTCGTCGCCCCGTTCCCAGGCCAGGTTCCCCCGAGCCACCGTGTCCCGCAGCGCGGCGGGGACGTCGGCCTCGGTCAGTCCCAGCGGGGACGACCCGAGCGGGATGTGGCCGGAGAGGATCAGCGTGTCGAACCCGCCGTCGGCGTAGAAGTCCAGCAGAGGCGCCACACTCCGGCCGGTGGGGTGGGCCGGCAGGTTCAGCCGGGCGAAGGCCAGGTTCAGCTTGGCCTGGGCCACCGAGCGGTCCACCGAGTCGTCCAGCCGGGACTCCCGGACCAGCAGGTAGGAGCCCAGGGCCAGCGCGGCCGCCGACAGCCCGGCCACCAGCACGAAGGAGACCACCAGCCGCCGCCGCAGGCGCGTGGGCGGGGCGAGGCGGCGGTGCATGGCCTGTCAGGCTTTCTCGAACCGGTAGCCGACCCCGCGCACAGTGGTGATCAGCCGGGGCTCGGCGGGATCCTCCTCCACCTTGGCCCGCAGGCGCTGCACGGCCACGTCCACCATGCGGGAGTCGCCCAGGTAGTCGTAGTTCCACACCCGGGCGAGCAGGACGTCGCGGGACAGGACGTGGCCAGGGTGGCGGGCCAGCTCCAGCAGCAGGCGGAACTCCGTGGCGGTGAGCGCCACCGTCGCCCCGTCCTTCCGGGCCACGAAACCCGACGGGTCGATCTCCAGGTCGCCCGCCCGGATGACGGGCTCCGCCGGCTCCGGGGCCCGGGAGCGGCGGATGACGGCGCGGACCCGGGCCACCAGCTCGGGCAGTTCGAACGGCTTGGTCACGTAGTCGTCCGCCCCCAGTTCCAGGCCGGTGACGACGTCGACGGTGTCCGTGCGGGCGGTCAGCATGACGATGGGCACCTGGCTGTCCTTCCGGAGCTCCCGGCACACCTCGAACCCGTCCAGCGAGGGCAGCATCACGTCCAGCACCACGACGTCGAAGGGGTCGTGGCGGGCCCGCATCAGGCCCTCCCGGCCGTCCCCGGCTGTGGTCACCTGGAACCCCGCCCGGGACAGCCCCAGCGCCGCCACCTCACGGATGGAGGCGTCGTCCTCCACCACCAGGAGCCGCTCGTCCACGGCGGACAGCGTATCCCCGCCGACCTCCGCCGGCCGTGTACAGTGGCCGGCCGTGTCCGTGGTCCTGGGTGTCCGTCACGCCGAGGTCGAGAACCCCGAGGGCGTCGTGTACGGCTGCCTGGCCGGGTTCCACCTCTCCGTGGCCGGGCGTGAGCACGCCGAGCGGGTCGGCGCGCTGCTGGCCTCAGCCCCCGTGGCCGCGGTGTACGCCAGCCCCCTGGACCGGGCCCAGGAGACGGCCCGGGCCCTGGCCGACCCGCACGGCCTCGACGTCCTGCCCGACGAGCGCCTGATCGAATGGGTGGCCGTCGAGGCCTGGCAGGGCCGGCCGTGGAAGGACCTCCTGGCCTCGGAGGAATACCGGCGGGTGACCGGCGACCCCATCCGCAACGCCCCGCGCAACCCGCTGGACCGGGTGGGGGAGCGGATCACCGAGTGGGCGAACGAGGCTGAGGCGGCCCACCCCAAGGGCATGGTCCTCGGGGTGTCCCACGAGGCGCCGCTGGTGGCGGCGTACCTGTGGGGCCGCCGGGGCGATTTCACCACCTACAAGTCCGTGAACATCCCCCACCTGTCGTCGGTCCGGCTGCTGCCGGGTCCGCCGGAGCTGGTGGACCCGCTCGACGCGCTGCACGGGTGCTGACGGCGCCATCCCGGCCCGTAGACTGGCAGAACGACGCGACGGCCCATGACGAATAGCTCACGGATGAAACGAGCGATCCTCACCCTCCTGGCGCTGGGGGGACTGCTCACGGCGTGCGCCGTCCCGGCCGGCCATGTCAGCGGGTCCAGTGCCCCATTTCCGATCTCGCTGCAGGGCACCACCTCGCCGGTCCCGCTTCCGTCCAGCGCCCCGCTGCCCACCACCAACCCCAACGAGGATCCGGTCGTCGCCGTGGTCCACCGGGTCCTGCCGTCGGTGGTGAACGTGACCACCAACCTGCTGCAGCAGGGGTTCTTCGGCACGCAGCAGGGCCGGGGGGTGGGAACGGGGTTCGTCATCCGCTCCGACGGGATCATCGTGACGAACTGGCACGTCGTGGAGTGCGCCCAGCACATCACCGTGATCACCCCGCCGCCCGACGTGCAGCGGTTCACGGCCCGGGTCATCGGCGGCGACCCGAACTCGGACCTGGCGGTGTTGAAGATCGGTGCGCAGGACATGCCCACGCTCTCGCTGGGGGACTCCAGCCAGCTCGAGCTGGGAGAGCACGTCGTGGCCATGGGGTACGCGTTGGCCCTGAACGGGGGGCCCACCGTGACCAGCGGCATCGTCTCCGCCCTGCACCGGTCGCTGCCGGTGAACGACCCCAACTTCGGCACGCGCACGTACGGCGACGTCATCCAGACCGACGCAGCCATCAACCCCGGGAACTCCGGCGGGCCCCTGGTGAACCTGGCCGGCCAGGTTGTCGGCATCGACACCGCCGGCGCCTCCCAGGCCGAGAACATCGGCTTCGCCATCGCCATCGACTCGGCCAAGCCCACCGTGGAGCGGGCCCTGAGCAACCCGACGGCGCCGGCGGCCTTCCTGGGCGTGGGTACGGCCGACGTGACCAAGGCGCTGGTCTTCCAGATCTCCCTCCCGGTGACCCAGGGCGCGTACGTGCTGGACGTGACGCCCGGCGGTCCAGCCGACGCCGTGGGGATCAAGGCCGGAGAGGTGATCACGGCGTTCGACGGGAAGGCCGTGAACACGTCCGACGACCTGGGCTCGCTGATCCAGGCCCGGTCGCCCGGAGACAAGGTGCAGGTCACGGTGGTCTCGTCCGACGGCGCCCAGCGCACCGTCACCGCCACGCTGGGCGCGCGCCCCCTCCCCACCGGCACGCACTGCGGTTAAGCCTCGCCGGGCTGCGCTAGCCTGTCCGTACGCATGAAGGTCAAGCTGCGCAACCCCGACCGCGAGCTGGACGTTCCGGGCCCCCGCCGGGTCCGCGAGGTCCTGGCCGACCTGAACATCGACCCCGACACCGTGCTCGTCATCCGCAACAAGGAGCTCATCACCCGAGAAGAACGCCTGAACCAGAACGACGAGATCGAGGTCCGCCCCGTGATCTCCGGTGGGAGAGGTGAGTCGGTGAGCGGCCCAGGGACGACGGGGGCGACTCGATGAAGTGCAAACGGTGCAGGGGGCCGGCGGTCGTGGAGGTCCGACGCCATAACGCGTCCTTCTGCCAGCCCTGCTTCATCCACCACGTCCACGAGCAGGTCAAGCGCACCATCAAGTCCTTCGACATGTTCCGTCCTGAGGACCGCATCCTGGTGGCCGTGTCCGGGGGGAAGGACTCTCTGGGGCTGTGGGACGTCCTGCTCGACCTCGGGTATCGGGCGTCGGGCCTGTACCTGGGGCTGGGGATCGGCGACTACTCGGCGCGCTCCGCGGAGCGGACCCGGAGGTTCGCCGCCGATCGGGGCGCCGAGCTGATCGAGGTCGACCTGGCAGGCGAGTACGGCTACGACATCCCCACGGCCGGCCGCAAGGGGTCCCGGTCCACCTGCGCGGTGTGCGGCCTGTCCAAGCGCTACGTGTTCAACCGGGCGGCCCTGGACCACGGCTTCGACGTGGTGGCCACCGGCCACAACCTCGACGACGAGGCGGCCACGCTCCTGGGAAACACGCTTCGCTGGCAGACCGGGTACATGGCCCGCCAGTTCCCGGTCCTCCCGCAGCGCGAGGGCATGGTCAGGAAGGTGAAGCCGCTGCACCGGCTGTCCGAGCTGGAGACGGCCGCCTACGCGTTCCTGCGGGGGATCGACTACGTGGTGGAGGAGTGCCCGCTGGTGGGCGGGAACACCCAGCTTCGGTACAAGGCCGCCATGAACACCCTGGAATCCACCTCGCCCGGGACGAAGGCCCAGTTCTACCTGGGGTACGTGGAGAAGGCCGCGCCGCTGTTCCGCTCCGAGGACACGGCGGACCTGGCTCCGTGCGAGCGATGCGGGCAGCCCACCACCGGCCGGTTCTGCGCCTTCTGCCGGGCCCGCGCCCAGATCCTGGGCCAACGCCTGGGCCCGCCGGCAGACGCTGACGCCGTGGGCGACCAGACGGTCCGCGAGCTGTCCGAGGAGGTCATGCCCGCGGAGTTGTTCGGAGGATCGCCCTGAGCGCGCCGTTCGAGCCGGGGGAGCGGGTCCTGTTCCTGGACCAGCGGGGCCGGCGGTTCATGGTCCGCCTGGAGCCGGGGCACGTGTGGCACTTCCACGGCGGCGCTGTGCCGCTCGACCTGGTGATCGGCTCGGAGGAGGGCACGGTCGTGCACTCCGCGGCGGGGGTCCCGCTGGTGTGCTTCCGCCCCAGCCTCCCCGACTTCGTGCTGAAGATGCCCCGCGGCGCCCAGGTGGTGTACCCCAAGGACCTTGCGGCGATCGTCATGTTCGCCGACGTGTTCCCCGGGGCCGCCGTGCTGGAGGCCGGCACCGGCTCGGGGGCCCTGTCCATCGCCCTGACCCGCGCGGTGGGACCGGAGGGCCGTGTGGTGAGCTACGAGCTCCGGGAGGACTTCCACCACAAGGCCACCACGAACCTGGAGTCGTTCTTCGGGAAGGTCCCCGCCTGGCTCGACCTGCGCCTGGGCGACCTCCGCGAGGTGGCCACCACCGGCGAGCGGTTCGACCGGGTGGTGCTGGATCTCCCGGAGCCGTGGGCGGTGCTCGACGCTGCGCTCGCCGCCATGACCCCGGGCGCCGTCCTGTGCGGCTACCTGCCCACCACCGGCCAGGTCCAGTCCCTGGTGCTGGCCATGGAGGGGGCGGGGTTCCGGCGGGTGGAGAGCTTCGAGCTGCTGCTGCGTCCCTGGCACGTCACCGAACGGAGCGTCCGCCCCGACCACCGGATGGTCGGGCACACCGGCTTCATCACGGTGGGCCGTCTGGGCCTACCCTCTTCGGCTCCAACCTGATCAAGCTGGCTCCGGGGTGGGGAATGAGTAACCCCAGAAGGGTCGGACACGTATATACCGTTAGGAGCGGAGTCCGGCGTTCCGAAGAAAGGGTGCAAGCCGGACATATACTCGCCGGAGGCCAGGGGAGGTGAGCATGATCCAGGACCCGCAGGAGCGGCTGGAGCGGTACGAGAAGGAGATCCACGAGCTCCAGACCCAGATCAAGTTCCTGGAGGACGAGACCGCCTTGCTCCGCCGCCGCCTCACCAACGCGCCCCGGCAGGTGAAGATCCTCGAGGAGCGGCTCCTGCAGTCCCGGGCCGATCTGTCCCGCGCGCTCGCGCAGAACGAGAAGCTGGTCTCCGCCCTGAAGGCCGAGCGGGACAAGATCGAAGCGCTCAAGGAGGAGGTCGAGAAGCTCACCCAGCCTCCGGCCACCTTCGGCGTGTTCGTGGGCGAGGCCGAGGACGGGACCGTCGACGTGTTCACGGCCGGCCGCAAGATGCGGGTGGCGGTGGACCCCTCGATCGGGCGCGAGCGCCTCCGGGCCGGCGTCGAGGTCATCCTGAACGAGGCCCTGAACGTGGTGGAGGTCCTGGACGAGGACCGCCTGGGCGAGGTGGTCACAGTGAAGGAGGTCCTGGGCGAGGACCGGGTCATCGTCATCGGCCGGGCCGACGAGTCGCAGGTGGCGGTGCTGTCGGGTGCCCTGCAACAGATGAACATCCGGGTGGGCGACGCCCTGCTGCTGGACCCCCGCTCCGGCCACGTCCTGGAGAAGCTCCCCAAGCAGCAGGTGGAGGAGCTGGTCCTGGAGGAGGTCCCGGACATCTCCTACGAGGACATCGGTGGCTTGGGGAACCAGATCCAGGCCATCCGCGACGCCGTGGAGCTCCCGTTCCTGTACGCGGAGCTGTTCCACGAGCACCAGCTCAAGCCCCCCAAGGGCGTGCTGCTGTACGGGCCGCCGGGGTGTGGGAAGACGCTGATCGCCAAGGCCGTGGCCAAGTCGCTGGCCGGCCAGGTCGCCGAGAAGACCGGCCGGGCCGACGCGCACTCCTACTTCCTGAACGTGAAGGGCCCCGAGCTGCTGAACAAGTACGTCGGCGAGACCGAGCGGCAGATCCGGCTGATCTTCCAGCGGGCCAAGGAGAAGTCGGACGAGGGCCTGCCGGTCATCGTGTTCTTCGACGAGATGGACTCGCTGTTCCGGACCCGCGGGAGCGGGATCTCCAGCGATGTGGAGAACACCATCGTCCCGCAACTGCTCTCCGAGATCGACGGCGTGGAGGCGCTGAAGAACGTGATCGTGATCGGGGCGTCGAACCGGGAGGACATGATCGACCCGGCCATCCTTCGGCCGGGCCGGCTGGACGTGAAGATCAAGATCGAGCGCCCGGACGGCGACGCGGCCGCCGACATCATGTCCAAGTACCTCAACGTGGAGGTGCCCATCCACCCCGACGAGGTGGACGCCGGCGGCGGGGACAAGGCCAGAGCGGTGGTCCGGATGATCGAGCGGACCATCGAGCGGATGTACTCGACGACCGAGGAGAACCGGTTCCTGGAGGTGACCTACCAGTCCGGGGACAAAGAGATCCTGTACTTCAAGGACTTCAACTCGGGGGCCATGATCGAGAACATCGTGGCCCGGGCCAAGAAGGAGGCCATCAAGCGCTTCCTCCAGTCCGGCGAGAAGGGGATCAAGACCGAGGACCTGTACCGAGCCATCCGGGACGAGTTCAAGGAGAACGAGGACCTCCCCAACACCACCAACCCGGACGACTGGGCCCGCATCTCCGGCAAGAAGGGCGAGCGGATCGTGTACGTCCGCACGCTGCTGGGCGAGGGCGAGGACGCCGCCGGCCGCCAGGTCGAACGCGTCAACGCAGGCCAGTACCTGTAGCGGCCTTTCGCAGCGAGTTCAGAAGAAGCGAGCCCTCACCGGGATGTCGGGGCCGGTACCACGGCACGGACCACGATCACCTCGCTGAACGTCAGGCCGTCGACCTGCCAGGCGTAGCATCCCGGAGCCCTGACCCATGTGGCCCGGGGGCCGTGCCGTAGCGGGCGCCGCTGTTGATCGTCGGTCCCGGCGGCACCACCAGCGGGGACAGCGTCGGCAGCTCGCCGAAGGCGATTGCGCCAGGCCGGTCGGCGAATGCCAGCGGGGGGAAGAGGTCCGGTCGTCGCGCGAAGAGCGAGCGCCGGATCGGCCTTAGGCGGGTGCCCGGACCTCCACGCCGGGAAGATCGTCGAATCCTCTCGTGTCGAACGTGACCACGGTTCGATTCTGGGCCAAGGCCGTGGCCGCAACGATCAGGTCATGAGCCCCTCGGGGGCGACCGGTCCGCCTCGCATGTTCGAGGAGCCTGGCGTGATCTCTCGCGACCGAGAGGTCGTAGGGAGCCACCGTGAGGCGTTCGATGGTTGCCTCGACCGACGCGCGCCTCGCATCGCGATCTCGATTGCCGGCGAGCTCGACTCCCAGCCAGAGCTCAGCAGCCGTGACTGCCGCGATCACCACATCCGCGGCCTGATCGGCCAGATCGTCGATCGACCGGCCTGAGCGCTCAGCCTGGACCAGCACACTGGTGTCGAGGATCAGTCGCTCCATGGATCCCTGTCGGTCAGAAGCGCTCGGGTTTCCGCGATCTCGCGAGCCCAGTCGGGGTCCGGGGGATACTCGCGAAGCAGCTCCAACACATCCCCCCACGTTGAGGTGCGGGCCGGCTCGATCCTGGCGACCGCTCGGCCCTTGCGGATGACCATGAAGCTCTCGCCCCGGTGCTCGACGGCGTCGAGAACCTCCGAGAAGTGGCGGGCAGCCTCGGTGGCGGTGACCTCCTTCATGAAATCAGATTATCAGATAGATGAGGGCCCGCAACCTGGCCACACCAACGGGGTCTTGGGAGGGCGCACACGGGGTCGATTGGCGAAAACCGTGGGCTCCCGCGTAGGCTCGGGCCGTCGTCGGTAAGGGGAAAGGCATGACGGTCGCCGACCTGTAGAACGTGTGGCTTCCGGAGCCCCAGGACCTCGCGTCCCGCGGAGATCCCGGCTCACCAGCCGACCGCTGAGCCATCCTCGGCGAGCCTCGCTCCGGCCCCGGCCGGGTAGTACCGTAGGTGCCTATGGCTATTCCCAAGGTCATGGGCATCGAGACTGAGTACGGCATCTCTTCGCCGGGCCTGGTGGAGTTCAACCCGGTCCTTTCGTCGTCCCTGCTGATCAACACCTACGCGGGGTCGCTCCGCCGGATCCGGTGGGACTACGAGCAGGAGTCGCCCCTGCGGGACGCCCGCGGCTTCGAGCCGGTGCAGGCCCGGGAGGGAACCGAGGAGGACCTCGGGCTGGCCAACGTGATCCTGCCGAACGGCGCGCGGTACTACGTCGACCACGCGCACCCCGAGTACTCGACGCCGGAGTGCGCCGACCCGCGATCGCTGGTGGTCCACGACAAGGCCGGGGAGCGCATCCTGGAGCGCTCGCTGGGCGAGGTCCAACGGATCCTTCCGCCGGGGCAGCGCCTGTCCATCTACAAGAACAACACCGACGGCAAGGGGAACTCCTACGGCTGCCACGAGAACTACCTGGTAGACCGGGCCACACCGTTCGCCCGGATCGTCCGCGACCTGACACCGTTCTTCGTGAGCCGCCAGGTGTTCACCGGCGCGGGGAAGATCGGCGCCGAGGGCGCGCGGTCGCAGGGCGGCGGCGTCGGCTACCAGCTGTCCCAGCGGGCCGACTTCTTCGAGGCCGAGGTGGGCCTGGAGACCACGCTGAAGCGGCCCATCATCAACACGCGCGACGAGCCCCACGCTGACCCCGAGAAGTACCGCCGGCTGCACTGCATCGTCGGCGACGCGAACATGAGCGAGGTGGCCACTTTCCTGAAGGTGGGGACCACGGCCATCGTGCTGAAGATGATCGAGGACGAGTTCCTGCCGGACCTGTCCCTGGAGCAGCCCGTGGCGGCATTGCACGACGTGTCGTGGGACATCACCTGCCGGGCCCAGATCCGGGGGGCCAACGGGCGGCGGATGACGCCGATCGAGCTCCAGTGGGAGTACCTCGAGCACGCCAAGAAGTACGTGGAGACACAGGAGCCCACGGCGGCGAACCTGGAGGTGGTCCAGCGGTGGGAGTCCGTGCTCAACGCGCTGGAGGAGGACCCGTTGTCGCTGCACCGCGAGCTGGACTGGGTGGCCAAGTACCGCCTGATGGAGGCCTACCGGACCCGCGACGGCCTGAGCTGGGCGGACTCGAAGCTGCGGCTGATCGACCTCCAGTACCACGACGTTCGCCGGGACAAGGGGCTTTACCACAAGCTCGCCGCCGGCGGGCAGATGGAGCGCGTGGCCACGGACGAGGAGATCGAGGCCGCCGTCATGGACCCGCCCGAGGACACCCGGGCGTACTTCCGTGGCCGGTGCATCGACCGCTACCCGGGCGCCATCGCGGCGGCCTCCTGGGACTCCATGATCTTCGACACCGGGCGGGACGTCCTCCAGCGGGTCCCCATGCGGGAGCCCCTGCGAGGGACCCGCCAGCACGTCGAGGAGCTGCTGGAGCTGGCCGAGGACGCCGCCGCACTGGTGGACCTGCTCCAGGGCTGAAAGCGGCGGCCGGCGCCGCGTTCGGCTGGTTTGGCGGCACCCCTGGCTAGAATGGGCGATGCACCTCTGATGGGAAGGAGCAGGTCGTGCCCCAGGAGCAGGAACAGAAGCGGACCCAGAAGAAGGAGGGAGGCGGCGGAGGGGACGACGCCGGCCAGATCGAGACCACCGCCAAGGGCGAGAAGCTCAAGGAAGAGATGGACGACATCATGGACGAGATCGACTCCGTGCTCGAGGAGAACGCGGAGGAGTTCATCAAGTCGTACGTACAAAAAGGGGGACAGTGACCGACCTGCCCCTTCCGGGTGGGCAGCAGTTCGGCGCCAGCCCCAGCTTCATCGATCTCCTGGCCGAGTCCCGGGAAAGCGCCCCGGAGGTGACGGGTAGGCTGCCCGAGGGCATGGCCGCGCCCCACGGCACCACCGTGTTGAGCCTGAAGTTCGACGGCGGGGTGATCATCGCCGGTGACCGCCGGGCCACGGAGGGCTACTCCATCGCCGACGAGAGGATCGACAAGGTGTTCGCGGCCGACGAGTACTCGGCCATCGCCATCGCCGGCGCGGCCGGGCAGGCCACCGAGATCGTGAAGCTGTTCCAGACCGAGCTCGAGCACTACGAGAAGGTCCAGGGCGACCGGCTGTCGCTGGAAGGGAAGGCGAACCGGCTGGCCCAGATGATCCGGCAGAACTTCCCCATGGCCCTCCAGGGCCTGGTGGTGGTGCCGCTGTTCGGCGGCTACGACGAGCGGCGGGGCGAGGGCCGCCTGTTCCGGTATGACGCCACGGGGGGGCGGTGGGAGGAGGAGAACTTCCATGCCACGGGCTCCGGGGGGCGGGCGGCGAAGGGGACCCTGAAGAAGCGGTGGAAGCCGGGGCTGTCACGCGCCGACGCCGTGCGGGCCGCGGTGGAGTCGCTGCGCGACGCCTCGGAGGAGGACGCTGCCACCGGCGGTCCCGACCCGGTCCGGGGCATCTACCCGTCGATGGTCGTGATCACGTCGGAGGGCTGTTCCCATGTGCCGCAGGACGAGGTGCGCGCGGCCTACGAGGAGCTGATCGGCGGGGGATCGGCCTGATGTCCTTCCAGCCGTACGTCCCGCCCGAGCAGCTCATGAAGGACCGCTCCGAGTACGCCCGCAAGGGCATCGGACGCGGGAAGTCCGTGGTGGCCCTGGAGTACGCCGACGGGATCCTGTTCCTGGCGGAGAACCCCAGCGCCACGCTGCACAAGATCTCGGAGATCTACGACCGGATCGCGTTCGCCGGCGTGGGCAAGTACAGCGAGTTCGAGGACCTCCGCATCGCGGGGATCCGCCTGGCCGACCTCCGCGGGTACTCCTACGGCCGCGAGGACGTCAACGCCAAGACGCTGGCCAACGCCTATTCCCAAGCGCTGTCCGGCATCTTCACCCAGCAGATGAAGCCCTACGAGGTGGAGATCCTGGTGGGGGAGGTCGGCGAGACGGCCGGGGAGAGCGAGCTGTACCACGTGCTGTTCGACGGCAGCGTGACCGACGAGCAGGGCTTCGTGGGCATCGGCGGGAAGTCCGAGGAGCTCACTCGGCACCTCAAGGAGACCTACCAGGAGAGCTGGGACCTCGGCGGCGCCGTGCGCGCGGCCGTGGCGGCACTGGCCGCCACCGAGGAACGAGAAGTGCCGGCCGACCAGACCGAAGCCGCCGTGCTCGACCGCAGCCGCGGCCGCAGGAAGTTCCGCCGCCTCACCGACGACGAGGTGGCGGCCCTGCTCAGCGCGTCGTAAGGCGTATCCTCGCCGAGAGGAGGTCCGCCACGCGCCGAGCCCTCGTTCTCGCTGCTGCCATCGCCCTGATCGCAGTGTCGTGCGGCCGGGCTACTCAAGATCGGAGTGGCTCCCGTCCCGCTCCGCGTCCGTCACCCACCGTCGCCGCGCTGATCGGGGGCAGCCATTCGAGGAAGCTCTCCGGGTTTCGGCTGCTCGACCTGTCGTTCGTTGATCGGCAGCACGGATTCGCCCTGGGCGGGTTCTTCGGGCCTTCAAGAAGCCAACCGTCCACGACACCCGTGATGGCGGTGATGCGCACGACCGATGGCGGCCGTTCCTGGGACACCGTGGGCGCCCCTCCCGAGCCGGTCTGGCAGGTCGAGTTCGGGACGTCGGAGCTCGGTTGGGCGTTCGGGCCTGACCTGTTCGTGACCCGGGATGGCGGATCCACGTGGACCCGGGAACACCCCGGCGGGCCGGTGGGGAGGCTCGCGGTCGTCGGCAGGAGCGTGTGGGCGCTGGTCGGGGGATGCCAGCAGGGCACGTGCCGCCTCGGGAGGCTCCGGACCTCGCAGGACGGCGGGCGGCGGTGGCAGACGGCGCCGCTTCCCCGGTCGATCCACTCAGATTTCATCGTCGACCTGGAACGGCGGGGAAGCGTGGGATGGATCCTGACCAGCGATTCCATCGTGGACGAACGGCGGTCCCAGTTGGTGGAGACCCATGACGGAGGGGCGACCTGGTCGGTGCGACAGAGCCCGTGCATGGGGAAGGCGCGTGCCTTCGGCCATCCGATCGGGCCCCACATCTTCGAAGAGCACCTCTCGGCGATCGGCCCGTCCCGGGTCTGGCTGCTCTGCCTCGAGCCCTTGGAGACCAAGAACAACGGAATCCTGTTTCTGTCGACCGACGGCGGAGGCCGCTGGAGCCGCAGCCCAGTCTCGCCCGCAGGGGAAGACGTGCTCCTATCGGCAGTCTCCCTTCGGGCGGCGTGGGTCGTGGACAATGCCGCGTACGCGCTTGAGAGGTTCAGCACTGGTGGAAGCCCACCTGGCCCGGGACCCAAAGTTCGACGACCGTGGTGGGCTGGACTCCAGTTCATCGACCCGGACCACGGGTGGGCAGCGGCGGGGAACAAGGTCTACAGGACCACGGATGGTCGGCATTGGCTATCCGTCGAGCTCAGGCCCTCGGGGTGCGGCTGAATTCATCGCGTGGGGGCCCCGTGAGGGCCCGCAGACGGAACCGGGGCAACGGCTACGGGGCGCACCGGGACGCGGGGATGCGGACGATCCCGGCTCCCGTTCCCACGAACGTCGAACGGCCCACCGTCACCACGTTCGTCTCGACCTCGTAGCCGTCGGCTGCCCTCGGCCCGAGCGTGAACGTGCCGGCGCGCCTACCGGTTACCGGGTCCGCGCAGATCAGCTCCCGACCGAGGTCCATGGGGACCCACAGCCATCCTCCGGCCAGACTGGCCACGACGCCCTGATTCGACTCGATCGAGCGGGGGCGCGCCTTCAGTCCGTTCTGCCGCAGGAAGAAGGCCGCCCCGAAGTTCCCGGTGGCCGTCGAGAGCCAGACGCCGTGGTCCGTGGCGGCTAGCCAGTTCGCGGCGTACCCCGGATTGAACGACGAGGTCGCTTCGAGGGCGCCCGAGACGGCGTCGCGTTCCTGGGGCGGGAGGCCGTCGGCGAAGCCTGGGACGTTCCGTGCGACGTACAGCAGGCTGCCGGAGGGGTCGATGGCGAGCCGGCTGGCTTCGCCTCGAATGCGGATAGAGGCGAGCGCCGCTCCGGTGGCGGTGTCGATGCGGTAGAGGTGGCGGACGCCTCCCACCCACAGCCCCGCCGGACTCACGGCAAGCCGCCCTGCCACGGTGGGGAGAGCGATGACCTGATCGACGGACAGGCTCCTGGGGTCGAGACCGAACAGAAGGCCACGTGTTCCGCCGGCTACCGGGACGGAGCCGTCGACCCACGGGAGCCGCCGGCGAGTGCCATGTCGCCACCCCGGACGATCGGGCGGCTCGTTGCCACCACTCCCGTGCTGGCGTCGAATCGCGCGATCCGCACGAGGACACGGTTTCCCGCATGCGGGGGCTCGTATTCGGCGTAGACCGAGTGCCGCCCGGCCGCGAGCGCGATCACCGGGCCTGGCAGGCGGGCCGCCAGTCGAACTCCGGGAGTACCTGAGGCCCCATGCGGGGTAGGAGCGGGCGCCGAAGTGGGCGGAGACTGCGGAGAGGAGGACGCCGACGGGCTCGGAAAAGCGCTCGCGGTCACGGTCGTGGACGCAGCCGGGACGGGGGCGGTGCAGGCGGACAGCACCGTCAGCAGGAGTGTGAGCCGCGACCCACCCCCGGCGATCACACGGACAGGGTGCACCAGTGGTGCAGACCTCACCCGGCCGGGAACGGTTCCTTCCCGGAGCACGACCCCGGCGAGACCGCAGGTCAGTTGATGCCGCTAGACGCGCTCGACCTCGGGCACCGGCTCGCCGGGTTCCGGGGGAGCCGCCGCTTCCGCGTCGACCGGCTCCCACGTGCCGGCAGCCTCCCGCACCCAGCGGGTGGAGGGGAGGACCAGCGCGGCAACGGCGGCAGCGGCCAGGCACACGAAGACGGCCACCGAGAACGCGCGGCCGTAGCCGTGGGTGAGGGCAGCGGCCACCTGCACCGGCGCGGCGCCCGACCCGGCCAGCAACGACGCGGTCCGGTCGGCGGCGAGCGTGGCCAGCGCGGCCAGGCCGATTGACGCTCCGACCTGACGGTTCGTGTTGAGCAGGCCCGAGGCCAATCCGGCGTCCCGGCGAGGGATGCCTGACGTGGCGGCCAGGGTGACGGCAGGGACGGAGAGCCCGAACCCCGCCGCGGTCAGCAGGCCCGGCCCCAGAAGACCGCTCACGTACTGGCTGCCCGGCGAGATCCGTGACAGCCACAGCATCCCGGCGGCTGCGACGATCGGCCCGATCACCAGCAGGGTCCGCGCACCCAGCCGGATGACCAGGCGCGAGCTGACCTGCGCGGCGACCGCGATCATCAGGGTCTGGGGCACGAAGGCCAGGCCGGCCTGCAGCGGAGTGTACCCCAGGACGTTCTGCATGAACAGGGTCTGGAAGTACCACGAGGAGAACGCGGCACCGAACAGCAGCAGGATGAACACGTTCGCTCCGGTCACCGCCCGCAACCGGAAGATCCGCAGCGGCACCAGCGGCGCCCGGGCCGCGCGGGTCTCGATGGCCAGGAAGGCCACCAGGAGCGCCGCGGCGACGCCGAGCGACGCGAAGGTCTGCCAGGCGATCCAGCCGTAGTTCTCGGTGCGGACGATGGCATAGACCAGGGCCACCAGGCCGCCGGTGACGGTGACCGCGCCGGCCACGTCCAGGCTCCGGTGGCCGAGATCGCCCCGGGACTCCGCCAGCACCGCCCGCGACGCCAGGACCACCACGATCCCGATGGGGACGTTCACGAACAGGATCCACCGCCAGGACACCAGGTCGGTGAGGACGCCGCCCAGCAGGGCCCCCGCGGCGCCTCCACCGGCGGCCACCGCGCTCCACACGCCGAGGGCGCGGGCCCGCTCCGGTCCCTCCGCGAAGCTGGTGGTGAGGATGGTCAGGGTCGCCGGCGCCAGGACGGCGCCCCCCAGGCCCTGGAGGGCCCGGGCGGTCACCAGCCAGGCCTCGTTCTGGGCCAGGCCACCGGCCAGGCTGGCCACCGTGAACAGCCCCAGGCCGAGCAGGAACATCCGCCGCCGCCCGAACAGGTCGGCCGCCCGCCCACCCAGGAGCAGGAACCCGGCGAACGTGAGGGTGTACGCGTTGACCACCCATTGCAGCCCGGTCAGGCTGAACCCGAGGTCGCGCTGGATGGACGGCAGGGCCACGTTCACGATCGAGACGTCCAGGACCACCATGAACTGGCCCAGGCACACCAGCGCCAGGACGGCCCACGCCGGGACGGTGCGGCCGTCCCGGACCGCGATGGCCCGCTCGCTGCCGGAGCTGCCGTTGGGCGACGTTCGCTGCGCTTCGTTCATCGATTCCATTCCGAACAAGGGTATTCGCGGCTCAATGAAGGTGGCCAACGCGTTCGGGCTGGGGCGTATTCCTCCCGCGCCTCCTGCCCTGGTCGGAGGGGGGTGTCCGACCGGGGGAAGAGGCGAAGTGAAGACGGTGGGCTGACGCGGCCCGGCCGCCCGGCGGGTAGCTTCCCGAGTGGCGGCATGAAGGAGGCGCGAGGCATGGGTACGAACGTCGAAGGCGATCCGCACGAGGCCACGGATCAGGTCTCGGCCCGGCGCATCATGGCCGGCTACTGGCCCCGGTTCGCCCGGGACGCGTTCGGTCCGGTGCTGGCCTTCTACGTGGGGTGGAAGCTGGGGGGCGTGGGGCTCGGGATCGGCTTGTCCACGGTGGTTTCACTCCTCGAGTACCGGCTGGAGCGACGGGCCGGACGGCGCGGCTACCTGGCCCGGCTGTCCCTGGGGTTCGTTCTGGTGAACGCGGTGGCGGGTCTGGTATCGAACAGCGCGGTCGTGTTCCTTGCCCTCCCGGTGCTCCAGAACGCGGCGTTCGGGGCGGCATTCCTGGCTTCGGCGGCCATCGGCCGGCCCCTGACCGGCCTGGTGGCCCAGGAGATGCACCCCATGCCGCAGGAGGTGGTGGCCTCCCGGACCTACCGGCGGGTGTTCGGGCAGAGCGCCGTGGTGTGGGGGATCTACCTGCTGGCGCGCTCGGGTCTGCGGCTGTTGGCGCTGCGGGCCTCGGTCGGCGCGTTCGTGGCGGTGAACCTGGTCACCGGCATCCCCTTCACCGCCGCCCTGATGGCCTGGTCGATCTGGCACGGCGTCCGGGGCTTCCGCCGCAGCGAGGAATGGGGCCAGCAGATGGCTGCGGTCCCGGCCCCCGAGTCGATCACCCTCGAAGCAGCGGTCTCGTGAGGCAGGTCGGCCCGCCGTCGCCCTTGCGCGAGATCTCCTCGCCCCGGTAGGTCCGGACCTCCACTCCGGCAGCTTCCATCCGGCGCCGCGTTTCGGGGTTACCCTTCAGCGCCAGCGCGACGCGGGGAGCCATGGCCAGCACGTTCGGGCCCATCGTGGCGAACTCGTCATCCGGGACCTCGACGAGGGAAACGCCGCGGAAGGCCAGCGACTCCACCAGCCGCACCGGGAGGAGCGGCACGTGTGCGACGGCGAGGTCGCGGTCGAGGAGGCTGATCAGCGAGAGCAGGTGCAGGCACTCGGCCGGCCCCCGCAGGTGAGGGAGGTCGAACCCGATGACCTCCACGTTCGGGAGCAGGTCCCGTAACGCGGCGATCCCGGCGTCGTTCGTGCGGTACCCCCTGCCCACCGGCCAGGGTTCTCGGATCCAGCCAGAACATGTCGCCGCCCTCGGCCGTGGCCGGCGCCTCCAGGCGCCCGGCGATCGCGATGCCGGCCCCCAGCAGGTCGCGTTCGACCGCCGGAGGCTCCCGGCGCCGCTGCTCCTTGCCGGGGCGAAGGAGGATCGCCCCCCGGTCGGTCATCAGGACCGGGTCATACGTGTAGATCGCGTCCGGGTCGCCCTCGACCGGCGTGTCGCCGCACACGACCTCGGCTCCGGCCGCCTCCAGCGCCGCCCGGAAGGCCGCGTGCTCCTCGAGCGCTCGGTGCGCCTGCGGCTCGCCCCGCCAGCCGAACTCCCGCCACGCCACCAGGTCCTCCACCCGCGGCGCGCGCACGTACACGCGCCGAAGCTGCCCGGTCTGATCCTGGATGCCCGCCACCGGACCGAAGCCTAGCGGGCCGAGCGGACCTCCCGGACTTGTCCCACCCCGCGGCTACACTCCATGCGTGGAACGCCGCATCTTCGGCCTGGAGAACGAGTACGGTGTGACCTGCACGTTCCGGGGCCAGCGGCGGCTTTCCCCCGACGAGGTGGCCCGGTACCTGTTCCGGCGGGTGGTGCATTGGGGCCGCTCCTCGAACGTCTTCCTGGAGAACGGGGCCCGCCTGTACCTCGACGTCGGCTCGCATCCCGAGTACGCCACACCCGAGTGCGACGCCGTCCTGGACCTGGTGGCCCACGACAAGGCGGGGGAGCGGATCCTGGAGGCCCTCCTGGCGGCGGCCCAGGTCCGCCTGCACGAAGAAGGCATCTCCGGCGAGGTCTACCTGTTCAAGAACAACACCGACTCGGCGGGAAACTCCTACGGCTGCCACGAGAACTACCTGGTGGCACGGCAGGGGGAGTTCGCCCGCATGGCCGACGTCCTCATCCCGTTCTTCGTGACCCGCCAGGTGTTCTGCGGGGCTGGGAAGGTGCTGCACGGCCCGCGGGGAGCCCAATACTGCCTCAGCCAGCGGGCGGAGCACATCTGGGAGGGCGTCTCGTCGGCCACCACGCGAAGCCGGCCGATCATCAACACCCGCGACGAGCCGCACGCGGACGCCGAGCGCTTCCGCCGCCTCCACGTGATCGTGGGCGACTCCAACATGAGCGAGTGGACCTCGCTGATGAAGGTCGGCGTGACCGGCCTGGTCCTGCGCATGGTGGAGGAGAACACCGTGATGCGGGACCTGACCCTGGAGAACCCCATCCGGGCCATCCGGGAGATCTCCCACGACATCACCTGCCGGAAGAAGGTCCGCCTGGCCAACGGCCGGGAGCTCTCGGCCATCGAGATCCAGGCGGAGTACTACGACCGGACGGCGCGATTCATGGAGCGCCGCGGCCCGGACCCGTTGTCCCGCAAGCTCCTCGACGAGTGGCGCCTGGCCTTGGAGGCGCTGGCGGCCGGGGAGCCCGAGCGGATGGTCCGGAAGGTGGACTGGGTGGCCAAGCACGTGATGATCGAGCGCTACCGGGAGAAGCACGGCCTGCCGCTGGCCAGCCCCCGGGTGGCCCTGATGGACCTGGCGTACCACGACGTGAATCGTGAACGCGGCCTGTACTACCTGCTGGAACGGCGCGGGAAGATGGACCGGGCCGTGGACGAGCGGGACGTCCAGCGGGCCATGCGGGAGCCGCCCCAGACCACCCGGGCCCGCCTGCGCGGCGAGTTCATCCGGCAGGCCAAGCAGCGCCGCCGGGACTACACGGTGGACTGGGTGCACCTCAAGCTGAACGACCAGGCCCAGCGCACCGTCCTGTGCAAGGACCCGTTCCGCTCGGTCGACGAGCGCGTGGAGCAGCTCATCGCCCACATGTGAGAATGCCAACGATGCGAACGTCGACGCGACGAGCCGGTGTGTCCCGGGCGGCGCTTGCAGTGGGCCTGGCGGTCCGGATCGCGTGGCTCGCCATGTTCACGGTGGTCCACGGCGGGCTGAGCTTGGTGCAGGCCGTCGGCGGGTTCGTGGCCCTCGCGGTGGCGGGCTGGCTGTGGGGGGCGGACAGCAGGGACGGTTCGAGCTGGCGCCCCCGGGAGCCCGGCGCCTGGCGGTGAGCGAGCCGTCCATCGCCGGCGAGCACCCGGGTCAGCTCATCGCCCACGCGTGAGATCTCACGGAACGCGGCGCTCGCGCGTTCTTCTGGGTGATGGACGCGCGATACCGCCGCTCAGGCTGTGGCCGCAGCCGCCGACGGGGCGGTGACCGCCGGGTCGATTACCCGGTGGGTCACCGGCGAGGACAGCACGATCGACGTCACCGTCTCGCCGTAGGCCATGAGCCGGTCGATGAACTCCTGCAGGTGCTGCACCGACCGGAGGGCCACCTTCATGATGTAGGGCTCCGCGCCGGTGATCCGGTGGCACTCCAGCACCTCCGGGTACTCGGCGACGATCCGGCCGAGCTCGAGGCAGTTGACGCCCCGGTGCGTCACCCGGACCAGCGCGGTCAGGGGCAGGCCCACTTTCTCGAGGTCCAGCTCGACGCGGTAGCCGCGGATGATGCCGGATTCCTCCATGCGTCGCAGCCGCTCCGCGACAGCGGGCGGCGTGAGCCCGACGCGCCGTCCGAGCTCCGAGTAGGAGATCCGGCCGTTCTCCTGGAGCTCCCGGAGGATCCGCCACCCGATGTCATCGAGGCTTTCGGAGACTTGCAAGCGATTCCCCTTTCACGCTTTCAAACTGTGTCATAGATCACGTATCTATCTTGGAATATGTCTTCATAGAGCGCAAGTTCCTTTTCTAAGATAGGAGGTGGTGTCGATGGCGACGACGCGAAGGGAAACGGCCCGGAACGGTGTATCCCGAGGTGGACTGCTGGTGGTCGTGGCGGTCGTCCTGGTGGTGCTGGGGTTGCTGACCACCGCCCACACCGTGGCGAGCCTGGTGCTGCTGGGGGTCGGGTTCGGCGCCCTGGCGGTGGCCGGGTGGCTGTGGGGTGCGGACAGCACCGATGGTTCGAGCTGGAGCTCCCGAGAGACGGGCACGTGGCGGTGAGAGCGGAGTCCGGCCGGGAGCCGACACGGCGGACCGGCCGGCTCACCGCGACCGCGACCGCCCCCGGGCGCGGCGCGACGCCGCTGGCCTCGCCGGCCCGGGTGTGGGCTGCGCTGATCACGGTGTACGTGGTGTGGGGCTCGACCTACCTGGCCATCCGGGAGGCCGTGCGAACCATCCCGCCCTTCTTGATGGCCTCGACTCGCTACCTGGTGGGCGATCCTGTTCGCGCTGACGGCGCCTCGGGGAGACCGGGAGGGCGATCGCCTCGGAGCTCGGCAGTGGGCGGCCGCGGCCATCGTGGGCGGCCTGGTCTGCGTGGGCGGCAACGGGCTGGTGTCCTGGGCCGAGCAGCGCATCCCCAGCGGCGTCGCGGCCCTGCTCGTGGCCACCGTTCCGCTGTGGATGGTCACCGTGGGCCGGCTGGGGTTCGGCCTCCGGATCACCGTCCGCGAGGTGCTCGGTGTGGTGATCGGGTTCGGTGGGATCTTCCTGCTGGTCGGCGGGGTGGGGGGCGGCCGGTCGTTCAACCTGGCAGGCATGCTGGCCGTCCTGGTGGCGGCGCTGTGCTGGGGGACCGGATCGGTGTACTCCAAGCGGGCGGCGCTGCCGAGGCGCGCGCTCGTGTCCACCGCCATGCAGATGCTGGCCGGCGGTGCGATCGCGCTGGTGGTGGGTGCGGCGACGGGGGAGTTCGCCGACCTGCACCCGACGTCGATCTCGCTCGCGTCGGTCCTGGGGCTGACCTGGCTCATCGTGCCGGGCTCGTTGATTGCGTTTAGCGCCTACGTGTGGCTGCTGCAGAACGCGCGGATCTCACTGGTCTCGACGTACGCGTACGTGAACCCCGTGGTGGCGGTGTTCCTGGGGTGGGCGCTGCTGTCGGAGCCGGTCACGGGGACGACGCTGCTGGCCGGGGCGGTGATCCTGGCGGCCGTGGCCCTGATCGTCACGGCCCGGCCGGGCGCCCCCGAACGCGCGGCCCCGGACCCGGAGGCGGAGACGCTGGACGACGAGGAATCGGTGCCCGCCTAGTCACCAGCGCTTCGTCTGTTCGGCCATCCTTCCTGCCAGGACACCTGCCGCTCCTGCGGCCAGGAAGAACGCGGGGTCATCGGCCGCGGTTCGGCCCATGGACTCCACCTCGACTCCGTGTTCGGTGAGCAGGTCCAGCGCCGGATGGCCGGCGACCTCGACCAGCTGGTGTCGGTCTTCCAGGCCGGCGTCGCGGAGCGCGTCCCAGACGGCCTGGCGCTGGGGGCCCTCCAGCACGGGGACGGCCACGTTCGCCGGGACGCGGCAGACCTCGGACAGGATGGTGAGGGAATGGTGCGAGACGCCCCGGTGGCGCTCCCGGGGGTCGGCGAAGCTGATCCGCAGCGCCGCCACGGGGCGGCCTCCGAGCGTCGCGGCGGCGTTGAGGGTGTGTCCTCCCAGGAGGGCCGACACGCCCCACTTCGTGTCCGTCCCCAGGTTGCCGGGGCCGTCGGCGGCCACGATCACGTCCGCCCCCAAGACCTCCCGGGCCGCCAGCAGCCCGGTCCACACCGAGACGGCTTCCAGCTCGCCGCCAAAGGCCTGGCCGGCGGTGAGGTACCCGTCGACCAGACCGGCGTCGCGCAAGCGCGGGACCAGCCGGGACAGCGCGCCCGCCAGCGTAGCGCCATCCGTCATCACGTAGGCGACGCGCTCGGCGCCGGCGGCCCTGGCCCCCGCGGCCACGGGGGCCACCATGGAGTGCAGGGGCGCGACCACCACGGGCGTTCCCTCCAGGCCGCTCGACCGCTCCAGGGCCTCGCGATGGGTCTCCTCGACCGTCTGCACCACGGCCTGCAGCGGCGTGTAACGGGCCTTCATGACCCGGCCGGGGCCCGAGGGGTCGACGTCCGGCCCGCCCTCCACCGCCACCACCAGGTGGAACCCGCCCGTGCCGAGGCCGAGCGCCACGGAGGTGGTGTTCAGCACCACGACGTCGCCCGGCCGGACCGGCCCGACCAGCTGCGGATAGGCCAGCGCCGGAGCCCGGCCGCCTTCCACGGACACCTCCAGCTCCACCGCGCCGGGCCGCTCCGCCGTCACGGCGAGCACGGTCCCTCTCCGAAGTCGCACCATGGCCCGGGTATCATGCCCCGCGGATGCACCCGCTGGAACGGCTGCTGAACCTGGTCATCCTCCTCCTCGACACTCCCCGGCCGCTGACGTTCGCCCAGATCAGGGAGAAGCTCCCGGCCTATGCGCAGGGCGACGACGCCACGGCCAAGCGGATGTTCGAACGGGACAAGGACGTCCTGCGGGACCTGGGGGTGCCGGTGGAGCTCTCCCACACCGACGTGTGGGAGGTGGAGGAGGGCTACACCATCCCCAAGGACCGCTATTACCTGCCGGCCATCGTGTTCACCCCCGAGGAGCTGTCCGCGCTGTACGTCGCGGCCCAGGCCGTGGGGTCCGACGACGAGGCGGAGCAGGCCGTGCTGAAGCTGCGGGTGGGGGCGGGGGAGGGCGTGGTCCCCGCCGCGCCGGCCCACCCCCTGGCGGCCTCGTCCGAGATACCCGCCGGGCGCCTGGGGCAGGTCCTGGACACCACGCTCCGCCGGCGGAGCGTGCGGTTCGACTACCGGCCTGCCACGGGTGAGCCGGCGCGGCGGCACGTCGACCCGTACGCGCTGGTCTCGCGGGCCGGTCAGTGGTACCTGGTCGGGCGGGACCGGGACCGCGACGCCGTCCGCTCGTTCCGACTGTCCCGGATGCTCTCGGAGCCCTCCGACGCGGGTCCCGGAAGCGACCCCCCGGCGGGTTTCGACGCCCGGGCCCAGCTGAAGCTGTCGCCGTGGGGGCCGGGGGAGCCACAGGAGCGAGCCCGCGTCGCCTTCTCCCCCCGCGTGGCGTGGTTGGCCGTACGGGCCCTGCCGGGCCCACCGGAGGTCCACGTCCGGAAGGACGGCTGGTCCGAGGTGGAGGTCCCGGCGGCGGAGACCGACCAGTTCCTGTCCTTCCTGCTCTCCTTCGGTCCCGACGCGAAGGTGGTCGCCCCGCGCCGCCTTCGGGACGAGGTGGTCCGCCGGCTGGAGGCCGTCCGTGCCGCCGGGTAAGGCCGCCGAGCGCCTCCGGCGCCTGCTGGTGTGGGTGCCCTACGTGGTCCGCCATCCAGGGTCGCGGGTGGACGAGCTGGCCCGGATGTTCCACGTCTCGGAGGACGAGCTGCTCCACGAGCTGAACCTGCTGTTCGTGTCGGGTGTCCCGCCGTACGGCCCGGGCGACCTGATCGAGGTCCAGGTGGAGGACGGCCGGGTGTGGATCGACATGGCCGATTACTTCGCGCGTCCGCGCCGCCTCTCGCGGAGCGAGGCCCTGGCCCTGTACCTGCAAGGAACCGCCCTGCTGGGCACGCCCGGCCTGCCCCAGGCCGGGGCGCTGGAGTCGGCCCTGGCCAAGCTGGAAGCCGAGCTCGGGCCGGAGTCGCTGGGACGCCTGGCCGGGCGGGTGGAGGCCGCGGATGGAGGCGGCCCCGCCGGGACCGCCGAGAGCGCCGAGACCCTGGACACGCTCCGCCGGGCCGCCGCGGACCGGCGCCGCCTGGAGATCGAGTACTACGCGGCGTCCCGGGACACCACCTCCGTTCGGGAGATCGAGCCCGAAGAGGTGTTCGCGGCCATCGGGAACTGGTACGTGGTGGCGTGGGACCGGCAGGCGGACGGGGAGCGCATGTTCCGGGCCGACCGCGTCAAGACGGTGCGCGAGACCGGCGAGCACTTCGAGGCCCGGGGCCTGGCCGGGGCCGGCCGCCCGCTGTACACGCGCTCCGACCAGGACGTCCGGGTCCGGCTCCTGCTTCGGCCACCGGCCCGGTGGGTGGCCGAGTACTACGACGTCGAGGAGGCCACCGAGCGGAAGGACGGGACGGTCGAGGTGACCCTGCCCACCCGTCACCTGGCCTGGGTGGCCAAGCTGGTGGTTCGACTGGGCGGGGAGGCCACCGTGCTGGAGCCGGCGGCGTTGCGGAAGGAGGTCCGGGACGTCGCGGCGCGGACCCTTGCCCTGTACGGCCACAAGTCGTAGGCCGGAGGAACCCCCCAGGAGGGGCCGTCCGACCGTATCAAGGGCCCCAATCCGGGGCCCGATACTTGCATCGAAATGACCACGATCCGAACCACGTGCCCGCAGTGCGGTGAAGTGGACATGGGACCCGAGTCGATCCTCCTGTCGGTCCGTCGTGGGGGGAGCGAGGGGACCTACCGGTTCGTGTGCCCCGAGTGCCTCGGCTCCGTGGAGAAGCGGGCCGACCGCAAGATCGTCGCGCTGCTGGTGTCGGCGGGCGTCGACGTCTCGGACGCCGTGCACCGCATCCAGGCCGAGCTGGACTTCCACTACGACCGAGGGCTGGACGAGCCGGACGAGGAACCGGAGGAGGACTTCGGGGGGCTCGACCCGGCCGACTCCCTCCGCGGCGAGGGACCGGAGCCGCCGCCGTTCACCATCGACGACGTCATCCGGATGCACTTCCTGCTCCAGGACGACCGGTTCCTGCGGGAACTGACCACCGAGTCGTAGTCCCCCGGGCCCGGTCCGGGGGTATCCTCCAGGGCGTGTCCGTTCCCGTCGTCGTGTGGCTCACCGTGGGGCTGGCCTCCATGGCCGTGCTGACCGTGGTGCTGGTGGGGCTGGTCCGCCAGGTCAAGCGGCTGTTCGAGTCCGTTTCCGACTTCAACGAGAAGGTCCAGCCGGTGCTGCTGGAGATGCAGCGCGACGCCGAGCGGACCCGGGAGCGGGCCGAGCGCCTCCAGGCCCACGAGACGCCGTTTCCGAAGCGCAGCCGCCGGTAGCCCCGGACCGGGCGGTAGAATCGGGGTTCGGGCCCGAGCGCCCCGGCTGACCTCATGTTCAACATCGGCCCTGCGGAACTCATCGTCATCTTCCTGGTGGCGCTGCTCGTGGTGGGCCCGAAGCGGCTCCCCGAGGTGGGGCGCTCCATCGGCAAGGCCCTCCGGGAGTTCCGCCGCACGACGGAGGAGGTCCGCTCCACGTTCGAGGCCAGCCTGGACGACGAGCCCTCCGCGAACGGCGAAGGGCCATCCGCCCGCCTCGCGGAGCCCGACGACCCCGACGAGCTCGCCGTCCACGACATCCCCCGCAAGGAGCCCACGCGCCCTGAGGACTCGGGAACCGCGCCCCCAGCGGGCCAGGGCTAGCTCCCCGAGGGTCGTGCGCTCATGCGGCTGATCCCACGCGTCCGCCGCCGGGACCGCTCCCGGGCCATGACGGTCATCCAGCACCTCGAGGAGCTTCGGACCCGCGTGTTCATCTCGTTCATCGCGGTGGCGCTCGCCGCCATCGCCGGATGGGTCCTGTTCCCCCCGGTGTTCAAGTTCCTGCTCCATTCCTACAAGCAGGCCTGCGAGGCCCTGCCCAAGGCCAACCGGCCGCCCATCCCGTGCGGGAAGGTGGTGGCCCAGGGCGTGCTGGAGCCGTTCCTGGTGCGGTTCAAGGTCTCGGTGTTCACCGGGTTCGCCATCGCCCTGCCCGTGGTGCTGTTCCAGCTGTGGCGGTTCGTGACCCCGGGCCTGACCAGGTCGGAGCGGCGGCTGGCCATCCCGTTCGTGCTGTCCTCGCTGGTGCTGTTCGCCCTGGGCGGGTACTTCGCGTTCCTCACCCTGCCGAAGGGCCTGCACTTCCTGCTGGGCTTCGCCGGGACCCAGATCGTGGTGCTGCCCTCGGCCACCAAGTACATCAGCTTCGTCCTGCTGCTGGTGCTGGCGTTCGGGATCTCGTTCGAGTTCCCGCTGGTCCTGATCTTCCTGTCCTGGGTCCGGGTGGTCTCGTCCCAGCGCCTTCGGAAGTGGCGGCGGATGGCCTACCTGCTGATCACGGTGTTCGCCGCGGTGATCACGCCCAGCCAGGACCCCTACACCCAGCTGGCCATGATGATCCCGATGATCCTGTTCTACGAGGTGGCCATCTTCGTGGCCCGGTTGATGAAGCGGTGAGGAAGCTATCCTTAGGGGCTCGTGCCGGGAGGCACCGAGCGCACTGAGTGTCCGCACACCCGGGGGAGCACCCGCTTCATGGCGATCAAGGGAAAGGGCAAGTCCAGGCGCCGCACCGTGACGGGCGGCCCGAAGCCGGTGTACGTCGAGCCGCCCAAGCCGCTGTACCAGCGCCGGTGGCTCCAGGTGACCGTGGCCTCCGTCCTGCTGGTGGGCCTGGCCATCGGCCTGACTACGGCCCTGTCGATCAAGGCGTCCAACGACCGCAGGAAGACGGAGCAGAACATCGTCCTGGGGTTCGCGGCGACGGTCACCCAGGCCATCACCCCGGTGTCCCAGGCCTTCCAGGACTCCTACGTCCCGTTCCCGGACCTGTCCCAGGCGGTCTCGCAGCTCCAGAGCGGGAACACGGTGCAGGCCTCCCAGCTCGTCACCACCGCCAAGTCCAACGGGAAGCTCGCGTCGGACGCCTACAACGCGATCAACCAGTTCCCGGTGGGCAACCAGATCTCCGGCCATCCCGATCTGCTGGACCTGATCGACGCCCAGAGCTTCCTGGCCCAGTCCCTGCAGCTCTTCCAGCAGGTCGCGCAGATCGTCCAGGACGCCGCCCAGGACACCGGCGACGCCCGGACCCAGCTGGTCACCCAGGCCCAGGGCCTCATGAAGGTGGGGGCAACGCTGTTCCAGGACGGCATCCAGAAGATCAACAACCTGCGGGACGACCTGGGCGTCCCCGCCCAGCCCGCCCCACCGCCCGCTCCCCAGCCGCCCACCGGCCTCACCGGCCCGACCGGCCTGACCGGGCCGACCGGGGCTACGGGCACGCCCACCCCCAAGGCCTCGGGCCACGCGTCGGGCACGCCGAAGGGGTCCCCCAAGCCCAAGGGGTCGCACTCGGCGAACCCGAGGCCGTCCGGGTCTCCCACCGGATAGCGGCTGCGGCGAGGCGACGTGACCGCATGACGGCCCCGGTGGTTGTGGTGGTGAACCCCACGTCCGGTCGGGGCCGGGGTGCCCGCCTGGTGCCGGAGGTGCGCCAGCAGCTCACGGCCCTCGGCGTCGAGCACGAGATCGTGCTGTCGGAATCGCCCGTCGACCCGCCCCGGATCGCCCGCCAGGCCGCCGAGGACGGGGCCGACATCGTGGCCGCGGTCGGGGGCGACGGCATGGCCGGGATGGTGGGGTCCGCCCTGATTGGGATGCGGACGGCGTTGGCCGTGATCCCGGCCGGGACCGGAAACGACTTCGCCGGCTTCCTGGGGTTCAAGCGAGGCAAGCCCCTGAGCGTCCTCCCGTCGCTGGTGGACCCGGAGATCCGCGACATCGACGCCGTGCGGATCACCGGCGCGGCCGGAGCCGGCGAGGCGCACTTCATCAACGTGGCGGGTGCGGGCTTCGACTCCGAGGTCAACGAGACCGCCAACCGGATGAAGACCCGCGTGCAGGGGACGGCCAAGTACGTGGCGGCCGTGTTCAGCACGCTCCGCCGGTACAAGCCGGCGACGTTCGAGGTGACCGTGGACGGGAAACACCATTCGCTGCCAGGGATGCTGGTGGCGGTGGGGAACGGCCGGTCCTACGGCGGCGGGATGAAGGTGTGCCCGGACGCTTCCCTCAGCGACGGACTGCTGGAGGTGTGCGTGGTAGGGGCCATGGGCCGGGCCGAGTTCGTCCGGAACTTCCCGCGGGTGTTCCGGGGGACCCACACCACCCACCCCAAGGTGACCATGCTCCGGGGCAGCCGGGTGGAGATCGCGGCCGACCGGCACTTCCACATCTACGCCGACGGCGAGCAGTCGCTGCCCCTGCCGGCGGCCTTCGAGGTGGTGCCGTCCTCGCTGCGGGTGGTCGTCCCCAAGGGTTCTTCGAAGGGCGCGGCGGCGTGACACCTTCTGTGTCAACCCACCCGCCTCTCATGGGCGCTGCAGGGCTGTTTTCAGGCCACCTCCTTTCGGCCGAGTTCGAGTCGCTTGGCGCCACCGTGCCGGGCGGCGTCGTACGGGGTCCGGTCGACCCA
>WNGL01000313.1_pt1 | contig 56168 bp, 51 predicted proteins | sample 5400591 | NCBI WGS metagenome assembly WNGL01 (sample SAMN13153377, study PRJNA577476) | soil metagenome | isolation source: 80 cm soil or saprolite under Garry oak tree replicate 1 | place: USA:California | collected 2016-06-15 | reverse complement strand
GATTCTCCCCGTGACGATTACGACCGGGTGATGGCGATCAATCTCCGCGGCGTCTGGAGTTGCATGAAGTTCGAGCTGCAACAGATGCGCAAGCAAGGAAGCGGCACCATCGTAAATTGCTCTTCCCTTGGAGGTCTTATAGGCGGTGCCCGACGCGGGACCTACCATGCCGCAAAGCATGGAGTGATCGGATTCACAAAGAGCGCTGCTCTCGAATATGCAACGCGTGGCATTCGCGTTAACGCCGTCTGCCCGGGCATGATCCAGACGCCCATGTCCGACAAGATGATCGCTGAAGGTCAAGGTGAAGAGTTGAATGCGATGTTGAAGGCCCACGTGCCGATGGGGCGAATGGGGCGTCCCGAGGAGATCGCCGATGCTGTCTTGTGGCTCTGCAGCTCAGCCGCGAGCTACGTGACCGGCCAGTCGATCTCGATCGACGGCGGCTACGTCATGCGCTAAAGAAGGAGATCAACCATGCGAGGAACGGTGCTTTACGGAACCGGGGACATCCGTTTTGAGGACACCCCCGAGCCAAAGATCACGAAGCCAACGGATGCCATCATCCGGCTCGCGGCGACATGTGTCTGCGGGTCGGACCTGTGGAGCTATCGCGGGATTAGCCCGGTGAACCAACCCACGCCGATGGGGCACGAGTACTGCGGCATCGTCGAGGAGGCAGGCTGCGCGGTCAGGACTGTGAAACCAGGCCAGTTCGTCATCGGCTCCTTCTTTGCTTCAGACAACACCTGCCCTCACTGCAACTTTGGCTATCAGTCCTCCTGCCAGCAGCGAGAATTCGTAGGAGGAGCCCAGGCTCCGCTGCTACGTGTTCCTCTTGCGGAGGGCACTCTCGTGCCGACTCCCGGAGTTCCTGCAAAGGAGATGATTCCGAACCTTCTCGCTACCTCCGATGTTCTAGGGACGGGTTGGTTTGCCGCCGACGCGGCGAACGTAAGGCCAGGCATGATGGTTGCTGTCGTCGGCGACGGAGCCGTAGGTCTGCTGGCCGTGCTCTCCGCCAGGCAGATGGGCGCGGAACGGATCATCGCCATGAGCCGGCACGAAAAACGACAGAAGCTCGCTCTGGAGTTTGGCGCGACAGACATCGTGACGGAGCGCGGTGATGAAGGTGTGGTCCGCATCAAGGATCTGACGAAGGGTCTCGGGGCAGACGCAGTTCTGGAGTGCGTCGGCACTCAGGAGTCGATGATGCAGGCGATCCGCTCCACGCGGCCCGGGGGCTACGTAAGCTATGTCGGCGTTCCGCACGACGTAGAACTCAAGGGAGAGGAGTTGTTCTTCTCTCACGTCCACCTTCATGGCGGCCCCGCACCAGTCCGCCGCTTCCTACCGAAGCTGATCGATCTGGTCTGGACGGGAAAGATCCATCCTGGCAAGGTCTTCGATCTTACCCTTCCTCTGGATCAGGTAGCGGAAGGCTACCGTGCGATGGACGAGCGCCGCGCGATCAAGGCCATCCTTCAACCCTAACCAGAGGCACCGAAAGGTCAGCAATGTGGATACGATTCGCGAAGTAGACAGACCGATCAACCCCTCGCGGCGCGGCGTGCTGAAAACAAGCGCGACGCTCGTGATTGCTGTGCTGTGGGGAGCAGGCCCCGTAGTCACCCAGGAGAATAAAATGACAGGCACAAAGAAACCGAACCCGGCGCCTTCTGTGTTGACCTATGACGATTTGAGAGCGGTCTCACCGGCGCTGGAGTACTACACGAAAGGTCCGCTGCTCGACAGTTTGTGGAAGCGGCCCGATCTGTCACCACGGGATCGAAGCGTCGTCACCGTGTCTTCCCTCATCGCACGTATCCAAACGATCGAGATGCCATTTCACTTTGCGTTGGCATTGGACAACGGTGTGAAAGCGAGTGAACTCTCCGAGATCATCACGCACCTTGCGTTTTACGCAGGATGGGCGAACGCGATGTCCGCTGTCGCCGTGGCGAAGGACATCTTTCACCAGCGCGGAATCGGGATCGACCAACTGCCACCCGCGAACGACAAGCTGCTTCCACTGAGTGAGGAAGCCGAGACCCAGCGAGCCACCCAGGTCAGCAACAACTTCGGCCATGTCTCCCCGGGCCTCGTACAGAACACCACGGACCTGCTGTTCCGTGATCTATGGCTGCGGCCATCGCTGGCACCTCGTGATCGCAGCCTTGCAACGGTTAGCTCTCTCGTTGCTTCCGGGCAGGTGGCACAAATCACTTACCACCTGAACCGCGCCATGGACAACGGCCTGACGCAGTCACAGGCTTCCGAGGTGCTGACGCACGTTGCCTTCTACGCGGGATGGCCTAATGCGTTTTCAGCTCTTCCCGTTGTTAAGGAAGTCTTTGAGAAACGGCACAAATAATCATCGTGGCGGGGAGCCAAGGAAGTTATGGAATGAGCTCATGGTCGAAAGAAGAATTGCGTAAGATCGCCGGATCCGACGATCTGCATATCTCACCATTTCGTGAAGATGGAGTGACGTATGGAACGCCGACATGGATCTGGTCTGTTGTGGTGGACAATAACCTGTATGTTCGCGCCTATAACGGCACAAATTCCAGTTGGCATCAGGCGGCCACGAAGCAAAAAGCTGGACGGATCGTGGCGGGGGGCCTGACCAAGGAGGTCGCCTTCGAGACCGTTGAGGGACAAATTGATGACCGCATCGATGATGCCTATCGAGCGAAATATCAGTCGAGCCCATATTTGAAGCCCATGATCAGCACCCGAGCTCGCTCAGCAACCGTCAAGATCGTTCCCAAAGATTAGTATCTGCTCCTTCTCAATTTCTCGTTATAAGGAAACTTCCATGTGCAATAAGCGTTTGGTTGCGGCGTCTTTAATTTGAATCCGGGGACAATGCACGCACTTATCTCAGCGGGTAGCTGCGTCAATCAGTTCACTGTAGAGGCAGCGGTTTTCCAAACCGCCGCCGCTGCGCCCAATTGTTTTGACAACAAGCGTCAACTTGAGAGACGCCAGCGTACTCGATGCAACGGTTTCCAAGTAAGGATCGCCACCCAACCCTACCATCAAATCGCCAAGACGCCGATGATAGCGCTGGAGGCTGAATCTGGTTAGAATGAACCTATGCAAAACTGGCGTGAGCGAATCAGTGTAAACCCGGCCGTCTGCCACGGCCGAGCGTGTGTCCGCGGAACACGTGTCTTGGTATCCGTCATAGTGGACAACGTTGCGGCAGGTGTACCGCGCGAAGACATATTGCGGAACTACACAGCACTGACGGACCCGGATATCGATGCGGCATTGGCGTATGCGGCTGAGTTGACGCGCGAGGGCACCGTGGATTTGCCGCTGGAAATCAAAGCTTGAAGTTCAAAGTCGACGAGAATCTTCCTACAGAATACGCGTCGATCCTTCGTGGGGCGGGTTTCGAAGCGGATACGGTCTCCGACGAGAAACTCTCGGGTGCCAGCGATTCGGTGCTCTCCGAGCGTTGCCGCACGGAAGATCGCGTGTTGATGACGTTGGACTTGGACTTCGCGAATGTCCAAGCATACCCTCCAAAATCCCATCCTGGAATCGTGGTCTTTCGGCCTGAGTCCCAAGACAAGCCAACGCTTGTTGCTCTTTTGAAGCGCCTCCTCCCCGTGTTGCTGCAACTCTCGCCAAAGCATCAGCTTTGGATTGTCGAGCCGGACCGCATCCGGTATCGCGAAGAATGACACTCCGAGACCAGGGACCTCAATACTGATAAGGGCGAGGTCGGTGGTTCAAGTCCACCCAGGCCCACCAATAAATACGAGGCTATTCTCACCTCTACGCTTTCCGGAGCCTCCTCCTGAAAAGCGATTTGCCAACTATTTGCCAACTTTTTGGACAGCCAAATACGCGAACCACCGGTCTACCCGCGACCACCACTGGGTCTGGGTGCGGTTCTCCCAAACCGGAATGAGGCCAAAACTTCCTCGAACAAGGCGTGTCGAGGGAGGACTTCTATGGGTGTCGGTCTGGTCGACAGCGCTGCGGTAACATCGCCGCAGTGCGAAACCTACTCATGCCTAGCATGAATACGACAAAACCTTGCTAGCGAAACGAGCATGGAACCGCCAGACGAGTTTGATAGCCATGAAGACAGCATTCGGTCATAAGCTGTAAGCTGCTCGAGAAATATGCAACTTCGCCTTTTGCCATTTTCCGCGAGGCCGATTTTCGCCCTGATCTTCTGGGGTGCCTGTGCGTCCTGGATACTGCCTAAAGTTGTTGCCTGGAGAGTCAAGCGGTCAACCGACTCCTCAATGGCTCGCGACCAGGGCTCTCTCAACCTCGTCGCGGTTCTTTGGTGGAGCGGAATAGCGATGGATTTTTCACTCTCCTTGCTCGTGCCGCAAGCCGCCATATCCTGGAAGCGAACCTCATTCTTCTTCGTTGGGATCTGCTTTATGCTATTGGGGATCGCTCTCCGTTGGTACTCGACAGTCATTGCCTGTTCCCCGGCCAGCCCAACCAATTATTTTAGAGAGGCGCTGCCTCGAACATGCCGGCTTGATCTGCGTCGCTCAGAATTGTGCTTCACAAGGGCGCCTTGGTCAGACTGGAAGCGAAGTGTCGGCTTGATGGCTTACATGACACAGTGTTATGGTGACGTCACATGGAACACACCATGACAGTGAATACGGAAACCCGGCAGCGTGTCAATGAGAACGGTCGTGTCGTCATACCAGCCTCTTTTCGCAAGGCGCTAGGAATCAATATCGGCGATGAAGTTGTCTTGCGCATGGAGGATGACGAATTGAGGATCACGACGCTGAAACGCCGCGTCGAGCGAGCTCAACGCCTTGTCCGGAAGCATGTGAAGCGAGGTACGTCCCTCGTCGACGAGTTGCTTGCCGAACGGCGCGAGGCGGCTCGGAATGATTAAGATCGTGCTCGACGCTTCCGCTCTGCTTGCCGTGCTGAATCGTGAACCAGGCGCGGACAGGCTTACTCCCGAGATGCTGAGCACGGCCACCAGCAGCACCGTCAATCTCGCCGAAGTACAAGGCAAACTTGTAAGCCTGGGGCTGGCCCCAGGCGATGCATGGGAGGCAACACTCAGCCATTCGGGAGGCCACGGCTCTTAATGCTGAGCACGCGGAGGGTGCCGGAAATCTGATTACCAAAACTCGCCCACTGGGCTTGTCATTGGGAGACCGAGCCTGTCTAGCCCTCGGAATTGTCCTGAGAGCTCCCGTGTACACGGCTGACAAGTTATGGAAGAAGCTCAAATTGGGCGTACCGATCCATCTAATCCGGTAGCGACGCTGCCGTATTGAGGCTGAACACGCAGCCGGGCGTCGGCTACTCAACTGGGTTATTTCCGGGTACGCCCTCACAACGTCCGTCAATAAGAATCTTCCAACAGAATACGCGTCGACAACTAATAAGAGCATCCGCTACCAAGAAAACCTCGCGGACCAAACATCGCGATCGTGGACCTCTGCATTTCACGATGGATTGTCATTCGGCTGTACGTCAACGCTAACGTTTATGCGAGTTTTCTTCACCTCCGACGAAATGGTGCAATACTTCAAAAAGACCTTTGGCCAACCCGCGCGCCGCGTTCACCAGCGCCGTGCGTGCGCTGACCCCTAAGCCGTTCTCTGATAGCGTCGGCGTCAAGCCCACGGTTCTGCGACGTGCTGAATGGGTTGTTTCTGAGGCGAGGCGAGCATTAGAGGTTGCTACGGAAGCAATTAGGGTAAGATTCTCTTACCATGGAAACTAAGGTTTCAACGAAAGGTCAGGTCGTTCTTCCCGGTCCGATTCGCCGCAAACTTGGCCTCCGGACGGGAGACCCTCTCGACGCAAAGGTGGAGGGTGGGCGCATTGTGTTGACGCCACGAAGCACGCGCGCACGGAAAGTAAGTATTGTCGTTGACCCCATTACCGGCCTTCCGGTGCTGAGTGCGGGTCCAGACGCTCAACTCTTGAGCAGCAAACAAGTCTATGAGATTTTATCTGACTTCCCATGAAGTATCTCCTCGACGTGAATGTTCTCGTTGCGCTGGGTTTTCTCCAGCACGAATTCCACGAGCGCGTCGCTAGTTGGGTGCACACTCTGGCCTCAAGGGGAGTTCCGGAACTGGCAACTTGCTCGATTACAGAGTTTGGCTTCGTCCGGGTCCTCGCACAAGCACCGCAGTATGGATTCACCATCGCCCACGCACGCACCATATTACTCCGCCTTAAAACAGGAAATCCCCTTAAGTTCACTTTCATCCCCGACGATCATGATGTCTCGCACATTCCAGCTTGGGTTAAGACTGCAAAGCAAACTACCGACGGGCATCTCTCACAACTCGCCAAGGCGAAGAGCGCAATTCTTGCGACGTTGGATGAAAGTATACCTGGGGCATTCTTAATCCCTACTCAATGGTGAAGTTAACCGCCTTATGTGTGGTGTTTGAGATTGGCACCAAGGTCCGAGCGGTGCACAATCGGACAGAGCTCACACGATTCCATTCACCATTCTTCCCGCGGATTTTTGAATAAAAATCACAGACAAGGTCTCCGACGAGGTCGCGGGCCTCATCCGCAAGCGCTGCGCTTGCTAGCGCCGAGGCGTTGTAAGGTCGGCTCGCTTCCACAGTGTGTCCCATTGCCAGATGCCGTGAGCGACGGCTTCGTCCGGCAGACGATAGCCAAGCTGGTGCGCAAGCATCAGGATTTGCCCGCGATGATGCGCTTCGTGCGAGAACATGTACGCGAACATGCTCGCACCGGCGGGCCAGGTCGGCGCCCAGCTCCCGCGCGAGAATTTCGTGACGCGCCGTTTCGAGCCGTCTGAAAAAGCGTCCTTCAACATGCGAAGGGCACTGCGCCGCGCTTTTCTTGTGCGCAGCAGCGGCCTGCTTGATCGTGCAGCGGTCAGGATCGAGCCGCGCGGGGCATTTTAGGTGCGGCGCCGAGTTCTTGAGCCAGATCAGGTGGTTGTTATGCAGATGCGCAAAGATCGCGGCGATGGTGCGGACGTTCCGCTTGTGGCTGGGTGACTCCGCTCGCCGCGCTCTCGGCTCGAGGCGCGAAAGGATAAGCTGATTCATCGCGTCGTTGATCGCATAAGTTCGTATTAGGCCGGAATTTTCGATTTGGGCATCTGGCCTGCGCATCACATACCTTCGATTGTCGCTAATGCGCCGGAGGCGGCGGGGGCTGCGGTGGTGGCGGAGGCGGAACGAATTTGGCGTCGTCCACGGGAACGTTTTGCTGGAGCTGTTCGAGCTGGATCGTGAAGCGATTGCCGGGCCGCGCAACGGTCCACCGGTAGGAAGTCTTCACGCCATCGATTGCGCGATAATCCGCGTAATCAATCTGCGTGGGGTTGTAGCCGAGCGGTGAATCGATGTAGCGGGTCAGACGCAGCAGCAAATCGGATTTCTGGTCAAAATAAAGCTTCAGCGGTGAACTGCCTTCTTGGTGGCCGATGACGAGCCAGGTATCGTGGCCGTCGATTTTCTCTCCCGGCAGCGTTTCCCATTTTGAGTAAAGCGATTTCACATTTGCCGCAAAGGCTAGATCCGCGTCCATTCTGGCCCCGAAGGATTCCTGCTGGTTCATCATTTGGACGCGGCCGGGAACGCTGAGCCAGCCCACTTTTCCGTTGTAGGCGGTGACGCTCTCGCCTTCTTTCATGTGCATCACGGAAACGCGCTTGTCCGGCGCCTTGGCAAAAAGTTCGACAGCCATGTGCTGATCGCCGAATGCCGTGACGGTTCCCTTGGCGACGCGGCTGGTGACTTTTTTCAGCGCGTCCGCTCCGCCAACCGCTGCGAGATATTTGTCGAGCAGCGATTCCGGCGCGGGATTGCCGGACGCAGTGATCGAAGCGCCTTCCGTCGTTTCAGGTGAATTTTCCTTAGCAGAGATGACGGGAATGCTCACTGGCTTGGCGCTGCCCTGGTGGCAGGTATAGCAGGTGACGTCGCGGTGGCCTTCGAAATTTTCCTGGTTGATGGTGATCATCATTTCCATCATTTTTCGCGCGGTGACTTTGGGCTTTTTGTCGTCCTTATCGAAGGCGTGCTCGACATGGCAGTATTCGCAATCAATGCCGAGGGACGCAGTGATGAATTGCATGGCGGGGATGACCTGATCAGCGGGAACGTCTTTGAGGATTTGAATATTCTTGAATTGCTGCGACGCGGTCTTTGGCGTGCCAGACGTGGGAGCGCCAGAGGGCGCGGCCTGCTGTGGATTCTGCGCACGCGCAGCAAGAAGCGCTGCAGCGAACGCAACGAAAAGAGTGGATGGGACGAAGGGTGGCTTCCAAGCGGCGTGATTCATTATTCCTCGTGGATACGGAAGCGAAGAGTGTAGCAAAAGATGGGAAAACCAGAGCGAGAGCGACGGCGGCGGTAAAGGGTCAGCCTGAACGCCTCACTCTAAATTGGTCCGTCGCTCCGTGGATGCTGGTCAATTGGCGGGCTTTCAAAGTTCGAGTGCCTGGAAGAGAATGACATTCTCTTTATCGACAGCAGCCACGTGCTGAAAATCGGGAGTGACGTTCAATTCCTGGAAGTACTGCCACGACTGAAAACCGGCGTCATCGTCCACATCCACGATGTATTTCTGCCCGCAAACTATTCCCGGAATTGGGTTGTGGATGATCTGAGGTTTGGAATGAGCAATACATCCTTCAGGCTTTTCTGGCGTTTAATCGAGCGTTTGAGGTTCTATGGGCTGGCAGCTACATGAACATGAAATACCCCGAGAGGCTGGAGTCGGCTTTCCCCTCGTACAGGCGTGGGCAAACGTCTCCGGGAAGCTTTTGGATGAGGAAGCTGTGCTAGGCTGCGGGGACTGAATCGCAGTGGACATACTTAGAGGGCCTCGCTGCATAAATTCAAGGCAACTGTTACTGAACCGTTTCCAGCGCCCGGTAATCCGTAATCGGAACGGAACTGCGTGGATCTATGGAACCGTACGGCCATGCTGTATCGCTACCGGAAAGGAAAGGAAACGAGGCATAGGTCGCGGGTGCGAAATCTACGCGCTAAGGTCGCCGCGCTTGGCCAGGCCCATGATGCGGTCGGCGGCGCGGAAGGCCAGCGCCATGATGGTCATCGTAGGTTGGCCGCGGCCGGAAGTTACGAGGCTGCTGCCATCACAGAGAAAAAGATTCTTTACGTCGTGGGTCTGGTGATCAGCGTTGATAACCGAAGCCTTGGGATCGTTGCCCATGCGACAGGTGCCGAGCAGATGGACGCCAAACTGCTGCTCGTCGATGGGGAAAGTCCATTTTTGTTTAGCGCCGGCGGCGTCGAGAAGTTCCGTTGAACGATCGGCAAGCCAGTGCGCGAGTTTTAGATCGTCGGGATGATCTTTGTAAGTGAGGCGGAGAGCGGGAAGCCCCCACGCATCTTTCACATCGGAGTCGACGGAAAAACTATTATTTTCCACGGGCAACGATGTGCCATGGCCGAACACTTCAAAAGTACGAGTGAAATTGTTGGCAAGAGCAGCCTTGAACTGTTTTCCCCAGCGCGGAGTTCCGGCAGGCAAAGCGCCCAGAGCAAATCCGATCGGCGTCATGTCGAAGCGGGCGTCGAGACCGCCGCCGCCGTGGAAGCCGACCTTGTTGGCGTCGAGCTCGTAGAAATCGTGCAGGATGCGGCTGACGGCAAAGCCTTTGTAATCGTTGAGTTGTTCGTCGAAAACGCCGACGGAAACGGCGCCGGTGTTAAACATCAGATTCTTGCCGACGTAGCCGCTGGAATTGGCCAGGCCATCCGGAAATTTATTGGAAGCGGAAAGCAGGAGGAGCCGCGGCGTTTCCGCGCCATTCGCGGAGAGAATGACGGCTTTCGCCTTTTGCAGATGGACGTTTTTCTTTTCGTCGAAATAGACGGCGCCGGTGGCGCGGCCATGTTCGTCCACTTCAATCTTGTGGACGTAACTATTGGGACGAATTTCGCATTTGCCGGAACGTTCGGCGAGCGGAATCATGCTGGCCAGAGAACTCGATTTGGCTTTGACTTCACAACCAAAGGCAAGACAGAAGCCGCAATTGACGCAGGCGCTGCGTCCCGGACGGGGCTGCGAAAGAATGGCCATGGGCGCGGGAAACGGATTCCAGCCAAGTTTGCGCGCGGCACGTTCAAAGATGACGCCGGAACCTTTTACGGGAAGCGGCGGCATGGGATAAGGCTTTGAGCGCGGCGGATCAAACGGGCTGGCGTTGGCAAGACCGGAAACGCCTACTTCCCATTCAACTTTGGTGTAGTAAGGCTCAAGGTCAGCGTAGGCGATGGGCCAATCGCTGAAAGTGGAACCGGCGATGGAGCCGACTTTGCTGCGTTCCTTGAAGTCAATTTCATGGAAGCGCCAGAAATTCGCGGTGAAATGGTTGCTGGTGCCGCCGACGGCGCGGCCGTAAACGAGAGCACGCTGCGGCTTGGCTTTGTCCTGGGGCGTTTTGCGAAAAGTGTTGGGCTGCAGTTTGGGATGATTGGTGAGCAGGTCTTCCTGCAGAACCTTGATTTCGTCGTGAGAGAAATCGGCTTCGGTAAGGTACGGGCCTTGTTCGAGGACGACGACGCTGAAGCCGTTGGTGGAAAGTTCTTTGGCGAGCACGCCGCCCGCGGCGCCGGACCCCACGATGACAAAGTCCACGGCCTCGGAAGTTTTGTACTTGGGCTGATCGATCTTCATTGCTTGTCGGCGTCCTTTTTTACGGACAGAGCGGCGGGAGCGGCCTGCCAGCCGGGATAATTCTTGTCATAGAAGCCGAAAGGCGGCTGGAAGCCGTGTGCCGGTTCGCGACCGATGACTGTCCAGCCGACGCCGTCGCGATTGCCTTTGCGACCGACTTCTGGATCGATCAAAAATCCGGCGATGGTGTGCACGCGAAGAACTTCGAAGAGGGGTTGCGCGGCGGCACTGCGACGATAGCGAAGCCGCTGCGGGCGCTGTGGAGATGCTTTCGCGCCGGCTTCGTCGAGTGATTCAAGAACAGCTTCCTGCTGATCGGGCGTTGCGGCGGAAAACAGCGACGCACCGGGGAAAAGTTCCGTGACACGCTTCTGGAGTTCGGGCAAACCTTCGCGATAAGTTTTCTGGTCGTCAACGGAAAAGGTGACCAGTGCGCGGTCGATGAAATAGACGACGCCGGCTTCCCGTGCACCGGGGGTGCCGTCGCTCGGAATGATGCAGGAAGAGAGCGCCTCGATTTCCCTGGCTTCCGCAGGCGTGAAGAATTCGAATTTTTGCGTTTCGGGAGATGCGGCAGCCTTGTGAGCGTGCTCCGCCGCCGAGAGAACCGCGGGCCAATGCGCAGCGGTCCATGTTGCGCCAACGGCGGCAAGTCCACGGGATAGAAATTGTCTGCGGTCGAGTTCAGTGATCAAGGGATTCGCCTATAAGTTAGTTTTAGCGACTGTATGCTCTTGCGATGTTGAACGTCAATGCAAAAGAACCGATGCAACAAAGCGCTGGCACAGATTCGATTTCCAAATTGGCCTGACGAAACGGCTGGTTTGCGGACGGCTACGAGCCTGCGGTACGATACCGAAGATGCGTGTTTACATAAGAGCACGCGTCTTCCCACCAATAAATGGCGACACTCACCGGAGCAATCGGAACCGGCAGCAAATGGCTGCTGGACAAAATCGTGGGCGCAATCGCGGCCACGGGAATCAATCCCAACGTTTTGACGTTCCTGGGGCTGGTGGTGAATTTCGGGGCGGCGGCAAGCTTTGCGGTCGGCAAATTTTTTCTTGGCGCTACGATCATTTTTTTCGCGGGCTTTCTGGACATGCTGGACGGGCAAGTGGCTCGGCGGCAGAATCGCGTTACCGCTTTCGGTGCGTTCTATGATTCGACGCTCGATCGTTACGCCGACATGGCGCTGTATATGGGGCTGCTGGTTTATTACTCGGTTAGCGGAAGGACGCCGTACGTGGTGCTGGCGGCGGTGGCAACGGCGGGCTCAGTGATGGTGAGCTACGCGCGAGCGCGTGCAGAATCGCTGATACCACTGTGCAAGGCCGGCTTCATGGAACGTCCTGAGCGGCTGGTGTTGCTGATCATTGGCGGCGTGTTCAACCGAATGGCACCGGTGCTGTGGGTGATCGCGGTGGTTTCGACGATTACCGTCATTCACCGAATTGTTTTTACGTGGCAAGAGACAAGAGCGGGACGCACGCTGCCAGGAATAAAGCTGAGTTTGTGATTGCAGAGATACGGACGAAGTAACTTTCGACTGCGCTATGGATGCGGGACCTTTTTCGTTTGAGCACAAGATATGGGCCTCGGGCGCAAAAGTCACATTCGCAACTGCTGACGTTGCGCTGGCGCAAGCTGCGCTTGCGTCAATCTGGAAGTGTTCAATCCTCAGACTCCATCTTCCATAAAACCCGACAAAGCATGCTGATTTAGTTTGCAGCCCGCACTGACTCCGAGATAGTGGCACGCACCCGTTCTCTCAGATTTTGCACGTCTTCTTTGGTCATGCCCGTGGTGTCGACCGTGTCGTGCAGATGAACCGTTACCGTGGCTGGCCAGAACATCCAATGGCCGGTGCGGTGATGCTGAAACGAGCCGACGATGCTGACCGGCACAATGGGAATTTCAAGTTGCTGGGCGACGCGGAATGCACCGTCCTGAAATTCGTCGACGTGGCCATCGCGAGTGCGCTTGCCTTCCGGAAAAACGATCAGGCTGATGCCACTGTTGATGGCATCGCGAGTGAGACGCCACATGCGTCTGAGATCCGCAGGGCGGCGCACGTCCGGCACGGGAACGTTTCCGAAGCGCTTCATCAGCCGACCGTAAATCGGAATTTCAAAATGCGATTCGAGTTCCCAGCCACGAACAAATTGTGGAATCGCGCAATAGAGCGCGAAAGGATCGAAAAGATTGACGTGATTCGACACGAAGAAACTGGTTTTCTGCGGATCGAAGCCAGGCGAGCGAACGACGCGAATCTTTGCGCCAGCAAAAAACATGATGCGGCGGCAAAAGGTGCGCTGGAGCCAATCGTGCTTCTTGGGATCAAATACGATGGCCAACGCGATCAGGGCCGGCACGACAATCGCGAAATGCAGAAGACTCACGGCCCAGAGAAGTGCGCTGCGAAGAACGTACCATACGCGCTTCATATATAAAGATCCACAGCGGACGGAAGAATATCCAGGGTTTTGCACTCCAGCGAAAAAATTTCGCCATCGATCAGAACGTCTACAGGAACAGGAATATTGAATTCGACGTGCTTAACGGCTTTGCGCGAGGCGAGCGGGTGATTGAGATGCGTGCCGCTGTAGAGGCGCGGCAACATGCGTAGTAGGCCAAGGCGACCGATGGGTCCCCAGCGGACGAATTCGATGAAGCCGTCGGAAGGATCGGCATCGGGAGCTATAAGCATGGTGCCGCCGGTGTACTTGCTGTTGTTGAAGGTGAGGAAAAGACTGCGGCGGGTGTCCCATTCGGTTTCGTCATCGGAGCGTAAGGCGAAAGCTCGGCGTTTGAGTTGCACCAGTGCAACGAACACGCCGAATAAATAGCCGAGATGACCCAAGGGTTTAAATACGCGGTTGGTAAGCGCACCGACATCCGCGGTGAAACCGACGCTGAGGATGTTGAAAGAATAAATTTCACCGGAAGCGTGCGTGAGGCAGACCAAGTCCACGGCACGGGTACGATTTGCGAGAAGCGCATCGAGCGAGGCTTCAGCCCCGTGCTTTGTAAAGTCGCGCAAAAACGAATTACCGGTGCCGAGAGGAAGAAATCCGAGAGCGATGCGCTCCACTGCTGGTTTGCGCGCAAAAACTCCGTTGAGAATTTCATGGGCGGTGCCGTCGCCGCCCACCGCGAGAAACCGGCGATAGCCCTGGCTGTATGCCTCGCGCGCAAGTTGAACGGCGTGACCGGGACCGGTGGAAGCGATGACGTCGATGTGCAGGCCTTTTGCGCGGAGCCGTGCAAGCGCCGGGCCGGCGAGCTTCGCGGATTTGCCGCCACCTGCGGCGGGATTCACGATGGCGAAGAAACGGTCTTTGGACGGGGCCATGGGGACTAGTGCCGTTCCAACTTTCCGCTCCTAATTTCCGTTAGCCAAGAAGTGAGGCGCTGTTTGAGATAGCGGCCACCTCTCCCCGATTTCAAATCTCGCTCGCGCCGCTGCGCGTCGTAAGCACTCAAGGACGCTTCATCATAGACCAATCTGAGAGGGCGCCTATAGGCCGTTGAATGCACTCTCTCGGCATCGTGCTCACTTACGCGTGGCCTCAGGTCGCGCGTGCTGCCGATATAGAAGTTTCCATCTCGTTCGCTTAACAGCACGTAGCAGCAGTTCATCGAAAAACTCCAACCACTACAGTAGCAAGTTGGAACGGCATTAGAGCGGGAGTATAACGCGGTCGCGGTCGAGTTTGGCGAGGCGTTCGGCGAGTTCGTTTCGTTTTATTTTGAGCGAGGCAGTACGTGGGAAGTCTTCGTCGTGGAGCACGATGCCATGGACACGTTTGTAATTCAGCAGGCGATTGTTGCGCAGGATAATGTCCCGCTTCAGTTGCTCCGTATATGATTGGCCGTTTTCGAGGTGAATGACGATGATGAGTTGTTCGCCGACCATGGAGCGCCGGGGCCAGACGTAGTTTGCTGCGAAGACGCAGAATTCTTTTACAGGCAGGCTTTCGAACGCGGCTTCGATGTCTTCCGGGTAAATGTTCTTCCCTTCTTCGGTGACGATCATGTTTTTCTTGCGCCCGCTGAGATGCAGGTGGCCTTGCGCGTCAAATTTGCCGAGGTCACCGCTGCGCAGCCAGCCGTCCACGATCGCTTCGGCGGTAAGTTCCGGCTCGTTGAGATAGCCGGACATGATTGTTTTGCTGCGGACGTACACTTCGCCGACGCCATCCTCACTGGGGTCGACGATCTTGACTTCCATGCCTGGAAGCGGCTTGCCAACGGTGTCCGCGCGAAATGGTTTGAGATCGTTCACAGTGATGGCCGTGCCGGCCTCGGTGAGACCGTAGCCGTTGGCGACAGGGATGCCGAGATCGTAGAAAAATTGCAGCGTTTGTGGTTCGGTGAACGCGCCTCCCACGATGATGGCGCGGAGTTCGCCGCCAAATGCCGCGTGAACCTGTTTTAAAAGGCGGCGGCTGAGCCACAAGCGCGGTTGGCTCTTCGTGAGCGCCTTGTTCACGGAAACCAGAAAGTCGAAAACTTTTCGTTTGCCTGGAGACAGTTCGGCGAAACGGGCTTCCAGACCCTTCTGAAGATTTTTTAGGACGAGAGGAACGAGGCTGACGTAAGTAATTTTGTAGCGCTTGAATGCCTCGCGCACGAATTCCGGACGAAGGGTACGCAAGTGAACGACGCAGGCTCCGCAAGTGAACGGACCGAAAAAGCCGACCATAAAATCAATCGCGTGATTTGTGGGAAGAATGCTGAGGTACCGGACGCCGGGCCAGAATGGATAAAGCGAAGTAAGCGCAACGCATTGTTCGAGATAATTTCGGTGCGTCATCATACAGCCCTTGGGGCTGCCACCGGTGCCAGAGGAATACACGATTGACGCGAGGTCTTTGCGTTCACGCGGAACGAAGGGGGGTTCAGCATTGCCCTGCGCTTCTTTCTGGAGTTGGGTTTCCCAGGTCTGAGCGCCGCCGAGATCTGCGTTCGGCGGTGCTTCTGTAACCAGCACGGTTTGAACATTTGAAACCGTGGCGCAACCTGGCGCTGCGTTGAGCTGCCGCCAGATCGGATATTCGGTGACGAGAATTTTTGCGCCGGAATGCTGCAGAAGTTGCCACTGCTCGGCGGGAGTCAGCTTGTAATCGAGCGGCACCAAAACTCCGCCGGAGTAGAAAATAGCGAACGCCGAAATCAGCCATTTAGACTGATTGGTCATGATGATACTGGCGCGGTCGCCGGCGGCGAAACCCGCGTCTTGCATCGAGCGGGCCAGCAGCAGGGCGCGCAGATTGAATTCGCGGTACGTGAGTCGTTCCTTTTCGCGTTCGCGATCGGCTTCAATCAAGCAGACTTCGTCCGCGAAACGCGACATCGCGTCTTTCAGGGCTGCTCCAATGGAGGAATACTTTGCGAGGTCGAGCATTACAGGCGGGATTGGATGCGTTCGGCGAGAGTTTTGAAGTCGCTTACGCCCTGGACTTCGTAGTCGGGCAGCTCGATACCGAAGTGATTTTCGATGCGGGAGAGGAGTTCGAGAGTCTGGAGGCTGTCGATGCCAAGCTTCTTGAAAAAATCGTCCTCGGGCGCGAGTGCGCCGGGGGAAAGTTTGAAGTGCGTGGTGGCGAGATTCAGCACTTCCTGAGTGGTTTGTTCCAGGGTGGGCATGACCCTGTTAATTTATCATCCCCGAAGAGAGAAGAAAAATCGTTGGCCGCCGCGGCCGCGGATTTCATAGGAGGATTTCACAGCAGGACCAGCCCATGGCGAATGCCGATGGCCACAGCTTCGGTACGACTGGCCGCGCCCAACTTTCCCAGGATTGCCGCCACGTGAAACTTCACAGTGTGTTCGGAGATGTCCATCCGCGAAGCAATTTCTTTATTGGCGAGACCCAGGGCAAGCAAGCGCAGCACTTCCTGTTCACGTGGAGTCAGCGGCTCGAGGAGTTCCTCAACTTCACTCGTTGGAAACACGCGTGTTGAGAAGGCCGGCGTTTGGGACGCTGGGGTTCGCGACGCGGAAATGATGGCCCCGGTTTCCACGGGCATGGTAACGACAAGACCGTGCGAAACCGCTTCGAGCGCTGCTAGAAGCTGAGGCCTCGCGATCTCCGCGGGCAAAACGGCGCGCGCACCCATGCGCAAAGCTCGTGCGGTTGCTTGCGGATCTGGGAGTTCAGCGAGCAATAGGACTGGCAAGTCGCGATATACATCTGCCTCGGTTACCTGCTGCAGCAGGGCCGCGAAATGCGCCAGGTCCGCGGTGGAGATGATGAGGTCGACGACATCTTGTTGTTCTCCTTCCCCATCAAGCGCAGAGAGCGATGCGACGCTGGCAGTGATTTCAATGCCCGGTCCACGGAGAAGCTGCTCGATTCTCCTTCGCGCGAGGGCCGATTGAGCGGCGATGATAACCTTGATCATGAGTTGCGATCATGCGGCTTGGGCACGCGTTGGCCGTCGAACGCCGCCTAGCAGCAGAGTTACGTTGCGAATGCGGTCGTAGTTTCCGCGCAAGAATTCGAGACGCACCTGACGCGTACTTGATCCTTCCAGAAGGTGGCGCAGGTCTTCGACACTCGCGAACTTTTGTTCTTCTGTACCAAGCAGAATGTCTCCGGGCAACAGCGAGGCCGTTGCCGCAGGACTTCCCTGCTGAATTTCCAGAACAACAAGACCAAAGATCTTTTTTCCAAGGGAAGGAATTTGCGTTGCATAAACGCTCGCTCCGAGCCACGCCGCGGATGCGCCGGTGTCTAGAAAGCTTTTCGCCGCGTTGCTGGGAATCGCAAGAGCCAGCCCGCCCGCGACCATAGTGTTGATTCCAATCACCTCGCCGGAGGCGTTTGCCAAGGGCCCGCCGGAATTTCCAGGAGCCAGGCGCAAGTTCGCCTGTATCCAGGTGGAGGGTCCCAATCCGCGCACGGTACCCACGCCGTGGACGACGCCCGTGGAAAGAGCACCCACAAATCCAAGCGGATTTCCTATGGCGAGCACCAATTCACCGGCGCGAACTCCTGAGGAATCTGCAATCGAAACTGAAGGCAGACCCTCCGCCATGACATGCAGGCCTGCAAGATCACTCGAATGATCGCGATCGGTGACTTCCGCTTCGAATGCGCGACCGTCCCAAAGGTGCACGCGTGCCTTAGAACCAGGCACCACGTGAGCATTGGTGACGATCAGGCCAGTTCTAGACCAAATCACGCCAGAACCACTTCCACTTGCTCTTCGGCTTCCACTGGAGGCACCGTGAATCAGAACGGTGGAGCGACGCAAGCGCTCCGCCACTTCTCCGAATGCCGCGAACGCCATTTCATTCCGCTCCATTGGGCCGCTCGGTGACACTGATACGGACTTCGCGGAGCTCACCACCACGCAACAATTGCGCGACAAACGCTTTTCCGATCGAATCGGGGCCGAGAATCGAATGAACATCACCAGGATGATGCACTTCGTGGCCGTCGAGTGAAAGGAGAAGGTCACCGATCAGGATGCCAGCCTTGTGCGCCGGACTTTCAGACGCAACATCCAGAACAATGCTGGCGGTTTTTCCTTTTCGTTGCGTTGCCACCGAATGTTCCGCAGGCAGGCGCACGGGTTGCAGACCTACCCCGAGGTAACCTCTGGGAACGTGGCCCTTGCTTAGCAGCACATCGGCGACGCGGTTCACCGTGGCAGTAGGAATCGCAATGGCACCGAAGCGGGCAAACTTGGGTGTCGCAATGCCAATGACACCGCCGCGGGCGTCCACGACGGCTCCGCCGATCGCGGTTGGCTGCAAGCCGATGTCGAGCCGGAGATATGGCGACAGAGTGGTTCCTCCCCAGTGCCTGCGCTCAGCGACGGCAAGGCTGACGGCTCCGAGCGCCGCAACTGGACCGGATGCGCGCGTGCGTCCAACAACAAGCGTCAAGTGTCCCGCGGCGAGCGCTGTGGGGTCGCCAAAAGCAGGCACCGGCGCAACGGCCTCCGGACATTTCAGAACCGCCAAATCCGTTGCTGTGTCTCTTCCTACAAGCGTGGCGGAGACAACACGATGTTCGGGGCGTTGATCAGGCAGGGTAATGCGAATCTCTTCGTCGCTTCGCAAAGCGTGTTCCGCTGTGACGATCATTCCCGCGCGCCAGACGACGCCGCTTGAAGACCCTCGTGGACTGGTATGGACCGCAACGGTGTGTGCCGCCGCGCGCGCTGTTGCCACGGCCAACGCGTTCGATAGTTCGATGAGTGCTTCAGACATTCCGCACCTCCATGAACAAGATGCGACATGTACACGGAGGATTACATCCGCCGTTTGGCTAGGAGGAACCCGCTAATTCGAGCAGTTCACGGCGACGCCTAGGGCTGATAGGGCATGGGTCCGGTATTTTCGACAAATTTTTTGAGGCCGGCCATCACAGCGGGACGGGTAAAGAGTTCGGAGAAAATTTCGATTTCGCGGCGAAGCTCTTCACGGGGGATAGGCTTGATGAACTTTTTTGCAGCGACGCGCGTTCCGGCGTCGAATTTTGTGATTTGCGAGGCGGTGGCCCTGGCCAGCTTAAATGCTTCACCTTCGGCCACAAGTTGAGAGACGAGACCGACGGCTTGCGCGCGAGTGGCATTGACGCTGCGGCCCGTCAGCAGGAGATCGCGGACGAAGCCGTTGCCTAGATCGCGCTTCAAACGAGGAATGCCCCCAAAACCAGGAATGAGTCCGAGGCGCAGTTCGGGGAAAGCGAACCGGGCCATCTTGTCAGCGATGATCACATCGCAGACGAGAGCGAGTTCGAGGCCTCCGCCGAAACAAACTCCGTGGACGGCGGCGATGGTGACAAATGGAGCTTCGTCGAGCCAGTTGAGGACTGCGTGGATGCGCTCAAGAAATTCACGAACTCCGGCGCTGCGATCCTTTTCATTCAGCGCAACAGCGCCTTGATATAGCTCGCGAAGATCAGCTCCCGCCGAAAAACCGCTTTTTTGCGCGCTCGAGATGATGCAGGCGGACGTCTCGGTCGTCAGCTGCCTCGCAGCTCCGACAAACTTTTCGAGTTCGCGGAGCATTGCAGTGCCGATTTCATTTGCGGGCACACGGTCCAGCGTGAGTTCCAAAACGCCGTCGCGCCATTCCCAACGCAGCGCTTCGCCCTCGAACGATTTCATGCGGATACCTTTCGATCGTACATCGCGTTGATCTCGGCATCATACCGTTTCGCGATAGCGTCGCGCTTGAGTTTACCGTTGGCCGTGAGCAAACCGTTTTCGGAAGTAAACGCGTCGGGCAGAATTTTCAAATTGCGGATCTGGCGATAGTGCGGCAAGTCTGGGTTGATAGCGTCGATCGCGGCCTGGACGGTTTCACGCTCCACTTTCCCAGTGACCAGCATGCAGACATAACTCCGACCGTTGCCCACGAGCATAATTTGTTGGGCGTTGGGCACAATTTGGGCAAGTCTGTCTTCGATGGGTTCGGGAGCAAATTTGTGCCCGGTGTTCAGGACCAGCAGATTCTTGATTCGTCCAATGATGCGCCAGTTGCCGCGTACGTTAACTTCGCCTTGGTCGCCGGTATGAAACCAACCGTCCTGCATGACTTTGACAGTTTCCTCGGGGCGATTCCAATAGCCGGAGAAAATATTGGGCCCGCGGACAATAATCTCATCGTTGTCGCCAAGTTTCATTTCGATTCCGGTGATCGCGGGGCCGACGTAGCCGGGTTCGACAGGCACTCGCGGATCATCGAGGGTGCAAAGCGCGGTGGTTTCGGTTAACCCATATGCCTGCAGCACGGGAATTCCAAGCATCAGGAAAAATTGCTGCGTTTCCGGGGCAAGCGGCGCGGAACCACAGATAAGCGCACGCAAGTTCGGGCCGAAGCGATCTTTCACTTTTGCGAAAATGAGTTTTCGACCAAGCGTCAGCCAGAACGCGTCGAGCGATTTGCCGCGGCCGACGTGTTGGCACTGCCAAGCGCTTCGTGCACGAGCGTGGAGCGCGCGAATTGGAGCGGCTTGCCTGGCGATGTTGTCTTCGACGCCGCGCTTCACGCGTTCGAGAAGTGTGGGCACGTTCAGGAAATAGTGCGGCGCGGAGATGCGAATTTCGTCGGCAAGTTTCGCGAGGTCGGTTGAAAGCGTGAGGACGCTTTCGCGCGAGAAGGCGGAAAGCATCAGCATCCACGACGCAGCAAAGTTCATCGGCGCGTAGAGAAAAATGTGGTCGGGACCCGCGGTCTTTCGTGACCAGGGGCCCATCAGTTGGTCGAGGCGCTCTGTGGTGCAGCCCGTCATGTGATTCAGATTTCCGACGGTGAGGCAAACGCCTTTTGGCTCACCTGATGTCCCCGACGTATAAATGATGGTCAGCAGTTCATCGTCGAGACGCTCGCGGGTTGGCGACAGAGCAGGGGTTGATTCGGCGGCGGAAAAAATCTCACTCAGCATGGCGCGCGGCGGCAGGTCGGGCCAAGCTTTCGCGAGCGCGTTGTTCAACTCCGCATGGCCCGTTAGAATGAGGCGAGGCTGGCAATCCTTCAACATCGCCGCAAGTTCGCCGGCGGTCTGGCGATGGTAAAGAGGAACGACAACTACTCCTTCAGCCATCAAGGCCAGGTCCACCGCAATCCAGTGAATGGAATTTGCGGCGATGAGGCCACAACGCTCGCCGGGTTTGACGCCAGTGGAACGCAGCCAACTGCGCGCGCGTTCAACAAGAGCACGCAACTCCGCACCAGTCTTCGAGACGAACTGTTCGCCGCGGACTTCGCGAAGCACGACGCGGCCCTGAGAGCGTTGCAGATGCTCAAAAATGTTCTGCAAAAAATTGGACATGGAAGATTATTTCGATGCGGCCAGAGCGGCTTCAGAGACATCGTACTTCTGTGCGAGCCGCACGAGACTTTCGCTGAGCGGGGGCAGATACCCCTCCCACGAACGAACGCCGCCACGCAAAGGAAACTCCGGATATTGCCGCCGCATAAGATCTTCGAAGACCACTCCCATGCGCGCCATCACCTTCAGATTGCGGACGACTGTCTGCGCAATACCTTCTCGGATGGATTCTGTTTCCGCAACGAGCGTCTCCATCATTTTCAACATTTTCGGTCCCAGATCGGGGTCGTCGACGGTAACGCAAAGGTTATGATGGCCGCGTTCACGCATAAGATTGCGGATGCGCTCGTCCATGGTGACGCCTGCAGAAACGACCAGGCTGGGCATGCAGGTCACGATGCCGTGATAGCGCGAAGAAACCATGTACGCGGCTTGCCGCAAAATTGAGACCAGCTGATACATGTCGTAATCATCGGAAGTAAAAATAGGAAGGCCGGGAATCTGTTCGGCGATCGCGCGGCAGGCGACGGCGTCGAGGCGCTCCGTGGCGACGAGGACGGGGAACACGCGATGCTTCTGCTGAAAGGCGCGTGTCGAGCTGACAAATCCATCGATGTAGTGTTTGTACTTGCGATCCACTTCCGCGCCGGATTCGTGGAAATAGACCGTGCGATACTGGCTTTCTTTGTAGGCTCCGGTGGTGATGCGCGCGACATATTTTGCAAGCGATGCTTTCACGGGCCACACGAAAGGATGAATCGGGCAAAGAATCAGCACCGGTGTTTTTTCGTCCCAACCGGCATCGCGCAATGCTTTGCGGCCGTAAGCATCGGGATGTGGTTCGAAGGTCCAGGCGGTGTCGGTTCCGAGTTCGGTGGAAATGCCGAGTTTGCCAAGCACGGTTTGCGATTCCACATTTCGCGTAATCACCAGCGAATCGTGTACGTAGCGCGCGCACATTTTTTCGATGAGCGAGTCCATGTGGCCTGCCTCAGCGCCGTAGCCAATGGATAGTTTATTTTCCGAAGACGCGAACCCGAGCGAACCAATCATCATGGTGGTCAGGGCATTGGCGAATTTGCTCTTGAACATGGAGCCTTCGCAGGCGACGACGCCGTGGTTCCTGCGAGTCTCGCGGTAGAGGAAAGGCGGGAAAACGTCGGGAAGGAAGACCTGCTGAGTGTCTTCGAAATACCCTTTGGTACGGTCGAAATTTTGCGTCATCACGCTGAAATCGACATTTTCCGCGCCAAGAATGTGACGGATCTGGCGAAGCATTTCGTTAACGCGAACGTCCGAGCCGGTATTGCGCGTTCCGTTGTAGCCTGCAAAAAGCAACTTCAGCTTTTCGCCGGGCTGCCAGCTTCTGCCGCCGCCCAGCATCCATTGCAGGCGGGCCAACTCGATCAGAACGCTTACCCACGCGACCAGAAGAAAATCGGTCATGCGCCTGTGCCTCCGCCAGCGTATCTCATGCTGGCATTTTCCAACGGCCAGGGCTTCGCCGGATAGCGGAATTTGTTTTCTCGGCTGAATTTCAAGAGCGGGTGAGCGTAGGAAGAAAATTTTGCGGGAGCTTCGCCGCCAAGTTCTTCGACAACGCGCGAATTATCAAAGACAGTGTTCCAGACAAGATACGGCCAAAAAACTTTGAGGAGCGAAGCGCCGCGTCCCAGATTGTTTTTCTTGTGCGAGAGCCAATTCACCGTTCCGGAAAAAGGTCCACCCAGCGAAGGCAAGTAGGTTGGGCGCGAACCGCCAGCTTGTGCGAGCGCGTCCGTCAATTCGCGGTAAGTTTGCGAACCAGTGCCGGAGGAAAGGTGATATCGCGGATAGGCGGGCGCGTCCTTCTGATGAATGCTGACGATGGCCTTGCCGACGTAATCCGCAGGCACAATATCGATACGATCCGCCGGGCGAAGGGGCAGAAACGGCAAGCTTGCGAGCACGCTGAATGCCTGGACCATATCGAACTGCGTGGTTTCAGGGCGGCGGCTGTCGCCCAGCACAATCGCCGGACGAAAAATTGTGCGCGAGACATCCTGGAGCAATTGATGAACCATGTGTTCGCAGAATTTTTTCGTGCGTGCGTAAGGATCGTAATCGGAACGCGTCCAGTCGATGGCAGTGTCTTCGTGAACGACTTCGTCCTGGCGCGTACCTGCAACGGCTACCGTGGAGACATGTGAAAAGCGCCGCAGACCGTGATGGTCGTGCGCGCGACGCGCCAGCTGAATTACTTCGAGGGTTCCACGCAAATTCACGTTGAGGCATTGCTTTTCTGATTTGCGGTTCAGGGAAGCCGCGCAATGAATCAGCGAATCAGTCGATTGGACTAAGGTTTGATATTCGTCATGCGCAAGGCTGAAGTGTTGATCGGTGAGATCGCCGAGAAAAATTTGCGCGCGGCTCCCAAGGTGTTCCTGAAATTCGGCGAAGTTCATATGGAGCTGGAGAGATTGCCAGAGACGTTCGCGCGCTTCTTGCTGGCTTTTCGCGCGCACGAGCAGATGCAGCGAATCGCGATGGCCGCGAAACAATCCGGCGGCGAGGTAGCTCCCGAGATACCCGGTTGAGCCAGTGAGAAAAATCGCCATAACGGCTTAGCGATTCTCCCCGGAGTGGGCCACGGCTGCTGCCGCGGAGGGTTCCGGCCCCCAGCCCAAGTCGCGCGGCGGACGCGATTCGAGAGGGCGGCCCTCCATTAATGGATAGCACCAACGGCGCAAAGCGGGAACGTGGATGTTGATCCAGTAATCCCACCAATCAATGGCTTCGGGCTCGAAGGCGAATGCACTGCGTTCGTCGTCTGGAAGCACTGCGGAAAGAAGCCGCGCGTTTTCGCATTCAAATACGTGTTCGTTGTGGAGGATGAAAGGCTCGTAAAGTTCGATCAGTTTTTCGGCGCGGTTCAGGTCGCGCTCCGCCTTGGCCAGTGGCGGCTTTTTCATGCTGAGTTTTTCGGCAAAGCGATTGATTCCAGATACCACGGCCTTCTGCATCGGAATGGACAAACGTTCGTAGCGCTGCTTCGAAACTGGAATGGTTTCGAATTTCACTTTGAGCCAATGCTCTATTCCCTGCTGCGTGCGGTAATGTTTGCGGTGCGCGAGGCCAGTCAGTTCGATACTGCGGCCCATATCACAGGGATTGATGCCGGAAGTCGCGAGCTGATACATTCGCGCGTTCTTGCGCTCAATCAGCGCGGCGCCGATCAGCGTCATGCCACGGCAAACCATATCAACGGGAATGACATCGAGACATTTTTTCGCGTTGGACGGCAGCTGCCGGAAATTCGTGCCCAGCAGATAGGAAAGCGGCCCGGAAGTATTGATGCCCTCATTCCATCCGCTGAACGGACTCTGCCTGGAACTTTCGACAATAGAGGGGCGAACAACGGCGATCGGCAGATCCTTGCCGCGCCGGGCAAGAATTGATTCGCCGAGACTTTTGGTGAAGGTATAAGTGTTGGGCCAACCGAGATGTTGGGCGCGCCGCATGCCAACGCGCACGAGCTTGTTTCTTACCCAGCGACTGCGATTGCGCCTCAGAACGCCTTCCAGTTCGCCCGCAGTTACGCCGCTATCGTCCGCACCGCGGCCGAGGGCTTGGCGACGCAAAGCCCGCGTAAGCTCAGGGCTCTCTGAGCGCTCTTCGATGTGCTGAATCATTTCGCGTAAGGACGCGATTTCGCGCTCTGCGTCAAAATTTTCGACGTTTGGCGGATTGTAATTCTCGCGAAGGTCTTCGGTCACGCGCCCGTCGCGCATTCCGACGACGTAGCAAGTCGAAAGATGCATTAAGGCGGCGTGGTCACTGGCGCGAATAAAATCCAGAAGATGTTCGGCGGACTCGACATTGGATGAAATCGCATCGCGCAGATCGGGATTAAAATCCGTCAGACCCGCACTGTTCACGACGAGATCGAGCGAACGGGACAAACGCAGGCGCACACTCTCTTCAAGCCCGAGGCCTGGCTGGCTCACGTCTCCTTCAACAACTTCAATCCTCTTGCGCAGGAAGTCGCCAAGTTCTGTGCCGTATTGTTTCTCTAAGCCATCCAGCGTCGGAGACTCTTCGACAATTTTCTCAAAACGGCGCTGCGCCGTGGTGGTGCGATTACGGCGAATCAAGAGCGTGATTTTGGCAATGTCGGGGATCTGTTCGAGCAAGTCCACCATCCAGACCTTGCCGATGAATCCGGTCACACCGATCAGCAGAATGTGTTTCCCAGCGAGCGTACGGCGGATGCTGAGCTTGTCCACGCGGGGAGCAGTTTCGAAAGGCACGACAGCAGGCGCGTTTACGGCGAAGCTACGGTGGGTCGGCTGTGTCGCAGCCGCAAGTTGGGTCCGCGCCTGTAAGCCGAGTTGAGAAAGAAGGGCGGCTTCCAGAACGCGGCCATCCACATCGCCTGAAGCAATCCAGGCGAAAGGTCCACGGGGGCGAATGACAGGCAAGAGCAAACGCCCAGTTGCGACACCGTCGCGGAACTCCATGCGATTGGCGACGAAGGAATGAACATCCAAGTGCCGCGCCAAAGGCCGAAGCACGTGGTCGAGGGATTGCCCGATAAGCACAATTTGATGGCCTTCGCTTTGTGCGTGCTGCAAAGCTTCCACGGCTTTCTTCCGTAGCCGTGGCTTCAAAAAATATTCGAAATATTCTTCACCGAGAAGATCGAGGCGGTCGCGGGTCACGCCGCGCAGCAGCGTATAAAGCAGCCGCGTGGCAAGAGTTCGCCCGGCGAGATAGGCAACAGGGCGCAGGAGGGTCATCAAACCCATTCCCGCCCTGCGCCGCCATCGTTCGGCAAAGCTCTGGGCGTTCCAGGTAAAGAAACCGACCTGCCGGAGCGCGCTCAGTTCGAGGAGCGAGCCTTCGACACGCCAATAGACCGGATGGCCCGCGACGGTGCGGGTCTGGTGCGTATGTGGGGTTGGAGAAATGTCTGACATGGCGGGCCTGTGCCTAACGGCGCGCGACTCGCGTGAGTTCACTCGTCTGCAATGTGTCTGACAATTGGTTTCTACCGGTCCGTCGGCCTGGAAATCTGTTGCTGCCGGTGCGGATATCCCCTGCCGATTGTTATCCTTACAGCGCGCAGCGGCTTATTGCGAATTGGTTACATTAACATCTTATGGGCAGTTCGGGCAAGACACGTACGGGTTCAAGGTGCGAATTCTTCAGAATACTGCAGCCAGCCTGCAGAGAAAGGCCGTCGCTTTCTGAAAGCTTTGCGCTCAAGGAATGTGCACTGAGGCTGATCGCAATAATCAAAAGCCCGGCTGCCGCCGAACTGGCCAAAATTTCCGTCCAGCGTACGCCACTGAATCCGGCCTCCGAAAATCTGGCCGGTAGAACGGCCGCGATAATCGCAGCGAGATACAGCGGAAGAAGGCGCATCAGGAGGAGTCGCACGTCAAAGAACGGATAAGCGACTTTGAAGGTCATCCACAACGTCGCCTGGGGCAAAACGGCCAGCAAACTCAACAGGGCCAAGCGATCCAAAAAGTCCATGCCTCCGGTACGCCGCAGAGTCCGGTACAGGCCAAGAACGATCAGGCCGAATGCCGCGGTTCCGCCAGTGAGGATGGCCGGAGAAACGTTCTGAGAACCAAGCCCAAGGCTCAAGAACGGCAACAGCGCGGACTGGCCAAGAACAACGATGGCGAGTGTGCCGGTCAGAAAGCGGTCGCCGCGCAAACCAACAATCAACGCCGCAAAAAACACCGCGAAACCCAGCGCCTCCCAAAGGGCCGGAAAAACGGCGCGCGGCTGGACAGTTGCCATTGCCTGCAGATAGGAAATGGAAATCACCTGTATCGGATCGCCGAGCCAAAACCCCATCAGGCTCTCCGGCACAAAAAACAGCAGGAATTGCGACGTCCAGTAAAGCGGATAGACGCACGCCAATCCCAGGATTAGTAGGCGGAACCAGCGCATTTCTGCCCCTCAGCAGGGCTGAGATTGTGAGCCTATGAACGGAAATTTGCAAGACTTTGGAAGCTAGACTAGACGCCCCAACCGTAGCGTTCGGCGTGTTCCAAGGTGCGCTGCATCTCTTCATGCAGAATTTCCATAAAGCCAGCAGTTCCAACGGGTTTCACGCCCCCTGCGGCCAAATCCGGCGTGCGATAGCCACCGGTAAGGACACGCACGACCGACTGTTCGACCCAATCGGCTTCCAAGTTCAGGCCAAAGGCGTCGCGCAGCATCATCGTAGCGCTCAAAATCGAGCCAATGGGATTTGCGGAGTCCTTGCCCGCCAGAGTAGGTGCCGAGCCGTGAATCGGCTCAAAAAGGGGAGCGCCCGAGCCAAAGCTCGCAGAAGGAATCAGGCCGATCGAGCCCACGAGCGCCGCGGCAGCGTCGCTTAAAATATCGCCGAACATGTTGGTGGTCAGCAGTACGTCAAACTGCGAGGGCTTCAGCGTCAATTGCATTGCCGCGTTGTCGACGTACATGTGTTCGAGTTTTACATTCGGGTACACAGAACTCATCGCAGTGACCGTGCGGCGCCAAAGTTGCGAACTGGCGAGCACATTAGCCTTGTCCACCGAGCACAGCCGGTGGGAACGATTCTCTGCGCGGGCAAAAGCGAAAGTCGCGATGCGCTCAATTTCGGGAGTGGAATATGACTCCGTGTCCCACGAACGTTCTTTGCCAGCTTCCGTGCTATGTCCGCGGTCGCCAAAATACATACCGCCCGCGAGTTCGCGGATAATTTCCAAGTCCAAATCGCCCAAGCGCTCCGGCTTCAGCGGCGACATGCCGCGCAGAGGTTCGAGTAGCTTCACTGGACGCACATTCACGTACAGGCCCATGCCTTGGCGCAGCGCGAGCAGACCGCTCTCCGGCCGCTTGCCTACGGGCAGCGAATCCCATTTCGGGCCGCCAACCGCGCCGAGGAACACAGCATCGGCTTTGCGACAGGCGTCAATCGTTGCGTTGGGCAACGGCGTGCCAGTCAAGTCGATCGCCGTTCCACCGACTGGATGTTCCTGAAATTCAAATTGATGATGGAATTCGCGCGCGCACTCTTTGAGCACATTCGCGGCGGCGACCGTAACTTCCGGACCGATACCGTCACCGGGCAGCAGCACGATGGACTTTTTCATGATTTCCCTGACGCAACAATTCTTATGTCATGCATTATGCCAGCGATTATGCCGCGGAAGACGCCTCGGCAGGAACCGTCGACGCGCCGCGGCGGATCACTTCATGAGCGATCCCAAGAATATCGCGCGGCCGCACGGATTTCGATTCGTCAGCCAGGGCGGTGACTCGGCGATAAATTTCGGCGAGTTCCGTGTCAGTCGCTTCAAAGCCGAGGTCGCGCAGGCTCACGCGCAACGCGTTGCGGCCAGAGTGCTTGCCCATCACCAGGGAGCGCGAAGGCACACCAACCGTTTCCGGCGAGATGATTTCGTACGTCGATGGATTCTTGATGATGCCGTCCTGATGAATTCCGGCCTCGTGAGCAAACGCATTCGCGCCCACCACAGCTTTATTCGGAGCGACCTGAGCGCCAGTAATTTCCGTGAGCATGCGGCTGGCTGGAAACAGATGTTCCAGCCTGATGCTGGTAGTTACGCCGAAACTTTCTTTGCGTACGGCGAGAGCCACAGCAATTTCCTCGAGCGAGGCGTTCCCCGCGCGCTCGCCGATTCCGTTGATAGTGCATTCGATCTGGCGCACTCCGGCACGGATTGCCGCGAGCGAATTCGCCACTGCGAGGCCGAGATCGTCATGGCAATGCGCACTCAGCGTAATTCCCTGCGCATCACCCAAAAACTCGCGAACGCGGCGGAACATTTCGCCATATTCCTCGGGCACAGCGTAGCCAACGGTGTCCGGCAAATTCAAAACCGTCGCTCCCGCGTCGACAGCGGTCTTGCAGACCTGACAGAGATAGTCGATATCGGTGCGGCCTGCGTCTTCGGCGGAAAATTCCACTTCAGCGACTTGTTGCCTGCCGTAGCGAATCATGGAGCCGATGGCTTCAAGAGCCTGTTCGCGCGTCATATTGAGCTTCACCTGCAGGTGAAGGTCGGAAGTGGCAAGGAAAATATGCAAACGCGAAGCCGCTGCTGGTTTTAACGCTTCGACCGCTGCATCAATATCGAGTTTTTTTGCGCGCGCCAGCGCTGCGATCGGCACATCGCGCACTTCGCGTGCCACCGCCTGAACCGCTTCCAGATCGCCGCGGGACGAAATGGGGAAACCAGCTTCGATGGTGTCCACGCCAAGTTTCGCGAGCTGGCGAGCCATCCGGATCTTCTCCTCCGTCTTCATAGAGAAGCCCGGCGACTGTTCCCCGTCGCGGAGGGTGGTGTCAAATATGCGCACTACGTCCATGGAGTGTGCCTCAACAAGTAGTAACGCAGATTTTGCCCCTGCTGGTCAAATTTATCTTTATTCTGCATTTGATAATTCTGCCTTATACTGACCGGACGAGGAATTCATGGATCTCAGCGAATTACAGGTATTTTTGATGGTTGCGCGCGAAGGAAGTTTCTCACGTGCCGCGGAACGCCTTTACCGCACACAGCCGGCGGTCAGCCTGGCGATTCGCAAGCTGGAAGACGGCCTGGGCCAGCCACTTTTTGTGCGGGGCGCGCGTCCGGTGCGGCTTACCGATGCGGGCACTCTCCTGCGCGATTACGCTGAACGGCTCATCAATCTTCGCGATGAGGTGAAAAAAGGCCTTTCCGAACTGACCGGCCTTAACCGGGGCGAACTTTCTCTCGGCGTCAACGAAAGCTCCATCCATGCGCTATTGCCGGCGCTTGGACAGTTCAGAAAACTCCATCCCGCCATCCAAATTCGCGTTCATCGCATGTTTTCCCGGGATATTCCTCACGAAGTGCTGAATTACCGGCTGGACCTCGGCGCGGTTTCCTTCGTGCCGCGCGAACCGCAATTGCAAGCCACGGAGATTTTGAAAGACGAGTTGACACTCGTTGTGCCGCCAAAACATCCGCTGGCAAGGCGCCGCGAAGTGGATGTTAGCGATCTTGAAAGCGAGAGCTTCGTGGCACACAGTGTGGAATCGCCATTTCGGCGGCGCGTGATTGAGTTGTTTGGCCGCAATCGCACAACTTTAAATATGCCCATCGAAATGCCAACCATCGAAAGCATCAAGCGCTTCGTGCAAATGGGCATGGGCGTAGCCATTGTGCCGCGCATGTGCGTGGCGTGGGAAATCGAACACGGCTGGATGAAAGAAGTAAAAGTCCGTCAGCTCAACCTGCCCCGCCACGTTTATCTCGTCTCCCGCCGCGGCGCTCGCCTTCCCCACGCCGCCGCAGAGCTTATCCGCCTCCTAAAGACCGACTAGGTAGCCCCCGCACAGTCGTTAGATGCTCACAGATTTACTTGGCGCAGGGACGCTGTACATCGAACCGGGAAGTCCGTGGGAGAACGGATACTGCGAGAGCTTCAATGGAAGGTTACAGGATGAATGCCTGAACGGAGAGATTTCTATTCACAGATCGTGATCGAGAAGCGGCGAATCGAGTAATAGGCATAGGGGGAACGGTCGCCCGTTCTCCCCTGCCACACCACCGTAAGCGGGTCCGCATACGGCGGTTCCGTAAGTTGGGCCCTTGCGGGCCGGAGGTTCGATGCGTCTTTTCGCCACAGGAGCTTCGCTGCTCGGCAGGTTTCCGTTTCGGCTTCACCGTCTTCTGAACCTACAAAGCTCAGCCGTAGCTGATTGGCTGGCGCCATGCCGCCCGTGAGTCCGACGTTCTACTTTTCACGTTTACGGTTTGGGCCTTTCTCACTCGCGTGAGTACTACGCCCGCTGCTGACTTCTGGTGCAGGGTCAGGATGAATCTCTCACCCTCAGTCCCGAATCCGAGACGTGCAGCAGATCTCCCGAGATAAGTTCGATCGCCTTCCACGCGCAACCGTCGGATTTACCACCAGGGTCCTTGATGAGTATGGGCTTCGTCGTCATTGGCCGCTTCGCCCGGCACCGTAGGCCTCATATCCGCTTCTTGTTCATCGGCTCGCGTGTTTGCTCCACGCTTCCTTCAGACCCCGCCTCACGGCGACGCCCTTGCGCTTCGCTATCACTTCACCCTCATCAGGTTGTGAAGGTCTTTCACCTCCAACCTATCAACCCTGCTCGGCGTACCCACGCGAAGCACCCGCGCTCGGCGCGGGGCCAAGCGGGTTAGACGTTCATGCAGGTTTAGTGCTACCCGCTGTCGGCAGGGGTCCGCGTAACCGATTGTTGACTTCCGGGAATCATCTCGTAGACAGCGGTCGCGTAAGTCTCAGTAAATAGTGCACTTATTGTTTTGGTCCTATTGGCGATAGAAATGCACCTCTAGTAACCGCCGCCTGCCAAAAGTGACGCTCTGTATGGACATGAACCAAGCAAAATGGTTTTTGCGAGTCTTCGCGGATGGTAAGAAGCTCGACACCGTTACCATCAGAGAGTTATATCTGTCCGGCTACATCGGAATCGAATTGCTCTCGCCCGGAAAAGAGCCACTTCCGACAGTCATAACCGAAAAAGGCAAGCGAGTCTTGGAAACCTAGAAACCCGGGGCTTGATTTATTTTTCGAATCCCGCAATTCGTTCTTCCGCGTCCACTCCGCGCTCGTTATTTACATGGAAATAATCTTTGGCCACTCACCGATTATCCCTGCATATAAAATCTTTCCTTGCTCGTCTCACAAAGACAGCCATGTTGCCCGGCAAAGGTTTGTCGGCCTCTAAAAATCGGGCCAGGAGCTTCTACAGTTGCAACCGTTCTTCCAACTCGATCGTCATTTTGTGTGTCCTTTCCTGCGCCGCCATTCCGCGGGTGGCTCACTCTTTATCACGGCGCGAGGCTTCAGATAACTGTAGGATGACGATCGCAGTCAATACCTAGGCACTCTGGGTGAATCTCCCGCCCTTCTTTCCTTCCGCCTTTTCGATTACCCTTGGTCGAAACCACTTGGTTCAACGATGACTAGCGCGCTTCTGATTCTCGGCATTGGATTTTTTCTTGGGATGCGGCATGCCACCGATCCCGACCACGTTGTGGCGGTGTCCACAATTATCAGCCGCGAAAAAACGCTTTCGCGAGCTGGATGGATTGGAGTTCTTTGGGGCGTCGGCCACACCATTACGATTTTGATCGTCGGTGCGGCCATCATTCTGTTTGGGTTTGTAGTTCCTCCTCGACTGGGGCTCGCGCTCGAATTCTCGGTTGCGCTGATGCTGATTCTGCTGGGCGTGCTGAATCTAACCGGCGCAATGCGCTGGATCAGTCACAAACTTTCTCCGACACATCCGGACCAACGCGGGCAGCATTCCCACATGCACTTTCATGGCGGACATATGCATACGCATTCGCACAGTCACGAAAGCGGCTCGGAACATCATGCAAAAGAACTGGAGCCGCCACACTGGCTCCGGAGGCCATTCGTCAAGCTAGGTTGGTTTCATTCGCTGCGACCATTGCTAGTGGGAATTGTGCACGGGCTTGCGGGATCGGCTGCGGTGGCCTTGCTGGTGCTCGGAACGATTCAGAATCCGCGCTGGGCGATTTTTTACCTGCTACTTTTTGGGCTGGGGACGATCGCAGGGATGATGCTTTTGACTTTGGCTTTTGCAGTGCCCTACACGCTAGCCGAAAATCGTTTCTTGTGGGTGAGTCGCACCATGGTTGCGGGCACCGGGCTGCTCAGCCTGATATTCGGAGGCGCCGTTGCCTACCATATCGGCTTCGTGGATGGACTTTTCTTAGCGCATCCGTCGTGGACTCCACACTGATAGTCTGACGCGACCTCAGTCAACGGCGCACAGGAATATACATTCTGGCTCCACAGTCGAGATGAGTGGCTGGCAGGCAGACGAGCCGATTGCGCTTTGCGACTAAGCTGCTGCGGAGGCTTCTTCCACTGTGGAAAAGTTAGGCAAAAGCTTCACCAAGCCCGAAACCTGCATAACGGCAACACCCTGCTGAGTGAGTGCCGCCAGCGCGAACTTTTGGGATTTCCCTCTGCGATGCACAAAAAGCTGCACTAGCGCTCCAACTCCAGCGGAATCCAGGTAGCTGACTCCACTCATATCTAAGATGAGTTTGGGTGCTTCTAGAGGACGCAGATCCTGCAGGAAGCCGCTGACGGTTTCGAGGCTCAATTTGCCGCTTAGGCGGGCAATCAGCGTGCCATTGCCGGTCGGCTGCTGCTCAATGTTCAATTTGACTGGTTGCATAGGGGAAGAGATTAGCGCGGGGCCGATTTCTATTCCATGAACAAATTGTTACAACTCAGAAACATCGAGGTTCGGTTCGGAGGGGCAGGGGCCAAAAACGAGTTCTAAGACTGAAATGGTCAGCGCACGCGAAATGTTCCATCTTGAAACGTTCCATTTGGGAACCGCATGGCCGTGGTGTATCCCGAGAGGTAGACGTAAGAGTTTGTTAAAACTTCGTTGACGTTAACGTCGGCTGTGGGCAATGGCTCATGGCGTCGTCTAGGCGCATTCCGTCTGCGTTTTCGTCTCTTTTTTTTACGCGCGACGGCCACTACACGGTACGTCGGTTCTGCCTGGCTACAGCAAGGACAACACGACGGCTATGCTCATGGTTTGCCCAACGCGCCGTTTGCCGACCGATTAGAGGTCGGCTTGGTCGCGATCGATGGGCAGGGGAAGTTTCGTGCTGAATCCGGCCAGCGACAATATCACGGCGCGTACGTAATTCGATAAATCACTCCGACACCGTCATCGGAAACAAGCAAAGCGCCGTCAGGAGCGGTGGTGACGCCCACTGGGCGGCCATAAACCAGTGGGCCCTTTGGATCGGGCACCATCCCGTTCAAAAATGGCACCGGGTCACCGGATGGCTTGCCATTCTTGAACGCGACGAATGCTACCTGGTAGCCTGCGCGGCTGGCGCGGTTCCACGAGCCGTGTTCAGCAACAAAAGCGCCACCGTAATAACTCGCTGGAAATTGTTTGCCATTGTAAAAAGTAAACTGCAAGGGAGCGACATGGGCTCCGAGGAGCACGTCGGGAACGATGGCCCTGGCGACAAGATCCGGCTTTTGCGGTTTGACGCGCGGGTCGACGTTGTTTCCGATGTAGCTGTAGGGCCAACCGTAAAATCCACCGTCTTGCAGGCTGGTCAAATAATCCGGCGGCAAATCGTCGCCGAGTTCATCGCGCTCGTTCACGGTGGTCCACGGAGTGCCGGTCACAGGTTCGATCGCGAGCCCAACGGGATTGCGCAAACCGGTGGCGAACTGGCGCGCATTCTTGCCATCGAGATCGCAAATCGTAACCGCCGCTCGCATTGGAGGCTCGCCAGTATCGATGTTGCTGCCGGAGCCCACAGCGATCAGAACATGTTTGCCATCGGGAGTGATCGCGAGATTGCGCGTATCGTGGCCGCCACCAGGCAGATCAAGAAGCTTTTCCGCTTCTCCCACACGCTGCGAGGTCTTTGGATCGTACTTGAAGCGAACCAGACTCGACATGTTGCCGATGTAGACGTAGTCGTCGTGAAACGCGATTCCGAACGGCCGCGTTAAACCGGTTGCAAAAACGATCTGTTCTTGAGCGCCTCCCGTGTGATTTGGGTCGCGCAGGATCACAACTTTGTTGGCGCCAGTCTCCGCCAGGAAGATGTCTCCATTCGGAGCGACCGTGAGTAGACGAGGACGCTTGAAATCCTTTGCAAATATGTTGATGTGAAATCCCTTTGGCACGGTGGGCAGGAAGCCCGCGGGCGCTGCGACGCTGTCCGGCCCGTTACCCGCGGACTTCGTAGCAAAGGGCGCAGGCAAACTGGGTTTTTGCCCGTGCGTCAGTTGCGCCGAGGAAGAAGAAGGAATAAACAGAACCGCGAACACCGTCAGAGCCCAATTCGAATAGTTTTGCCGATTCATGAGTTCCTCGCATGGAATTTACAAGCACCGATCATCGTGAATGAATCCGCGCCGACGTTCTCCAACGACGTCCAGCGTCTGGGGCGTGCGGCGACTGCCCTAACTTCTCCAGCTTGGACGCAGGGCAAGCGTCTTCGGCTACTTCGCCCAGCAGCAACCTGGGCACGCAGGCGTGAACGCCTGTAAGTTTAATCTTTCTCGATAGATGAAGCGAGGCCGGAGGGGCCACGATCAGGCCCCTCTGCAGTGGAAACCTATCGGGGTGTTGCGCATCGAATGAGGAAAAGAAATGGCGGAAAGAAATGCAGAAAGAAGAGAGGCGTCCTGCCATGAAAGCACCGTTTATTGGCCGCGCGTTTAGCCTGCTCGTGTTCCTTGGATGTGTTATCTGGTGGGGCGTGCGAGTAAGTTCGGGCCATCCGGCAGAGCCGAAGGGAACGTTTCCCACGCCCTCGCTAGACGCAACTTTGGCTGCGCGGCCAGCAAAGGAAACCGCGGTATTCGCCGGTGGCTGTTTTTGGGGCGTACAGGGAGTTTTTCAGCATGTGAAGGGCGTCGCACGCACGACGTCGGGATACGCGGGCGGCACCGTTGAAAATCCGTATTACGAATTGGTGTCCAGCGGCAGCACCGGGCACGCCGAATCGGTGCAAGTGATCTATGACCCGTCTCAAATCACATACGGCAAGTTGTTGATGATTTTCTTTTCCGTGGCGCATGATCCGACGCAGAAAAACCGGCAGGGTCCAGACATTGGCACGCAATATCGGTCAGTCGTTTTCTACGCCAACGACGAACAGAAAAAAATTGCCGAGGCCTACATTGCGCAAATCAACGCGGCGAAAGTATATGACCGTGTGCTCGCCACGCAGGTTGTTCCCTCCTCGGCGTTTTACCAAGCCGAGGATTATCATCAGGACTATCTCGCGAAACATCCGGACAATGCGTATATCCAATACAACGACCTTCCAAAACTGGAACGGCTGAAGCACAGTTATCCGGAAATTTACCGCTGAGAGTGCCGTGGCCGCAATCGAACACCTTCCTCGGAGAGGCAGGTGTTCAAATGGCGACATGTAACCAGCCAGTTCTCCGAAGCCTGTAGAGTAGAACCAGCCCGACTCAGGAAAATGAGAGGGCGAAAATCAACGAGACTCTACAGGAGTTTTATGAAGAATACTTTGATAGTTGCCGGCGCGTTGCTGGCGTGCGTCACGATTCCGGTCTGGCCTTCCGCGGCGAGCCCCGCACCAAAACCCGTGGTCGTGGATATCAAGAACGCGGCAGGTCAAAGTGTCGGTACAGCGACGCTGACCGATGCCGCACCAGGCGTGCGCATCAAGCTGGATATTCGGTCTCTGCCGCCCGGCGAACACTCGATTCACATTCATCAAGTAGCGAAGTGCGAGCCTCCGGACTTCAAATCAGCCGGACCGCACTTTTCCGGAGCAGCTGGCGGACATGAACACGGTGCGGGGGGCCCGGCAGGAGACATCCCCAATTTCGCATTGGTGGTTGCAGCGGATGGGACGGCACATGTTTCCGTTGTCGCGCCAAAGGTCACGCTAGGGAATGACCCCTATTCCGTATTCAGCAATGGCGGGACTGCGATTGTCATTCATGCAGTGAGCAACGAGACGAACAGCGGCGCACCGCCACGAATCGCGTGCGGTGTAATCAGCAAATCCGAATAACTACGCACGAATAACAACGGCGAATGATTATGCAAGTCAGTGCGCGCAGAGCCGCTCGCGGGTCTGCGCGCGCGAAAACAGTTTGCGCCGCCAGCCAGTGCAGTTTGTGATAGGCTTCCCCCGTTTGCGCCTCGCAGCAGGTCTCGGTGTACCTTAATGATTTTTCATCGTACGTCGTTCGGAGGATAAACTATGAAATCCAACCGCGTAGGTGTAGTTGTGGTGTCGTGCCTCGCCGTGATTGGACTAGCGTCTTGTCAAACTCCTTACCATGACCAGGAAGAACGGTACGTATTTGTCGCGTCAAACGTGAATCTGCCTTATTGGCAGGAGGCGCAGGCAGGATTGACGGACGCCGCGAAACAGTTGGGGGTTAAATCAGAGCTTACCGGTCCCGAGAAATTCGATCCGCAAGAGCAACTGCGTGCGTTTCAAAAGGTGGTGGAAAGCAAACCAGCTGGAATCATGATTTCTGTGACCCGTCCCGAATTGTTCCAGGACGCGATCAACGCAGCGATAGCTCAGGGCATTCCGGTGATCACCGTGGATTCTGATGCGCCGAATTCAAAGCGTATCATGTTCGTTGGGACGGACAATTTCCGCGCCGGTGGCGAGAGTGCCAAGAGAATGGCCGACATCCTGAAAGGGCAAGGACAGGTGGTGGTCATTACGATTCCGGGCCAGTTGAACGTCGACGAACGGTTGCGGGGAGTAAACGAAACTCTTAAGAAGTATCCGGGAATCAAGATCGTCCAAGCGATTGACGACAAGGGCGACCCCAGGGTGGCAAACGACAACATCGCCGCCCTGCTGAAAGCGAAGGCGAAAATTGACGGCATCATCTCCCTCGAAGCGTCTGGAGGCTCGGGAGCCGCAGAAGCGTTGCATCGCTTGGACGTAAAAATACCGATCGTCGGCTTCGATAAGGACCCCGAGACTCTCGATTGGATCGATCGAGATGGGATCACGGCCACCGTGACGCAAAAACCGTATGTGATGGCGTACTACGCACTTAAATTCGCGGATGATCTGCACCATAATGCCGTGCACGACTTCAAGGATTGGCGGACGGCTCCGGCTCCTCCCATGCCCACGTTTGTGGACACAGGGACAGCTGTGTTGGACAAGAACAATGTGAAGGTCTTCCGTGAGGAGCTGGCAGCACACCCGAAACCGCTGTAAGGGAAATTCGGACGGGCCACGCTAGGAATTGGACCTCTTTAAGGGAAGAGAGGGAGGAGCTTCACGGTAGAGCTCCTCCCTCGTCGTTCGGGGTTCGTCGGAGGAAACTACTTGTGCGAGGGTTCGAAGGAAAGGTGGCTTCAAGCCGCTCGCGTGGTATTGAATATGCACGGGTCAATTGTGCGACGCCATACCGGGAAAGCTTTAGGGCACCGAGAAATTTTATGTAACGGGGGAGAGTTTGTAGTTCCGCATCCTTGCCTGCGGGACTCGGGGCCTGCTGGGCACCGAACGACCCTCCATCCGACGCCATCCTGCAAAGGTTGTTGACTTCGTCTCATTGTGGGCGTATCAAGGCACCTACGCGCCGGGTTCTCCGCCCACCCGGAACGCGCAAAGCTAAAGCTTCCGGAGGGTCCTATGGCTGTTCAAGCAATCCCGCAAGGTTTTCACAGTGTAACGCCCGGACTGACCTGCAGAAATGCGGCGCAGGCCATCGAGCTGTACAAAAAAGCATTTGGCGCGACCGAACGCAGTCGCATGGCAAGCCCGGACGGAAAAATCATGCACGCCGAAATCCAGATTGGGGATTCCATGATTTTTCTAGCCGACGAATATCCCGGAATGTCCGCAGCTCCGTCGGAGGGCGCTCCGCCTTCTCACGCAATTTACCTGTATGTACAAGACGTGGACTCCGTTTATAAACAAGCGGTTGCAGCCGGATGCAAGGAGGCCATGCCCGTGGCCGATATGTTCTGGGGCGACCGCTTTGGCAAAGTGGTTGATCCGTTTGGGCACCACTGGAATTTGGCGACGCACATCGAAGACGTGGCACCGGCCGAGATGGAGCGCCGCTCAATGGAATGGATGGCAGCGATGGCCAGCAGAGCAAAATCCGCCGGCCAGAGCTGACGTTGCCATAAGTTCAACAAATCTGGAAGTTGAGGCTGTAATGCTTATTCCGGGGCGAGGCTTTTGTTCAGGCGTCGCCCTTGTTTTTTGCAGCCATGTTAAGCTCGCTGTTGGGCAAAGCTTCTCCAGTGATGTGCATCATGCTTTCCAAATGGGTCATAAGTCTCTTTAGGTGCATTCCAATCCTCGCGGTCAGTACACTTCTTGCTGTGTCTGCCGGCTCTGCGCGTGCGCAAGCGCAGCCTCAAGCTAACCCAAACGGCGCGAGCAAAAAGGTGGCTTCGCCCAGCGCGGCCGATCGCGGAAAAAGGCTGGTCTTAAAGGATGGCAGCTTCCAACTCGTGCGTGAGTACCAAAAGAATGGCGAGCGAGTTCGATACTTCAGTGCGGAACGCGGAGACTGGGAAGAGATTCCTGTAGCGATGGTGGATTGGGACGCAACAGCGAAAGCCGAAGCCGCGGCCGCGAAAGAGCAAGACGCACTGTTGAAGACGGTGCATCGCGAGCAGGAGGCGCAGAGAACGGAGACGCCGCTCGATGTTGACGCCAGTCTTCCTGTAGCTCCCGGCATATTTCTGCCGCCTGGCGAAGGAATGTTTGTGGTCGAAGGAAAATCAGTGACCCCCCTCGATCAGGTCGGAGCGGCGATCAAGACAGACAAGAAGCAATTGCTAAAGCGAGTGCTATCCCCGGTTCCGATCGTTCCGGATAAGCGCAATGTCGAGATCCCCGGGGCAAAAGCGATCCGGCGCATCAATTCCGAACGGCCGGAATTCTATCTCCGTGAAGCGCCACCCGACCCGGATCAGATCTCTCCGGTTCGAAAGAGTAGCCGGCCGGGAGAAACCGGTCCGGAAATCGAACTGGTGCGACTGGTGGTGAAAGGCGGGAAGCGCGAACTCGAATCGATCCGCCGTCTGTTTGGCCAGCAGGTTTCGGAGGATCGAAAATCGATCATGATTCAAAGGTGGGACGTCGCCCAGAATGTATTCCGATTTACGCTGGGCGAGGATCTGCCGGCTGGGGAATATGCTTTCGCTGAGATTCTGCCGGATGGACTGAATTTGTACGTCTGGGACTTTGGAGTGGATTCGAAGGGGACAGCGGTTTCTCCAAAAAAGTAATGAATCTGTGTGGCGTCCCGGATCTGCGGTGAATTATTTGTCTGAGCCTTGCTTCGTCACCACAAACGCTTCGCGCAGAATCGCAAGGACATCCAGGATTCGAAACGGCTTCTGCAGGAACGCCGCGCCGTCGCCGACGGGCGCGTTCGGATCGATGTACTCGCCAGTCATATAAATCACAAGCGGCCTGTGCGCGCCAGCTGCAGAGAGGACGTGGGCGGCGGCTGCCCGACCATCACTGAATGAACCTGCGGACTTCAGCCGCAAATCGCAAAGCAGCGCGTCATAGGGGCGGGTTGCGACCAAGGCCGCGGCCTCTTCCGCCGTCGCCGCGCAAGACACCTTCAGTCCATGCGCGCCAAGGCCTTCTTCGAGCAGTGCCCGGATGCTGTCCTCGTCGTCCAGCACCAAGACGCTGACTCCCTTTAAAAGCGTCGGCGTGGGCCTGGCCGAATCGCCAGATCCGCTATCCGTATCGCTTTTCTTAGAGCCGGGATTTACAGGTGATCGCTCCGGTCCATCGACAGCCGCCGGCAGATAGACCCGGAATGCCGAGCCGCCACCCGGCAAAGATTCTGCCTGAATTGTGCCGCCGTGCTCGCGCGCGATCGAGAGGCAGATGCTTAATCCCAGGCCCGTGCCACCCCCGGGCCGTTTCGTTGTGTAGAAAGGATCGAACAGCTTGGGCAGGGCTTCGGGCGAAATTCCGACGCCGTCGTCCTGCACAGTCGCAATGACGTTTCCGCTCGCAGATGTCAGGCGAATCTGGATCCGCCCGGATTCGCGCACTTCGCGGATGGCCTGCTCGGCGTTCGAAATAAGATTAAGAAAAACCTGGATGAGCTGGTTGGCGTCGCCGACGATGGGTGACAGATCGGTGCGCGGCGTGAAGTCCACTTCCACCTGGTTCCGGCGGAGCGAGTGTTCATGGAGCTGCAGAGTCCGTTCGATGATGGTGCTGAGATCGATGGGCTTCTTTTGCGGCGAGGCTGGCCGCGAAAATTCCAGCAGATTTTGTACGATCCGCGCAGCGCGTCGCGCCTGCCGGTGCGTCAGGTCCAGTTGGCGCTTCATGGAATCGTCGAGCCCTTCGCGCTCGCGCACCAATTCCGTGACGCCCAGAATCGCCGTCAAAGGATTATTCAGTTCATGAGCCACGCCGGCGAGCATCTGTCCCATTGCTGCGAGCTTTTCGGCCTGAATCAGCTGTTCTTCGAGGCGCTTCAAATCTGTCACGTCTCGTCCAGAAAGAACCACACCATCGATCTTTCCTTCTTCGTCGAAGAGCGGACTGAAGTTGAAAAGGATTTTCCGCCACTCGCCCAACTTGTGCCGCACGCGCATTTCCAGCGACGCAAGATTCTGTCTGCCACTGATGATGTCGTTGTAGAGCGTCATCAATTTCGGGAGGTCCTCGGGGTGGGTGCGGCCTCCAAGCTTCATTTCACTAATCTCGTCGCCAGCGTAGCCCAGCACTTCGCGGCACCGCGGACTGACGAATGTGTAACGAGCTTCAGTGTCAAGAACGAGAATCAAATCCGGGAAGCTGTCGACCAGCCGGTGCGCAAATTCCTGCTGTTTGTGGAGCCGGCGTTCAATTTCGCGGCGCTCGGTAATATCCATCAGCGCGCCCTGATAACGGATGATCTTTCCGCTGGGGTCGCGAACGGCGGCGGCGGTATTCAAACACGTGATGAAAACACCGTCCTTGCGCAAAAGTCTGATTTCGCGGCCCGCCAGCACCGGTTGGCGATTGACTTCCTGACGAACAACGGTTCGCAGCGCTTCATCCGGGAAGACATCACTGACCTTGCGCGCCAGCAATTCCGCCTTGGAGTCGTATCCGAGAATTCTGACCAGTGCAGGATTGACGTCGATAATCTGATCTTCAGGTGTAACGATGTAAATACCTTCCTGCAGCGTTTCGAATAGTTCCGTAAAGCGCGCCTCATTGCGGCGTGACGCGGTGATGTCACGCGCAAGGATGGTCATGCCATGAACTTCTTCCTGGCGCATCATGGCGTGAATGACGCAGTCAAAATAGTGGACGGTGTTGCGCATCTTGAGGCGAACTTGCACCACGCCGGTCCAGTGCCTCTTTTCAAGAAACCGCGGCAGGGTGCGCTCAATCAGGTTTGGCCCGTCTCCGCCCGCATCTTGGAGAAATTCGGAGATTGGATGGCCGATGATGTTTTGGAATGTCGAGCCCACAAGATCAGCGAAACTCCGATTGGCGGCTCGGATTTCACCTTCGAGCGTCACAGCAATGAGAACGTCGTCGAAGGAATCGATTAAGTCCCGGTAACCCTGTTGGGAGCGCTCGATGACGGAGAACAGCTTGTCGAGATGCTGATCGCTGGGAGCAGCAGTGTGGCGCTGCTCGATGCCGCGGACGAGCCCGCGAAGTTCGGCGATCTCCTTGTTACGCCGCCAAACAAAGACAATAAAGGCTGCAACAAGAAATATAAGAATCGGGCCGGCGGCAAGCAGGTATTCAAATCGGCGAGCAAAGGATCGGACGGTGTCCCAAGAGACCGCAACGTAGGCGATCGTAAGCAGACTAAGCAGAAAATACGTCAGCCGCCACAATTGGCGCTGGCGGCGTTCAAACTGGGCGAGCCGATCGTCGAGGCTTGTGCGGGGAGGATCAGAGGATCCCCCCAGGGGCTGAGAATTCTGCCGATTAAGCTCGGGCATAGCGGCGGCTGTGTCCTGTGCGGGGCCCTGCAAATCCCCACTCTCCCTTCTATTCTCATGCCTAGCGGCACGCCCAGCAAGACGCCGAACGCCAGCGCGTTCCCGACGAGTACCTGCCCGACCGACCATGTTCAATGGCTTCCTGCTGTCCTTCGCGCTGCGCAAAAACCATGCACGGGCCGCAGTCAGAGCGCCCGTCCACTAAGCCGCGAGCCAGGCACACCAAAAAAGAGGGACGCGGCTTAGCCACATCCCTCTTGAAATTTCCGGCTCAATTTCGCTGCCGGAGCAGGTGTATGTTGTTTAGCCTTCGGCCGCGGCGTCCGCTTCGGTTTCCGCTTTTCCATCGTCACTCAGGAAGTCCAGGCCTGTGCCGTCATCCGCCAGCAAATCCGCGGTTTCCGGCAGCAGTTCTTCGACAGGCGCGGGAGGCGGCATCTCCGTCAGCAATTGCAGGCTGCGGTAATGCTCCAGACCCGTGCCAGCCGGAATTAACCGGCCCATGATGACGTTTTCCTTCAATCCGCGCAGGTAGTCAACCTTACCGGCAACGGCGGCTTCGGTAAGCACGCGCGTCGTTTCCTGGAAGCTTGCGGCAGAGATGAAGGAATCGGTTGAAAGCGACGCCTTGGTGATACCAAGGAGCAGCGGACGTCCCGTTGCCGGGCGCTGTCCTTCGGAAATCACGCGATCGTTCTCCTCGCGGAAGCGGAACTTATCCACCTGTTCCTCGAGGAGGAACGTCGTGTCGCCAACGTCCTCAACTTTGACCCAGCGCATCATCTGACGAACGATCGTCTCGATGTGCTTGTCATTGATGTTCACGCCCTGCAGGCGGTAAACCTCCTGAATGGCGTTCACGAGATATGCTTGCGTGAACTTTTCGCCAAGTACGGCCAGCAAATCGTGTAGGTTCAGCGGACCGTCGATCAGGGCCTCACCGGCCTTGACGTGCTCGCCTTCCTGCACGTTGATGTGCACGCCGCGTGGAAGCGAATATTCCTTGGTGGTCTTTCCGTCTTCGCTTTCGACGTAAATCTTGCGCAGGCCCTTGCTGACTTCGCCGTAGCGCACAACTCCGTCGACTTCGCTGATGACGGCAGGATCCTTCGGCTTGCGCGTTTCGAAGAGTTCGACGACGCGCGGCAGACCGCCGGTGATGTCCTTGGTCTTGGTGGTTTCCCGCGGAATCTTCGCAAGAATGTCGCCCGGCTGCACATCGTCGCCGTCCTTAACCATCAAGTGGGCGCGCGAAGGCATCAGGTACTTTTTCTTGACCTTGCCCGCGTTGTCGCGGATCAAGATGGCCGGCTGGTGCTTTTCATCGCCCGGAGGCAATGTCACAACGTCCTGCGACAAACCGGTAACTTCGTCCACCTGCTCTTCGATGGTCAGGCCGGGGCGCAGATCGTCGAATTTCACCGAACCGCCCGTTTCCGTCAGAATCGAGAAGGTGAACGGATCCCATTCCGCCAATGTCTGGCCGTGGGTCACGCTTTCGCCTTCGTTCACGCGCAAACGTGCGCCATATACAACGTGATAGCGTTCTTTTTCGCGGCCCTTTTCGTCAACGATGGCGATCAAGCCGGAACGGTTCATGGCAATGGCAGCGCCGCCGCGGCCCTCAACATATTTGAGGTCCACGAACTTCACGATACCGTTGTTGCGAACTTCGAGGGTGGAGCGCTCGCTGACGCGCGTCGCGGTTCCGCCAATGTGGAACGTACGCATCGTAAGCTGCGTGCCAGGTTCGCCGATGGACTGCGCGGCAATCACCCCGACCGCTTCGCCGAGTTCCACCATGCGGCCCGATGCGAGGTTGCGGCCGTAGCACAGCGCGCAAACACCGCGGCGGGATTCGCAGGTAAGCACGGAGCGAATTCGGACTCGTTCGATGCCCGCGGCCTGCACGGAATTGGCCAGCTCTTCAGTGATTTCTTGGTTGACTTCGACGATTACGTGTCCTTCGAAGTCCTTGATCTTGTCGAGCGAAACGCGGCCCACGATGCGGTCGCGCAGCGGCTCGACTTCGACGCCGGCTTCGATAATCGGCTCGACGTAAATGCCTTCGTTGGTGCCGCAGTCGAGTTCGTTGATGATGACGTCTTGCGCCACGTCTACCAGGCGGCGCGTGAGGTAGCCCGAGTCCGCGGTCTTTAGTGCGGTATCGGCCAGACCTTTGCGCGCTCCGTGCGTTGAGATGAAGTATTGCAGCACGGTGAGGCCTTCGCGGAAGTTCGAAGTAATCGGCGTTTCCATGACTTCGCCGGACGGCTTGGCCATCAAACCACGCATACCGGAAAGCTGCCGAATCTGCTGCTTTGAACCGCGGGCGCCAGAGTCCGCCATGACATACACCGGGTTGATGACGCCTTCTTTGTCGTGATTCTCGAGCGCCTTGAACATTTCGTCCGCGACTTTTTCAGTCACGTCGCCCCAGAGGGAAACGATTTTGTTGTAGCGCTCGCCGTGAGTGATTGCGCCGTCCAGGTATTGCTGCTGCACCTTGACGACTTCGCGCTCCGCGGCGTCGACAAGTTTTACCTTGTCGCCCGGGATGAGCATGTCGTCAATGCCGATGGAGATGCCGGACTTGGTGGCGTACGTGAAACCCAGTTCCTTCAGCTTGTCGAGCAGCACAACGGTGCCTTCGAGACCGTAGTTCAGGTAGGCGAAGTACACCAGCTGTTGCACGCCTTTTTTCTTGAGCAAGCCGTTGATGAACGGCATGTGCGACGGCAAGTGCGAATTGAAAATGACGCGGCCAACGGTGGTCTGGATGAACTGGCGTTCCATCTTCACCGGCTCGGTGTGAGTGACATCCTGGTTGTCATACGCCGTATTTAGATCGATCACTTCTCCGGTGTAGCGGAGACGAATCGGAGTGAGCAATTCGACTTCACCGGCTTCAAGCGCGAGGACAACTTCGTCTGAGCCGCCGAACACTCGGCCTTCACCCTTCGCGCCGGGCTTGGACTTGGTCATGTAATAGATACCCAGAACCATGTCTTGCGACGGCACGGCGAGTGGCAGACCGTGAGCCGGAGACAGAATGTTGCGCGAGCTGAGCATCAGCACCGACGCTTCGACCTGCGATTCCGGCGAGAGCGGAATGTGCACGGCCATCTGGTCGCCGTCAAAGTCCGCGTTGAACGCGGTGCAAACCAGCGGATGAATGCGGATAGCCTTGCCTTCGACCAGCACCGGTTCGAAAGCCTGAATACCCAAGCGGTGCAGCGTCGGAGCGCGGTTCAGCATGACCGGATGTTCGCGGATAACATCCTCGAGGATGTCCCATACGACCGGTTCCTGCTGCTCCACCATTTCCTTGGCCTGCTTGATGGTCGTGCAGTGACCCTGTGCTTCGAGCTTGTGATAGATGAACGGCTTGAACAGTTCGAGCGCCATCTTCTTCGGCAAACCGCACTGATTGAGCTTGAGTTCCGGCCCAACGACGATGACCGAGCGGCCTGAATAGTCAACACGCTTGCCGAGCAGGTTCTGGCGGAAACGTCCCTGCTTGCCCTTGAGCGTATCGCTCAACGACTTCAGCGGACGGTTGTTGGTTCCGCGCAGCACGCGGCCACGGCGGCCGTTGTCAAACAGCGCATCCACCGCTTCCTGCAGCATGCGCTTTTCGTTGCGAACGATGACGTCCGGCGCCCGGAGCTCCATAAGCTTTTTCAACCGGTTGTTGCGGTTGATGACGCGGCGATACAAGTCGTTCAGGTCAGAGGTAGCGAACCGGCCGCCGTCGAGGGGCACCAGCGGGCGCAACTCCGGCGGAAGAACCGGAATGACGTCCAGAATCATCCATTCGGGTTTGTTGCCGCTCTTGCGGAACGCTTCGAGTACTTTCAGGCGCTTGGCGAACTTGATGCGCTTCTGCAGGGACGGATCGGTCTTCATTTTGTCGCGCAATTCGTCGGAAAGCTTTTCGACTTCAACGCGCTTGAGAAGTTCCTTGATGGCTTCCGCGCCCATGCGGGCGGTGAACTGTCCCGGATACTCCTGAACGAGCTTGCGGTATTCCTCTTCCTGAAGAACTTGCCGCTCTTTCAGGATGGCGACTTCGCCGGTGTCCACGACGACGAACGCTTCGAAGTATAAAATGCGCTCAAGGTCGCGCATAGAAATGTCCAGCAAGTAGCCGATGCGGCTGGGCAGTCCCTTGAAGAACCACACGTGCGAGCACGGTGAAGCCAGCTCGATGTGGCCCAGGCGCTCGCGGCGGACTTTCGACAAGGTGACTTCAACGCCGCACTTGTCGCAAATCACTCCGCGGTGCTTCATGCGCTTGTATTTGCCGCAAAGACATTCCCAGTCGGTAACCGGGCCAAAAATCTTGGCGCAGAATAGTCCGTCTCGTTCGGGCTTGAACGTACGGTAGTTGATGGTCTCGGGCTTGGTTACTTCGCCGTGCGACCACGAACGGATTTTCTCCGGGCTGGCCAGACTGATCCGGATGGAATCAAAATCAGCGATCAGACTTGCGCGATCATAGGGGCTGCTTCGATACAAGGTTGTTTCCTCCCTGCTCTCGCCTTTCGGCGGGAGCCGCGGTCCGGAACTCTTTCGAAAACCAGACCGGCTGAGAACACAAACTACAGAATGCTCAGAAATTTTTCGTCTTGTCGAAGAGGAGCGCAGCAAGCTGCGCTCCTCCCGACGGTTTCTTGCTTAATCTGCCGCTTTTTCTGCTGGCTTCTGCCGCTTCATCAACTCAACGTCAAGGCAGAGCGACTGCAACTCGCGAACCAGCACGTTGAATGACTCGGGCACGCCCGGCTCGATGCCCGGCTCGCCTTTAACGATGGCCTCGTAAATTTTCGCGCGGCCATAAACGTCGTCGGACTTTGCCGTAAGCAGCTCTTGCAGGATGTGCGCTGCGCCGTAGGCTTCGAGCGCCCAGACTTCCATTTCGCCGAATCGCTGTCCGCCAAACTGCGCCTTGCCACCCAGCGGCTGCTGGGTGATCAGCGAGTATGGTCCGATGGAACGAGCGTGAATCTTGTCGTCCACCAAGTGCGACAGCTTCAGCATATAGATGTATCCAACGGTTACAGGCTGGTCGAACATGTCTCCGGTCATGCCGTCGAAAAGATTGATCTTTCCAGCGTGCGGCAAACCCGCGACTTCCAGCAGGTGACGGATTTCCGTTTCGCGTGCCCCGTCAAATACCGGCGTTGCGAACGGAATGCCTTCACGGAAACCTTCGGCCATTTCCAGCAACTCGTCGTCGTCAAGCTTGGACAATGATTTCCAGATGGTTGTCTCAGTGAAGACTTCACGGAACCACCGGCGAACCGCTTCCGCGCGAACTTCCTTGCTCAGAAGGCGCTTCAAGCTGTTGCCGAGTTCCTTGCCTGCCCAGCCGAGATGCGTTTCGAGAACCTGTCCGACGTTCATACGTGAAGGAACGCCAAGCGGATTCAGAACGATTTCGACTGGCGTGCCATCCGGCAGATACGGCATGTCTTCGTCCGGAACGATGCGGGCGATTACGCCCTTGTTACCGTGGCGTCCGGCCATTTTGTCGCCGATGGATAGCTTGCGCTTCATCGCGATATAGACCTTCACCAGCTTGATCACGCCTGGAGGTAGCTCATCGCCCTTCTTGAGCTTTTCCTTGCGCTCCTCGGTAATTTTGCGGAGCACATCGATCTGCCGCGAAGTCATCTCCTCGACTTCTTCGATTTTTTCGATCAGCAGAGGATCCTTCTCGTTGAGCTTCAGACGCTTCAGGTTACGCGTGGAGATCTTTTCGATCAGTTCACGCGTAAGCTCCGTGCCTTTTACGAGCAGGCGCTTGTTGGTCTTTTCGTCGTGCAGGTCGGCCTGGAGAATTTTTCCGCCGAGCAAATCCGACAGGCGCTTCAGGCGCTCATCCGTGAGAATGCGGATTTCGTCAGCAAGGTTCTTCTCAAGCTTGAATACCTGCGAAGCTTCGATGGCCTTGTGCCGCTCATCCTTTTCTCCGCCCTTGCGGGTGAAGATTTTGACGTCGACGATTGTGCCTTCGATTCCCGGCGGGCAGTAGAGCGAAGCGTCGCGAACGTCTCCGGCCTTTTCGCCGAAGATCGCGCGCAGCAGCTTCTCTTCCGGTGTGAGCGTGGTTTCGCCCTTGGGCGTCACCTTACCAACCAGAATGTCGCCCGGCTTCACGACGGCGCCGATTCGAATCACGCCGCTTTCGTCCAGGTTGCGGAGGAACGATTCGCTGATGTTTGGAATATCGCGTGTCACTTCTTCCGGACCCAGTTTGGTGTCGCGCGCTTCGATTTCGTACTCTTCGATGTGAATCGAAGTGTAGTAGTCGTCCTTCACCAGTTTTTCGCTGACGAGAATGGCGTCTTCAAAGTTGTATCCACGCCATGGCACGAAGGCCACCAATACGTTGCGGCCAAGAGCCAGTTCACCGCGGTCGGTGCAAGGACCATCTGCGAGAACCTGCTGCTTCTTCACGCGGTCGCCCACACGAACAAGGGGCTTTTGGTTGATGCAAGTGTTCTGGTTCGAGCGCTTGAACTTGGTGAGGGTGTAGATGTCCGCGCCAACTTCACGGCTCAACACACCGGAGTGGTCAGACTCCACGCGAACGATGATGCGCTCGGAGTCGACCTGGTCCACGATGCCGTCGCGCTTGCAAAGCACGACCGCTCCTGAATCGCGCGCCGTAACGCGCTCCATGCCGGTTCCGACCAGCGGCGCTTCCCCGCGGATCAGCGGCACGCCCTGGCGCTGCATGTTCGAACCCATCAAAGCGCGGTTCGCGTCGTCGTTTTCAAGGAACGGAATCAAGCTGGCCGCGACGCTGACAAGCTGCTTCGGCGACACGTCCACGTAATCCACTTCCTCGCGATTCTTCAAAACGAAGTTGCCGGCCTGCCGGCAGTTGACGAGCTCCGTCGTAATTTTCAACCGTTCGTCGAGTGACACGTTCGCCTGCGCGACCACGTACTTGTCCTCTTCCCATGCGGAAAGATAGAAGCAGTACGGTTCGTATACGACTTTGCGGCGTTTAAGTTCGTCGTTGAGCTCTTCAACGCGATCCTTCTCGATGATTTCCCCGGCCTTGAATTCGCTGTCGCCCGCGTTCACGACTTGCACATAGTCAATGATGCGGCCGGCCTTCACCTTTCGGTAAGGCGATTCGATGAAGCCGTAATCGTTGATGCGCGCAAAGCAGCTTAGCGAGCTGATCAAACCGATGTTCGGACCTTCCGGAGTTTCAATCGGACAGATACGGCCATAGTGTGTCGGGTGAACGTCGCGAACTTCAAAGCCCGCACGTTCACGCGAGAGACCGCCAGGTCCAAGAGCCGAAAGACGCCGCTTGTGCGTGATTTCGCTCAAAGGATTGGTTTGGTCCATGAACTGGCTCAACTGCGAACTGCCGAAGAACTCGCGAATCGCCGCCATCACCGGCTTGGCGTTCACAAGATCGTGCGGCATCGCCGTCGACATTTCCTGGTACACGCTCATCTTTTCCTTGATGGCGCGTTCCATGCGGACGAGGCCGATGCGGAATTGGTTTTCGAGAAGTTCACCAACCGCGCGGACGCGGCGGTTGCCGAGATGGTCGATGTCATCCACTACGCCGATGTTCTTGCGCAGCTTTAGCAAATATTTGATGGCGGCAACGAAATCCGGCGAATCGAGCGTGCGGTTATCGAGCGGCGTATCAAGACCCAGCTTGATGTTGAACTTCAAGCGGCCTACGCGGCTGAAATCGTATTTGCGCGGATCAAAAAACATTCCGCGGAAAAGATTGGTGGCCGTTTCAAGCGTCGGGGGATCGCCTGGGCGCAGCTTACGATAGATTTCAATCAGCGCTTCTTTCGAAGAACGGATGGCATCCTTGTCCAAGGTGCGTGAAAGCACTACACCGATGTCGTCGCGTTCAGGGAAGAACACATCGACTTCCGCGATGCCACCTTCGGCAAATGCTTGCCAGATTTCCGGTGTCAGCGGCTTATTCGATTCGAGGAGAACTTCACCGGTCTGGCGATTGACCACGTCGGCCACGGAATAGGCCCCTTCGAGGTCCTGGAGCGCCGCGCGAACTTGCGTCACGCGCGCCTTGATCATTTCCTTGAAAAGGTTTTCGTTGATACGCTTGTGCGCACCGACAATCACTTCGTCCGACTTCGGATTCCTGATCTCATGAGTCAGTTTGCGGTCCACAAGACCCGGCGAAACGTTCCAGAACAGGTCTTTGTCGCGCAACGAAATCCGCTCCACCTGGTAAAAGGTGCGCAGAATGTCTTCGTTTGACTTCATTCCCAGCGCGCGCAGAAAAATCGAGCCCAGGAATTTGCGCTTCCGGTCGATACGCACGTAAAGAATGTTTTTCGTGTCATATTCGAACTCGACCCACGATCCGCGGTACGGAATAATCTTGCCGAGGAAGTAGCTGCGGTTGTTCGCCGATTCGAAAAACACGCCCGGCGAGCGGTGCAACTGGCTGACAATCACGCGTTCCGTGCCGTTGATGATGAACGTGCCGTTCTCCGTCATGAGCGGAATGTCGCCGTAGAAGACTTCCTGCTCCTTGATGTCGCGAATGGTTTTCGCGCCGGTGTCGGGATCTTTGTCGTAAATCGTCAGACGAATAGTGACTTTCAGCGGCGCGGAGTACGTCATACCGCGCTCCTGGCATTCATTCACGTCATACTTCAACTGCATAGCCACCGGATCGCCGCACTTGTTACAGAATGTGGGCGTGTTCTTGTTGAACGTGCCGCACTTGTGACAAATGACGTCGCCGGTCTGGTACGGATTGGTTACAACGCTCGCGCCGCAATTCCGGCAAGTGGCGCGCAGGTGATGCAAACCCTTAAGGTTTCCGCACTTGCACTCCCAGTTGCCGATTGCGTAGTCCACGAATTCCAGCTGCGACATCTCGCGGAAATCCTTGATCGGAAACACGGAGGTAAACACCGACTGAAGTCCGCCGTCGTCGCGCTCGCTCGGCAGCAAATCCATCTGCAGAAAGCGCTGGTACGACTTCATCTGGACTTCAATCAGGTTGGGAATCTGAATCGAGCTCTGAATTTTTGCGAAATCCAGGCGCTGCCGTTCCCGGACGTGCTGATTGGTGTTAGGCATGCTTGATCTACCTCGTTTACCTTAGCGGCCGGAAAATCAGCCGACAAATTCGGGCGAATCCAGTTGGCGCACAGAGAGACGAATAGCCGTCGTGCCTTTTGACTTGCCCGAAGTCAAGAAGCACACGGCCACAGGCTGTCCCTTCAGGACATTTCAGGTTGTAGAAATACCCAGCCTCGACGTGCGTAAAAGAAGTCCTTTGGCGCGGCGCCATCGCGGATTCTTCGTCCCCCGCGATCGACAGCCGCACCGCAATCCAATTTCTTTCGGCCCCAACATCCCCCGCCGGACGCGGCCACAGATCTTTAGATGCCTCTGCGGCCGCAAAACTACTTTCGCAGCGCGACAGTCTGTTACTTGACGTCGACCTTCGCGCCCGCTTCTTCGAACTTTTTCTTGATTGCCGCGGCTTCGTCTTTGCTCACGCCTTCTTTCACGGTCTTTGGCGCGCCATCGACGAGGTCCTTGGCTTCTTTCAGTCCGAGGCTGGTAACTTCGCGAACCGCCTTAATCACGTTGATTTTGTTGCCGCCCACTTCGGTGAGAACCACGGTGAATTCCGTCTTCTCTTCCGCAGGAGCTGCAGCGGCCGCGCCACCGCCGCCAGCTGCCACAACCGTGGCTGCTGCCGCCGATACGCCGAACGCTTCTTCCATCTTCTTCACCAGGTCTGACGCTTCAAGAAGCGTCAAGCCCTTGATTTCTTCCAGAATCGTTTCCACTTTCGACATGACTGCTTGTTCTCCTCTCAAGAACGTATTGAAATTTTTTCTGAGCCACGGCGGTTGAGCCGCGCAGCTCAAAAGCTTTACGAACTAAACCTGTTTTGCCTCGTCGCTAAACTTGTTCGCCTTAATCGCCTCGTTGACGGTCACCGCCAAATTGCGCGGCAACGCATTCAGGGCGCTGGCAATCCGCTGTGCCGGCGCATTCAAAAGGAACATCAACTTGCTGATCAATTCTTCCTTCGAAGGCAAATTCGCCAGCTGTTGGATTTCCGAAATGCCGATCACGCGGCCTTCGACTACGCCAGACTTGAACTGGAACGCCGGAACGTCCTTTGCAACCTTGGTCAACGCTTTTGCAAGCGCCACCGGATCCAGTTGCGTGTAAGCTATCGAGTTGGTGCCGCTGAGATTTTTCAGCAAGCCTTCGGCGGGCGTTCCCTGCCCGGCGCGTTCAGCCAGCGTGTTCTTGACGACCTTGTATTTGCCGCCCACCGACTGCACGGCGCGCCGCAACTTTGTGTCGTCCTCGACGGTGATGCCCTGGAAGGTCGAAAGAATGACCGTCGACACCTTCGCGAGCTCGGTTTTCAGTTTGTCCAGATCCTGCTGCTTTTCACTTCGCTTTTTCATGATCCCGTTTCCTTTTTCGCTCAGGGTTAGAACCCTCGAGCCCGCTTACGCGGCAGCGGCCAGGGTCTCCGCCTCGGCCAAGTCGATCGAAATCCCCGGACCCATCGTCGAGGTCAGCGTAATTTTCTTCACGTATTTACCCTTCGCCGCGGCAGGTTTCGCCTTCAGCACCGCGCCAATCAAAGCGTGCGCGTTCTCGGCGAGTTTCGTTGCGTCAAACTGAATCTTGCCGATCGGGCAATGCACAATGCCTGCCTTATCCACACGGAATTCCACTTTCCCGGCTTTGGTTTCGCGGATCGCCTTTGCAACGTCCGCTGTCACCGTTCCGGTTTTGGGGTTCGGCATCAATCCGCGCGGGCCGAGCACTTTACCCAGACGTCCGGCGGACTTCATCATGTCCGGCGTCGCGATTACGGCGTCGTAATCCGTCCAGCCTTCCGCGATTTTCTGCACCATCTCGTCGCCACCGACGAAATCCGCGCCCGCTTCTTGCGCTTCGCGAACCTTATCTCCACCCGCAAGAACCAGCACGCGCACCGCTTTGCCTAATCCATGCGGCAAAACCACTGTTCCGCGAACGACCTGGTCGGAATGCTTCGGATCGACACCCAGATTGAAAGCGAGTTCCACGGTCTCGTTAAACTTCGTGTGATGCGTCTTCTTGATCAGCTCCGATGCTTCCTGGAGCTTGTACGGACGCGCTTCCACTTTCTTGCGCGCGTTCTCTATGTGTTTGCCAGCCTTCTTTGCCATGCTTTCTGCCTCACTCGATCCCGCTTCGCCTCAGACTCCTTAGGCTTCCACGACGTCCAGACCCATGTTGCGCGCCGTACCTGAAACGGTACGAATCGCCGAGTCCAGATTTGTGGTGTTCAGATCGACAAGCTTAATCTTCGCGATCTCCTCAACCTGCTTCTTGGTTACTTTGCCGACTTTGTTGCGATTCGGCTCCGGCGAACCCTTGGCAATTCCCGCGGCGCGCAACAGGAGTACCGATGCCGGCGGGGTCTTGAGGATGAACGTGAAAGTACGGTCGGTATAAATCGTGACCAGCACTGGAAAAATCATTCCATCGGGCTCTTTCTGCGTCTTTGCGTTGAACTGCTTGCAGAAGTCCATGATGTTGACGCCGTGGGGACCGAGCGCGGTACCCACGGGGGGAGCTGGAGTCGCTTTGCCTGCGGCAAGTTGCAATTTAATGGTTGTCTGTATCTTCTTTGGCGGCATGTTCCTTTACCCGAAATTCCTTTCTTTCCTGCCGGATTCAAATCCGGCGCAGCCTGCGGCGAAAAAACTTCCGCCGCGAAAAATCGCGCTAGTTCAGCTTCTCGACACTCGCAAAATCAAGTTCCACAGGAGTCGAACGCCCGAAAATCGTGACCGAAACCTTCAGCCTGCTGTGGTCGTTGTCGATCTCTTCCACCGTGCCGTTGAAATTCGCGAATGGCCCGTCCACAATCCGCACCTGCTCATTGCGTTCGTAAACCACTTTCGGCTTCGGACGATCCTGCGGCGTATGCACGCGGTTGATGATGGCGTTCACCTCCGCATCCGACAGCGGCGAAGGCGAAGTTGCCGAACCTACGAAACCCGTCACCCGCGGTGTATTTCGCACGATGTGCCAGGTGTTCTCGTCGAGGTCCATTTCAACCAGCACGTAGCCCGGATAGGACATCCGCGAAGAAACCACCTTCTTGCCACCACGCACTTCCACGACATCTTCCATCGGAATCAGCACGCGGCCGATCTTGTCCTGCAAACTGAAAGCAGCCACACGGCTTTCGAGGCTTTCCTTTACCTTCTTCTCGAAGCCCGAATAGGTGTGAATGATGTACCACTGCATGCTCATGGATCGCTGGTCCTTTTTCCATTCAGGGTTTGCAAGTACAACTTGTTTTATTTCAGGGTTTGTATTACAAGCCCTGAAATCCTAACCCTGTTCCTTTACGCGCCAAATCTCTTTAATAGATAGCCCACCGCTCGCGCAGCACCTTGCTCAACGAAATACAGATAAATTGCAAAAAACGCCACCGTCGCCAGAACCACGCCGGTCGTCGAAATTACGTCCTCGCGGCTCGGCCACGTTACCTTCTTCATCTCCACGCGTGTTTCCTGCAAAAACGCACGCGTGTTTTCAATCGTGCCGGTTATTTTTTGTGGCAGCCCAGAGCCCGTTCCGCCCTGAGGAGACTCTTCTTTGCTCATTTTTGCCGCCTGCGTTGCCATACTTCCCTTTCTAACCCGCGCGAAAATTGACCTCCGCGCAACCGCGAAATTCTGGCAGGGGAGGAGGGACTCGAACCCCCATACCCGGTTTTGGAGACCGGAGTCCTAGCCGTTGGACGACTCCCCTAAAAACAAGCCGGTCTTGCCCACCAAACGCGAGAAGACGTTATTTCACTTCTTTGTGCGCCGTCTGCTTGCGGCACGTATTGCAAAACTTCTTCGTCTCCAGGCGCTCAGAGTGCTTCTTCTTGTTCTTCGTCGTCGTGTAGTTACGGTTTTTACAATCCCCGCACTGCAACGTAATGATTTCCCGCATGTCTGAATTCCTTTTCTCGAAACTTTTTTCTCGGAAACACGAAACTACTCAATAATCTCCGTGACGGCGCCTGCGCCGACTGTGTGCCCGCCTTCGCGAATCGCGAACCGCAACCCTTTTTCGAGCGCTACCGGCGTGATCAACGTCACTTCCGCCGATACGTTGTCTCCCGGCATCACC
>WNGL01003174.1_pt1 | contig 56212 bp, 53 predicted proteins | sample 5400591 | NCBI WGS metagenome assembly WNGL01 (sample SAMN13153377, study PRJNA577476) | soil metagenome | isolation source: 80 cm soil or saprolite under Garry oak tree replicate 1 | place: USA:California | collected 2016-06-15 | reverse complement strand
AGCTCGAGTTCCCGATCACGATCAGCCAGTTCGAGCAGTTCATCTTCCAGGTCGAGACCTATCCGCCGGGATCGATGGTGCAGAACATGCGGCTGGCGGCCGAGTCGATGGGCCTCGGGAACTGGATCTTCTGCGGGTTCTTCGACGACGTCCTGATGGGCGCCTTCCCCGACGTGGCCCGCGGCCTGGGCTTCCAGCACGAGCCGCTGAACGAGCGGGCTCCGGCGGTCAGTGGCGCGCTGAAGACGTTCGGCATGAAGGGCGTCAAGGAGGCCACGTACATCCCGTCCGAGAAGTACCCGGACGCCCGGACGATCGTGGCCGCGATGGTGGAGGAGAAGTACGGCACGGGGCGGACGATGTCGAAGGGCGACGACAACTGGATGCTCACCCACGGCGGGCCGTTCACCGCCGACACGGTTCGCTCCCTGGTAAACAGCCCGCAGCTGCGGGTCAGCGACTGGGCTGTCGAGGCCTGCATCGCCTACTTCGACTACTGCGTGCAGACCTATGGCCAGTGCCCTGTCTACTTCAACCCCATGCAGTGCAACTTCGGCGCCGTCGTGCACCATGTCGACCCGCAGTTCTACGAGACGTACTACGACGGGTCGAGCGTCACGCCAGCTATCAGGCAGCACATGGAGTCGTGGCACTGAGCGCTCACCCGCCGTGCCCGCCGTGGCGCGGCGGATGAGCGCCATCGTCGGGCTGGGCGGGGGCATAGGCGCCTCACGCCTGTGGCGTCCGCTGATGCAGGCGGTCGAGCCGTCGCGGCTCACCCTGGTGGTCAACACCGCCGATGACTTCTGGATTCATGGGCTGCGGGTCTGCCCCGACCTGGACACCACGGTGTACGCGCTGGCCGGGCTGCAGGATGAGGCTCGCGGCTGGGGGAGGCGGGACGAGTCCTTCCGGTGCATGGCCGTGTTGCGCGCGCTCGGGCACGATGGCTGGTTCCAGCTCGGCGACACCGACCTGGCCACCCACCTGCTGCGAACCGGGCTGCTGCGGGCCGGCACCGGGCTTGCCGAGATCACCCGCCGGCTGGCCGACGCCTGGTCGGTCCAGGTACGCGTCCTCCCGATGAGCGAGGACGAGGTCGCCACCTGTGTGGAGACCACTGGCCGACTGCAGCTGCACTACCAGGAGTTTCTCGTCCGCCACCGCGCGACCCTGCCGGTGCGGCGCGTCTGGCACGAGGGTCTTGAGCACGCGGCGGCCGCCCCGGGCGTCCTTGAGGCGATCGCCGACGCCGACATGATCGTGCTCGGGCCCAGCAACCCGGTGGCGAGCATGCTCCCGATCCTGGGCCTGCCGGGGCTGCGCGACGCGCTGCGCGATGCCAGGCACCGGACCGTCGCCGTCTCCCCGATCGTGTCCGGCGTGCCGATCCACGATCACCATGAACGGGTGCGGGCAGCCAGCCGGGCCGCCTTGCTCAGTGCAACCGGGGTGCCCGCAAGCGCCTCCGGGGTCGCTGGGCTGTACGCCGGCCTCTGCGCGCGCTACGTGCTCGACGTCTCTGACGCCGCCGAGGCCCACGAGGTGCGCAACCTCGACCTGGAGCCCGTCGTCGTCCGCACTTTGCCGCACTGCGGCGCGCCCGCGAGCGCCTTGGTCGATGCCGTGCTCGGCACCGAAAGCTCAGCCAGTGCCGGCCGCGCGCCCTGACCGGCCATGGCAGTTTTGCGCGCGGCCCTGGTGACCCCGCTCTCAGGGCCGCTTGCGGGATACGGGCGGGCGGGTGCCGCCGCGCTGACCCTGTGGGCGCGCGAGGCGGCAGACCTGCCGGCTCCCTACTCCATCGTCGACCTGGCGGTGTCCGACGCGTGGCCGGATCCGGCGGCTGCGGTGCGCCGCGCGGCGCGGGCTCGCCCGCACCTGCTGTTCGGACCTTACGGCAGCCGACCCGCGATAGCCGCGGCGCGGGCCACGACACGGCTGATCTGGAACCACGGCGGAGCGACGAGCGAGCTCTGCTGGCCGGCGTACCCGCACGTCGTGAACGTGGCCTCGCCGGCCCGCCGCTACTTCACCGGAACCCTCGAGCTCGCCGCCAGCCTCCACCCGGCGCCGCGCGATGTGTCTCTGCTGTTCGGCAGGACCGGCTTCGGCCAGGATGTCGCTGCTGGCGCGGTCGCGACCGCGCTGCGGCTGCGGCTCGCGGTGCACGCCACCGCATTTGCCAGCGGAGCTGCCGAAGCCGCCGCCCGGGGCGCACCCGGTGCCGACGTGCTGCTAGTCGCCGGCGGATTCGACGACGACCTCGCCGCCGCCCGGGTGCTCGGCGCGCGCCGCTGGCTGATCGCCGCGTTCGTCGGGGCAGGCGAACAAGACGTCCTCGCCGCGCTGGGCGCGGAACGCGACGGGTTGGTCGGGCCCGCGCAGTGGCTGGCTACCGCGGCTACCGCGGCTGCCGATGCTGACGAGGGCCCGGGCGCCGGCTGGTTCGTGCGCCGCTTCGAGGCCGCCACAGGCGGCCAGCCGGGCTACCCCGCAGCCCAGGCATTCGCAGCAGGCGTCATCGCGGCGCGGGCGCTTCGAGAGGCCGGCGGGCCGGCTGACGGGGCACTGCGCGACGCCGCAATAAGAATGTCTTGCGTGACGATGTACGGCGCGTTCCGGCTCGATCCGCGCACTGGCCTGCAGGCCGGGCACCAGGTCCTGACAGTGCAGTGGCAGCGCGGCAGGCGGCGGGTGGTATGGCCAGGCGCCGAGGTGCCGCTGGTCCACCCGAGGCCGGGATATGACGATGGCTGAGCTGGCGGCGATCGCTCGGAGCGGTGGCAGACAGACCCGGCCGCGTCGGCGATCCCGCAGGCCCGCAGCCACAACCATCATCGTGGCATGCCGTCGTGGCCAGTCGCCGGTCGTATCCCGAGGCGGGGCACCAGCGTGCCGACGATCCAGCCGAGATATTGGTTACCGGCGTCCAAGCTCGCATGCGCGACGGCGCGCCAGCCTTGCCTATGCCCAATGCGATTACGTATGCGTTTGGGTCGGTAGCAGCACTGGCCCGCACAGTCAGTTGAAGATCCGGCGTTCGCTCGTTGCGCGCGGCCGGCACATCGAGTTGCCCGCCGACCTGGAACGGGATCGTCACGACATTACCAGGTTGGGCGGCGGCCAGGCCGGCAACGTGCACCTGCATCTGTCCGCGGATTCGGTGGCCCAGGCACAGCAATGCCATGCGCTCACCGCCATAGGCCAGGACTTCGTAAAAGACGGTCAGTGTGTCGCGAAGCGCACCAACCGGGTCCCGAAGCGGGTCCAGCAGACAGCCCAGGCGTAGGTGGGTGGGGATGCGTGTCACGATGTTCAGGCCGAGCCAGCCTGCTGGGTAAGTGGCGGGCGTGCCGACCACCATCAGGAGGCTGCTGGGAATCGCCTCGTCGGCCAGGAACGCCGCGACATGGTGCGCAATCACCGCCTCGCTGACCAGGCCGGTGCGCCCGCCGGTCAGCTCATCCGCCAGCCAGTCACCCAGATCAGCTACGGCGCCGTTCCAGTCGATCACCTCTTGCACAGGTGGCGGTACGAACGCGGGGAGCTGCTGCGAACCAGGCGTCCAGTCGCCCAGATAGGAGCGATAGGCCTCGGGAAACAGCTCAATGACGGTGCGCGGGATGACGTCGAGCACATCGTCGCCGAACAACGAGGCCAGTTCGACCAGCTCGTCGGCCCGGAGAAGATGCTCGCCTGAGGTGATGCGCTGGGCCGTCCTCAGATTGATGCCTAGCAGCCGACTCAAGTGCGCTGCCGCAGCCTCCCAGCCTCCCCCCAGCTGCCGGCGGATCTCGCACAGCACGAGGTGCTGAAGGTGCAGGGCAGCCACCTGCACCGCATCGTGGTCACGTGAAGGATGCCAGCGAACGTCTGGAGTCCCGTAGCTAGGAGATACCGGAGGCTCGGCTCCCCGGCGACGGCGTGCCATGTACCAACGGTAACGACAGATTCTGCGTGTCAACGACAGATTTCGTCGTCGAGTTCTATCTTGGTGCTGGGAAGTTCGGCAGGAGAGGACCAGGTAGGCAGGGCACGATGACAGTTCGGCCTTGTGGGCGCGGAGGTCCGATGGTGACTTTGGAGCAGGACTTGGTTCGTTCCGCCGCCAACGCGCGAGACGTAATCGAGTCCTATCGTCGCTCGCACGTCGCCATCTCCGGATGGAGCACGTTGCTGCAGGAAGTCTTAGAGACCTTCACCCGCATTTCCGCGCAACGCCCTGTTGTCGGAGAATCCGTGGCGCTCGCCCAGCTTGCGCGGGCTTTGCAGGACACTGCGGATGCGCGGCTCCAGGTCGACCGGGGAACACTGGACCAGTTGAGCCGGGCGCTTCGCTCAATCGTGACAGCCATCCGGATTCCGGGCATTCCCCGCCGCGAAGACGAGGACTGGGCCTTCTAGCTTGAAGAGGCGGCTACGACCGCATCGTGCGGACTGCGGCCAGGCCACAGACCCTGGCCACGCCCGATTTGCGGACCGCGTTAGCGACAGCCGACATGGTTCGCCCGCTCCGGAACACGTCATCCACGATGAGCGCGCGCATTCCCGCCAGGTTGTCGGTGATGGTGAACTCCTCCCCCAAGGCCGTTTCTCCCGTCGCTGGCAGGTCCTTGGCCGGGGGGCGGAACTCGCGCTGCGTCGCCACTTTGATCAGCGGTACGTGAGTACCACGGGCAACGCTCGCCGCGAGCCGTTCACCGAAGCTCAGGCGAGTACGGTCATGACCCGGGACCGCGACCACCACATCCGAGTCCGCCAGAATCGGATGTCTTGCAGTGACGCCGAGCATCCGGCGGGTGAGAGCGCGGCCTGCCTGGGCCATCGCGTCGGGGCTCTTGGCCCAGTACTTCCCGACGCTAACGCGCTCCCCGTCGGGCGTGTTGCGCCACTGCCGCGGGTCGACGTCATCGGCGGGCACCTTGTACCAGCTCATCGCGACGGCGAACCAGGCTCGCCCGTTCGAACTCCTCCTCGGTCAGCGGCTGCTCGGCCGGGCCGCCCGCCACACCCAGGAAGGGATCGATAGCGCGGCCGAAGCCCTCCTCGTAGGCAACGAGTTGCTTGTCCCGCAGCCACTGACGATCCTGGGCCTGGCGCGTGACAACACCGCCGACCACGACCCCAGCCGTCGCAAACAGCGTCCCGGCCGCGGTCGTTACAAGCGTGTCCAGGATTGCCATGCAACCTCTCTCGCGGTGCGCCAAGCGAGCCGCGGCGCAGGCCCAACTTACGCTTTCCGGCGCGCCGTGAACATCCGGTCATGCTGCGAGGGCGCCGGCCGCGACGTCGCGGTCGAACGCCGTGCGTGCTTCGACAGTGTGATGAGCGGCTCTGCGAGACTGGCGAGCGTGGACAGGGCCGACGAGCTGGAGCGGGCATACCGCGAGGATGCCACCAGGATCCGGGCCTGGCTGGCGGCCCGGCTGGGCGACGTCGGGCTGGCGGAAGAGCTGGTGCAGGACGCGTTCATCGAGGCGCTCGAGCACTGGCGCGCCGACGGTGCCCCGCCGAATCCCGGCGGCTGGATCGCCACGACAGCTCGGCGCAAGGCGATCGACCGGCTGCGACGAGAACGCGCAGGTCAGGAGAAGCTGGCGTTGCTGGCTGCTGCCCAGCCGCCGCTGGCCGACCTCGGAGGCGGGCCGTCGGGGTTCTGCGAGCTTGACCCGGGCGCCAGCCGCGATGAGGCGGATGAACTGCTTGGCCTCGTCTTCGCCTGCTGTCATCCGTCGCTGCCGAGGGAGTCGCAGATCGCGCTCACGCTGCGCCTGGTCTGCGGCCTGACCACAGCAGAGATCGCTGCCGCGTTCCTTGCCAGCGAGCCGACGATGGCGCAGCGGCTGTCGCGTGCTCGCAAAAGGCTGCGGGACAGCGGCTCCGTGGTGCGGATCCCCGATCCGGATCAGCTCGGCGACCGCCTCGACGAGGTCCTGACGGTCATCTACCTGGTCTTCAACGAGGGCTACCTGGCCAGCGCCGGCCGCACACCCGCCCGCCGTGACCTGGCGGCCAGGGCGGTGACTTTGAACCGGCTGCTGCACTCGCTCATGCCCCGCGAACCTGAGGTGCTTGGCCTGCTCGCCCTGATGTTGCTGCACGAGTCACGCACCGTGACCCGGTTCGACGGATGGGGGCAGCCGGTGCGGCTGGCAGACCAGGACCGCTCCCGGTGGGACCGTACGCTGATCGGCGAGGGTATCCGGCTGCTCGCCCGCGCCACAGCGTCGGACCAGCCAGGCCCGTACCAGATCCAGGCCGCGATCGCCGCGGTCCACGCCGCCGCGCCCGGCTACGAAGAAACCGATTGGCGCCAGATCCGGGTGCTGTATGACCGGCTGCACCTGTACACACCGTCAGCGATCGTCCGGCTCAACCGCGCCGTCGCCACCCGATACGCGGTCGGCCCGCGGGCCGCGCTGGCCGAGGTCGAGCCGCTCGCGGCCGAACTTGACGGCTACCGGCTCTTTCATGCCGTGCGGGCCGAGCTGCTGACCGACCTGGGCCGCCACGAGGAGGCCCGCTCGGCGAACGAGCGGGCGCTCGCGCTGGCCGCCAACCCGGCCGAACGCGAGCTGCTCACCCGCCGCCTGCCGCAATGACCCCGGCTGCTCTGCCGCAAGGCCTTACTGAGCCATGACCGGCCTGATCTCCATCACTATCCGTCCCGAGTCCACTCCCGGCCAGGTCTTCGCGATCTCCACAGCCTCGTCGATGGTGTCGGTCTCCAGCAGCGAGTAACCGCCCAGGACCTCCTTGGCCTCCATGAACGGGCCGTCAGTCACGCCGCCCGCTCGTACCGTCTTGGCCTTGTCCGGCCAGTCGAGCTGGTATCCGGCGTCAGCGAGCTTGCCGGAACCAGCGTGCTTCTCATACCAGGCCCCGATCTCAGCCATCCACGACTCAAGTTCAGGCCCCTGCACCCGCTGTCCAGCCTCGGTGATCGCACCAAGCATCAGGTACTTCATCTCGCCTCCCGCGTATCCACGCCACGGCGCCCGGTAGCGCCATGTCGCTTACTTCACGAACGGCCGGATGGCGATTTCGACATCACCCAGCCGCAGTCACGCACCGCACTATGGCGCAGGCCGAACGAGCGGGCCTTCACGCCCCGTGCCATACCAGCACGTAGCCGGCTGCTAGCGACTCAGGTTCGGGTGAGGTTTCCGGCTGGTCGGGTGCCGGTCACCGTGGAGTCAGCTATGGGCGCGATGCTCGGAGCCGAGATCGAGGAGGCAGCATGGAAGATGGTCCCGAGACCAGCCGCAACGAACTCCCCCGTGGATCTGTCTGGTCGAGGCGAGCCGACCGGCGCACGGTGCTCAAGGGCGCAGGGCTGGTCGGCGCCGCCGGCCTGGCCGGGCCGCTGCTGGCGAAGACCATCAGCGCCTCTGCCGCGCCGTCTGGGTCGCTGCCGATCAGGCACGTGATCGTGCCTGCCAGGAGAACCGGTCGTTCGATCACTACTACGGCTTCGCACCGTTCGCCGGGGCGTACGGCGTGCCGCCCGGGTACTCGCAACCCGACGGGCAGGGCGGGACCGTGACTCCGTATCGCTTCACGAGCCTGACGACGTCCGATATCGGACACTCCTGGGCGCACTCGATCGCCTGGCGGGTCTCAGCGTCGAGCTCGCGCAGCGGCCTGCGCCCGCCGCGAGGTGCCCCGGCGACCGGATCGATCCGGCGTAGCTCGGCCACGAACTGCGCGAGGTCGTCGGCCGCCCGACGGCTTGGTCACCAGCCCGTGCGCCTGCTCGGCGTCGCGGTGCAGCGCCGTGACCGCGCTGGCCGTCGCGCTCGACGGCGAGCGGTCCGCATATCTGGATTCGCACGGGGCTCGAGGACGCCAAGGTCACGCCAACATCTTGGCAATACGCTGTCCGTAGCAGGTAGGTGGGAGGCGCGATGGCGAAGCTGATCCGGTGCGAATGCGGGTTCGTGGCCAGAGGCGATAGCAATGACCAGGTGGTCGGGGTGATCCGGGGGGCATATGGCCACCGACCATCCGGCCCTCCTGGACACGATCAGCCGGGCGGACCTGTTCGGCTGGATCCAGGTCGAATAGCCCGGCCGTGATCGGACAGGTCGGCGACCAGCGCGTCGGCGACGCTCTCCTCGTACACGACGCGTCCCGTCGAGGCCATGACCTCGCTGAGTTCCGGATCCCACGGCGCCGGCTGCGGTGGCCCGGCGAGCCCGACGTGCTCGCCGTCGGCCCGCAACCCGGCGAGATAGTCTGCGGCGCGCATCCGCCACGGAAGCGCGCCGTGCCGGCGCATGACCGAGCTCGCGATCGCGAGCCCCGGCCAGTCGAAGTCACCGTGGTAGCGCAACTCGCCGCCGCCCCTGACGATCGCGCCCGCGAGCTGGTGGAACGCTGTCGACGGGCGGCCTTCCGCGCACAGCAGGGCCGCCGAGCCCGCACCCAGTTCGGCGGCAGCGCGGCGCAGCACCGCCGGGTTCTCGCAGACGTGCACGAGGGCGCCGCTGACCGCCAGGGGCAGCGTCATAAGCTGGTGCAAGGTGACGTAGAACGGAACGCCCAGCCGCGCCGCGCCGGTGAGCCAGTCCCCCAGCCCAGGGCCCTCGGCGGGCAGGTTCAGCACGAGCACCCGGCTGGCCAGGTCGTCGGCGACGACGTTGCTCGCCTCCCACAGATCCCTGCGGTCCTCGGCAGTCTCTGGCCTGGCGGCCCCCGTCTTGATCGCCAGCGCGCGCAGCACCAGGGTCGACAGGGCCGTGCCGTGGTTCAGCGCCTTGGTGTCCCCGGTGACGTCCGCGGCGAGCGCGGGCAGCAGGACCGGCGCGCCCGAGCGTCCCAGGTGCTCGAGCAAGCGGACCGCCTGCGCCAGCCGCGCCTGGTCGCCCTGGTTGACCAGCTTCGTCAGGCTGCCGTCCCGCACCACCTCCGCGAGCCAGTCCCGGTACCATCCGCAGGAGGCATGCAGCGGACTCGTCTCCGCCGCGCGGATGGCGGCCTGGCGCGCGGCGGCGGCCGCGCTCCGCTCGGCGGGCCGGTCACGCAGCGGCCCGCCCAGTTCGGCCAGCAGTTCGGGCAGGCCGCGCCCGGTGGTCTCGCGAACGGCGCGGTCCAGGTCGGCGAGGCGCACCGTGATCCGCGCCGTACGCAGGTCCCGGTACTGCCCGGTGATGCCGATGATCGCCCTGCGCTCGGCGTCTGTCGGCCCGTTGACGCTGACCGACCCGGCCAGCATGCCGCCCGAACGTTCCAGCGACCGGCGCGCGGCCGCGAGCAGCCGCTGGTACTCCTCCGACTGGAAGCAGGACTCCAGGTCGGGGCCGGTCATCACGCGCCGCTCGCCTCGCCGGCGTTCTCGGCCACATCGGCCTCTTCCTCGTCGTCCTCGTCGTCCCCGGCCCGGTCGTCCGCGACCGCCGCGTACAGCGTCTCGTCGGTGCCGAGCGGCGCGTGCCGGGTCGGGCGGAAGCCGAGCAGCCTGGTCGCAAGGTCGTCGTTGTCCGCGTAGCCAGCGCCTGCGTCGAGAAGCTGCGTGCCGTCCCACAGCATCAGCAGCGACGACACGGTATGGGTGGTCTTGTCGTGGTACATGTCGTAGTGCGCGATCATCGGCACCGTCGCGCAGGTGACCCACAGGTCGTGCCCGGTCATGAACAGGTCCAGGTCGAACTTCACGGCCAGGCCGAACAGGTCCGGCTTGTAACGCTCGTCGATGCCGACGAACGCCTCGTCCAGCGCGATCATCCGCGGGCACTGGTCCTTGGCGGACGAGTACAGCGCGTTGGCCGCCGCGAACAGCGGCAGGTGAATTGACGCGGACTTCTCGCCGCCGGACATGACCGAGTGCTTGGCGCGGGTCAGCCGCACCTCGGGCTCGCCGGGCTGCAGCAGAAGCAGTTCGAACACGTGCCAGGACCGGTAGTCGAGCACGCTGCCGAGCGCTTCCCGGTAGGTGGCCCGGGGGTGGCTGCCGCGATACTCCCTGATCATCTCGCGCAGCAGGCCGCGAAGCTCGGCGAGGCGTTCCGGCCCTGGGGCGGCCCGCTCGAGCAGCCGGGATGCGGCGCGCTGCCGGTCGGTAATCTTGTCGGACTGCGCCCACCGGATGCCGACGGCGATTCCCGACGACATCGGCTTGGACCTGGTGTCCGAATCCATGTCGCGCACGAGGTCCCTGGCGGCGATGACGCGGCCGTGGATCTGCTGGGCCAGGCCGGCCAGCAGCTCGTCCTCGAGCACCTTGCGTTCCCGGTCTTCCAGCAGGGTGCCCTGGTCCGCCATCCGGTCCGCGATCCTGGCGGCGAACTCGGCAACCGGCTTGCGGCCCTCGTCGTCGAGTACGTGCACGGTGACGACGCCGCCTGGCGTCCAGTCGACGCGGTAGTCCTCGTCGCAGGCGGCGAGCGCCTCGGTGAAGTCCTTCAGGCCGGTCGACATCCGGTCGGCGGTGTTCTTGAGCGTTCCCTCGGTGACCTGGCGCCCGCCCCGGGTGGCGGCGGCGAACGCGGCAAGTATCTCCGCGACGCCGGCCGGGAGCGCCACCGTGATCGTCGCCGCGGCGTCCGCAGGTCCGGCGGACGCGATCTCCGCATCGGCAGAATCAGCGTCCCTGGTCAGCGCCGCGGTGATGTCGTCGCAGGTGCGCTCGGCGTCCGGCCAGCGGGCAGCGTCCGGCCACGGGCCGGCGTTCGCGACCCCGATCAACGGCCGCAGTTCTGCCCGCGCGTACTGTCCGAACTCCGCGGCCTGCTCGTAGAGCTGGCCGACGGCCTCGGCCAGCGCGTCGCGTCCGCCCTTGAGGTTCTCCTCGGCGCGCGCGGCGTTCATCGACTCACGGTGCACCAGGGCATCGAGCTCGTTGTACGCGTCGCCGGCCGCCTTGAGCAGCTTCTCCGTCTCGTGGATCTGCGCCAGCACCTGCTGGACGTCCGCGCCGAGCGTCTCCCGCAGCGTCCTGAACTCCTCTTCCAGTGCATGCTGCGCGTTGTCCCGGTCGGCCAGCGCGCGCTCGGTTTCGGCGAGCTCCGCGGTCAGCCGCTCGACCGTCTCGGTCCGCTCGGCGAGGTCCTCCTCCGCCTGCGCCAGCTTCACCCGCTCGCCGTGCAGCTGCGTCGCCGTGGCCTCGAACTCCGCGGCCGCACGCGCGATCACGTCCACCTGTTCCGCGGCCGTCGGCATCCGGCGTTCGGCGGCGGCCTGCCTGAGCAGCCTGCCCTTCGCGTCCACCTCCACGATCGCGGCGTCGAGCACCTTCCTCGCCGCGCCGAGCTCGTGCCTGACCCTGGCCAGCAGCGCCGCGTGGGTGCTGACGGCCTCGGCTGCCTTCGCGATCGGCGCGGTGGCGGGCAGTTCCCGCCGCGCGCTCCGGAAGTCGTCCAGCAGCGCGTCCGCCCGGTCCAGTCCCGCCGCCAGCCGCCGCTCCGCCGCGGCGGCCTGCGCGATGAGCTCGTCCTGCCCGGCGAGCCGGGCGCGGCGCCGGTTCGCCCGGTTGGTGGCGCCGATGTACTCCGGCGCCGCCTTGGGCCGCGCTCCAGCATGCGCACCGTAGCTGAACTGCGCATTCATGCTGACTACCGGCCCGATCGCGCCGCTTCCAGCGGCCCGCGGGCGATCCGCCGCAGCGGCGATGTCGTCGGTCAGCACGATCGACCGCAGGATCGCGGCGATAGCGACAGGAGGGACCTGCTCCTGGCCCTCCGGGCGGAGGATGTCGGCAAGCGTCCGGCCCCCGGCGTGGGCCGCGGGGTCCGCCGCGATCAGGTAGCCGTCCGACTCGGCCGCGGCGAGCGCGGCCCTGGTCAGCGCCGGATCCGGGTGAATCCACGCGGTCAGCAGCCCGGCCCCGTACAGCGCGCCCTCGACCGCGGCCGCCTGCGCGCCGTCGATGCCGTCCGCGAACCGGACAAGCTGCCACAGCGGCGCACCGGGGCGCCCGTCCCGGCTGGCGGTGCGCAGGTCGCTGACCGGTGGCGCGTCGTCCTGTTCCGCCGCGATCGCTTCCCGGTCGGCCCGCAGGTCAGACAGCCGCTGCCGGATGTCACGCAGCTCGGTTTCCAGGTTCGCCCGCGCGGTGATCGTGGCGGCCTGGCGTTCGGCGGTCAGGCCGGCGAAGACTTCGGTCAGGCTGGGCGCGCCCGCCTCCCCGGTCTGCTCCAGCGCCTCGCCCAGGGCCTCCGCATCGGCAGCCGAGATAATGTGGCCGGGAAGGCCAACCGGTCTTGGCGGGGCCGGCGCGGGCTCGGGCGCAGCCCAGCGGGCCGTCCAGGCGGCGAGCGCGCCGGCCGCCGCCCTGCGCGCCTGCGCGAGGCGGTCACCAGCCGCCGACGACGCCTGCTCCTCCTCGCGCTCGGCGGTTTCCTTCCGGCCGACGTCCTGTTCCGCGTATGTCCGCTTCGCCTTGGCGTCGCGGATGGCTTCGAGCAGCCTGCGGATCTCCGCCACGTCGTCGCCGCGAGCCACCGCCCGCGCCCGGGCCGTGACGAGCAGGTCGTCGCCGGTGTCGACCGGGCCGAAGCCGTCGTCGGCGATGCCGGACCGCTGGGCGGCGTCGGCCAGTTCTGCGGCGAACCTGGCCTGCGCCGTCCTGGCCTCGACGGCGCGGCGGCCGAGCTTGACCGCCGCGTCCTGCAGATCCTTGATCTGGCGCCGGTCCCGCTCCAGGCGGCCGCGCTGGTTCCCGACCTCGCGCTGCCCGGCGAGCACCTCCCTGCGCTTGTCGTCGAGACGGCCCTGCGCCTTGTACTCGTCAGAGTTCTTCAGCCCGGCCAGGCGGCCCTGCAGCCGCTCGCCTTCCGCGCGCCTGGCGTCCCGGTCGGCCACCCCGCGCCGCTCGGCGGCGGCCGCCAGGCGCCTGGTCGCCGCGGCGGCCCCGATCCGGTCCGCGTACCCGGCCGCCGCGTCGATCCTGGCCTGCACCCGGTCGAGCTGGAACCGGGCGTGTGATCGCAGGTAGCCGGTGTAGTGCCCGAGGAACTCACCGATGGCGGCGTTGGCCGCGACCAGGTCGTCGTACAGCTTCTGCACGGCCGCGAGGTTCTCGAAGTCGCGGGCGGCCTGCTGGACGAGATCATCGTCGACGGGACTCAGCCCGGCGGTCAGGGTGTCCGACACCTTCGCCGGGTCGAGATCCTTGGCCAGCAGCGGGCGGCGCAGCGCGAGCAGCAGGTCGAGCAGTTGCGCGTACCGCTCCCGGCCGAGGCCGAACAGCCGGGCGTCGATCGCGTCGCGGTACTCGGTCGCAGTCCGATGCCAGGCGCCCGGCTCAAGCACGGCCTTGAGCTGCCGCTCGGTCAGCGGACGGGAGTCGGCCGACAGCAGCCCGAAGCCCGCGCCGAGCCGCTTGCCGGTGACGAAGAAGGACGTCCGCACGCCGTCGCGGTTGCGGTGCGCGCGCATTCCGATGACCAGGGTCACGGTCTCCGCCGAGCCCGTTCGCGCGAACTCCATCCAGACGTAGCCGTACTCGGCCTCCTGGCCCCGGTACAGCAGGTTGGACTTCATGGTCCGGTTCTCGCCGCTGAACGGGTCGAGGCGGCGGGAGTCGGCCACCCCGTCGAGTACGAACGGGAACAGCACCTCGAGCGCCTTGGTCTTGCCCGACCCGTTGTGGCCGCGAAGCGCCAGCCGGCCGTCCGCGAAGGCGAACTCCTCGTCCACGTAGTCCCACACGTTGATGACGCCCGCGCGGGTGGGCCGGAACCGGTCCTGCGTCACGTCGATGATCCCTCTCCGTCTGCGCCTGCGGCGCTGAAGTGCAGCGCCATCTGCCCGTCCCCGGCGTGCCTGACCGGCAGGGCCAGCGTGATGTTGCGGTAGCGAGCCGCCGCCGGGAGCGTCAGCACGCCGCCGGGAACCCGGCGCAGAAGGCGGAGATCGGCCAGGAACGCCGTCGCCGCGTCGAGCAGGCCGCGCGGATCGTGCTGCCAGGTGATGGTGAACGACGCCGCGCCGAGCTCGTCGTACAGTTCGTCGATCATCGTCCGCAGCCTGCTGTCCTCGATCACCGGCACGCTGCCCGGCGATGCGCCGCCGGCCGGGCCGGCCTGCGATGCCACAGCCGCCGGTGGCTCGTGTTGAAGATCATGACTGTCTGCCGGAGCCGACCAGGCCAGCTCGTGCACCACCCCGGCCACCGGAAGCGCGGAATCGATCCTGGCGAGCAGGTCGCGCTGATCGTCGGCCTCGGCTGGCGGCCCGATGCTGGTCAGGGGTTCGCCGGGGTCCTCGATGAGGTCGGCGATCTTCGCGAGCAGCAGGCCTGCCGCGCGGTTGACCGCGCTGCCGCGCCCGGGGAACGGCTTGTCGGTGAACCTGCCGCCGCCGTCGGCGAGCAGGACACCCTCGGCGCGCCGCTCCACCGCCAGGCCGGTGAGCCTGGCCAGGTTCTCGGCAGTCCCCGGCACTCGCAGGGCGTCCGCGATCTCCTGGTCGACCTGCGCGAAGTAGACGACCGGGTACTCGACCAGCGCACGGGCCGCGCGCTGCGCCGCGGCGACGCGCTGGGCGCCGCGTTTCGCGCTGACGAACGGCGCGTCGAGCAGCCCGGCGGCGCTGGTCAGGTGCTGCAGCGGCCGGGCGGGCTTGAACAGCGCGGTGCAGATGTCGTGGTCGATGTCGTAGAGGGCGTCGCCGCGTTCGCTGTCCCTTGCCCACGCCTCAAGCGAGCCGTCTGACAGCCGCAGCGCCCCGCGTTCGACCAGCCAGTCGAGCACGTCCACGACCGCCGCCTTGTGCGCGGTGACGGTCGCGTCGAAGCCGAGGCCGTCGATGGCGTTCGCGGCCGGGGTGAAGGCCCGCACCAGGTCGGCCAGGCTGATCTCGACCCGCGACCGCTGGAACGACGCGAGGACCAGGCACAGGTACGCCAGCCGCCGCCGGTCGAACGGCTTGCCGTTCTTGGCGAACATGGTGCCCTGGGTCGGGTCGAGCGCGTCGAGCCTTCTGGACAGCCTGACCTGGCGGGTGGTGGCGATCAGCGTGTATCCCAGGATCTCGCGGAAGTCCCTGGTCATCTGGTCGGCCCAGCGCAGGACGTGGTCGAGCACGCCTGGCCTCGGCCTGCCGCCGGTGATGATGTCGTGGGTGAGGACCAGGCGGACGGCCTGCTGGTACGAGCCGAGATCGCTCGGCGGGACCCCGGCGGCGGCATGCGGCGCGGCCATCAGCGCCCGCCGTCCGCGGGACCGGCCGGCGCGAGGTCCAGCCTGAGTCCCGGCAAGTGCAGGACGCCGTTCGTCGTGCGCACCGCGCTGCCCAGCTCCGATGGGACGAGCCGCATGGTGAGCACGTCGTTGCCGCCCGCCCCGGCGGCAACCCGGCCGGCGACGACGGTCCGCGCCTCGGTGGCCAGGGTCAGCAACCTGAGCAGCACCCGGGTCTCCGCCTCATCCAGGACCCGCCCGTGCACCCCGGACTCCAGCAGCCGTCCGGCGGCCGCACGCTCGGCCGCCCGCTCGGCGGCCTGGCGCCGCCGCAGCTCGGCACGGATCGCCGAGTGGGCCCGCACCGGCTGCGGGACGCCTGGAGTCGGCGCCTTCCCGCGCCGGAACAAGGTCACCGATATCTCCACGCCGGGCGCGTCCCACCACGCCGCGCGCTCGGAAAACTGCTCGGCGTCATCGTGCGCCCCGCCGAGATGACGCGCGGACCGCAGGTTGAACGCCGCGGACATGAGGGCGTACGCCGCGCCCTCGTCCGGCGCGTTGAAGACCCATTCGGCCAGGTGCCTGAGCTGAGAGGACCGGTTGACCCCGCCCCGCTGCGCCTCGGTGACCTGCCGGAGCAGCGCGATCACCCCGGAGACCGCGGCGCGGGTGGCGGACCGCAGGCCGCTGGCGCGGGACTCGCCGAACCCGTCGGGTGCGAACCACGCGCGCAGCGCCGTCCAGCGCCTGCGCCAGTCCTCCAGCAGCTCGTCGTAGCCCAGGAACGGGCGCTCGTCGGCCTCGGCGGCGCGCCGCAGCATCGCCTCCGCGCCCGAACCGCCCTGGCCTTGCTGGTCACCCGCGTCTGACGCGCCTTCCACCTCCGCGACGGCGGCCGCGAGCCTGGGCAGATACCGGTCGAGCTCGGCCATGAAGTCGGTCATGTGAGTCAGCAGGGCATTCTTGTACCGCAGGAACGTGCCCGGCGAGGTGTCCGTGGACCGGATGATCTCGCCGAGCGTCAGGTGGAACTGCGCCGCGCGCCGCGACATGTCGTCCAGGACCGCGTCCAGCCTGGACAGCCGGCGGTACACCTGCTCGCCGTCCCCGTCTCGGACGGCCGCCGCGAGCGACTTCAGGTCGTCGAGGATGTCGGAGAACACCAGGCGGGACAGGTTCGCGTCGCTGATCCTGGCGGCCAGCACGTCCTCCACGGCGGCGAACGCGCGGTAGCCGAGCTCGCTGAACTGGTAGACGGACTGCCGGTTCCGGTACCTGGCCAGGCTGCCCGCCCGGGACGCGTCCTCGAGCCGGTGCACCATCCCGTCCTCGGCCATCGCGTCCAGCTTCTCCCTCAGGCCACCGTCCAGCCGGGGCGCCTCGTCGTGAACCGCGGCCAGCTCGGCCAGCGCCGCCGCCACCTCGTCGCTGTGCGCCTGGACCTGATGCACCGCGCGGAGCCGGTCGAGCGCCCGCAGCACCCACAGGTAGGCCACATGGTCATCACGCCGGGTGAAGTTGAACAGCCGGAACCTGTCGCTGACGGCGAGCGCGTCAAGATCGAGCGCGTTCCGCTCGCCTCGGTCCGCGCCATCCCCGGTCTGGTCTGCCATCGGCTGGTCTCATGTCCCGAAATCGTCCGGCGCCCGTTCCCGGCGCGCGGCCGGGGCAACTCGTCCGGCTCTGCGCGCCCGGCTAAGATCGTCCGGCGTTGCCCACCCCCGGCCAGCACAATGGTATGTGGAAAGTCCGCGGCCAACGGCCGATCGGCACCTGCCGGGCCTGCGCCCGCGCCCGCGACTTACCCGGAACTGGTAACGGTGTCGGGCCTGTTTTCTGGGGCGTTGTCCGATCTCGCAGGTCCCAAACCCGGGGTAAGTCCAGATCACGCCGGTGAGGTGGCGATCAGCAGGAGCGCGTCGAGCAGGCGCCACCAGTCTGGCTCCGCCAGATCGCCGTGCAGGGCGCCGGCGGTCGAGGCCAGCGTGCCGACCAGATGCGACGTGCTGAGCTGACACAAGAGGCTTCCGCGGCAGCACCGATCTGCTCCACAGCGTGCACAAGTGTCAGTTTCCGTAGTGATACCGGCACGTCGCGATGCGGATCTCATCTTCGGCGATCTTATAGACCAGCCGGTGCTCGTCTGTGGTACGTCGCGACCAGTAACCATGGAAACCATGTTTGAGCGGCTCAGGCTTGCCGATCCCTTCATTGCCGTTCCTGGCAATATCGGTGATCAGCGAATTTATTCGTTTCAGCACTTTGCGGTCCTGAACCTGCCACCAGGCGTAATCGGCCCAGGCGCTCTCGTCCCAGACCAGCTTCACTCGGCGATTTCCCGCTCGAGTCCGCCGCCATGCTCCAGCCGGTCAATAGAGGCAAGCAGGCGGCGAGCGTTCTCCGGGCTCTTCAGCAGGTACGCGGTTCCTTCAGGGACTCGTAGTCCTCCAGCGCAATCATGACTACCGGCTCGCGCCCGGCCCGGGTGATGATGACTTCCTCGCGAGCCCGCCGGCACCGACTCGGCCGGCACCGAGTCGGCCGGCACCGAGGCCGCCGCCTCGGAGAGCCGATGGCTGCTTGAGTTTCTCCTGCAGTCGGCCGCCGACCCGAGCCTGCTGGTGCCAGCGGCGCAGGCGTGGGCGGACGACGGCAGCCTGGCCCGGTGGCTGGCCCGTCCCCGGGAACTGCTGCTCGCCGAGCTGGGCCGGGCCAGCCGGATCTACCCCGAGCTCGCCGACGGGCTGCGCCGGCCCCGCCCTTGCGGGCTCGACCTGGACGCCGATGGCGCCTACCGCTTCCTGTCGGCGGTGGCTCCGGCGCTGGACGAGGCGGGGTTCGGGGTTCTGCTCCCCTCCTGGTGGGACCGGCGCAGGCGGCTCGGGCTCACCGCGTCCGCCTACACGCCCGTTGACGGCGTGGTGGAGAAGGAAAGCAAGTTCGGCGCGGACCAGCTGATGGACTTCCGCTGGCGGCTGGCGGTCGGCGACGAGACCCTGACCGATGACGAGATCGCCGCGCTCGCGGAGACCAAGGCTCCGCTCATCAGGCTCCGCGGGCAGTGGGTGGCCGTCGACGCCGAGCAGCTCAAGCGGGGGCTGGAGTTCCTTACGCGCAAGCAGCCGGCGCGAAGGTCAGCCGCCGAGATCCTCCGGCTGGCGGCGGCGCATCCTGACGACATCGACACGCCGCTCCCTGTTACCCAGGTGACAGCAGACGGCTGGCTTGGCGAGTTGCTGAGCGGTTGCGTTCCGCAACTTCTGCAGTCCGTGCCGGTACCTGAGCATTTCCAGGCCAGCCTGCGGCCTTACCAGCAGCGCGGCCTTTCCTGGCTTGCCTTCCTCGCATCCCTCGGGCTCGGGGCGTGCCTCGCCGACGACATGGGGCTGGGCAAGACCGTCCAGTTGCTTGCCCTGGAGGCCGCGGATCGCGCCGGGCACCCGGGCAGCGGTCCGACCCTGCTGTTGTGCCCGATGTCGCTGGTCGGCAACTGGCAGCGGGAAGCCGCGAAATTCGCGCCCGGCCTGCGGGTCTACGCCCATCACGGACCCCAGCGGCTGCGCGGAGGCGACCTGGCCGACCACCTGACCGGGGCGGACCTGGTCGTGACGACCTACGCCACCGCGACGCGCGATGCCGACGAGCTCGCCGGATTCGGATGGCACCGGGTGGCGCTCGACGAGGCGCAGGCGATCAAGAACAGCCTGTCGCAGGCCGCGAAGGCGGTGAAGCGCATCGGCGCCGGCCACCGGGTCGCCCTGACCGGGACTCCGGTGGAGAACCGCCTCGCCGAGCTGTGGTCGATCATGGACTTCCTCAACCCGGGCATGCTCGGGTCACCAGAGCAGTTCCGCGCCAGGTACGCGATCCCGGTGGAGCGCCACGGGCTCACCGAACCTGCCCAGCGGCTGCGCGCCGTCACCCGGCCTTACGTGCTGCGGCGGCTCAAGACTGACCCGGCGATCATCGACGACCTGCCGGACAAGATCGAGATCAAGCAGTACTGCCAGCTGACCACCGAGCAGGCCTCGCTGTACCAGGCCGTCGTCGCGGACATGATGGAGCGGATCGAGAGCACGGAGGGCATCGAGCGTCGCGGCAACGTTCTCGCCGCGATGGCGAAGCTCAAGCAGGTGTGCAACCACCCAGCGTTGCTGCTGCACGATCGGTCGGCGATCGGAGCCCGCTCGGGAAAGGTGACCCGGCTGGAGGAGATCCTCGAGGAGATACTCGCCGAGGGCGACAAGGTCCTGTGCTTCACGCAGTTCACCGAGTTCGCCCAGATACTGCTGCCCCATCTGTCGGCGCGTTTCGGCGCCGACGTCGGCTACCTGCACGGCGGCACGCCGAAGGCGCGCCGTGATGAACTGGTGGCCCGCTTCCAGTCCGATAACGGACCGCCCATCTTCCTGTTGTCACTCAAGGCCGGTGGCACCGGGCTGAACCTCACCGCGGCGAACCACGTGATCCAACCGACCGCGCGTTCCGCATCGGCCAGAAGCGCAACGTCCAGGTGCGCAAGTTCGTCTGCACCGGGACGCTGGAAGAGCGGATCGACGAGATGATCGAGGAAAAGAAGGCGCTGGCGGATCTGGTCATCAGCGACGGGGAAGGCTGGCTTACCGAGTTGTCAAGCCAGGATCTGCGCGACGTCTTCGAGCTGTCGCAGGATGCGGTCGGCGAGGCCGGCGAGGCCGGCGAGGCCGGCGAGGCCGGCGAGGTCGGCGAGGCCGGTGAGTAGCAACTGGTATCCGCCGCCGGCACGCCCGCGGCCGGTCGAGGGCGGACTGAAGGCCCGGAGCACGCGCGGCGTGATCGGCCAGACCTGGTGGTCGGAGCGTTTCGTCGAGGTGCTGGAGCACATCGGCCTTGGCAGCCGGCTGCAGCGGGGCCGTAGTTATGCCAGGAAAGGGCAGGTGATCTCGCTCGACGTGGACGCCGGCCTGGTCAGCGCGCGGGTCCAGGGCAGCAGGAGCCGGCCTTACCGGGTGCGGATCGGCATTACGGCGTACGGCAAGGCCGAGTGGGCCAAAGTGGAAAGCGCGCTCGCCGAGAGCGCCTGGTACACGGCCATGCTGCTGGCCGGCGAGATGCCCGAGGACATCGAGGACGTCTTCTCTGCCGCTGAGTTCTCGCTGTTCCCGGCGACGTCCAGGGAGTTGTCGATGGACTGCTCCTGTCCTGACTACGAAGTGCCCTGCAAGCACATCGCGGCGGCGTTCTACCTGCTGGCCGAGGCCTTCGACCAGGACCCGTTCGCCATCCTGGCCTGGCGCGGCCGCGAGCGGGATGACCTGCTGGCCAACCTGCGAGCCCGCGGCGCCGCCGGCCGTGTGGCGGCCGACCACGCAGAGCAGGCCGGACCGCCGCTGGCCGCCTGCCTCGGGTCCTACTTCGCCCGCCAGGCGGACGTTCCGCTGACCGGGCCGGCCGTCACCGCCAGCGACTCGTTGCTTGACCAGTTGCCGCCGGTGAGCATCGCCGTGCGCGCACGACCGCTGACGGACCTGCTCCGCCCGGCTTACCTGGCGTTCGGGCGCCGGTAGCCGAGCGACAGGCGTTCGGGCGGCCGGGCGGGCCTGAGCGCGCCCGGAGACGGCTGCACCGAAGATGGATATCGCAGTGGTCAGGACGCGTGGGACGCCTATGATGTACGTAAGGGACCTCCTCGAGCTCGTGAATAACTGGGACAGGGACCGAGTTTCCTAAGCCCGAAATGTCGTAGATACTGCTACGACTGACGCCGGGGAGGTCCCGCTCACGGCAGGGCCAGCCCACTTCCCTGGATCTAGTTTACCTGATAAGCGGCAAGTCGGGCACGAAAATGACTCCAATCCGGGGGAAGTCCGGCCTGGCCGTAACACACAGACTTTCAGGTCGGGCTGCACGGGCGGGGGACTGGGATACATCGCTGGCGAGGTCGCGAGCCGGCCCGTGACCCGTCGGAGGCGCGGACGTGGTCGCGCCCGAGCCCGAGCAGGTTGGCCGCGCACCCCGCGCCCCCGCCCGGCAGAAGGATGCATGGCCCGTACGCCGATAAACTCCTCATACCTTCGGCCAGCGCGGCGTTACCGCAGGTCACTCGCTGGGGCCCCGACGTTGAAGGAGCTCGGCCGTCATGATGCGCCAACCTCACATCGCCGTGTCGGCGGACCCGACTGGATGCGCCGCCGTCGCCCGTGCCGCTGGCGGTGAGTGACGATCGCTCCCCCCGCGCTCCGTGTTCTGGTGATCGACAACTACGACTCGTTCACCTACAACCTCGTCCAGTTCCTGGCTCGGCTCAGCGGCGCCGATCCGACGGTTGTGCGCAACGACGACCGCTGGCGCGGCGATGACCTGGCCGGCTTCGACTGCGTGGTGATCTCACCGGGCCCTGGGCGGCCCGAGCGGGCCGGCGACTTCGGGATCTGCCGGGCGGTTATCGACGCTGCCCGGATGCCGCTGCTCGGCGTGTGCCTGGGGCACCAGGGCATCGGCGAGGCGTTCGGCGGCACGATCGCGGCCGCGCCCGAGCCGATGCACGGGCGGATCTCGCTGGTCAGGCACGACGGTGACGAGCTGTTCACGGGGATTCCGTCTCCGTTCCGCGCCGTGCGATACCACTCGTTGATGATTGCCGATGTTCCCGACGATCTGGTGGTGACCGCGCGGGCCGACGACGGCGTGCCGATGGCGATCCGGCACCGCGACCGGCCGCTGCACGGGGTGCAGTTCCACCCGGAATCGATCGGCACCGAGTACGGCGAGCTTCTGCTGAGCAACTTCCTGGCCATGGCGGGCGGACGCCGACCCGGACGGCGACCCGGACGGCGGGCTGGCACGGCTCGTCCCGGCACGCCGGATCTCCGGGCCGCGCCGGATCTCCGGGCCGCGCCGGATCTCCCGGCCGCGCTTCCCGGCGCGCGGCGGTCCCGCACATCGGGGCCGCGGCTGCTGGCCAGGCGGATCACCTGCGAGGCCAGCGCCGAGTCGGTATTCGACGCGCTCTACCGCGACTCCCCACAGAGCTTCTGGCTCGACAGCAGCATGCGCCGCGGCGACGCAGGGCGGTTCTCGTTCATGGGCGACGGCAATGGCCCGCTGGCGCGGACCGTATCGGCGGACGTTCACCGCGGGGAGATCACGGTGTCCGGCCGGTCCGGCCGGCGCGTCCATCGCGGATCGTTCCTCGACTGGATCCGCGGCGACCTGCAAGCACACCGGCCTGAGACTCCGTCGCTTCCGTTCGCCTTCGCGCTCGGCTGGGTGGGCTACCTCGGCTACGAGCTCAAGGCGGAGACGGGCGGCAGCGGCGCGCACCGGTCCCCGTACCCGGACGCCTCGATGATCTTCGCTGACCGCGCGGTAGCGTTCGACCACGAGAGCGAAGCCGTATACCTGCTGGCTCTCGCCGAGGTCGGCGACGAGCGGCAGGCGTCCGCGTGGATCAACCAGACCGAGCGGCGCCTGGCCACCCTCAGCCCCGTGCCCTGGCAGGCGCACCACGGCACTCAGGCGCTCGGTGCCGTGCGGCTGCGTCACGGGTGCGCCGCGTACCTGGACAAGATTGCCGCGTGCCAGGCAAAGATCCGAGCCGGCGAGAGCTACGAGGTGTGCCTGACCAACATGATCGAGGTTCCCGGCAGGCTCGACCCGTGGCCCGCCTACCGGTCACTGCGTGCAGCCAACCCGGTGCCCTACGGCGCCCTGCTCCGTCTCGGCGAGCTGTCGGTCCTGAGCTGCTCGCCTGAGCGATTCCTGAAGGTCACGCCCGACGGCCTGGCCGAGTCCAGGCCGATCAAGGGCACGCGGCCCCGGGGCAACGGCTCCGACCAGGACGCCCGCCTGCGCGCCGAGCTGGCCGCCAGCGGCAAGGACCGCGCGGAGAACCTGATGATCGTGGACCTCGTGCGCAACGACCTCGGCCGCTGTGCCCGCACTGGCTCGGTGAGCGTGCCCCGGCTGTTCGACGTCGAGACCTTCAGTACCGTCCATCAGCTGGTGAGCACGATCCAGGCCCGCCTGCGGCCCGACGTGGACGCGGTGGACTGCGTTCGCGCGGCGTTTCCCGGCGGCTCGATGACGGGAGCCCCCAAGATCAGGACGATGCGCATAATCGACGAGCTAGAAGCCGGGCCGCGCGGCGTCTACTCCGGCGCCGTCGGCTACCTCTCGCTCAACGGCGCAGCGGACCTGAGCATCGCCATCAGGACGCTTGTCGCCGCGCCAGGACTCGTCAGCTACGGGACCGGAGGCGCGATCACGGCACTATCCGATCCGGATGACGAGTTCGACGAGATCGCCGTCAAGGCCACCATGCTGCTGGCACTGCTCGGCCAGGAGTTCCCCTGGCGCCACCAGCCGATGGAAGTGCCCTTCATCCGGCGATCCGATGATGCAAGTGCCATCCATCCGGCCAGTCGCAGATGATCTTGAAGTCCGGCAGTGACAGGAGAGCCAGTAGAGAGCACAGTGACCTGAGTTACTTATCCGCTGATTACCGCTACCGGAACCGGCCCCCTGACCCGCCTCGCGCGTGATCACCTGAGAGGGGTCCGAACTCCGAAGGAGGGAAGCGTGACCGGCGAACAGGTTCAGGCCGAAATCCAGGCCGCGGCGGCCGGACTGGTCGAATCCGGTGCCGAAACCGGGTTGCAGGTCACCGTGATCAAGGACGGTCAGGTGGTCGCCGACGTCGCGGCCGGCGTCGCCGATCCGCGGACCGGAGCCGCCGTCCGGGGGGACACCCTGTTCTACGCGGCATCCACGGCGAAGGGCGTGGCATCGTCGGTGGCGCACGTCCTGGTCGAGCGGGGCGAACTCGACTACGACCTGCGAGCCGCCGAGGTGTGGCCGGAGTTCGGCGCGCGCGGCAAATACGCCGTGACATTGCGGCAGGTGCTGCTGCACACCGCGGGCGTTCCCGGCCTCCCGCCAGGCACCACGGCGGAAGACCTGTGTGACTGGGACCGCATGTGCGCCACGCTCGCCGCCGAGGTGCCCTGGTGGGAGCCGGGCACCCGGTTCGGCTACCACGCGAAGACGTTCGGCTTCCTGCTCGGCGAGATCCTGCGCCGGGCGACCGGGCGCGGCATCTCGGCGCTGCTGCGGGAGGTGATCACCGGCCCGCTGGGCATCGAGGACGAGGTCTGCTTCGGGGTGCCGCGGCGACTGCTGCCGCGCGTCGCCCGCCAGGTCGCCGGCGGCGGTCCCGAGCCGCCAGCCCCGGAACCCGGCTCGCCCGCGGACCGGGCGGTCCCCCGCGGCGTCCGGCCGAGCGCGGGTTACGCCAACCGCACCGACATTCTCACCTCCGATATCCCGTCCGAGGGGACCATGACCGCCCGGGGCGTCGCCCGCATGTACTCCGCCCTGCTCGGACACGGCGACGGTGTCGCGCTCGTGTCGCAGGACCGGCTCGCGGACATGGCGTCGGTGGCCGTCAGCGGAACCGACCAGGTGATGGGCTTCCCGGTGGCGTGGGCGTTCGGTTACAGCCCGGACTGTCCCGGCGGAGTGCCCTCACGCCGCGGCTCGACCTTCGGGATGGTCGGGGCGAACGGCTCGGCGGCATACGCGGACATCGACACGGGGTGGCGGTCGCCGTGATGCGCAACCGCTTCACGGCCGGCGATCTGACCACCGTCGCGCGGATCGACCAGATGGTCGCCGGCCTGTCGTCGTGACCACGCCCGTGCGCCTTCGCGCGTGACGAGAATCCAGAGAGAAGCCAGAGAGAGAAGCCAGAGAGAGAGAGAAGAAAGAGGAGTCGATCGATGCGGGAACCAGTGACCGAGCTTGATGCCCGGTTCAGCGACCAGGACGCGGTTGCCACCGGATGGGACCAGACCCGCCGGCTACTCGAGACCGCCGAGCTGTTCTGGATCTGCACGGTCCGGGCCGACGGCCGGCCGCACGTGACCCCGCTCGTCGCCGTGTGGCTCGACGACGCCATCTACTTCTCCACCGGCGCCGCCGAGCAGAAGGGGGTCAACCTGCGCGCCAACCCGCACGTGGTGCTGGCCACCGGCCGCAACGACTGGGACGCCGGAGTGGACGTCATGGTCGAGGGCGAGGCGCTCCAGGTCACCGACGACGACCTGCTCGGACGCCTAGCCGAGGCGTGGACCGCCAAGTGGGACGGGCGCTGGCGCTACCAGGCGGGCGACGGCGGCTTCTGGCACGAAGGCGGCGGCCTGGCACTGGTGTACGCGGTCCGGCCCGCCAAGGTCCTTGCCTTCGGCAAGGGCGGCTTCAGCCACACCCGCCACCGGTTCTGACCGGGAAGGCGCCGCCCGCCGGCATCGCACCCGGCCGCCCGGGCAACAGTCCTTATCCCCGCGGATCGCTGCCGTCGAGCGTCAGCGGCCCCCACCAGTCGTGGTAGCCGGGCTTGAGCGCCGCCTGGCCGCCCGGCTCGGCCGCGAGCCTGGTGAACGCGACGGCGGGTCCGCCGGCGTCGCGGCGCGTCAGCAGGATGTCCACGGTCGTCACGGTGCAGGCAGGGTGGCGCTCGGCGAACAGCGCCACCAGTTTCACGAATGCCTCGTCACGGGCGTGGGTGAGGAAGCCGACCCGCAGCGTCCCCTCGGTGCCGTGGGCGGCGGCCTGCGCCCGCCGCATCGACCCGCTCAGGTCGCTGTAGACCTCGGCCAGGTCCTCGTGCAGCGCGGCTCCCACCGCGGTCAGCTCAACGCGGCGCGTCGTCCGCTGAAACAGCGGCGTTCCTCGGCAACCGCCAGGAAAGCCTCGATCTCCCCGATTTCGATCACCGCCCGATCGTTGATCCTCGCTGCACAATCGTCAAGAGATCGGGGTTTATCTGCCTATCGCTCGGCCGCATGATGTTGATCATGTCCATCAGGCTCTGGATCGGGAACCTGCTCATCCACGCAGCCGTGCTCGCCGTGGACTCGGGCGGCGCCGGCTGACCGTCATGCGGATCCTCCGGCCGTTCGTGATCACCGCCGTGGTCGTCCCGTTCGTGATGCCCGGGATCGATCTGCGCGGGGCCGGGCTGCGCCTGGAACTCGCCGCGGTCGCCGCCGGCGTGCTCCTCGGGGCGGGCACGGCGGTGCTCATGCGGGTCGTGGGCGACGCGGACCGGATCGGTGTACACGGTCGCCGGGCCACCGTACGCCGGAGTGCGGATCGTGGTCGCCGTTGCCCGGCTGCTATTCACCTACGAGTCGGCGCACTCGGCCGCCTCCGGCCGCGCCCTTGGGGAGCTTCCTGATCGCCAACCAGATCAGCGTCACCGCACTGGCGGACTCTGCGATGTTCGTGGGCTTCGCGATGATGGTCGCGAACCGGGCGGGCTGCTGCTGCGCTCTCGGCGGCTCACCGCGCGCGCAGGCGCCGCATCGGCCACTGACGCGCTCGCGGCGGCATCTCCGACCGATGCGGCAACAATCCCGTCCGCGCAGCCTCGGTGAAGGCCGGGTCGCGTTCCGCGGGAACTCGCTCGGACCGGGCCGCGGCAGCGGCGGCACTGGCCGCGGCGGCGGCTGCCGCCGCGGCCGCCAGCGCCAGGCCAAGCGCCGGCCTGCTCGCCATGAGCCCGGCCAGTGCGGCCCCGCCTGCCGCGCCGCCGTTCATGATCGAATTGATCCATGCCTGGGCCTCGATGCCAGTCCCGCTCGGCGCGGCGCTGCCGACCGCGTAGAACAGCGTGGCCAGCGCGGGGCCCAGGCACAGCCCAGCCAGCGGCGCGGCCACCCCGAGCAGCGGCGCGTACAGGGTTGCCGCCGTCAGCCCGGCCAGCCCGAGCGCGTAGCCGGCCAGCAGCCGCGGCAGCCGACGCGAGTACCCGCCCCGCCCGGCCACCCTCCCCCCGTGCCCGCCCCCGGCCTCCGCCGCCGCACCGGGCCGTGCACCCGCGGCTCGGCCGACCGGAGGGCGTCGGGCGCCGAGCAGCAGGCTCCCGGCGATGCTGCCGGCCGAGACGGCGGCCAGCAGCGGGCCCGACGCCCACAGCGCGTGCTGATCGCGGGCGTAGGCCGTGAGCGACACCTCGGTCGCACTCAGCGCCGCATTCGTGAGCGCCGCCGTGACCAGCAGCCGGCGCAGCACGGCCGACCGCATCGGCCCTGGCCCCCGGCGCCCGTGCGAGTAGTCACGGCGCTCGGGCTGCCGCGCATACGCGCCGACGGCCACGATCGACGCCCAGGTCAGGGCGAGCACCAGGACCAGGGCCGCCGACGGCGCGAGGCCGGCCGCCAGGGCGCTGGCCAGGACCGGCCCGGTGATAAAGGACAGGTCGTACACGGCAGCGTCCAGGGCGAACGCCGCCTGCCGCAGCCCGGCTTCGGCGTAAGCCGACCACAGGCTGCGCACCCCTGGGGACACCGGCGGCAGCAGCAGCCCGGCCGCCGCCGCGGCCGCGACCAGCGGCACCGCAGGCGCGCGCGCCAGCGACGCGACCAGCAGCACGAGCATGGCCAGCACGTAGCCGACGCCGCAGGCCGCGGCCACCGGGAACAGCCCGTGCCGGTCCGCCAGCCGGCCCCGGGCCGGCGCCGTCGCCGCCGCGCCCAGGGTGTACCCGGCCAGCGCCAGGCCGGCCACGCCCATCGGGGCATGCTGGGCGGCGACCAGCAGCACGGTGATGCTCATCATGCCCTGCGGCAGCCTGGCACAGGCATCGGCCGCGGCGAGCCTGCGCAGCACCGGCTCGGCCAGGAGCCGGCGATACGACGCGGCACTGCCGGGGGAGGCGCCTGGCAGCGAAGTTCTCGTGCGCCGCTGGTCGCTCACGTGCCCAGGTACTTGAGCACCGCCAGCACCCTGCGGTGGTCGGTGCCGGTGGGCGGAAGGTCGAGCTTGGCGAAGATGTTCGTGACGTACTTCTCTACCGCGCTCGGGCTGACCTTCAGCATCGCGACGACTCCGCCATTCGACCGTCCCTCGGCCATGAGGTGCAGCACCTGGAGCTCCCGCGGGGTGCGCGCGGGTTCCGGTGCGTCGACGAGGCGCTCCCCGGCCATGTCGAGGTTCATGGCCAGGGAGACCAGCCGCTCCTGCGCTCCGTCGTGCAGATCGCGCTCGATCCGGCGGCGTTCGGCGTAGGCCGCGGCCACGACGTCGGCACGGCTGCGGGTCAGCGACTCGAGCCGCAGCGCCAGCGCCTCGCTGCGGCCTGGTCCGAGCAGCGCCCGCGCCAGGGCAGCGTCCGCCCGCGTCACCTGCCTGGCCAGCCAGGGCGCCGCGAGCAGCAGCGCCGCCGCAGCGATGCACGCGGCGACCCCGGCGGCGAGCGGCGGTCCCGCCGCCAGATAGCCGACCGCGGCCGCCGCCGAACCTGCCGGCATGTCCATGTTCTGCGTCGCGCGCAGCCGCGACCGCTGCAGGGCCGTGAGTCCCTGCAGCGCCCACAGCGCCAGCACCGGACCCGCCGCCACCGCGCCCGCGTACAGCGCCGCGTGGGCCCAGCCGCCCACCGGCCAGTTCACCAGGCTGTCAATCGCCGCGACCCAGACGAGGGCGAACCCGACAAGCAGGATGCCGCCCACGGCCGCGACCGCCAGCGCAGCGAGCACGTTCGCGTTAGCCCGCCAGGCCGGAGCCGACCACAGCGCGCTGACCGCCGCCCAGGCCCGGCGAGCGGTCAGGTCGGCCGAGGTCATAGGGTCACGCTACAAGGGCATCAGGCTGGCCACTATCGGGATGTCCCGCCGCCAAGGTAGGGAAATCCCCAGTCACCGCGAGCACCCAGCGACAGCGCGCCGCGCGGCTGGCAGCGTCGTGGTCATGATTGAGATTCACGCCCTCACCAAACGGTACGGACCCACGGCCGCCGTCTCGGACCTGACGTTCACCGTCCGGCCCGGCACGGTCACCGGCTTCCTCGGCCCGAACGGCGCCGGGAAAAGCACGACCATGCGCATGATCCTCGGCCTGGACCAGCCAACCAGCGGTTCGGTCCTGGTCAATGGCCGCCCGCCGCGTGCTCACGCCGCGCCGCTGCGACGAGGTCATCGACGCGGTCGGCCTGCGGGCGGCCGCGGGCCTACGGGCCGGCAGGTTCTCCCTCGGCATGAGCCAGCGCCTGGGCATCGCCGCGGCGCCGCGGTCCAGATCGCCGTCGGCTTCCTGCCGGGAAGCTGGCAGGATGCGGTCGGCAGATACCTGCCGGAGAACGCCGGCCTGGGCGGTGACCACCGTCCGCCCCGACTCCGTAAGTTCGCTGTCGACTTGGCCGGGTTCGGCGTGTTCTGCCGGTACGCGGCGGTGCTGCCGACGCTGGCGGCCGTCCGGATGCGCCGCGGCGACGCATAACCCGTGTCGTCAGCCGCTCGTGTGCCCCTCTCGTTCGTTCGGGCACCCGGGCGGCTCGGCGCGTGGGCCGCCGCTCGCGACAGGCCGGGCGGGGCGGACCGCTCAGGCACGCGATGCGATCGAGCCGAGCCGGGCTATCCTCCGCCGGAACACGCCGTCCTTCAAGCCGACGTCGAGGGCGAACTTCTCGTTCCGCTCCAGCTGCACCCCGCCGAAGCTGACCCGGTTGACGGCCACGTAGACCTGGCTCCACGGGCAGTCGCGGAGCGCCTCGTCGCCCTGCTGCCTGATGTTCCCCGACCGGACGGCCGCGACCAGCTCGTCATGGAACCGAACCGTGCTGGCCGGGTCGGGGTCGGCGGCCCAGAGCTGGCGGAGCCGCTCGGTGTCGGCCCGGCTCGCCTGGCGCTGCGGGCGCTGGAACGCGGCCGTCAGCAGCCATATATTCCCCCCAGACGGGACTGCGGGGGCGGGCGGGACTGCGGGGGCGGGCGGGACGCCGGGGGCCTGCTGGCCTGCGGGGGCAGGAGAGACCGCGGGGGCGGACGGAGTGGCGGGGGCCGGCTGGCCGGCGGAGCGGGGCGGGCGCGGCCCGCGCTGCCCGTGATGCCGCATGTCAACCCGCGGCGGCCCGGCCGCCGCGCCCCGGCGCGGCCCGGTCTGCGGATCAGGCCGGGGCTGCGGCTTGGGCGGCGGCTTGGGCGGCTGGGCGCCGGGGATGAAACCGAGCCGGTCGAACCCGCGGCCGAAGTAGCCGCCTTCCGGGCCGACCTTGAGCGTGAACAGCTGCCCGGCCGCGAATCGCTCGGTGCCGATCGCGACGTCGGTGAGCGCGACGAAGGTCGCGATCCACGGGCAGGCCCGGCCGAACTCCTGCGGCCTGGCCGCTACCTGGCCCGCCCGCACCGCGGCCGTGATCAGGCCGAAGAGCCGGTAGGTCTCGTCCGGATTGGTGTCCGCCCGCCAGAACGCCTCCAGTTCGGCGATGCGCGCGGGGTCGTTCTGGTACGTCGACTTGGCACCGGGGTCGGTGATGGCCCAGGCATCGAACCGCAGCCCGAGGCGCTCGCCCAGCGTCGGCTCGGCGGGACGCGGCGGGGACGGCCCGCCGGCCGGCTGGCTCATCGTGCGCGGCGCGTACCCGCTGCCGACCTGCACAGGAGACCGGCCAGTCTGCTGGCCCGCCAGGAAGTAGGTCCGCACGACTTCGGCCAGCATGGCCCAGATATCCCGGCCCAGCCGCACCGCCTGCCGGTCGCTCTCCGCGGCCTCGACCTGGTCGAGCTTGGCCCGCGCTACCCGGACCGATGCCGCGATGGTCTCGAACGCGCCGTCATACATGCGCGGCAATCGGGACCGGTCTTCCAGCGCGTTATTCATCGCATCCTCGACGGAGGTGCCCAATTGCAGGGCAGCCTGAATCGAGGCCACGAAATGCGCCGGGGGTGCGTCGGCTACCCAGTCGAGCCTCGGGGCGGGAGCCGGAAGCTGGAAGAACAATTCAAAGCCGGGGTCGGTCTCGATGGCGGCCAGCGCCCGCTGCGCGTGCTCGATCCACTGCAGCGCGGCGCCGTAGATACTGTCCGCCAGCACGTAGGTCGCCTCGGGCAGCTTGCCGGGCTCGCCGAGCTGCCTCTGCGCGGTGGCGTCCAGGATGGCCGCCATATCCTGCAGTGCCTGAGCCGCCCAAGCCGACAGCAGGAAACTCGTGGTGGCGCTGTTTTGCAGCCAGGGGTGGCTCTTGATGGCTATCTCGAGGCGCAAGTCGCTCATCGGGCCGTCGAATGCGGTAATGCCGGTGGTGACTGCGCGCTTTTTCTGGCCGAGCCCTGCCGCATCGACGACTTTGCCGGTAATACGGTCCCACAGACTCATTAATTACGCCCTTGTAGCCACGCTTTTTTGCCAAGCCCGATAACTATCTGTTTGGATAATTATATACGGGAAGTCCCCCGGTTCAGCGAGCCATCGCCGAAGAGCTCCGCCCCGGCAGGATGACGCGCATCAGGCCGGCTCGGGCCGGGCCGCGCGCGGCGCCCAGTGTCGCGCGGCGGGGCGGTCAGGTGTTCGCACGGCGCGGCGCCCGGTGTCGCGGCGCCCGGTGTCGCGCGGCGCGGCGACCGGCGGTCAGGCGGCGGCACGCCTACCCATAGTCGGCGAGCAGGTTCCTGCCCTGGTTGACGATGTGCGTGACCTCGTCGGCCTTGTGCGCGATCAGGACGATCCGGCCGTCGTCCCGCCGCATGGGCGTGTTGACGACGGCCCAGTAGCGCTCCTCGAACTGCCCCGGCCTGCCGGGATCCTCGACGTCGTACCTGATCGGCGCCATCACATCTCGCTCGCCGGTGGCGACGACAGTCTCGAAGGAGTCGCGCAGCCTGGCTGGCCCTGCGCTGCCCCGATCGCCGGGATCGCTCGGGTTGTCCGGGAAGGCGTCGAAGAGGTTGCGGCCGATGACCTGCTCCAGGTCGCGGCCTGCTGCCTCGAGGAAGCCGTCGTTCACGTCGATGATCACGCCGTCCGGCGTCAGCAGGGCGAGAACGCCGGGCAGCTTACGGAAGACGGCCTGGTAGTCGATCGCGGATCCAGCCATGCTTACCCCCTGGTCTTCCCCCCTGGCATTTTCCATACCCTGGTGCGGCGGGCCCATGCGGGCACGGACCGCCGTCGGTGTCTTGCTGGCAGCAGCTTCGCTGGCCGGCCCGCGACACGGGGCGAGCGCGTTCGTTGCGAAAATCGCTTGTCCATAACCGGGCCTGGTTCCGATCATGGCCGCTGTGAGCAATCACGAGATTGGTACACCGAAGCTCGTGCCCGTGACCGCTCGCGCCTGCCGGCCCGGGTGCTGCGGGTGACGGCCACCGCGGTCACCGCCGAGCTGGCCGAGGCGGTAATCGGCCGCAACGCCGGCTCCGACATCACCGGGTCCGCTGACGAGAGCACGGTCACGATCGGATTCTTGTACCGAGCGGCGCGGGGCCTGCCGGTCCGCCAGGACGGTGCTGGCTGCTGCTCGAGGACTTCGACGAGCTGATCCCCGGCGACGCCAAGCCGACCTGGGGCCAGGCGCTGTCGCGGCTGCTCAACTCGCCGACGGCCTGCTCGGTCAGGGCCCGCAACGTGCTAGGGCGAGGCCGGCCGCGCGGACGCGTGACGACGGCTCGCTGGCCCGGCCATCCCTGGCCGCCCACGCCCAGCATATTGGCCGGCCCGCTCGGCGGTGTTAGCGTTAGCACGTGACGGGTTGCCGCCAGCCGTTCTTGACGTGGCGCACTCGCCTGATCCGCGCCGGCGCGGTAACGGTGCTGGGAGCGGCGCTGCTGGCGACGGCAACGCCGGCACCCGCGCTCGCCTCGGTGTCCGCGACGCCCGCAAGCGGCACGCCGGAACTGGCGCCCACCGGAACGACCGAGCAGGTCCGCCAGCTTGTCCGGTGCGGTCAGACCATGTACGCGGTCGGCAGATTCACGTCGATTCGGCGGAACGGCACAACCTACGCGCGGAACAACATCTTCAGCTTCAGCGCCGTCGCGCCGTACACCGTCACAGCGTGGAACCCTAATGTCAACGGCGTCGTCAACTCCATCGCGTTCAACGGGACCGACTGCTCCACCGCTTATATCGGCGGAAAGTTCAGCTCCGTGCACGGCACCGCCGCCGCCAATATCGCGGCGATCAGCACCTCCACGGGCGCCGTCCAGACAGGCTTCGCGCACTCGGCTGGCGGCCAGGTCGAGACGCTGGTCAGCCATCAGGGCCATTTGCTGGTCGGCGGCTACTTCACCTCGATCAGCGGCAGCAGCGCGCACAAGTACATGGCCAGCCTGAATCCGGTCACGGGCAAGGATGACGGCTTCGTCAGCCTGAACATCTCGGGGAACTACCAGTACTGCAACTCCTCCGGAACGAAGTGCGCGAGCAGCAACCCCACCAGGGTCTACAACCAGCAGTTGAGCCACGGCGGCTCGCTCGACCTGGTCGAGGGCGACTTCACCTCCGTCGGCGGCCGGGCCAGACAGCAGATCTTCATGCTCAGTCTCGGCGGGACGACCGCGACGGTCACCGGCTGGACGTCGTCCGCCTTCAATGGGCACTGCACGTACAAGGAGCCGTTCTACGTGCGGGCTGCGTCGTGGTCTCCCGATGACGCCACGGTGTACATCGGGACCACGGGCTACCGGCCGGCAGACTTCAGCGGATTCCCGCTCACCGGCCTGTGCGACGTGGCGGCGGCGTTCCCGGCCAGCCAGACCGGGGTCAGCGCCAAGTGGATCAACTACACCGGCTGCGACTCGCTGTACTCGACCGCGGCCGACTCGACGACCGCCTACTTCGGCGGGCACGAGCGCTGGTCGCAGAACCCGGATGGCTGCGACTCCGCGGGTCCCGGCGCCATCTCGGCACCGGGCATGGAGGGCCTGTCGCCCGCGAACGGCCTGCTTACCTTCAACCCGACCAGAAGTCGCGGGCTGGGCGCGGACGACATGCTGCTGACCGCGGCGGGCCTGTGGATCGCCAGCGACAACCTCAACGGCTCCGACAAGTGCGCGGGCGTCTCCGGCCACGCCGGCATCTGTTTCCTGCCGTACTAGGGCATATCCGTCCTGGCCGTCTAGGCTCAGGCTCGCCGGGCAACCGGATCTCAGCCGCGAGCGGCACCGCGAGGAGCGACACCATGCCCTACGTTCCCACCACGGCCGGCGACACCGACACCGATGACCTTGGTGTCGTTTTCATGCACGAGCACGTCTTCATCAGGACGGAGTCCCTGCAGTGGGGGTGGCCGGGCTTCGGCGGCTGGGACGCCGAGACCGAGGTAGCGGCCGCCCGCGACCGCCTCAGCGAGCTCCACCGCAGCGGGGTCGACACGGTACTCGACATGACGGTGCCCGGACTCGGCCGCGACCCGGCGCTGGTCGCCAGGGCGGTCGACGGCACCGGGCTGAGGGTGATGTTCGCGACCGGCTACTACACCCATGACAATCTGCCGCTCGGATTCCGGCTACGCGGGCCGGGCAAGCTGCTCGACGGCGACGACCGCCTGCTCGAGTCGCTGTTCGAGTCCGACCTGACGACCGGGATCGGCAACACCGGGTTCCGCGCCGCGGTGCTCAAGATCGTCACCGACGAGCCCGGCATGACCGAGGACGTCGAGCGGCTGGCGCACGTGGTGGCCAGCGTCCACCTGCGCACTGGCGCGCCCATCTGCACCCACGCGCACGCGCCGTCCAAGCGCGGCCTTGACCAGCAGCGCGTGCTCACCGAGCGGGGCGTCGACCTGAGCCGGGTAATGATCGGCCACTCGAACGAGTCGACCGACCTTGACTACCGCGCCCGGATCATCGACAACGGCTCCTACCTGGGCTGGGATCGCTGCGGCCTGTCGGTTTCCGTGCCGCTCGACGCGCAGATCGACACGCTGGCCGCGCTCTGCGAGCGCGGCTACGCGAGCCGGATCATGCTGTCGCATGACAAATCCTCCTTCATGGACTGGTTCAGCGCTGCCGAGGTCGACCCGGTGCTCCCCGACTGGCGGTACACCTACATTCACGACGCGGTGTTGCCCGGCCTGCGCGAGCGCGGCGTCACCGACGACCAGATCGAGCAGATGCTGATCCGCAATCCGCGCGAGTTCTTCGGCGCGGCCGGATCGGCCTGACGTCGCCCGGAAGCGCGGCAGGAGGAACCCCGATGGTGATCATGGCGGCGACCAGGGGCGCGAACCCGTTCGACGACACGGGCGTCCGGCCGGACGACAACGGGATCCGCCGTTACCCGGACCTGCACGAGTCGCTGGTCGAGATGCTCGGCGACAGCGTCCGCGCCGACCCGGCGGCCGAGGCACTGGTCGAGGTGGGCGGCGGCCGGCTTAGCTACGCCGAGTTGTGGGACCGCGCCGCCCGGGTGAGCGGCGGCCTGAGCGAATCCGGCGTCCGCCCTGGCGACCGGGTGGCGATCAGGCTGCCGAACTCCAACGACTGGGTGCTCGCGTTCTTCGGCGGCCTGATGGCGGGCGCGATCGTGGTGCCGGTGAACACCCGGTTCACCGAGCCGGAGACCGCCTACGTGCTCGGCGACTCTGGCGCCTCGTATGTCTTCGAGCCGGGCTCCGCGCTGCCGGACGGCAGCCCGCACGTCCACGAGGGCGCGAGCCGGACCGACGTCGCGGCGATCTTCTACACCAGCGGCACCACCGGTTTTCCCAAGGGCGCCATGCACACGCACGAGAACGTCCTGGCGAACGTGGAGACCGTGTACCGGGTCAGCGACATCCCGAGGGACGCGGGCAGCGAGATGCGGACGCTGGTCGTCGTGCCGCTGTTCCACGTCACCGGCTGCCACAGCCAGACGCTGCCCGCGCTTCGGATCGGCGGAGCGGCCGTGATCGATGCCGCCTTCGACGGCGCCAGGATGATCGACACGCTGGAGCGGGAGCGGATCACGGCCTGCACCGCGGTCCCGGCGATCTACTACTACATTCTGAACCACCCGGGCTTCACCCCCGCGAAGGTCGCCGGGGTCCGGTGGGCGTCCTACGGCGGCGCGCCGATCGCGCCCGACCTCGTGCACCAGATCGGCGACCGGTTCGCGGGGGCGCGGCTCGCCAACGGGTTCGGGCTGACCGAGTGCACCTCGATCGCCACCCTGCTGCCGCACGAGTGGGCCGCCGAGCGCGCCGACTCCGTCGGGTTCGCCGCGCCGCACACCGAGGTGGCGATCGACGAGACCAGCTTCGGCTCGCAGGCCGGGATGGGCGAGGTCCTCATCCGGGGCCAGAGCGTATGCGCCGGGTACTGGAACAAGCCGGAGGCGACGGCGCAGACCTTCGCCGGCCACTGGCTGCACACCGGCGACGTGGGCCGGGTGGACTCCGACGGGCTGTTCTACGTGCTCGACCGGATCAAGGACATGATCAACCGCGGCGGCGAGAACGTCTACTGCGTGGAGGTCGAGAACGCCCTGATCAGCGCGCCGGGCGTGGGCGAGGTGGCGGTCGTCGGAGTGCCGGACTCGATGATGGGCGAGAAGGTCGGCGCCGTGGTCGTCCCGCTGCCCGGAGCGTCCGTCGACCCGCGGGCCGTGCTCGCCTACGCCCGCGAGCACCTAGCTGACTTCAAGGTCCCGCAGTTCATCGCGGTCAGGACCGATCCGCTGCCGCGCAACCCGAACGGCAAGGTGCTCAAGGCCCCGCTCCGCAAGACCGACTTCGGCGCTCCCGCGGCGGGCTGAGCGCCACCGTCAGGCTGGCGGAGCCTCGCTGGATCGTGAGCGGGGCCGGACCGGGCGCAGGGGCGGGCTCGGGATTAAGACGTAGGGTCTGCGCCAGACACGACCCAAGACCCTTCGGGTTACCGCAAACCCTTCGTCTTGTTGCCGCCGGCTGGTCTTGTTGCCGGCCGGCTCGCCTGGTTTGCCGGCCGGCTCGCCTGGTTTGCCGGCCGGCTCCGGGCCGCCGGGTCGCGGGTCACGCCCTGATCACCCGGTCGGCCTGGTCGCTCAGCCGCACATGGAAGTCGGGCAGCGCGTGGCTGCCGTGCTGCGCCTCGCCGCGGACACGTTCGCGATCCCGGCTCAGCTTGGCGCGGTCAACGATCTATTTCGAGGACGCGCTCTTTCTCCGGGTCCGAGCGATCGCGCCGATCGCCGGTGCGAGCGTAAGCCACAGGGCGATGGTCACGATCATCGATGTGATGTACCCGAACGGCCGGATGCCGACGTCGCCGGCGAAACCGCCGGCGAACAGCATCAGCACCCAGGAACTGAGGAAGAAGGTCGGTCCGGCCGCCAGCACGCCGAAGAAGTCACTCATGACGGTCCCCTTTCTCGGTGTCTAGTCGCTGCATGTCCGTTGGCCGGCTCGTGGGGCCGGGCAGCGAGAGTGCCGCTTCCCGGTCGCTCAGCGCCCTGCGCGCCCGGACCGGAACCACGATCAGCAGCACTGCGCCGATCAGCGTCAGTGCGGCCAGCATCGCACCCGCGACCCACGGCAGGATCGGCGCGGTGTCGCCAAGTGATCGAAGGCCGGCGATGGCCCACCGCGCGCCGCCTGAGCGACGGTGATGGGCCATCGCTATTGCCCGAAGTGACGGTCGGCCGGTGCGGTGCCCCCGGCGCAGCCGCCAGAAGAGTGCGCCGAAGTACCACAGGCCGGCCGGGATCGCGCCGTAGCCGAGCACCTTGTCGGAGCCGTGGAACGGCGCGGGCAGGGACAGTGCCAGCATGATGACCGCGGTGTAGATGAGCACGAAACCGATGACCGGCCACGCCCACCGGCCCACGTGAAGGCGCCGGGGATGCTGTCCGTGGTGCGCCGCTTGACCGCGTAAGCAAGCGTGATCAGGAAGTAGATGATGTACGGGATGATCGCGGTCCGCCGACCAGCGTGAGGAACGCGCTGTTCTGCAGGTAGCCGTACCACATCAAGCCCAGGTCGATCGCGCCGAAGGCGAGCAGCGCGATGATCGGGGTCTGGCTGCGCAGATTCACCTTCCGCCGCGACGGCGGCCGTGCGCAGCTTCTCGTAGCCGATGCCGGACGGGGTGATCGCAACCAGGTCACCGCATCGCACGGTGATCGCAACCAGGTCACCGCATCGCACGCTGAGGTTGCCCGCACTGCCGACGGCCAGCCCGTCGGCAAGCAGGCGTGCGCTGTAGCTGACGAGCTGCTCGCGTGCGGCGTGGAGCTCGGCAGCGTCCAGGCCATACCCTAACCTGGGATGTTAGACGGACGTCCGATCAAAAAACAGGTTCCGGCGCACGCTGCTCTCCTTTGACCTTCAGTCACAAGTTTGACCTTCAATCACAAGCTGCCCTCTCTTCCCTCAGGTATCAGCAGACATGCCGAAGATCGTGGACTGGGACGCCAGACGGGGCGATGGCATCGCGAAGGCCACCGTCAGGGCCATTGCCCGCGAGGCGGACTGCTCGCGCGGCATCCTTGCGCACTACTTCGCCGACAAGGCGGACATACTCGGCTCCGCGCTGGTGATGTCGCACCGCCGGGTTGCCGCCCGGATGGACGCCAGCGCGGCGGGGCACGCCGGCCTCGACGCGCTGCGGATCGTGATGCTCGAGGCCCTACCGCTGGACGAGCGACGGGACCTCGAGGCGCAGATCGAGATCAGCTTCTGGGGCCGCGCGCTCGGCAACCCGGCGCCGCGCGACCTGCAGCTCAGCGAGTTCGACCGGCTCAGGAAGCGACTCCGCGCGCACCTCGCCGAGGCGCAGAAGCTCGGCCAGATCGGCGATCACGTCGACGTGGACCTGGCCACCCATCAGCTGGTCGTGCTGATCGACGGGGTGAGCGCCGAGCGCGTGCTCTACCCGGGGCGGGTCCCGCCGGAGCGGCAGGTCGACCTGCTCGACCAGGTGCTCGACGGTCTGCGGCCGCCTGCCGAGCAGCCGGCGGTCAGGGAGACGCGCTGAGGTCCAGCTCGGCCGGTCGCGTTCGTCGTGTGGGTCACACTGGCCGCGGCGGCGGGACGCGCCATCCGCGAGCGGAAACCGGGAGCGTGGCGTGAGGTAGATGCTCATTCACTGTGTCGGCGGGTCCGCGGCCGACCACGAGGAGCTGGACGTGGCGTCCAGGCATCCGACCGCCCGGCTGGGAACGATCGAGGTGCGGCCCTTCCTCGAGGGGTGACCCCGCCCCGTGGCGACCGCGCCGTGGCGACCGCGCGTGAGCTTGAAGGATTTTCCTCGCCGGCGCGGGAAAATCCTTCGGGATCACGGCTGAACATGCGGGCCGGTGTCCATGCGGGGCGCTCGCGATCGTCGTGAGGGTGACGGGCCCGGCTCGTGGCCGGGCGGAACCGACGCGACAGGAGATCGCGATGAGCCTTCCGGTTGTCACTTCACGCGAGCAGTGGCTGACCGCCCGCAAGCAACTGCTGGCGAAGGAGAAGGAGATCACCCGGCTGCGGGACGCGCTGAACACCAGCAGGCGGCAGCTGCCGATGGTGCGGATCGACAAGGACTACGTGTTCGATGGGCCGGCCGGCCCGGTCGGGCTGCTCGACCTGTTCGGCACCGGCCGCCAGCTCATCGTCCAGCACGTCATGTTCGACCCGGCGTGGGACGATGCCTGCCCGAGCTGCACGGCCAGCCTCGACGAGCTGTCCGCCGGGCTGCTCGGCCACCTGCGGGCCAGGGAGACGGCCTTCGCGGCGATCTCCAGGGCACCGTTCGCCAAGATCGCGGAGTACCGGGCCCGAAGGGGCTGGGACTTCGCCTGGTACTCCTCCTATGGCAGCGACTTCAACTACGACTTCCACGTCAGCCTCGACGCCACGGTCGCGCCGGTGCAGTTCAACTACCGTGACGAGGCCGAGCTGAAGGAGGCCGGCCTGGGCTGGACCCTGGACGGGCCTTCCGAGCAGCCCGGCGTCAGCTGCTTCCTGCGCGATGGAGCCGCCATCTTCCACACCTACTCCACCTTCGGTCGCGGCACCGAGCAGGCCGGCGGCGCGTACGCGCTGCTCGACATGACCGCGCTTGGCCGCCAGGAGGAGTGGGAGGAGCCGAAGGGCCGCGCCGCCGCCGCGCGCAAGCCGATCCCCGACTTCGCCGAGTAGGCCACGGCAATGTCACCGATCGCGTCAGCCCTGGCCGGTGTTGCCCTGATCGCCGCGTCGACGCTGGCTGGGGCCTGGCTAGCCAGGCGCGCGTCGCGGCTGCCCGCGGTCACGCTGGCCGGCGCGGCCGTGGCGCTGGCGGCGGTCGTTCTGGCCGACCTGGTGCCGGACGTCTGGCATGACCTGCCCGCGTCCGAGCCGGGCCGGTGGGCGGCGGTCGGCATTGTCGGGTACGCGGTCGCCGAGGTGCTGGCCCGCCGCGGCTGTGCCTGCCAGGCTCGGTCCGGCGCGGGAAGAGGATGGGCCGCGACGGCGGCCTCGCCCGGCGGCGGGACCGCGACCGCGTCCGGCCGCGAGACGGCGACAGCGTCCGGCGGCGCGTGGGCGACAGCGTCCGGCGGCGCGTGGGCGACAGCGTCCGGCGGCGGAGGAGCGGCCGCCGTCGCGCTCGCCGCGCACCGCCTGCTGGAAGGCGCCGCGGTCGCGCTGACCGGCTCGGCCGCTGTCATCGTGGCGCTGGCGGTGCACGCGGCGGGCGAGGGCTTCGCGCTGGCCGCCCTGCTGCGCGGGGAGCGGCGGAGCAGCGTCGTGCCGTTGCTCGTGTTCGCCTGCCTGAGCCCGGCCGCCGGGGCTGTCGCGCTCGGCCAGATCCGGCTGCCTGACCGGGCCTCGGCGGTCCTGACGGCCGTGGTGGCGGGAGCGATGTCGCGCGCCGCGGTGGACGCGTGGCGGCTGGCGCGGGCCGGGCGGCGCCGGGATCATCGGGAGTCCGGTGCCCGTGCCCTTGCCGACGGTGGTGCCCGTGGCCGTGCCTGTGCCGGTGCCGGTGCCGGTATCGGCACCGGCGCACACTCCGGATACGGCGCGAACAGTGCTCCGCACGAGGCCGTGGTTGCCAGCCTGATCGCTCGCCTCTCGGTGTTCCGGCCGGAGCAGAGTGACGGTGTGGCTGACACGCTGTGCCCCGTGCTCGTGGGGCGGGGACGCCGAGATGGGCGTGCTCGTGACGGCGCTCTCGGCAGCGAGCGATGGCGCGGGCCGCGCGGTGTTCATCACCGGCGAGCCCGAGCTCCGGGCAAACTGGCCATTAGGGCCGAACAGTCGCACGAGTTGACGGGCGGCGACTAAAGACTTCTCGCTCTTGGTCTGGCATCATGCGGAGGCATGACAATGGATGGGGCGGCCAAAAGGCCTTCCGCGGTTCGCGTGGCGATCATCGGCCTGGCCGGCGCGATCGTCGCCGTGGTGCTGTACATCATCGGCAAGGTGCATACGCCCGACTACACGAGCGGGCTGTTCGGCCAGACCCAGCTGAACGCGGTCATCCTCAAGTCCGCGCTGGCAACCGCCGCGCTCGGGCTGGCCGTGGTCCAGGTGCTGCTCGCGCTGTGGATCTACCGGAAGCTGCCGCTGGCCGGCCGGGCGCCGAAGCCGGTCGGAATGACGCACCGCGTCATCGGTGCCGTGCTCGTCGTCCTCACGCTGCCCATCGCCATCCATTGTTTTCTCGCCTACGGCGTCGTCCTCAGCGACACGCGGGTCGTGATCCACTCGATCGCCGGCTGCGTCTTCTACGGCGCGGTCGTGTCGAAGGTGCTGCTCGTGCAGAGCAGGAAACTGCCGGGCTGGGCACTGCCGGTAGCCGGCGGCGTGCTCGCCCTGCTCGTGGCGCTGCTCTGGTACACCTCGGCGCTGTGGTATTACAACGGCTACACCATCCCAATCTGACCGCAATGCGCCGAATCCTGAGGCCGGTGCTGGCCCGGCCCGGGCCACTTGCCTGGATCTAGTTCACCCTGTAGTTCGCAAATCGGGCGTCAGATTGGCTCCAACCCAGGGGAAGTCACCGGTCATCGGGAAATGAGGGCCGATTCGGCTTGGTGGGGCACGAGCGCTTATCCCTGTGGGTAGCGCCCGCGGGGCGTGCCGGCGCGCCGTGGCTCAGGCTGGAGGCTGGCGGCTGGCGGCTCAGCCTGGGCCAGCGCGAAGTCCATCTCGGCGACGAATCTGACGTCGGGCGGATCTTCAGGCCCGGCCGACCGGAACGGCCTGACCAGCGAGGCCTTGACGCCGAACACCGCGTCGCTGCCCAGGTAGGGGTTGTCGGCGTCAAAGATGTGCGTGGTGACCGGCCGGTGGCCAGGTGCGGACACGATCGCGTGGATGTGGGCAGCCCGCCACTGATGCCGGCCGGCGGCGCGCAGCAGCTCGCCGACGGGGCCGTCGATGGGAATCGGGTAGCTGGCGGGCCTGGCCGTCCGGAACTCGTAGCGGCCGTCTGGTCCGGTGCCGAAGACGCCGCGCAGGTTGAACGGCGGCTGCCCGGGATCCTGGGTGTCGTACAGCCCGTTGCCGCTGGCCTGCCAGACGTCGAGGGTGGCGCCGGGCAGCGGCGTCCCGGCGAGGCTGGTGACCCGGCCCCTGACCAGCGCCGGGCTGCCGTCTTCCGGGCGGCCGATCTGCTCGCCGGCCGTGCGAGCCGGGGCGCCGGTCAGGTAGAATGGGCCGAGTACCGTCGGCTCGGTGGCGCCTGCGGCGGCGTTGACCTCTTCCACCAGCGACGACAGGCCGAGCACGTCGGACAGCAGGATGAACTCCTGCCGCTCGTCGTCGCACATCCGGCCCGTCGCGGTCAGAAACTCGATCGCTGCCAGCCACTCCCGCGGCGTCAGCCGCGTCTCGGCGGCGAACGCGTGCAGATGGCGGATCAGGGCGCCGAGCAGCTCCCGCAGCCGCGGCTCGGGAGTTCCGGCGTAGGCATCGAGCACCTGTCCGGTGAGTTCGCCTGGCGTCGTCGCCGTCATCGTGGTGACCTCCACGCTCGCTGGCCGGTCGTCGCCCGAGCCGGTCAACGCGCGGTTGCCTGGCTCAGCGCACCAGCACCGCGTAGACGACGACATTGCTGAGGTAAGAGCCGGTCGCATAGTCGAAACTGCCACCGCAGGTGATCAGCCGCAACTCCGCGTCCGGCACCGGTCCGTACACGGCGGCGGCGGGAAAACTGTCCTTGGCGTACTCACGTACCGCGGTGACCTTGAATCTCGCCACCGTCCGGTTGCCGCGGGTGACGTAGACGCGCTGGCCGCGGCGCACGTCACGGAGCCGGTAGAACACGCCTGGGCCGGACCGGGAGTCGATGTGCCCCGCGATGATCGACGCGCCGACCGCGCCGGGGCGCGGGCTGCGAGCGAACCACCCGGCGACCGCGGTGCTGACCGGGACCTGCAGCGTATGGGCGCTGGTGAGGCCGAGCGTGATCAGCCTGGTGTCCACGCCGATCGCCGGGATGACCAGCCTGACCGGCCTGGCGACCTTGCGGTCGCCCGACGGGCCGGGCGGTCGCGCGGCGATGCCGCGGGGCACTGGCACCTGGGCGACCCGGCCGGCCGGCTGGCCGGCGACCCTCGCGGGGCCGGACTGGGTCGCGAGCGCCCATCCCCCGAGGCCCAGCGCGGTGGCCAGGATGCCGCAGCCCAGCACCGCGATCCCAGCCGAGTGGGCGAGCCGGCGCCTGGCCGGCGGGCGCCGGTGCCGCGGCGGCGGCTTGCTCAGGGCGGCGCGCCGCCCTGAGCCGGGCCGCCCCAAGCCGGGCCGGTCGGCCGGTCCCGTCACGTGGTCGCGGACGGCCGGCGGCTCCCGAGCGCGTGGGCGCCGGCCGGCCGGCGTGCCTTCCTGACCCCGGCGACCCTAGCTCCGGCGACGCTGAGCAGGAGGCCGGCGCCGACCAGGACGAGCCAAGGCACGTCGGAGCCGCCGGGCCGGGGCGCGGTGCCGCCGAAGCCGGTCGCCGGCGCGCCGGACGGCGCTACGCGGCTGCCCGCCGCGTCCACGAGGTCGTCGAGCCTGATGTCGCCAGGGTCGTCCAGCACCACGATGGTGTGGATCGTCCCTGCTGCCAGCGTGATCGCGCTGCTGGTGCGCTCGGTCCGCCCGCTGGCGCTGACCTCCCAGCTGCCGGGCGCGACCACCTTGTAGGACGTCACCGACGCGAACAGGACGTTTCGGGCGAGCACCGAGTGCCCGGCCCGCACCGTGACCTGATGCTGGCTGAGCGAGGCCTGGATGATGCGCACCAGCGCCTTGCCGCGGGGCGTGGTCAGCCTGTCCTTCAGGACCTGCAGGCGCAGGCCGTTGGCTGGGCCCATGCCGGCGACCGTGAACGCCGCGCCGGTCCGGATGTCCACGGTCGTGGAGATCACTGGCGACGATGACGCCGGCGCGCCGGCCTTGCGCATGGCGACCGTGTACTCGCCGCTCGGGATCTTCTGGTAGGCGGAGATGGTGCCGTACGCCACGTGATGCACCACGACCAGCGCCTTGGGGTTATGGAAGGAGTAGAGGTAGACGTCGACAGCCGGAGTGTTGGGCGACAAGTGGGCCAGCCTGAGCCAGCCGGAACCCGCCGACGCCGACGCCGGGGCGGCGCCGGCGAGCAGGCCGAGAGCGAGAACGGCGAGGCCGATCAGCCGGTAGATGCGCGCGAACCTCGGTGTTGAGGTCATAGCCCCCCTGCCTTTCATCAGTGAAGCAGTCCCACGGGAGTGGGCCTGGAGAATCTGACGGACACGACCGGGTGCCCGTGCCGCGTGGTCGTGACGACCTTGGCCGCGCGGTAGACCGACTGCTGGCTGCGCAGGAACGAGGTCAGCCAGCGCAGGTAGGCGTGCGAGGACAGCCCCGCCTGAGGGTCGGTGCCCGACAGCTCCACGCCGGCCAGCGGGACGCCGGAACCGGCTCCCGGCGGGCGGTCGTAGAACGCCAGGACGCGGATCGGGTGCCGGGCCGCCAGCGCGGGAAGCGTGATCAGGAGCCGCGGGTCGACCTGGCCGACCGCGAGCTCGGTCTCGGCGGTCGCCGGCAGGGCGACTTGCTTGTTGCCGATCAGCTGAGTCCCCGCGAGCCGCCTGGCGGCGAGGTCCCGGCGCAGCGCCAGTTCGTAGGCGGCCGCGCCGTCGGCGGCGACGAGCCGCACGGCTACCTTGGCGCGCCCCGTGCCGAAGCTAGCCAGCACCGATGGCGCGTACTCGGTGCCCAGCCGCCTGCCGAACTGGCTCTGCAGGACGGGTGTCACCACTACGACATCGGCCCCGAGCGGGTCGGGCGCGGCCGACTTGAGCTCCAGCAGGTCGGACGACGACACTCCGGCCTTGAACAGGTCGGTGCACATGACCAGGTCGCACCCGATGATCGCGCTCCGGCTGATCTCGCGGGACACCCACGCTGCCGCGGCCGAGCGGGCAGCAGCAGCAGCGGACAGGCTCCTCTCCATCCCGGCCGTCTCCGCCTGGCCGGCCCGCGGGCCCCGGCCGGCGGCTGGCTGCCGCACGAGGGCGATCGTGGTGCCCGCGGCGGTCAGCAGCGCCAGCACGGTCAGCGCGACCATCCACATGACCTGCCGTCGACTGCCAGGTCCGGCGGCGAGCCAGTGCCCGGCCCAGCCGAGCCGGTGCCCGGCCCAGCCGAACCGTATGCCCGGCCAGGTGTGGCGGGTCGCGGCCGGTTGCTCGGGCAGTGACCCCGACGCGGATGCCATCGCCGGCCGGTCACGAACGGCCGGCGCGTCCGGTGAGCCGTGCCGACCGGGCTCGGGCGACCCGACCTGGCCGGGCTCGGGCAACTCGACCTGGCCGGCCTCGGGTGACCCGTCCCGGCCGGCCGGCCGGTCCGTCGTCGATGGTGCGTCAGGAGGCTGAACCTGCCCACTTGGATGCCGGTTCCGGTCCCTGACCGGCTGCGTCTTGCGCGCACGGAGCACGGGCGGGAACAGGTGGCGCACGCTATCCGGCAGCTCGAAGTGCTCAGGCTGATCGGGCCGGGCGGGCGCCACGGACCGGGTCCGGCCGTGCTCCCGTCCGTCATGGCGAAGCCTGGGGCGGCCCTGGTTTCGCCGCTGCGGCAGTGGTGGCAGATCCTCCCCCGCCGGCGGCGGCACTACGGTGCCGCTAACCCTCCCAGGCTTTCGCCGAATCCACTTGTCGTCGCCCATGGCGCAAACTCCGCACTGGAGATTAAGCCATACGGACATTAGTCGCGTGGACGACTGGACGCAACACAATCAGCATATTTGTGCTACTCAGGACAACAATTCCCGCGGAAGGTTCCCAGCTAGACGGCACGTAAGCGGTCATTGCCGTCGATCACGGGCAGGCCGGGAGCGTACCGCTGCACGGAACCGATAAGCCTGTCCCGGTCGATTCGCCATCCGCTCATCCGGCGGTATGCGGATCGAAATCCTGCGCCGGGTTCCGGTGTCCGGCCACCGCCGAGGGCGCGGATGCCCACGCAGCGATACGAGGCGCGAAATCCGCGGACCGGGGCTCGCTCGGTGAAGATTTCCACCGCGCAGATGAGTTCCCACGGCACGTCTTCCTTGATCCGGCCCGAGCCGAAGTACACGCCGTCCGGATGCACCGCGAAGAGAACTTCCCGCCTGGCGGCCCGCCAGATCTCGACTCCGCACACGGCCAGCAGCCCGGTCTCCCCCATCGCCAGGGCAATCGCCGCAGGGATGCTGGGGGACGTGGCCTCGGCGGCGACCACGCACGCGAACCCGGTCCACACCAGCAGCCCCGCAAGCGCGCCGCCGAATCCGCGCAGTCCGTACCTGACGACGTAGTCGCCGCCTGCGAACTCCGGTCCGCCCGGCTCCATCGCTCCCGCCTCCGTGCCTGAGCTGGCGGGAGGCCTCTACCCGCCAGGTCGAGATCAAACATGATCGCGATCGGGACCCGCGGCGCGGGACTGACCGGTGGTCAAGGGCGAAGCCGACTCCGGGCATACTGTCTATCCGGGATCGGACTGGCCGCGGAACCTCGCCGAGCACACCGCCCCACGGAGGCTGACCATGCCCGCAGACATGCGCGAGCTCGCGGATGACCTGGCCGCGGAGACGACCGCGCTCAGGGCCATGGTCGCGGCACTCGACGAGGAAGGCTGGCACGAGCGGACTCCCGCCCCGGGCTGGACGATCGGCGACCAGGTCAGCCATCTGGCCTTCTTCGACGATGCTGCGATCCAGTCGGTCACCGACCCCGAGGGGTTCGCCGCCGAGATGGAGCGTGCCGTCACGGTCGGCGAGCTCACGCCCGACGACGTCGCCCAGCGCTTCCGGTCACTGACCGGGGCCGAGCTGCTCGCCTGGTTCGACACCTCGCGCCGCCGCCTGATCAAGGTCTTCGGCGACCTCGACCCCGCGCTGCGCCTGCCCTGGTTCGGCCTGCCGATGAGCGCGGCGTCCTCGCTGACCGCCCGGATCATGGAGACCTGGGCGCACGGCCAGGACATCGCCGACGCGCTCGGCCAGGTCCGCGAGGCCACCCGCAGGCTGCGGCATATCGCGCACATCGGCGTCCGGGCGCTGCCGTTCAGCTTCGCCGCGAACGGGCTCGAGATACCTCCCGAACCGGTCTGGGTCGAGCTCACCGGCGCGGACGGCGATCTGTGGACGTGGGGGCCCGGGCACGCGGCCAACCGGGTTACCGGCCCGGCGCTGGACTTCTGCCTGCTGGTGACCCAGCGCCGGCATCACGCCGACACCGCCGTCCGCGCCGAGGGCCGGATCGCCGACCAGTGGCTGTCGATCGCCCAGGCCTTCGCCGGGCCGCCTGGTGCGGGCCGCCGACCCGGCCAGCACGGCCAGCCCTGACCAGCCCGTTCACGCCGCGCGCTGGCCAGCCCTGACCGGCCGCGCAGCTCAGACCAGATGCGCCGCGAGCTTGTCTGGTAGACGGCGCCCTGAGCGCCCGCGATCGCCGCGGTCTCGCGTCCCTCGACCGTGCGCTGGGTGAACTGCAGCTCCGACGGGCCGGCCCAGCGCTGCCACGCGTCCGCGAACGCGGCGGCCCGCTGCTTCGACCGCCCGAAGTCGTCGGGAACGGCGACCCACCGGCGCGAGAACGTCGGCCTGCGGGTCAGCGTCCTGGCCAGCAGCACCGGCCAGCCCGCCTCGCCGGCACCAGCCGTGACACCGGGTAGCGCGGGAATCCGGAAGGTGCGATCACGTTGTCGAGCGCGCGAGTGAACCGCTCGCTCCCCTCCGCCGTGCCCTCGCGCAGGAAACACCGCAGGTAACCGGACGCGCGCGGCTCGATCGCCAGTGACGCGGCGGCAGCATCGGAACGCGAGTCGGCTCACGCCAGCGCGATCTCGTGGCACGTCATCCCTCACCCCGATGGTGGCTCGCTCGCCCTCGTGTCCGCGCACCGGCACTGCTGCGGGCAAGACGACCGGTGCCCGCTTGCAAGCTCATTATCCGGGTGGAGCGAATGGTTATGCGCGTTCCCGCTTTTTCCAGGCGGGCCGGCCAGATACCGGCAGGAAGGGACACCGGCCGGCCGGCCCGCCTGTCTCCCTCAGATCGGGTGCCGGCCGGCCGGACCGGCCGAAAATGGCGGCCCAGCCGGACGGGCCAAGGCGAGCCAGCCCAGGAAGAGCCCGGCCGGCTGGACACGAGTGACGGGGCGGCGGCAGGCCATGCCGGTCAAGACTGCGACACGGCACCCTGATCGAGCGCGACGGCGGCCGGGCCGCCCTGCTTGGGCCGACGGTGCGCACCCCCCGGACGGCGGCCGCCGGGCAGCAGCACCCTCGGAATTATCCTGCGCGGCCTGGCCAGCTGCGGCGTCCACGAGAGCCCGACGGAGACCGCGAGTCCGAGCGGACTGCCGTGGATGTCCCGCATGCCACTTGCACTGCCGAACATGTGATGTCCTTCCGTTTTTAGCGGCCAGTCATAAGGAATGACAGCGAAGTTGCCCGGCTATGACGCGGAACGAGACAGGATTTCTATAGATTGGCAGAGCCCAGCAGACCCCGACCGGGATGGCGATGACAGACGCGCTGGTGGTGACCACGGTTTCGAGCGACGCCGACTTGATCAGCGCCGTCCGGTCCGGTCACGCCGATGCGTACGGGATCCTGTACGAGCGGCACGCTGACTCCGCTTGCCGTCTGGCCCGCCGGATCAGCCAGGCCGCGGCCGACGTCGACGACGTCGTGGCCGAGACCTTCTCCCGTGTGCTCGCGACGATCAGGCGCGGGGCAGGCCCGACGGCGGCGTTCCGTCCCTACCTGCTGACCGCCGTCCGCCGGATCGCCGTCGAGCACGTGCGGGGCCAGCGCACGCAGGTGCCGACCGACGACGCCGCGCTCCCCGATCCCGGCGAGCCGTTCACGGACCCGGCCGAGGCCAGCCTCGAGCGCTCGATCCTCGCTCGCGCGTTCTTCTCGCTGCCCGAACGCTGGTCGGCGGTCCTCTGGCACACCGAGATCGAGCAGGCCAGGCCTGCCGAGGTGGCCTTACTGCTGGGCATCAGCCCGAACAGCGTGGCCGCGTTGCGATACCGTGCGCGCGAGGGCCTGCGCCAGGCGTACCTCCAGATGCACCTGTCGGACCGGGCCCGGGCGGAGTGTCGGCCGTTCGCCGGCAAGCTCGGCGGCTACGTCAGGGGCGCCCTGTCCAGGCGGGACGCCCGGCAGGTATCAGCGCACCTGCGGCAGTGCGCCGACTGCCGCTCGGCGCATGCCGAGGTTTCGTCGGTCAACGACACGATGCGCGGGCTGCTCGCGCCGGTCATACTCGGCGGCCAGGCGGCGGCATACCTCGCGCACGGCGGCGGCTACGCGGCGGCGGCCGCCGCCGGGTTCCGGATCGGGCTGCGGTGGCTGCGGACGCTGCTGTTGCACCGCCCCGTGCTGCCCGTGGCGGCCGGCGTCGCGGTGGCGGCGGTCGCCGTGTCCACGGTGACGCTCGTGTACCCGCACCCCCCGCGCACCCCGAGCCGGCTCGGCGCCGGCCCGGGCGGGACCTCGGGTCCGGTCGCGCGGGCCGGCAGCCGAGGCGCGGCGCAGCCGAACGGTCCTGGCGGGACCGGCCGCACCGGGCCGCCCGGCGGCTCGCCGGCGCCCTCGCCGACCGCATCGGCCAAGCCCACGCCGACGGCCACGGCGACGCCCTCGCCGACGACGTCGCTCACCGTCGGGGCGGGCGTGGCGGCCAAGCTCGGCGTCAGCGTCACCGTGAACGGCCTGCTCAACCTGGGACTCACCGATGTCGTCGCGGTGCGGGTGTCCGACCAGGGCACGGCCGCGACCGGCGGGATCACGACCAGCCTCGCCCTGCCCGCCGGGATCACCCTGCTCGGGGTCGGCGCCGGCTCGTCTGGGTGGTCCTGCTCGGGCGGGACCTGCACGCACGGGCCGATCGCCGCGGGGGCCGACGCGACCGTCTCGTTCCGCATCCTCGTGGCGAGCCTGGAGAGCTGCGGCGAACCCATCGGGGCCAGTGCCGTCAGCGGCGCACTGTCGGCAACCGGGCTGTCGGCCGCGAAGGTCGGCTGCGGGCTCCTGTAGCCGGCCAGCCGACCGCCGGGCCGCCCGTCCCGCCGACCGCTGCGGACCGCCGGCGAGCTACTGGTCCTCCGCGGAGCGGCGGAGTCGCTTGGTCTGCGAGCGCCGCTGCTTGTCGGCCAGCCGCCGCTGCACGGCCCCCCGGCTCGGCTTAGTCGGCCGGCGCGCCTTGGGCGGCGGCGCGGTCGCCTCGGTCAGCAACTCGGCCAGCCGGGCCGCTGCCGCTTCCCTGTTGCGCAGCTGAGAACGGTGCTCAGACGCCGCGAGCGTGATGACGCCGTCGGTCAGCCTGCCCTCGAGGGCGGCGAGCGCCCGCTGCTTGAGCGCGGGTGGCAGCGCCGTCGAGGCCGCGAGGTCGAATGAGAGCTCGGCCCGCGTATCCCCGGTGTTCACCGACTGCCCGCCAGGCCCCGGCGAGCGGGAGAACCGCCAGCTCAGCTCCTCGGGCGGGATCGTCCTGCCGCGCACGACGACGTCGAGGCTCATCGGCTGGGCCGCCCGCGCTCGGTCATAGTTCCATTCTCGCCGTCCGGCCGGGCGGATTCGCACCCCAAGGCGTACCATTCCGGAACTGGCCGCGCGGCAGATCGGAGCAGCATGAGCGTCACGGCGAGATCGGTTCTGGTGACCGGCGCCTCGGCAGGCATCGGCCGGGCCTGCGCGGACCGGCTGCACGCGGCCGGCTGGACCGTCACGGGAGCGAGCAGGCGCGGCACGTCGTCGGGCGGCTGGGCCGGCCTGGCGATGGACGTGGACGACGAGGAGTCGGTGCGCTCCGGCGTCGCCGCCGTGCTGGAAGCCGCCGGCCGGCTCGACGCCGTCGTGGCCGCCGCGGGCTGGGGCCTGGCCGGGGCCGCCGAATGCTCGTCGGTGCAGGAGGCCAAGGCGCAGCTCGAGACCAACTTCTGGGGCAGCGTCCGGGTCGTGCAGCGGGTTCTTCCCGCGATGCGGGCCCAGCGGGCCGGCCGGATCGTGCTGATCAGCTCGATCGGCGGCGTGATCGGCATCCCGTTCCAGGCGTTCTACAGCGCGAGCAAGTTCGCGCTCGAAGGCTTCGGCGAGGCGCTGGCCTACGAGGTGGCTCCGTTCGGCGTGCAGGTGACGCTGGTGCAGCCGGGGAACGTGCGGACCGACTTCACCGCCAGCCGCCGCATGGCCGCGACCGCCGGGCACGACGCCGTCTACGCAGCGGCTGCGCGCAAGGCGATCAGCCGCATGGAGCGAGACGAGCGCGCCGGCGTGCCTGCGACCGACGTCGCCGGCGTGGTGCTGCGGGTTCTCGCCGTGTCCCGGCCGCCGCGGCGGGTCTCGGCCGGCAAGGCGGGCGAGCGGGCCGGGCTGCTCGCCAAGCGGCTGCTTCCGTTCCGTGCGTTCGAGGCGTCGGCCAGGAGCAGCCTCGGCGTGTGACCGGCTGGCCGCGGCACGCGCGGCCTCCAACGCGGCTTTCTCATGATCGTGGTGGATTGGGGTCGCGGAGCCCAGTCAATCAACCATGATCATGAGAAAGCGGCTCGCGGCGGTCGGCCAAGCGCGGCGTGGGCACACGGTGTGCCCCTGGCCGGGCCGCAGCCCCCGACCGGGGCCACCGCCGACCTGACTAGGTCATCCGCAGGGCCTCGGCCGGCGCCAGCCTCGCCGCCCGCAGCGCCGGTGCCGGCACGACCGCGCTCCAGTGCCGCGCCGCCGCGTACACGGTCGTCGCGAGGCCGCCGAGCAGGGAGCCGGCGGCGCCGCCCGTCCCGGGGAGCAGCGCCGCCTCAGCGACGAACTGGACGCCGACGTGCCAGCGGCTGGCGCCGAGCGCCCGGCGCAGGCCGATCTCGCCGCGCCGCTCGAGGATGGCGATGACCATGACGTTCGCGATGCCGATGCCTCCCACCAGCAGCACGACCGCGCCGAGTCCGAGGAACAGGCTCTGGAACGCCGCCCACGCGTCGGCCCTGGCGATCAGCTGTCGGCCGGGTTGGCCACCGCGACGTCCTGCGGCGCCGCCGGGTCCGCCGTCGCGGGGAGGACGGACTGGACAGCCGCCATGCTCGCCGGGCTGGTCCGCACGCAGACCTGGATCGGCCGGCCGCTTGCGTACAGCAGGTGCTGCTGCCGTCCCTGTTCGAGCCCTTCCGGCGGATGGAAGGTCGGACTGCGCCCGCCAGCGGAGCCGGGCTCGGCCTGGCGATCGCGCGATCGGTCGCGGGCCGCGCACGGCGCCGCGCTTGACGCACGGGCCAGGCCGACCGGAGGCCTTGACGTGCGGGTCTTCCTCGCCGCCCGCCCGGCCCGGCCCGGCCAGCCCGCCAGCGATCCCGGCCAGCCCGCCAGCGATCCCGCCCCGCCCGCGGGCCAGCGACCCGGCGCAAGCGGAACCGAGCGGAACCGAGCGGATACCGCACGAGAACGCGAGCGCGCGATCACCGCGCTCGATGAGTAGCCGCAGGTGAGGGATCTGCACGGTATGCCAGAATGGTCGCGTGTCTCCCGTGCAGCCGATACCCGACAGTGGATCCGCCGCGCCATCAGGCGGCGGGCCAGCCGGCGGTCGGTACCAGTGGCTGGAAGAAGGCGCGCATCAGGTCGTGCCCGGGATCTACCGGATCCCGCTGCCGCTCCCGTTCGACGGCCTGCGTGCGGTCAACGCCTACGCGATCGAGGCGGCGGACGGCCTGGTCATGATCGACTCCGGCTGGATGCTCGACACGACGAAGGAACAGCTCGAGCGGTCGCTAGGCAAGATCGGGGCCGGTTTCGGGGACATCCGCAGCTTCCTGGTCACGCACATCCACCGGGATCACTACACGCAGGCGATCGGCCTGCGCAGGACCTTCGGGATGAAGGTCGCGCTCGGCGCGGACGAGAAGCACTCGCTTAACCGGCTGCTCTGCCAGGACGGCATGGCGACGTCACCGCAGGCCGAGCGGCTGGCCAGGGGCGGTGCCCGGGCGCTGATGGAGCAGATGGCGCGGGCAGGCATGCAGCCGCCGTCACCCGAGGACGGGTACGAGGAGCCCGACGAGTGGATCGCCTCCGGCCAGGTCTACGACCTCGGCACCCGCAGGCTTGAGGCGATCGCGACACCGGGCCACACCCGGGGTCACGTCGTCTTCGCCGACACGGCGGCCGGCCTGCTGTTCGCCGGGGACCACGTGCTGCCGCACATCACGCCCTCGATCAGCCTCGAAGCCGCACCGCAGCACCTGCCGCTGCACGACTACCTCGACTCGCTGCTGCTGGTGCGCCGGATGCCAGACCTGACCCTGCTGCCCGCCCACGGCCCGGTTTCGCCGAGCGTCCATGCCAGGGTGGACGAACTGCTTGACCATCACGACAGCAGGCTGGCCGCCATGCTGGCCGTCCTCTCCGACGGTCCCCGCACGGCCTACCAGGTAGCGCAGGCAGTCAAGTGGACGTCGAGGAACAAGGCGCTCACCGAGCTCGACCTGATCAACCAGATGCTGGCGGTCGGCGAGACCCTCAGTCACCTGGACCTGCTCGTCGCCCGCGGCCTGGCCGTCGCCGAGTCCGACTCCGACGCAGGAGTATTGCGGTTCCGCCCGGCCGAGTGACCGGGGAGCGCCGGGGAGATGGGGCAGACCGGCCAGGCGCGGGTGAGCGGCTGCGGTCTCGCGGCTGGCCCGGCGGCTACGGGCCGAGCGCGGCATAGGCGACGGCGACCTCGCCGGCCAGCCCCGCGTTGTCGGCGATCAGCGCCCTGTTCACCTCGACGTTGCGGCCGTCGCTGAGATCCTCGATCAGCGCCAGCACGGCCGGCGTCACCGCCTGGCCGGTGACGCCTTCGGCCCGGACGCGCTGCACGGCGGTGGTGATCAGGTCGCTCAGGTCCAGGCCGTCCGCGGGCGGCCTGGCCAGCACCAGGCCCCCCGACGGGTTCAGCACCCAGTGCGCCCGCGCGATCCGCGCCGCCTCCGTGCCGGTGCCGACGACCGCCGAGACGGGCGGACCTCCCGCCGCGGTGTAGAAGAGCGGCAGCGTCGGCGTCCGCCAGCCGAGCACGGGAACCGCGAGCGTCTCGAGCAGCTCGGCCGTGGCCGGCACGTCGAGTATCGACTTGGCTCCCGAGCAGACCACGACCGCCGGCGTGCGGGCGATCTGGATCAGGTCGGCCGAGATGTCGAGCGACTCGGCGAAGTCCCGGTGCACGCCGCCGATGCCGCCGGTGGCCAGGAACATAATCCCGGCCATCCGGCAGGCCGCCAGGGTCCCGCCGACTGTCGTCGAGCCGAGTGCGCCCTGCACGACGCAGGCAGCGATGTCCCGCGCGCCGACCTTGCGAGCCTGCGCTCCCGCCCCGGCGAACCGCTCCAGCGCCGGGCGGTCGAGCCCGACCCTGACGGCGCCGTCCAGGATCCCGACCGTCGCCGGTACCGCGCCCGCCGCCCGCACCCGTTCCTCCGACGCCACGGCGGCGGCGAGCCCGCGGCCGCCCGAGAACCCGTGCGAGACCAGCGTGGTCTCCAGAGCAACGACCGGCCGCCCCGCAGCGAGAGCGCCGGCCACCTCGTCGGACACGAGCAGCGGGATCGTCACGGCATCGCCCCCATCGTCGCCACCGCCCTGGCCGCCGCCGCGAGGCCAAGGTGAACACCGCCGACAAGATACCCCGCGGCGAACGCGTCCCCGGCGCCCGTCGCGTCCGCCGGCTTGGTGCCGACCGCCGGGTATCGCCGCCCGGCCACCGCGACGCCGTCGGCGCCCAGCTTGGTGATCATCTTTGCGCCCGGCAGATCGCCGATCAGGTCGTTCTCGGCTCGGTTGCCGAACACCACGTCGGGGCCGAGTTCGGTCAGCACCTCGATCAGCGCCCCGGCTCCGTAGCCGGTGATCGCCGCGGTCGAGGACAGATCGACGCTCAATCCCGCCGACCGGCCTCGAGCGGCCGCGGCCGCGGCCATGGCCGCTGCCTGAACGGGCTCGCTGGTGAGGCTGTACGCGGGCACATGCAGCCAGGAGCAGCCGTCGAGCCACGCCGGGTCGACGTCGGCCGCCGCGAGCAGCGGCCCCACGCCGCGGTCGGTGAGCATGGACCGGTGCGAGCCGCCGTCGGAGAGCGAGACGACGACGCCCGTGTTCCCGTCGATGACCGGGCCGACCAGGTCGACGCCGCGGCCGGCCAGGTCGCCCGCCACGAGGATCGCGGCCGCGTCAGTGGCCTGCGCGGCGATCAGCCTGCTCCTGCCGCCGAGCGCGACCACCCAGGCCGCCACGTTGGCGGCCTGCCCGCCCGTGGTCACCCTGGTTCTGGCCGGGGTGTCGGTATCCGGCGCGACCGGCCCGGCGATCGTGACTACGACATCGAGATGGGCGTCGCCGAGGACGCAGATCACCCCGGCCGGTGCCCCGGTGTGCGCGTGATGTGCACGGACATGGCGGCAGCGTAACGTGAAGCTGGCGATGACCAGAGAGGCGGCCGATGAAGCTCAAGCTCGACCTGCACGATGTCTACAACCGCGGCAGGGACATCGACCGGGCGCTGCAGGACATCATCGACGAAGCGGTCAGGACCAGGGCGCCCCTGGTGGAGATCATCCCGGGCAAGGGCTCGGGGCAGCTCAAGAAGCACGTGCTGCGGTTCCTCGAGCGCAAGGACATCAAGGCGCTGTACCACCGGGTGGAGAAGGACTCCAAGAACTTCGGCCGGGTGTTCGTCCACTTCCGGTGGAAGTAACGTCGGCAGAACCGCCGGAGGACGTTCGACGATCTACCCAGTCGGTCGTCATCGCACCGTCTCGGACAGTCAAAGTAACCCGAGCTAGGTGAGCTTGGGTGGGGTGTCATGTGAAGATCGAGTCAAGTTTGGTGATCTCGGGTCACCTCCTTGCCGGGGCGGGCGTGGGGTTTGTCAGGCGGCGAGACCTGCCTGGCGGGTGAGGTCGTCAAGGGCGGTCTG
>WNGL01001518.1_pt1 | contig 56258 bp, 49 predicted proteins | sample 5400591 | NCBI WGS metagenome assembly WNGL01 (sample SAMN13153377, study PRJNA577476) | soil metagenome | isolation source: 80 cm soil or saprolite under Garry oak tree replicate 1 | place: USA:California | collected 2016-06-15 | reverse complement strand
CAGTACCCCCGCTGCCTTGGCCGGTCTCGATGGTCGCCGCCACGCCTTCATCGAGGAAGAATTTCAGGCGCCTGTCGTTGAAATTCTGCGCGTTGCCACGCCCTCCGCCCGGAGCAGCTTGCGGGCCGGGACCGCCGCCGCGGGGAGGTTGAACTTGTTGGTTTTGCATCGTCAAGAGCTCTTCGTCCGTGAACCGGCGGCCTGGAGCTTCGAAGAGTGCGGGAACATCGCGCATCGGAGTGATCATGACGAATTTCCCGCGAAGCTGCCCTCGAAACTTGTCGAAATCCTGATCATTATTGACGACTGCCGCGACTACATCGGCTGTTACTGGACCATTCGTTCCCGGTGTCCACGCTTTTGGATATGCGATCACCTGAAAACTGGACGTCGAGATGACACGTGCCGACAAATTGTCGTTCGACCAACCGCGGCCAAAAGGACCCCAAGGCTCCAGGTTGACGTTTACGAGTTCCCATTCCATCAGCTTCTTTCTTGTCCATTCCGCGGCCGCCTTGATTTGGGGCGAGCCGGTCAATCGAGCGCCGTAAACGTCTGTAAGGTAGCTCAGGATGTCCATGACCTGCGAGCGATTGAGCCCTTCGTCTTTGATTTTGTAGATGGCGTCGAGATCCACCTTTTCCTGCATCTGCGCAGTTATAGGAATCCCAAACAGCAACGCGAGCGCGACAGCGGTTAGTCTTACGGCTCTCATGTGGTCTTCTCCTCTGCGAGGAATTCCGCGATTATAAAATGACGCAGTGCCTGTGGGCGAGAGGTAATAACATAGCCGGCTGGAGGTTCAAGCGTGACGCGCCGCATTGCGGATAAAATCGTTGTCATTACCGGGGCTTCGAGCGGGATCGGGCGCGCAACGGCGCTGGCGTTGGCGCGGGAACGCGCGAAGCTCGTTCTCGTGGCTCGGCGCGAAAATCTTCTGGTTCAACTGGAAGAGGAAATCCGAGCAGCGGGCGGCACTGCGTGCTCGATGAGTTTGGATTTGCGCCAAAGGGCGAACGTCGAAACCATGATCCGTTCGACGCACGAGCGTTTTGGGCGCATTGATGTCCTCATCAACAACGCCGGTTTCGGTTTCTGGGGCACCGTCGCAAATACGCCGGCGGCGGTCGTGAGGGAAATCTTTGACCTGAATTTCGAAGCCCCCCTATTCGCCTCACAGCTTGTTATTCCAATCATGAGAGCGCAGGGCAGCGGCCACATCATTAATATCTCGTCGATTGTGGGGAAGCGCGGCCTGCCGATGTCGGGCATATACTGCGCGACAAAATTTGCGCTGCAAGGTATCAGTGAAAGCTTGCGGCTCGAAGTGAAGGACGACGGCATTGATGTGAGCGTCATCAGTCCAGCCGGTACCGAAACCGAATTTGGCGAGAAGGTGCGGTATGGTCAAGTGAAAAGGAAATTCAAACCAACGGGTCATATTCAGTCCGCCGGGGAAGTGGCCGAAGCGATTGTTCGATGCATCAAGAAGCCAAAGCTCGAGGTATATCCGAACCGCTCGAGCCGTTTTCTCGTGTGGGCCAACGCCATCGCGCCGGGCCTCGTGGATAAGATTGTGATCCGATATCTCCGCGATCGTCTGAATGCCGCTAAAGAAAAATAGCGACAGAGGGCACCACATCGGACAAGTTTTTTACCGCCAATTGCGCGAATTACGCGAATGGGCCGCAAAGAATGCGTGCCATCGGGAACTCAGTAATGGTGGCGGCCCATTCGCGTAATTCGCGCAATTGGCGGCTCAGATTTGGTTGTTCGCTTTTACGGTATGAAACGCGTTGCCATTATCGGTGGCGGCCTGGCGGGCCTGACCTGTGCGTATGCCTTGAAGCAGCGCGGAATGGAAGCCGTTGTTTTCGATGCATCCCCGCTGCAGGGCGGCCGCGCCCGGACCGAGCACAGCGACGGTTTCACTGTTGATGCTGGCGCGCAGTATTTGCTCGATCCTGAACTTTTCCGAAATACATTCCGTCTGATCCGGGATCTCGGGTTATCGAGCGACATCCTGCCAATCGCGCCCCATGCCGGTCAGGTGTACAAAGGGAAGATCTACCGGTATTCAGTCGCTTCTGCACTGGGATTGCTGAAGTTTAAGGGGCTGAATATTGCGGACAAGGCATTGCTGCCGCGCATGGCGTATTTGCTCGCTCGTTACAGCCCGCATCTGGATTTTCATCATCCGGAGCAGGGGCTGGATTTCGATGACGAAACCGTCGCCTCATTTGCGAAGCGGGAATTGTCCCAGAACGTCCTCAACTATGTGGCCGGCCCGTTGATATCGACGTTGTTCTTCTACGGTTCGGAGGAAACTTCGAAACTTCTGTATCTATTGTTGGCCCGGCACATGTACAACACGCGCATCAGCACGCTCCAAGGCGGCATCGGACGCGTCACTGCAAGGTTATCTCAGGAAACGAGCATCGTTGCCGGGGGGCCTGTCGCCACGGTCGTGGCCGACGGGTCCTGTTACGTCATCGAAACGCAACGTTTCTCAAACGTCGTTGTGGCCGCTCCTGGCGATGCGGTGCTTGGAATTGCCGGCATGGAAGAACTGCTATCGGAGTCCGATCGAGAATTCTTTCGGAATTGCCGGTATCAGCAAGTTGTGACACTCGCTATCGGTACAGACCATCCGGTGGATGGCAAATGTTACGGAGTATCGATTCCCAGAGTCGAGAATTTCACGGCCGCCACTATTTCATTTCATGACTACATGGATCCGACACGTGTACCAAAAGGCTGTGGGCTTCTTGCAATCACCGGCGGTGGCGAGAATGTCTCTGCGGACCGCCTGATGGAAGATCTGCAGCGCCTCTACAGAATCGAGCCGCGATTTACGAAGGCTTACAAGTGGCGTTCCGGTATGCCGAAATTTCCGCCGGGGCGGTATCGAGAGATCACCGCATTCCGACAACGAGTACGCCGGGCGGGCCTCTTCTTTTGCGGTGATTACTTGATGGGTCCGTTCGTGGAGGCGGCGATCACGACGGGACTAGAAGCCGCAGATGCGATAAGGTGATTTCGAATTGCGAATTTCAGACCCGAACGCGGGCTAAAGCCCGCGACTACAAGCTCGAGATAACGTGCAGGCATGCATGTAGTCGCGGGCTTTAGCCCGCGTTCGGGTCATTCTCCCAAATTCGCAATTCGCAATTCGAAATTTTCTCACTCTTGCCGGTCTTTCCACTCTTCGTGCCAGGCCATTTGAATCGCCTCCAGCTTTTTCTCGTTGGAATTTTTGGGATCGTCGCTAAATCCTTCCAGAGTGGTGACCCACCTGTGGAGATCGGTAAAACGTACGGTGAGTGGATCAATGTCCGGAAATTTGTCGGAGAGAGCGATTGCGATATCTTCGGTGCTGGTCCAGGTCAATGATCTGTTCATTGTATTTCTCTCACGCGTTTGTCTTTAAGCGCCTTTGCGATGGCGGCGTTCATGATGAGCTCCGCCAGATGCATGGTAGCCTGGCCGAGCCGGTCGATGCCGTGACGAATGGCGTGGTGGTCCTGGGTTCTCATGACTTCGCGTAGATGTTCAGCGGCAGCGGAAATCTCAGCCTTCTCTTCAACCGGCAATTGTGCGTACTGCTCGTCGGCCAGGGCTTTTGCGGTCGCATTCAAAACGGTTTCGGCTTCATTGCGGGCTTCTATGACCTGGCGGGCTTCGATATCGGCTTCAGCATATTCGAAGGATTCCAGGATCATCTGTTCGACTTGTTCATCCGTGAGCCCATACGTCGGCTTCACCGCGATCGACTGATATTTTCCTGTTCGCTGCTCTCGTGCTGAAACGCTAAGTATGCCATCCGCATCGATCAGGAATTTCACCTCGATGCGCGGCATGCCGGCCGGCATTGGCGGAATGTCCTTCAAATCGAATTGCGCCAGGCTTCGGCAATCCTTCACCAGTTCTCGCTCGCCTTGCAGCACATGGATCTTCACGTTGGTCTGGCCTTCCACAAAAGAAGTGAACATTTCAGTTGCGCTGGCTGGAATGGTCGAGTTGCGCGGGATGATTTTGGACATCACTCCGCCCATCGTTTCGATTCCCAGTGACAGGGGAGTAACGTCCAATAGCAACATGTCCCGCTTGCTGCCCGCCAAAATATCCGCTTGAACGGCCGCGCCTAGAGCGACAACCTCATCGGGATTTAGCTCCGTGTGAGGTACGCGTCCGAACAGCTCCTGCACGCGCTGCCGAACGAGAGGAATTCGCGTCGAACCACCCACCATGACGACTTCGTCGATCTCCGGCGGTTTCAGCCCCGCGTCCTGCAGCGCCTGCCGGCATGGCCGCAATGTACGCTCGATGATGGGTTCCATCAGCTTGTTGAATTCCACCCGGCTCATCGACCGGCGGTACTGAAGATTTTCGACAACGATATCGGCTGTCTCCGTCGACGACAGCGCTTCTTTAGCTTTGTTCACGGCCTTTCGAATGGCAGGAATTTGGGGACGGAGAGCGAATTCCTGTGCTTCGGAATTCGGTCTTTGTCCCCCAATTTCCTTTAAATCGGCCAGAACGAGGCGAATGAGTTGTTCGTCGATATCGTCGCCCCCGAGATGAGTATCGCCACTGGTTGAGAGCACTTCGAAGATGCCTTCGGTGATTTTCAGAATGGATATATCGAAGGTGCCACCGCCGAAATCGAACACCGCGATCGTGCCCCGATTCTTCTTATCGAGACCGTAAGCCAATGATGCCGCTGTGGGCTCGTTGACAATGCGTAGCACATCCAGGCCCGCGATGCGGCCCGCGTCCTTCGTGGCCTGACGCTGCGCGTCATTGAAGTAAGCGGGAACCGTGATCACTGCGTTCTTAATTTCCTCGCCAAGAGCCGCTTCGGCGTTGCGCTTCAGATCGCGAAGGATGAATGCTGAAAGTTCCGGAGGCGTGTAGTCGCGCCCGAAGATCTTGAGCCGGATGATGTGCTCGCTGTCCGCGGAGACGTTGAAAGGAAGCAAAGGCAGATCCTCACGAACATCATTGATCCCTTTTCCCATGAACCGCTTGATCGAGAAGATCGTGTTCTCTGGCTTGTCGATCATTTTTTCCTTAGCGCGGTTTCCGACAAGAACCTCCCCGGCCTGATCAAAATAGATGACCGAGGGTACGAGCCTGCTTCCGTCAAGGTCTGCAATGACGCGCGGGGCGCCCTCCTCGACAATCGCGACGAGGCTGTTCGTCGTCCCGAGATCGATTCCCACGATTTTCGGCATAGAAATCCCTTGGCGCGAATTACGCCAATTGCGCGAAACTTTCGCGTAATTCGCGTAGTTCGCGGCTCAATCTTCCTCTAAGTCTCTTTCGAGATTCCGTATATACGATGACTCCGAAAGAATCTTGGTCAATTCTGCAAGCTGCTCTTTAAGCTTCGATTCCGCCGAGCCGCTCTTCAACAGTTCATCCCACTGTTCTGAAGCCTTCTGCAATTCCGTATCAAAGCGGTCCCGCTTTTCGTGGATCTGGGCGCGCAGGGAGTCGATCTGTTCCACGGAGGCGGACCCGGACTTCACTTTCTCCATTTGCTCGTTAATTTCGAACACTTCCATCAGCAACGCCTGAGGTACTTTGCTGCCGTCGGGTTTGAATCCTTCCAGGCTGAGCAGGTACTCGACTCGCCGGATGGGATGCTTCAGCGTACGGTAAGCGTCGTTCAAGAGCGCAGTCATGCGCAGCGCCTGTGTTTGTTGAGCTTCCGGTGCCGTCGTGAAGTAATCCGGGTGGTACTTCCGGCTCAATTCGTGAAAAGTTTTTTCGAGCGCTCCAATATCGATACCCAACGCTCGGGGCAGACCGAACACCTCGAAGTAGTCCATGATTTCAGGGGAAGGAGTATCAAGTCGAAAACGAGCTGCCGCAACCACAGCTCTTCTTGGCATTGGGATTCATGAAGACAAATCCCTTGCCCATGAGGCCTCTGTCGTAATCGAGAACCGTGCCGTTCAGATAGATATAGCTTTTCAGATCGCAAAAGAGTTTGACGTTCTCACGTTCGAAAACCTTATCGCCGGTGCGCGCCTGGTTTTCGAACGTGAGATTGTAGGAGAGGCCGGAGCATCCTCCGCCTTTCACACCGACACGTAATCCGGCGGCCTGGACGCCTTCCTTCTGCATCATGCGTCTCACTTCGTCGACGGCATTGTCGGTAATCTCAATGGCCATGGCTGCTACTTCCCGTTGTCGTCGTGTTTCTTTTTCCAGTCACCGATCGCCGCCTTGATCGCGTCTTCGGCGAGGACGGAGCAGTGGATTTTCACGGGGGGCAAACTGAGCTCCTTCACGATATCGGTGTTCTTGATTTCAAGAGCCTCGGCGAGAGTCTTGCCTTTGACCCACTCCGTGGCGAGGCTCGAACTGGCGATCGCGCTTCCGCACCCAAACGTCTTGAATTTGGCATCCTCGATGATCTCGGTCTCTTCATTGACCTTGATCTGGAGCTTCATGACGTCACCGCATTCCGGCGCCCCGACAAGGCCGGTACCCACAGTCGGGTCTTCCTTGGGCAGAGCGCCCACATTGCGGGGGTTGTTGTAGTGATCAATCACTTTGTCTGAATATGCCATCTGTTGTTCTCCTTGCTGGTCCCCAAATCCGAAATCCGCAATCCGAAATCGGAAAGTTTACGCTTCTGTAGCCCAGTGCACCGATTTCAGATCGATGCCCTCCTTTGCCATTTCATACAGCGGTGATAACTCTCGTAAGCGGCGCACAACGTCGATCACGCGATTGGCCACGTAATCAACCTCTTCCTCGGTATTGAAGCGGCCGATTCCAAACCGAATCGAAGTGTGGGCGAGATCTTCTCCGACCCCGAGAGCCTTCAGTACATACGATGGTTCAAGACTGGCCGACGTGCAAGCCGAGCCGGATGACACCGCAATATCATTGATCCCCATCAAGAGTGATTCACCCTCAACGTAGGCGAAACTGATATTGAGGTTGCCTGGCAATCTCTTGTCGAGATCACCATTGATGTAAACCTCATCCAATTCGCGCTCGAGCGTCGTGCGCAGCTTTTCGCGCAGCCGCAGCATTTCGGCGGATTCCCTCGGAAGTTCCTCACGCGCAATCTGAGCCGCTTTACCAAACCCAACGATTCCGGTAACGTTCAGAGTACCCGAACGCATTCCTCGCTCGTGACCGCCTCCGTCGATAATCGGAGTAAGCAACACGCGCGGATTCCGGCGCCGCACATAGAGAGCGCCGGCGCCTTTCGGGCCATATATCTTGTGTGCGGACAGCGAGGCGAGGTCGACATTCAATTCATTGACGTTGAACGGGATCTTACCTGCGGCCTGCACGGCATCCGTATGGAACAGGACGCCACGCTCACGAGCGATCTTGCCGATTTGCTTGATCTCCTGAATGACGCCGACTTCGTTGTTGGCCGTCATGATCGAGACCAAAATCGTTTTAGCCGTGATGGCCTTGCGCAGATCATCAAGGTCCACCATTCCTTTTCCATCCACGGGCAAGAACGTAATCCGGAATCCCTCCTTCTCCAGGTGCTTGCACGTGTCGAGTATGGCCTTGTGTTCAGTCACACACGTGATGATATGGTCTCCCTTTTCCCGGTACATCCAGGCCGCGCCTTTAACCGCGAGGTTGTCCGACTCGGTCGCGCCACTCGTGAAAACGATTTCACGTGGATCGGCGCCGATCAGAGCCGCTACCTGCTTCCGTCCCTCTTCGACGGCTTCCTCGGCTTCCCAACCGAACTTGTGATTTCGGCTCGCGGCATTGCCAAATTGGTTCGTAAAGAAAGGCATCATGGCGTCGAGCACACGAGGATCCATCGGAGTCGTCGCATGATTGTCCATGTAAATAGGTAGCTTCACCATTTTGTGTCTTCCTTAATCTCCTATCGTCGAGTCCACTGGCGCTCAATTCATCGCCAGTTCGTAGATCGATGTGTCGCCCAAGACCCGGACGACCTTCGCCTTGATTTTGAGCAGCGGATCTCGAACCGTGCACACTTGCCACTGCTGGCAATCGTCGCCTCGCTCGCACGGAGTTATGGAGATAGGGCCCTCTAAAGCTTCAACCACATCCACGATCGAAATTGAAGCCGGATCCTTCGCCAGAATATAACCGCCGTTAATACCTTGATGCGATACGAGCAGGCCCTTGCGCACCAATTTTTGCAATACCTTAGCCAGCAACTCGGCAGGGATATGGTACTGTGCGGCTATTTCCCGTGTACTTACCGACTCGTCTGAATGTTGAGCCAAGTGCTTCAACGCAATCAATCCGTAGTCCGACTTCTTCGATAGCCGAAACATCCTGTCACCTGCCTAAGTCCGACCATTTAGGTCGGACTTAGTAAATGTAAGCATTCACAAAGCGGAAATCAAGGGGAAGTTTAATAATACGCGGGCTCAGCAAGTCTGTGATTGCGGGCATTAAGAACGTGTGAATGAATTGACGACACAAAACTGTAGGCGCGGTCTGTGACCGCGCGTTCTTCGTGCAATCAAGGAAATGCGCGCAGTCACAGACCGCGCCTATAGCCGTTTGGCCGCATTACCGGAATTCGTTCACACCTTCTTTAGACCGCGTTCACAGACGTTATCGTCAACACCTCTTTTAGGGATGAAACACGTTGCACGTGGTTGGCGGAAGGATAGCGGCCGGTACGGTCAATCAATACGGCGGTCAGACCGGCCCGCATACCTGCGTCGACGTCGTTGCTCAGACTGTCGCCGACGAGTAGGATTTTCGGGGGCGGTTCCTTGAGGGCGCGGATCGCTGCCTCGAATATTTGGCGATCCGGTTTGCAGTATCCGGTTTCGCTGGAAATCGTGACCGCATCAAAGTACGCGAGGATACCGAGGCTGCGCATGACCGAGTAGATGCGATCGTCGAAATTCGAAATGACGCCAATTTTCAGCCCTCGATGTTTCAATTCATTCAGAACCTCGGCAGTTTCCGGAAAAAGAACCCAACCTTGTGAATCGCGGAATCTGTCGTACACTTGCTCGAAGAACTGATCAAAGTTTGCGATCATGCCGGTCTCGGTGAAGACACGGCGCACGACATTCTTCCACCATTCTTTTTGGTTTTCGGTTGAGATAGGTCCTGCGCCGCGGAATTGCTGGACAAAAGCGGCTTGGATGGCGTCGTCCGGCGCCTCCGAGCCGAACCGGCGGGCGATGCTACCATAGATTTGGCCAACGGAACCGCGCGTGGTGAACAACGTTTCGGCAGCGTCGAAAAGAACAGCGCGAAACTTCATCTGGGGATCATAGCAAATGAATGGGATTACTCTTCAAAGCGTTGAACAATACATGTACCGCCTCCTTCCGCCGCGCGACGCCGTGCTGGCGGACATGGAACGTGTGGCGGAGAAAAATGAGGTTCCTATTGTCGGTCCAGCAGTAGGCCGTCTGTTGTACCAGCTTGCCCGGTTTGTGAATGCAGGACGTGTTTTTGAAATGGGGTCGGCCATTGGATATTCCACGATTTGGTGGGCTCAGGGGCTCAGGCGGGGAGGTAAGGTGTATTACACCGACGGAAGCTCTGCGAATGCGGCGCAAGCGGAGGGTTACCTCCAAAAAGCCGGCGTGCGTGATCGAGTCGAAATCCTTGTGGGCAATGCACTCGATCTGATCGATCAAGTGGAGGGCGAGTTTGACATCGTCTTCAATGATGTCGATAAGCATGACTATCCCGAGGTGTTCCGAAAAGCGGCAGGACGAATCCGTGTGGGTGGCTTGCTGGTTGCGGACAATGTGTTTTGGTCGGGACGTGTTGCGGACGCATCCGTGAGAGATCGGGACACAACCGCTATCCGGTCTTTCAACAAAATGCTGTTTTCAGACGAGCGGTTCTACTCGACGATTATTCCGCTCCGCGACGGTGTTGCGATTGGACTACGAGTCCAGTGAGGTCCACCAGCGACCGGCCATTATGGTCTTCAGCCCAAGGGATCCGGACGACCAGCGACTCCTTAATCGCCACCAGTTCCGTGTCGCGTGACTCGGAATCCCATTCACTCATGATGTGGGTGCGGAATCCTTCCTGGTGGAAGAACTGACGAAGTGTCGGCACGGCATCCTGATAAACGCCGTCCCAGTTCTTTCCGAAATCATTTCCTTCCAGGAATTTTTCCAATCTTTTAATCAATTCGTCTTTCATTGGACACTTACATCCCCCGGAAAATACCACGATTCTAGCGCAATAAACACGAAGACCGCGAATGGGGATTGCGGATTACGCGGTTCAGAGCAGCCATCACCATGGGAAAATGTTGCGCGATGGAGTGGCGATGCGGACACTTTAAAAGACAGGGATTTGCACGAGTCCGCCGAATGATGTTCCGGCGACGGCAACTCTCAATTTAGGATGATCCATGGCCGAAATTTATCCCTTTCGTAGTTTGAGATACGCGCTGGACAGAGTGCCTATCGAGAGAGTCGTAACTCAGCCCTACGACAAAATTTCCAATGAGATGCAAGACCGCTATTATGCATTGCACCCGAACAACATTGTTCGCATTGTTCTCGGTAAACCGACGCCTGAAGACTCCGCCACGAACAACGTGTACACACGAGCCGCGGGCTACCTGAAGGACTGGCGTGCCAGCGGAATTTTAGAACAAGTGCCGGAGCCTGCCTTCTTCGTTTACTTCCAGCGATTCGCCATTCCGGGCACTAACGAAACCCATGTTCGTAAGGGGTTCGTCGGTTTAGGACGCCTTGAGGATTACCGGAACAAGGTGGTGTATCCACACGAGCGAACCTTGACGGGACCGAAGAAAGATCGCCTCGAGCTCCTGCGCCATACCCGCACACATTTCGAGCAGATCTTCATGCTGTATGAGGATCCAGCGGAAAAGATCGGTCATCTCTTGGAAGAGATTGCGCAACAAAAAGCGGACATTCAGGTCGACGACGAATATGGAGTACGGCATACGACGTGGACACTCCGCGACCCACAGACCGTCGCCTTCATGCAACGTGAGATGGAAGACAAAAAATTGATCATCGCGGACGGTCATCACCGGTACGAAACCGCGCTGGCATACCGTGATGAGATGCGCGCTCAGAAGGGAAGCGACCGTCTGCCGATGACTTTTTTCAATATGAGCAGTCCGGGTCTGACAATCCTTCCAACGCACCGCGTCTTATCGAACGTGCCTGAGCTGGATCCCGACGTTCTCCTTCATCGGGCTTCGGAGTTCTTCAATGTGACGGGTTCACCCGGGCACGGGACTGTGACGATCGGTGTGTTCATCGAAGGACGGCTTTCGTACCTGCTCCTGAAGCCTTCACTGGATCTCGCCGCGCTCATGCCGGATTTGTCCGAGAAACAACGAATGTTAGACGTCGTTGTCCTCCACCGGCTCATTTTCGAAAAATGCCTCGGCATCACCGAAGACGCGGTGAAGAAAGAAAGCTATCTCACCTACATGAGAGACCGAGACGCCGCCGTGAATGCCGTTCGAGAGGGTAAAGCCCAGGCGGCCTTTCTTCTCAATCCGACGCGCCTGGAACAGATGCGCGACGTCGCCTATGAAGGCAACGTCATGCCCCAAAAATCGACGGATTTTTATCCAAAGGTGTTATCGGGGTTGACGATGTATTCATTGGAGTGAGGGCTGAGCATGTCCCACAAGTTCCGTGCTGAACACGGGGCATTGAAAACAACTGAAGGGAAAGCCGAAGTCCCCTCCTTGGACAAGGAGGGGTGGCTGCGCCCATTAAGAAAATGCCGCGAAGCCTCCTTACCGGGCGCAGACGGGGCGGTTGGTTCAAGCCACCGATTATCGGAAGTTGAACGAACCACCCCGGCCCCGCCTCCAAAGGAACGGGACCATTTACTTGATGGCGCGGCGTCCCCTCCTTTGCCAAGGAGGGGACTTCGCCTTTCCCGCCGGTTGTCCCAGACGCCCGTGTCCAGCGGACGACTTGTGGGTAATGATCAGCCTTTGCAAGGAGGGAATACGTTCATACGTTCTTGTTCAACATTCGTTCCACACCCCCGTATCCAGCACGAACTTGTCAGGCATTTCGCAGGTTTCCCATTTTCTCGGCAGATTTCGTCATCGCGCTAAGAAGGTTATCGCGGCGATGATAGAGGCCCTTAATCTGCCGCGGTTTTCGCTTCGCCACGGCGTAGGCAGTCAATAGTGGCAAGGCGACGGTGGAATCCAGATAGCAGACAACGGCATCGGGCAATCGATCGGGATCGACCTTGCCCCATGTAACAGCTTCGGCGGGAGTGGCGCCGGACAAGCCTCCCGTATCCGCGCGGGCGTCGGTGAATTGCAGGTAGTAGTCATGACCTTTTTCATCCAGTCCGAGCACTTCCTGAATTTGCGGCTCCGTCTGAAGCACAAAATTTTTGGGCGAGCCGCCTCCAATGATGAGAATCGCGCTCTTCTGGCCGCTCTTCTTCGCGCCATAGACGATCGCTGCAGTTTCGTTGACGTCGGCGTTCACGTCGAACTGGAGCTTATTACCCTTCAGAGCCTTCGCCGCGACATTCATGCCGATCGAGCTGTCGCCCGGCGATGACGTATAAATGGGAACTCCCAACTCATGCGCCGCGCCCAGAAGCGATTTGTCCGTCAATCCCAAAACACGGCTGCGCTCGAGCACGTACTTGCCGGCGAGGTAATGAAACTCCGCCGTGCTCATCGTGTGCTGAAACTCTGCGCCTGCGATGATGTCACGGAAGAACGCATCAGTCTTCAACAGGACGTCATAGTGGAAAAAGATGTCGTAGATGCGAACGACGCCCTCTTCGCGCAGGACGCGATCATCGAGATTATGCAAGCCGCGGCGCATCTCCAGGCCAATTCCAAAATGAGTGTCGTGGTAAAGATTGGCTCCTGTAGAGACAATCCAATCGACAAACCCGGCGCGCATCAAGGGAATGATTGCGGCCATCCCCAGCCCGGCAGGCGTCATCGCTCCCGACACGCTCATCCCCACCGTTACGTCGTCCGCCAACATACGCTCGCTGAAGAGGTGGCACGCTTCCCTGAAACGCGCAGCGTTATACGCGTTGAATGTTTTGTCGATCAGGTCAACGATGGAAATGTTCGCATCGATGGGGGGCGGTTCAATTCGCTGTCCGTGCAAGAAACGATTTTGGTTGCTCATCGGGAAAATATTCTACCTTATGGAAGTCCCCGAACACCGGTCATCTGCTTGAAGTCACAACCGAACAAGAAGAGTCCGGGAACTTTTGGCGTTTGGAGACCACAGGCGGCGGGAGATTCTTTTGCCGCTCCGCGCGGCTGGGGACAAGGGCGGCAGTTCTTGTCGAATTAGCCCGTGTTCAGGTTATCGATTCCGCGCATTCGCAGCGGGCTCTTCCCCGAGGGATTCCTCAAGGTTGCCGGTCGTACCAAGATGACCCCAAAGCTTCGTGTAGATCATCTTCAAGCTCTCTCGACCGACCACTTTCATTGCGATTTGATTGGCGAGAGCTTCGGTCTGAAGGTAAGGATGGTGCGAGAAGATCCAGACATGGCCGAGTTCGTGCGCTATTCCAGCTCTCAGCTCTTGATGATTGAGGCCATTTAAGAATTCCTGATCGAAGCACAGAATAAAATCGCCGCCGTCAGGGCCTCCGTCAATGGGCTCCACTGAAATCATTCGCTCATTTGTTGGGGCAATTCGGACATGGACGTGTTGCGGCATCTGGAGCTTCTCTCGAAATTCATCAACGATGTCGCTGATCTTCTTCAGCTTGCGATCCGCAGTAGATTTTTGTTTGGCCAGCGAAGCACCGGACAAAAACAGGAGTACTAGCGGGAGGAAGAGCCAGACCATCGAAAGGGGTAATCTTGACTCTTTTCGATTGACCTTCCTGAGCCTGGGCCGAGGCCAATACTGCGCCGGTTTCGAATGCATTTGAATTCGAGCGTCCTTATCTCAAATGGGCAGGCGTTTATACCATACTGACGCCCATTTTCAAAAAAGTCTTGAGTGCCATGGAGGCGGTTCAGGCGGGGTATTGTCTGGAAGTTTTCCAGTGTTCTTCCAGTTCTGGTTCCTGTTTCCCCGGCACTGCCTTAATTTCTTTCGGAGTTTAAGCCACTGATTCTAATCGGAGCTAAGGCCAAAAGGCTTCATTTGGCAGAGTCCATGCGTGAGGCAATGTGCTTCGTCAATTAAGATTAACTGGAGGTAAAGTAATGAAGAAGCTTCTCACAGTAACAGCAATTAGCGTCGCGGTAATGGTGATGCTCGCCCTGCCGGTCGCCTATGGTCAGGACAGGGCTCCTCAGGGGGAAAAAGTCTTCGAGGGCCAGCTCACCAGAGTCGATACGGCCGCCAAGTCCATCACTGTAAAGGGAACTGGTGATTTGGAAATGAAATTCACCTACACGGAGCAGACCCAAGTGCTCGGTCAGGAAAAGACCGTTCAAGGACTGGCTGGAAAGGTAGGCACAGAGCTACGAGTGACCTATCGAGATGCCGCAGGGAACCATACCGCGACAAAGATCGAAATGATCGAGAATCGCTAATCCGCCTTAACTCCTCTTTATCCCCACGGCTCTGTGCTTACGCGCTCTCCCCCCAGATCGCCGGCACAGGGCCACCATTCGGATGAGAATTGGGAATCGAGCTATGGGAAATTTCTCATAGCTCCATTAGCTTCCATTCCCAATTCTCTCTTTTTTTATCCGAGATTCGGGGACAGGTCACTAATTTCTGAAGCACAAGAGATTAGTGACCTGTCCCGAATTTCCCCGTGCGTCGCGCGCGACTCGGGTCAATACAGCAGGTATAATTATGTGCATGGACGAAGCACAACACATTGAATCGCTACAGGAAGCGCTACTGCAGGACAAACTCGACGGGTGGTTGTTTTACAGTTTTCGGGGAAGCGATCCCATCGCCGAAAATATTCTCAGGCTGGATCACGCAAAATTTACGACGCGGCGGTGGTTCTACTTTGTTCCAGCGAAGGGGACGCCTCAGAAAATTGTTCACGCGATCGAGACGGGAACTCTCGATAGCCTGCCGGGAAACAAGCAAATTTACCTGCCATGGCAGCAGCTTCACGAGCATCTACGTAATGTGCTCTCCGGCGTGCGGAAAATCGCGATGCAGTACTCGCCGATGAATGCCATTCCATACATCTCACGTGTCGATGCGGGGACCGTCGAACTCGTACGGAGTTTCGGAATCGAAGTCGTTTCGTCGGCGGACCTGGTCCAAACGTTCGAGGCGGTTTGGAGCGATGAGCAGCTCGAAACGCATTTGTATGCGGCGAAGCACATGCGTGAAATCGTCGATGTGACTGCAGCTGAGGTCGGGCGGCGCGTTCGCGGCAACGTTCCGGTGACGGAGCTTGATATTCAGGACTTCATCTTGAAAGAGTTTGACCGGCGGGATCTCACGGCGGGACATCCACCGATCGTGGCCATCAATGCGCATAGCGCCGACCCGCACTACGCGCCCAATGCAGATGACAACTTGCCAATGAGGAAAGGCGATTTTCTGCTCGTGGATATGTGGTCCAAGCGCCGCTTGCCCCACGCGGTCTATGACGACATCACCTGGACGTTCTTCATTGGCGGGGCGGTTCCTGAAGAGTATCAGAAAATTTTCAATGTTGTGCGCGAAGGGCGCGATGCCGCGATCAAAGCGGCCCAGCAACGGTATCCGGCCGGCGAGGTGCTCTACGGCTGGCAAATTGACGACGTGGCAAGACAATCCATCACCAAAGCCGGCTACGGCCAGTATTTTATCCACCGAACCGGACACTCGATTCATGAAGAAGTTCACGGCAACGGCGCTAACATCGACAATCTCGAAACGCAGGACAGCCGCCGGCTCATGGCTCGCACCTGCTTCTCGATCGAACCCGGTGTCTATCTGAAAGGGACCTTCGGTGTCCGCAGTGAGGTGGATATGTATCTGTCGGAGAAAGAAGCCATCGTCACCGGACAGCCGGTACAAACGCACGTAATACCGATCTTGAACTGACAAAGGAGAGGCGAAGAATGCGATTACTTATCATCGCCAGTGTACTTGTTTTGACCATCACCGTGCCTCTGGGCGCGATTGATGACAAGATTGCCGACCGGCTTTGGGAATCTTCAAAAGTATTGGATGAATTGGTCAACGCTCCGGATGCCGACATTCCAAAGGACCTCTTGAAGAAGGCGGATTGCGTTGCCGTGATTCCCGGGCTTAAGAAAGCCGCGTTCGGTTTTGGTGGGCAGCTTGGGCGTGGAGCCGTCTCGTGCAAGAAGGATCAGGGCAAGGGCGCATTTGGACCACCCGTAATGATTTCGATAAAAGGCGGTAGTTTCGGATTTCAGTTGGGTGCCCAAGAGATCGACGTCGTCATGCTATTCATGACTCCGGACAGCATGAAGTACCTTATGCGGGACAAAGTCACATTAGGTGTGGATGCGTCCGCCGCCGGAGGACCCAAAGGAAGGGCCGCATCGGCAGAAACCAACGCAACCATGCGATCGGAAATCCTCAGCTACGCGCGAAGCCGCGGTCTCTTTGCGGGAATTTCTTTAAAGGGCGCTGTGCTGAGCCCCGACAAGGACGCCAACCAGAATCTCTACAACCGGGAGATCGAAGCCAGGGACCTGTTGGAGAAAGGAGACCTCGCGGTTCCGGAACCCGCCCGGAAATTCGTGGAGACGGTCTCGCGGACCAGTTCGGGGAATTAGGGTCAGGGATCAGGGGTCAAGGATCAGCCCAGGGCGCGTGACCCTGACCCCTGCCCCCTACTCAGACAGAATCTCCGCCAGCCGTTGCGCAAAAGCGGACCGGGCCATCACTTCATTCGCTCCGGCTTCTTCTGCCTTCCGCTTAAGGTCCACCTGCACGTGAGAAAGATACGCCACAACTGGTGCCGAGTGCGTGGTCTTGAGCTTGCGAATCTCCTCAACCGGATTGAAGGTGGCGGCATTCAGGTCCACACAAATGCGGCCGACATCCGCAGGGACGCTTTCAGCGGTGCGGGAGAACACAATTTCGGAACCAAGCAGTTTAGCCGTCGCCGAAATCTTTGAAGAGAAGAACAGGTCATCGACAAGGACAGCGATTTTCATATCTATATAATAGAGGTTTACATGCTCACCGAATATTACCAGGCTGCACGACAGGCTGCGGTTCTTGCCGAAAAAGACTGGTTTGGGATTCTGAAGCTCACCGGCAACGAGCGCGCATCCTGGCTGCAGGGCATGGTTACCAACGATGTCCAGAAGCTCACGCCGGGTACCGGTTGTTATGCGGCGCACCTGACGCCCCAGGGGAAGATCGTGGCGCATATGCACATACTGGCCGACGACGATACTCTCTGGATTTCGCTCGAACGCGCCACCATTTCCAGGTTGCGTGACGCGTTCGACAAACTGCTGATCATGGAAGACGTGCAGATTACGGATGCGTCCGGCAAGTACGACATTCTAGCTGTGCTCGGGCCAAAAGCGCGACCGGTTCTTGAGTCTTGGCTCGGAGAGCCGCTGAATCTCAATGGTCTCTACCGGCATCAAAAGTTTGAAGACTCCCGTGTCATGGAGTCGGATCTCGGATACGACCTGTGGGTTCCTCGTGAGCAGGTCGACAAGATACTGCGAGCTTTAGCCGCGAGCGGCGCGACAGCGATCGATCGGGGCGCCTGGGATGTCTTGCGAACCGAGGCCGGTATCCCGGTTTACGGCATTGACATTGACGAGACCACAACGATGCCGGAGATCGGTGAGCAGGGGATCAGCTACGAGAAAGGGTGTTACATCGGTCAGGAAGTTGTGGCAAAGGTGAAGTACATCGGGCACGTCAACCGGCGGTTTGTGGGTCTGACGCTTGAAGGAAACGAATTACCGAAGCTGAAAAGCCCGATCCGCAAAGGCGGTAAAGAAGTGGGGTATATTACGACGTGCTTATTGTCGCCAGGTCTGAGTCGGTCGATCGCGCTGGGTTTTGTGAGCCGGGCGGCGTATGTCCCGGGTACGGAAGTAGAAGTCGTCAGCGAGGGAAAGGCACTCGCGGCGACCATTGTGGACTTACCGTTCAAGATCTGAACGCGGGCTAAAGCCCGCGACTACGGGCTTGCCTGAATGTGCTGGCCTAAATGTAGTCGCGGGCTTCAGCCCGCGTTCCCATTCCGCGGTTTGAACAGCGACACTCTCGACAATTCCTGGAACAGCTTCCTCTCGGCATCCGTGAGTTCCTTCGGCACCACGATCTTCAGCCGAACGAAGTGATCGCCGCGGCCGCCTCCGCGCAGGTTCAAGCCCTGACCTCGAAGGCGAAGTTTCTGGCCGGAGGCAATGCCGGGCGGAACGCGGATCTCGGCCGTCCCATCGAGAGTTGGAACCTCGATGCTTGCTCCAAGTGCGGCTTCCCAGGGTGTGATCGCAACTTCGGTCTCCGTGTCGTCACCTCGGACCGTAAATCTGGGGTGAGGCTCCTGGCGGAGGCGCACGTAAAGGTCACCGCCGTGAGACCCTCCTCCGGGAATACGAATGCGGCTGTCATGACGTGCGCCCGGAGGAATGCGGACGTCGATAACTTTTTCCGTGTTTCCGAGCCGGACCGTCAGTTTGCGAGTCGTTCCACGGTGCATGCTTTCCAGAGGCAGGGAGATCGCCGTTTCGGCGTCCGCGCGTGAAGCTCGAGGGCCGGTGCGTGTGCGCGTTCCGGCTCCTGTGCCGAATCCGCCCATTTCGCCACCCATTCCCCCGAACAGCATCTCGAAGAAGTCACTGAATGAGCTGCCTTGTTGCCGTGCGCCATGTTCAAATAGGTCGTCCATGTTGATTCGGCCTTGAAATCCTCCCCAATCGGGAGGTGGCGTGAATTCAGCGCCGTTCTTCCAGTTTGCTCCAAGCAGGTCGTACTTCTTGCGTTTCTCCGCGTTGCCGAGCACCTCATAGGCTTCCTGGATCTCTTTAAACTTTTCCTCGGCTTGCTTGTTTTGGGGATTGAGGTCGGGATGATACTTCCGGGCGAGCTTCCGGTATGACTTTTTGATGTCGCCTTCTTTGGCGTCGCGGGGTACACCCAAAATTTCATAATAATCGCGGAACTTCACTGGCATGGTAGTGAGTTTACTACAGAGTGACCTCGAGTCCTTCGCGTGCGGCGATGACGTTGGGGTGGCGCTTGCGGGCGTTTTCGAGAATTTCGTCGACCTGAGCGTCTTCGTGATAGGGATCATGATGGAAGAGCGCGATACGTTTGACACCGGCTTCGATGCCGGACTCTATCGCTTGTTCCCAACTACTATGACCCCAGCCGGTATGATCGGGCAGTTCCTCGGGCGTGTATTGAGAATCGGCGATGTAGAAATCCGCATTCTTCGCCAGAGTTTGAACGTTCCCATCGCTCCAATCGACGCCATGCTCGACGTCCGTGCAATAGGAGATCACTTTTTCGTTTTGCATGATTCGATAGCCGACGCATCCTTGAGGATGGTTCAGAGGAAGCACGAGGATTCTGGTGTCAGCCACCTTGAAGGTTCCTTCCACGAGGTCTACATACTCCCGTGAGCAGGGCAGCTTGGACATGTCGATAGGGAAGTAAGGATTGGCCATCATGCCGGCGAGCGCATCCATAACAAGATTGGCATCACGCCTGCCGGCGAAATAAAACGTGAAATGGTTCTGGGGATAGTAAAGCGGCCGGAAGAACGGGACACCCTGGATGTGGTCCAGATGAAAATGGCTGAAAAAGATATGCGCGTTGATGGGCTGATCGCCGAACTCCTGTAGTAGCTCATTGCCGAGGAGGCGGATGCCTGTCCCGCCATCAAAGACCAGAATCTGATTGCTGTCGGTGCGGATTTCAATGCAGGACGTGTTGCCGCCGTAGGTCATGTTTTCTCTCTGGGGTGTCGGTGTAGACCCTCGCACCCCCCAAAACCGCACACGCATTCAGTCCGCCCTCCAAATTCGCGGCAGTATAAGATCGTGTCCCACTAAACTTCAAGGAACTTGGGGATTCTCACGAGGTTCTTGCAGCCGGTTTTTGTGACGAAGACAACGTCTTCCAGGCGTACTCCGCCCAGTCCCTCGTAATACAGACCAGGTTCCACCGTCACGACGTTGCCGCATCGCAGCGTATTCTTGTTTCGCATGTTGATCCCGGGCGCCTCATGGATATCGAGACCGAGACCATGCCCCGTGCCGTGGAAAAAACCTTGCATTCGGCCGCCACTCGGACCCGTGGGAAAACCTTGAAAAGTGAAATAGTCGAGAATTTCTTTGTGGATGTCGTATACGTTTGCGCCCTCTCGAATCCGGCGAAAGCCGATCTCTTGTCCGGCCTCGACGCATTTGTACGCGTGCTGGAGTCGTTCTGTAGCGCGGCCACGAACAACCGTACGCGTGATGTCTCCGAAATAACCCGTCCGCTGAGAGCGAGGAAAAATGTCCATAATGATGGACGTGTGGGCTCGAATTGGCCCGCTGCCTTGATTGTGTGGATCGACACATTGGTTTCCCGAAGCAACGATCGTGTGGCTGGGAACGTAACCTTGAGCCATGATGGTCGTGTTGATGATGGTTTTGAGGATTTCCGATGTGAGGCGGGTCCCGTCCAGATAGAGGTAGCCGTCTTTGCCAATCTCGCTCCGGCGTACAACGTCAATCCCCGCCTCCATGCCGACCTCTGCCGCACGAAGGGAATCGCTGATGAAACGGATCTCCTCCTTCGTTTTCAACTCGCGGTCCGGCCAGAATGGATCCGTTTTCGCCTGAACTCTGATCTTCATCCTGCGGAGCTGGTCGGCCACACCCACCGGAAAAGTCGACGGCACCGCCACTCTCTTGATGTTCAGGTCTTTCATGACCTCCGCGAGCACCTGCGCCGCGACTGGAAACGGGATACCCTCTTTTTGCCGGCGCTTGACATACTTCGAGTAGGACAGCACGGCATCTACACTGGCCTGGCGTTTTGCACGATCGATTTCCAGATCGCTCATAACCAGGTATCGCTTGCCGCGTTTCTGAATGAAGATGAAAGGATCAGGAGCGAAAAAGCGAGTTGCCCAAAGCATATTCGCGTCGCTTTCGCTCGCGCTGTAGATCAGTTGGGCATCATGGCTGTTATTTCGCATGGTATAGTGGCCCCGGTGCAAAAAGGGACGTGGGAGGACCGGCCAATTGCCCGTCAAGAAGGCCACCGGAGGTGGTATACCGAAATTGGCCTGGCCGGTGGGCCCCACGTAAGAAAATGTCGAAGACTGCCGGCATCATTGTCATCGGGAACGAAATTCTGTCGGGAAAGACGCGAGATGAGAACTCTCTATATCTCGTGCGTGAGTTGCGGGACTTGGGCGTCGACGTCCGCAAAGTCTCTGTGATTCCGGACGAACTGAACCTCATTTCAAATGAGGTCCGGGAGTTTTCATGCTCATATGATTACGTTTTTACCACAGGTGGAGTCGGTCCCACTCACGATGATTTAACGATGGACGGAGTCGCATCTGCGTTCAACCGCAGAATCCGCCGCCATCCCGACCTTGAAGCGACACTGCGGCAGTATTACGACCAGGACATCATTGATGCCAACCTTCGCATGGCCGATATCCCTGAAGGCGCACGGCTGGTGGGCGCCAAGGGATTGTGGTTTCCAGTCATCGCAGTGGAGAACGTCCACATTTTCCCAGGCGTTCCGGAGATTCTCCGGCGCAAATTCGAGCGCATCAAAGAAATGTTCCGGGAGGCGCCGTTTCACCTGAAGGAGGTGTACCTCCGCGCCGATGAAGGCCGAATTACAGGAATCCTCCATCGCGTCCTGGCCGACTTTCCCGATCTGCTCCTGGGTTCATATCCCGATTTCGACAATCCCGCGTATTCGATCAAGTTGACGCTCGAGTCCAAGGACCTCGCGTATCTGGAGCGGGCCCACGCGTTGCTGCTCGAGGAACTTGCCAAAATCCAATTACGTCCTCTGAACGCGGTTTAAGACGGGTTTGGTCATGGCGTCTTGATCGGTGTTGGCCGGCCGTTCTCGTCCACGGCAACATAAATAACTTCGGCTTGCGTCACCCGGACAATCTCCTTAGTGCCACTCTGCCCGAGCCGCTCCACTTCAACCTCCACAGCAACGGTTATTGATGTTCGCCCGATGCGGATCGTCCGCGTATAAAACGTGACGAGATCTCCAAGATGAACCGGCGCGACAAAGATGACCTCATGCATGGCTTTCGTCACGAACTTCGACGGCGATTGCCGCTGGGCCTCGATGCCTCCGGCCATATCGATGTAGCTCAAGATAACGCCGCCAAAAATCGTTCCCTGGGCATTGGTGTCTTTCGGCAGCATCGTGACTCGAATTGCGGGGAATCGTTCTGTCATGATTTTAGCCAACGTAGTCCAAACACGTTTCGAGGACTTACCGCCCCGTCCGCGCCAACTTTGGTGGCCTTCGGCATCATCTTCTTGATGGCGCGGCCACCCCTCCTTTGCAAGGAGGGGAATACGTTCTTGTTCAAGATTTGTCCCACACCCTCCCCGTATTTCTTCGCCATCAGCGCAGGAATGGGTTATATCGCCGTTCGTGGCCGATCGTTGTGGATTGGCCGTGACCGGCGATGACGAAGGTGTCGTCGTCGAAATTCATCAGCTTCTTCTGAATCGAACTGATGATTTCCGAATACGAGCCGCCCCACAGGTCGGTCCTTCCGATACTCTGCATGAACAAGGTGTCACCGGTGAACAGAATATGGCGGTCGCCGGCCAGATCAAACGTCGAACTGCCGGGTGTATGTCCGGGTGTATGCAGGACGCCCATTTCAATACCACGGCAAGCCACCGCATCGCCGTCCTGCAGGAAGCTGTCGATCACTCCCTGTTTCGGCGCAGGCATCCCGATCCATTGGGCCTGCACGTCGAGTTTCTCAAACAGAAACAGATCCGCCTTGTGGATCGATGCCGGTGTCCCGGAAAGCTGTTGAAGCTCATGGATGGCGCCGACGTGGTCAATGTGTGTGTGCGTACAGACGATTTGTTTTACGTTAAGACCATGCTGGGCCAGACGGCGCAAGATCTCCTCTGGATCGTCCCCCGGATCAATGACGATCGCTTCGCGCGTTTCATCGTCCCCTAGAATCGTACAGTTGCATTGAAACAGACCGACAGGAAATGTTTCGATGATCATAGCCTTGTTCATTTCACTTCTGCAGCGCCTACCACCACGAGACTGCCGCGGGTCGCGGCGCCGCGACTCTTGAAATCCACACTCCCAATGATTTTCTCGTTCCCCGGCGGAAGCTTTTGCTCGACGGTCAGCTTATCGGTTTCCACAACCGTACCTTTGTCGTCCAGATACGTGGCCTGAAGCTGGATCTGGTCATACGTGAATCGGTTGCTGTTGTTGCGGAAGCTGATGATCCAGGCGGGCCTGCTCCCGGGCAGCTCCGGGCGAAATTCGGCGCGCGTAATGATGATGTCGCGTTTTGGATTTGGCCCACGGAGACGCGAAACGATGGCATCGCCATACGTGCGATATCCGAGAAACAGGATGATGCCGACAAGAATCAGCCGCCGTGCGATAACCCATTCCCGGGAGCGGAGGAACCCGAGCATTATTGCTTCGGCGCCTCTTGCAGCACAACGGGCAGGTCTGTCTTTTTATTCCCTCGCAAAATAGTAACGGCGACCTTATCGCCGGGTTTGTAGCGGTCGATTTCGCGTGCAAGGTCCTGCAGCGAATTCACCTCTTTGCCTTGGAAGGCAAGGATGACGTCACCGCCCGCAGGCACTCGATAGTTCCTGACAATGACTTCTTGCGACGCTCCGTGGATGCCGGCAAGTGCGGCTGGACTATTCGGCTGGACCGTGACGACGAGCAGCCCGACTTCGGTGCTGAGTCGAAGGCCATCCGCCAGCCAGGGCACGTCCATCAAAGCAATTAATCCTCTTTGAGAGACTCCAAGATACGGACGCCGAACGTAACCAAGAGTGACGAGATCGCTGGTGATACGCCGGACGGTGTCCGCCGGGATGGCGAAACCAAGTCCGACGCCTCCCGAGACAATCGCCGTATTGATGCCAATGATCTGTCCTTCGCTGTTCAAAAGCGGCCCGCCGGAGTTGCCGGGATTGATGGCAGCGTCGGTCTGGATGATGTCTTCAATCACTCTCCCGTTTTCGGCTTGGATCGAGCGCCCCAGGGAGCTGATGATGCCCGTGGTGAGTGAGCGCTCCAAACCATAAGGGTTGCCGATGGCCAGAACTTTCTGGCCAACCTGAAGTCCCTTTGAGGTTCCAACCGGTATTGGGATTAAACCGGCGCGCGGTAAGTCGATTTGGATGACGGCAAGGTCATTGTTGGGATCGCTGCCGACGACCTTGGCGATATGTTTCGTCTTGTCTGGTAATGTGACCTCAAGCCGTTCGGCCTCTCGGATGACGTGAAAATTCGTCACGATGTGACCCTGAGTGTCGATGATTGCACCCGATCCCGTACCGGATTCCATGGGAACAGGCCGCAGGAAGAAGTCATAGCCAACCGTTGTCGTCGTGATGTTCACGACGCCCTGGCTGTACTTTTGATAAACCTCAATATTGTTTCGCTCCTCGTCACTCAGGCGCGCCGCAGGAACGGCTGCCGGGCTGCTCGCAACGGATGACGCCCAGCTCACTTCCGGTGCACGCGCCGTCTCCGAACGTAGCGGCCGCCACTCCAAAACGACGTACACCATTGCCGCAGTGATGATCGAGCTCAAGAAAGCCACTTTGATGATGTTTTTCATAAGTTAAATCCATTGAGGGGAATTTGCCGCCGCCATCTATTCATGTAACTCCAATACGTCACCATCGCTGATGACGAAATCCCGCGGGACCATAATCCCGTCCACTTTGCCTTCACCCCAGATACGAGCGTATTTCAAATTCTGGAGAAAGTCGCGATGCACTTTTTCGGCAACATTCAACACAGTACTGCCCCGAGGGACAACATAGGGATCCCTGAAATCCGGCTTCTTTCCCGGAGCCTTGGTGTAAACCCTCACAATGTCCAGAAAATCGTACACAACTTTCTTAAAGGCTTCTAGCTCTGCGGGTGTTGAGAAAGCGGCCGAGATTTCCGTGATCGGGAACTTATCCGGATAGGCTTCCCGCACGATTGCCGCGCGCTCGCCGGCGCCCGGCGCATCCTTCTTGTTACCCACCATTAAGACCTTCATGTTTTGCAGATCGATTTTGGCGCCTGCCAGAAAGGTGCAGGTTTCTTCGAGCGTGTCCAGAATATCGTCATCCGATAGATCAAAGATCCACAACACCGCGTCCGCATTGCGAATGATCTGTCCCACCCAGGATTCCGTGTATTCCGGCGAAATCGGTGGGAGATCCACCAACTGTAGACGTACGTTGTCGAATATCATCATCCCCGGAATCGGAGTTCTCGTCGTGTAGGGGTAATCGGCGACTTCCGGAGTCGCGTGCGTGAGACTTTGCACAAATTGCGATTTTCCGGAATTCGGCGCCCCCACCAGGGCCAATTGCCGGGCGCCTTCCTTCTCGACCACAAAGGAATCCCGCCGCCCCCCACTTCTTTTGTGCTGATCGGATTCCTTCCGCAAGACGGACATCTTCTTTTTCAGGTCCGCCTGCAGCTTCTCCGTACCTTTATGTTTGGGGATAGTCGCCATCATCTCTTCGAGCGCCGAAATCTTCTCCTCCACATTGCTGGCTTGCTTGAAGCGCTTTTCAGCCTCCATATATTGCGGCGTCAAATTGGCGGGCATGCACCTTAGGATAGCAGACGGAGAACGCGGGCTAAAGCCTGCGACTACAGGCATGGCATGCGTTCTGGCGCAAAACGGATACGGGGAACATCGGCCCGTAGTTGCGGGCTTTAGCCCGCGTTCTCAGGTTCCTTGAGCCAGATACAGCATATGGGAATGAGGAGCGTGGCCAGGGCGGCGACCAGGGCGACAGCAGTGAATCCGCCCGAATCGAAGGCGGTAGCGGATATGGTGGCGAGGATGGCAATTCCCAGCTGAGAGGCGGCGTTGCGCATTGCGATATATTCACCACGGATTTCAGGACCGACGATTTCCGTGGTCAGCGCGTGCAGAGGCGCCTGACGGGCCGAGGCGGCGATGCTCAGCATTCCGATTCCAACCATAAGCCACAGCCCCCAATCGATACGGGCCACGATCACGAACAAGAACGCCAGCAACACATTCGACCACATGACAATGGTGCGTTTGCCCGCATGATCCGAAAGCCAACCGGAAAGCGGTGAAGCGGCGACGGCGGCCAGACCCGAGAACATGAAAACGAGACCGATCCGATCGATACCGACATCATGCGTCGCTTTAAGCCACGCTCCAACATACGTCAGAAATCCGACGAGGCCGCCCGAGGTGAGGAATGCGGCTGCCATGCCGGCCAGCCGGTCGGTCTTTCCGAAATGCTCGATCATCGAGAGGCGAGACCGGTAAGATTTCCAGTCTGTCTTGTCCCTTGGCAATCGAAAGCCCACCATAAACATGGCGGCTGCTGCAACCGACAGGCACCCGAATACCCACTGCCAGCCGAGGCGCGCAGCGGCCAGGGCCCCGGCAGGCACTCCCACAACAATGGCGACAAAGTATCCCATGGAGAGTATCCCCATAGCCCGGCCCCGTTGTTCATACGGATAGTAATCTCCAGCGAAAGAGAGCGCGCAGGTGGAAAGTGTACCCGCAGCCAATCCTGTCATTGTCCGCAGAATCACTAACGCACCGAAGCTGGAAACGTGATATGTAAGAAATGAAGTAAAGCTGAACAGAGCAAGACCCGATAGTAATATCTTTTTCCGCCCGACTCGATCGGAGAGCGGGCCTACAAATAGAGCGAAAGCTGCAGCGGCCAACGAGTACGTAGTGACGATGATTCCGGCGTGTCCAGGTGTCGCCCCAAAATTCTGAGCGATGAGCGGGAGAAGCGGCGCGACTAGTTGCGTGTCCGATACCCCCAGGAAGAGCACGCCGAACAGAATGAGAGCAACTGTCCACTGAAAACGTCTGTCGCCGGACACGCGCGGATTCTAGCATATGACGATTTCGGATTTCGGATTGCGGATTTCGGATTTAGGAACCCACGGTTCCCCAAATCCGAAATCTGCAATCCGCAATCCGAAATCTCTAGGGTGAGCCATGAAACGTGACCTCGAAGAGCTTGATGACATTCAGCAGAAGATCCAGACGATACCGGATGAGTTGCCAATTCTTCCTGTTCGTGATGCCGTTATTTTTCCAAACGCCGTCATCCCGCTGACGGTCGGCCGCGAAAGCTCGGTCAAACTCATCAATGACGTCCAGCAGGGTGATGGAATGTTGGTCGTTCTCACTCAGCGCGATAAGCGGGTCGATTCGCCCGGACCGATAGATCTCTATGACATCGGGACTGTGAGTGTGGTCCACCGAGTCATGAAGACGCCTGAGGGCAATCTGTTTGTCATCATCATGGGCGTCTCCCGGACCCGAGTGCAGGAATTCATCCAGTTCGATCCGTACCTTCGCGCGCGCATTACTGTCCTTGCCGACGAAAAGGAAGACGAAACGAGTGTGGACTTCCAGGCGCTTCGAAGGACCGTGATCAGCCAGTTCGAGCGCATTATCAAGCTTTCCCCGCAACTGCCCGACGATTTGCAAACCATCGTCATCAACATCGAAGACACCGGCCGGCTCGCCGATTACATCGCAACGAATCTTCCGAATTTGTCGATCGTTTCCAAACAATTTGTTCTCGAAGAGATCTCCGTGCGGAAGCGGCTTGAGTTTTTGAACACGGAGCTCGCGAAGGAACTCGAGGTCCTGGAGCTGCGCACTAAGATCCAAAGCCAGGTGCAGGAAGAAGTCGGTAAGAGCCAGCGTGAGTATTTCCTTCGCGAACAACTGCGAGCTATCCAGCGCGAGCTTGGCGAAGCCGATGATACCCAGCGCGAAATGGATGAGCTTCGAAAGAAGATTGAAGCGGCGGGAATGACCGAGGAGGCGAAGAAGGAAGCGGACCGCGAACTGGGACGGCTTGCCCGCATGTCACCCGCCGCCGCGGAATACACGGTGAGCCGGACCTATCTGGACTGGCTGGTGACTCTCCCGTGGAACGTCCTTACGACAGAAAGGGTCGATATCGCTCGTGCTCGCCAGGTCCTCGACCGCGACCATTACGATCTGGAGAAGGTCAAGGAACGGATACTCGAGTATCTTGCCGTGCTGGAACTGCGGCCCATCGGCAAAGCCCCAATTCTGTGCTTCGTCGGCCCGCCCGGCGTCGGAAAGACTTCGCTGGGCCGGTCGGTGGCGGAAGCGATGGGACGACGATTTATACGCATCTCGCTGGGAGGAATGCGCGACGAAGCGGAAATTCGCGGCCACCGGCGAACCTATATTGGCGCCGCGGCGATCCCGCATCGGCGCTGCTGGAAGTTCTGGATCCCGAGCAGAACAACACATTTCGCGATCACTACCTGGACGTGGCTTTCGATCTTTCGCGCGTCTTTTTCATCACCACGGCCAATGTGCTCGATACGGTCCCTTCAGCCCTGCGCGACCGTATGGAGATTATCGAGCTACCCGGATATACCGAAGAAGAGAAGGTACAGATCGCGCGCAGCTACCTTGTTCCACGTGGCCGGGAGAACAGCGGCCTGCAGCCGGATCAGATTGAGTTTCAAGACGAGGCGCTGCACCGCATCGTTCGTCACTACACGCGGGAGACCGGCGTCCGGAACCTGGAAAGACAGCTTACAAGTATTTGCCGGAAGCACGCGCGAAGAATGCTCGAGGGAAAGGACCCGAAACTTGCCGTCACGCCGGACGTTGTTACCGAATTGCTCGGGGCGCCGAAGTTCAGCCTGGAAGAGGAAGTGGAAGAGCGTTCAAAGCGTGCTGGCGTCGTTATCGGTCTGGCATGGACTCCAGTCGGCGGCGACATCCTTTTCGTGGAGGCCAACATCGCCAAAGGTGGCCGGCATCTCACGGTGACGGGTCAGGTCGGCGACGTGATGCAGGAATCCACGAAAGCCGCGCTAACTTGGGTGCGTTCCTATGCCACCGGGTTGGGTCTGGACTCCGACTTTTATAAAGATATCGATGTCCATGTTCACGTTCCGGCCGGATCGATTCCCAAGGACGGACCTTCCGCCGGCGTGACCATGGTCACTGCACTGGTTTCCGCTCTCACGAACACACCAATCCGGCCCAAGCTCGCCATGACCGGTGAAATCACGCTGAGCGGCCACGTGCTACCCGTCGGAGGCATCAAAGAAAAAGTTCTTGCTGCACGCCGCGCCAAAATCGAGGAACTGATACTTCCCGCACAAAACGAGAAAAACGTGGTCGAGGATATCCAGCCAGAGCTTCTGAAAGAGATCAAGATTCACTACGTCCGTACCATCGAAGAAGTCTTGAATCTCGCATTTCCCAGGCGCGTCCTGCGGGCAGTTTCCGATAAAGAACCCATCCAGCAAGTGATCTGAAGAGATTTCGGATTTCGGATTGCGGATTTCGGATTTGGGGACCAGGCTCCAATCGACGTGGTTCCCCAAATCCGCAATCCGCTTTGCGGCTAGCCCGGATCTCTCGCTGGATTGTGACTATCCACAAGCCAAGTCCCTCTCCCTTTTGGAGAGGGTGCCGCGAAGCGGCGGGTGAGGTTAACAGCGTGCATTCTTATCGACCCTCACCCGGCCTTCGGCCACCCTCTCCCAGAGGGAGAGGGACGCGCCCTCGGCATAGTTGCCCAAGATTCCGGTGAGAAATGCGGGCTAATCCCCTCTTTGAAAGAAGACGTCCACTTGCTCGGAACGTGGAGCCGGCGTCAGCAGAGACACCCCAATCAGGCATACAACAGAAACGGCGATGGCGGGAATGACCGGGTCCACGCCCGTGCTTGTTCCGAACCCACCGAACTCCCAGATTAAAGTCGTGGCAACACCCATGATGATGGAGGTGACTGCGCCTGGCGCGGACGCGCGTTTCCACGTGAGTGCTGCGACCAGTGATGGCGTAATCCCCGTACCGTAGATGGTGTAGGCGCGCAGCGCAATCTCGAGGAATTTTTCCGAAAACGTCGAGATGATGAACGCCACGATTCCCAGTCCAATAACCAGTCCGCGGAGAAGCCACACGAGCTTCCGCTCGGTCGCCTTGGGGTTGATGAAGCGCTGGTAAATGTCGCGTGCAATCGATGTGGCCGGCACCAGGAGATAGGAGATGGATGTGGACACAATGATCGCCACAATCGTCGTCATGACCAGCGCGCCCAGCCATATCGGGAGGTGATCGCGGGCAACATATGCAATCACGCGGCTCGGAATCTGAAGCTTGCCGTCCTGCCATTCGATTGCCGAACATACCCATGCCGTCGCGATGATCATCCACTCCATGTACGCCACCCCGAAAAGCAGCCAAATCGTCGAACGCCGCGCCACACCAGCGTTTTTTGCAGAGAAAAAACGCTGGTACATATTGGCGTCGCCGAGAATCAAAAGTCCGGGTGGCAGAATGATGCCCGCTGCCTGGACCCAGCTAATCGGCCCAAAGAAGACCAGATGATCGGGAGGAAGCGTTGCGGCCATTCCCGCGTACCCGCCCGCCTTCGAGTACACGTAAGGGAGCGTGACCAAAATCCCCACGATCATGGTGATTCCCATCACCAGATCCGTATAGGCCACCGAGAACATTCCCGCCAGCGCCGTGTAAATAATAATGAAAACCGCAACGATGATCGTCGCCGTTTTCAAGTCGATACTCGGCATGGCCAGGTTCAGCACTGCCGCGGCCGCCCGATACTGGTAAGACACAATAGTGACCGCAGTGAGTACCAGCGTGATCACGCCAAGCACGCGCGCCCACTTGTTGTATCGGGTCTCGAGAATATCCTGGACTGTAATGGCGGAAGATCGGCGAGCTCTACTCGCGAGAAATGACAGGAGGATAATTCCTATCTGCGAGCCGACGGGCAGGATCCATGCCGCGATGCCGACCTCGTAAATTTTGCCTGAAAATCCGAAGATCGATCCCGTTCCGATCCATGTCGCGAGCATCGTCCCGAAGAGAACGAATGTCGAGAGCTGCCGGCCGGCCACCGAGAAATCTTCCTGACTTTCCACTCTGCGGCTTCGCAATGCGCCGACACCAATCAGGAAGACCATGTACGCCACGATGGTCCAGAAATAGGCGGAGGACATATTTGAGTGAAGGTACCACACTCGGTAATAGATGATCGCGTACAATGGCTTGGCATGGAACTGCTGAAGCTCCGCGATGCAGCTCGAATCCTGAACATCAGTTATCCGACATTGAAACAGTGGATCTATCGTGGAAAGCTGAGGTCCATCAAGACTCCCGGAGGGCACCATCGCATCGCGCAGAGTGAGATCGATCGCCTGACCAATTCGAACCCGGGAAGAACCAGCCTGCAATCGATCAGCGGCAGAAACAAACTACTGGGAACGATAACCGAGGTTAAGACCGAAGGTCTGTTGACCCAGGTCACGCTTGATGTTGCCGGCCAGATCGTCACTGCCATCATTACGCGCCAATCCTCAGAAGAACTCCGACTCCGGAAGGGGATGCCCGCCTTTGCTCTGATCAAGGCAACAGAAGTGATGATTGCGACGGGAGCGCGGACACCTCGAAGGGCTGGTAGGTAAAAAATGTGTCCGCGGAGCGGCTCCAGAAAATAGCCTCACGCATGAGCGCTGTGAAGTATACGCATGTCGTTGTTGCCGGACGTGGGGGGTTGAAGCCAAGTCCCCTCCTTGGCGAAGGAGGGGTGGCTGCGCCCATTAAAAAATGTAGCGAAGCCCCTTAACGGGCGCAGACGGGGTGGTTCGTTCAAGCGAAATTGTTTTGGAGTTTGAACGAACCACCCCGTCCGCGGCTTTCAAAGGAACGGGGATATTTCTTGATGGCGCGGCCACCCCTCCTTTGCCAAGGAGTATTCAGAGCTGTCCTGCTGGCCAGCTCCATAACAGAAAGGAAGTCGGCGGCACGAAAACAAAGAACTTATCGGCCTACTTCCTTGAGAGGGGAGTTCGCTTCACCCGCTGCAAATGCGTTACTTCCCAGCGCTCACGCGTGGGCTACTTTCTGTCGCGCTCTGCGACTTGAGTTCACAATCCTGCGCGGCGCCTTAGAAATGAAGTTTCAACGCGATCTGCAGCACACGCGGATCGCCAGCGGATGTGATCGATCCGAAACCTGGAGAGCCAAAGACCGTATTGGGATTTCCGAGTGGTGGTGAATTAGTCAAATTAAAGGCTTCCGCACGAAATTCCACGGCAATCTTTTCCGTGAGAGGAGTTCTCTTCAGCAGAGCGAGATCGAGGTTCCGGAGTCCAGCCCCTCGCACCGGATTCCTCGAGCTGTTTCCGAGTGTGAACTGGGGAGCGAGCACGAACGCTTCGGTGTCGAAATAACGAATCGTCTTGCGCTCGCTGGCGGGCAGGTTGGCATTGCGAAGCCGATTGGGCCGTTGAGTGCCGAAACCGGCAAAAGCGTTGAAATTCGTGTTCTGGGTCACCGCGAGCGGCAGACCCGATTCGAGGATCAGGATTCCCGCAATTTGCCAGCCGCCGAATAGCCCTGTACCTGTCGGAAGATCGTAGGCCGCACTCACAGCGAACACGTTGGGCATATCGCCCGAGGAGAGATCGCGCTCCAACTTCCTGTTGAAGCTGTCTGCAACGGGAAAGTCCGCCACCGGCCCCGTCAGGACTGCCGCATCGAATACGGACGAGGCCTCGTCGATGAGCTTTGACCGCGTGTAGCTCGCAAGCAGCGAGAAACCATGCGAGAAACGCTTTTCCAGCTTTGCCTGAAAGGCGTGGTAGTTCGTGTTCCCGACGTTATTGCGAAAGTAGCTGACGGTTGTGAACTGCGGGAACGGTTTGAGCAGTTGTGCCCGCGTGATCGTCGGATCGCCTAGCGACGAAGATCGGGGAATGATTCCGAAGAATGGATTCGGGACTCGCTCGAGCAGTTGTGGCCCGAGACGAAGTTGATCGGCTGTAAGCTGATTGATATTCGTATCCGGAATTCCAACGTGAGTGATCTTCGAGCCGGTATATGCCGCTTCAAAGAGGATGTTGGCGCCGAGTTCCCGCTGGATCGAAAGATTCCATTGCTGTGCATATCCGGAACCCAAGTTACGGTCGACACCAAACACTCCCTGACCCAAGCCGGCATCCGGCGTTGGCGGAATCGGCAAAACCGAAGGTCCGGATGAGAGAACAAATGCCGGCGTGATGTTGTCCAGCGACCTCTGGGTTACGGTTTGAATGAAAGGGAACTGAGGATTCGTAAATGGAGTCGTAATCCCTGCCTGCTCGATCCAAACCAGTCCGTAACCGCTGCGAACCACCATCTTGTCCGTGGCACGGTACGCCAGTCCCACACGTGGACCGAGATTCAGTTTGTGCAACGTGCGAGATGACCGAGGAAAACCATCGCGGCCCAGATATCGAAGTTTCTGTGTTTCGAGATCGAATACCGCTCCCTGATCATCCAACTCCGTGGATGGGAAATTGAGCGTGTAACGAAGGCCGGCGGTGACCGTGAGCCGGCGCGAGGCCTTCCAGTCGTCCTGGATGAAGTACTCCTCGATCATCGCGCGAGGGCGAATGGGCTTTTGCTGGATGTCGATAGAGAACCGATCCACCTGTCCAAGAAGAAAACTGGCTAGTGAAAACCCGGCTTCCGGCTCGCTAAACTGGAAGGATCCCAATGGCGATGGCGGTTGGGTGATGTCCAGGCGCTCCCAGCGGAAGTCCAGGCCCGCTTTTATGAAATGGGTACGCCTCTGGGTGGAAAACATGTCGACCACCTGCGTAACGTCGGTGCGAAGGTCCGAGCGGGCATTTGCCGGAGGTCCAAGTTGCTGGTAGCCGTCGACCACATACGCCGGAAGAGGCACGGCGCGGCGCGCCAGACGCCTGCGGCTGTATCCGAAGCGAACTTCATTGGTGGCGGATGGGCTCAACACCCGCAGGTAACTCGATGCGAGCGACTGACCGGCCGTCGCGCTATGGCCAAGCACGCCCGAGGTCAGGTTGCCGCTGCCGTCCGGCAAAGGAGGGGCGGGATCGGAAACGTCTCGAGCCGATGAAAATCTGGCGAAGACAGAATCCGCCGCTCCGAAAGCATGGTCGAGACGAGCATCCCACTGGTTCTGGTTTTGCGTCTCATTTGCGATCCGACGATAGTTGTTCGCTGTGCCTGGGGAAGTCGGCAACGGATAGCGCTCGAGAAGAGCCAAAGCCGCCGGGTCCATTCGCTCCCGTGGAATGGTACTGGATGGGAATGCAATCCGCGTTCCCGGATCGAAGATGCGTGGCAGGGAGCGCGCCACTGTCTCGCTAAAAATACCTTGGCGTTGAAGCAAGGTTGGCACAGTGGACGTGCGAACCCGGCCAATGGCCTGCCGGCTTCCCTGATAATCGGCGAAGAAGAACGTCCTGTCGCGAACAATTGGGCCGCCGAAAACCGCGCCAAATTGATTGCGTCGGAAAAGCGGCTTGCCGGGAATGGATGGCGTTGCCGGTGCAAACAGGTTTCGCGCGTTCAGAGCCTCATGACGCAGAAATTCAAAGGCGGAGCCGTGAAAGTCATTCGTGCCGGACTTTGTTGTCAGATTGATGACGCCGCCGTTGAATCGGCCGAACTCGGCCGGCGGGCTGTTGGTTTCTATTTTGAATTCCTGGATGGCGTCGACGACCGGCATGAAGGTGACCTGGCCGGGTTCCGGTTGCAGTACCGTGACGCCGTCAAAAAGAAATTCGTTGGTACGCGGCCGGCCGCCATTGATGCGGGGAAAAGCCGAGCCCGGCGGCAGAGCCACACCCGGCGCAAGGGCGGCGAGTGAGATGAACGAGCGCCCGTTCAAGGGCAGCTCAACGATCTTTTTGTTATCGATCACCTGGCCGATGTCGGCGGATTCTGTCCGCAACAGCGGCGCGTCCGCCGTGATGCTGACGTTTTCCAGTACCGAACCGATCGAAAGCACAAAATCCAGACGTACTTTCTCGCCGGTAAGCAGCATGACGCCTTGCCGTGTGACGCGCTGAAAACCAGAAGCCTCAACCGTCACGTTGTAGCGGCCGGGTCTCACGCCGGTGAACCGATACCTGCCCTCGATGGAGGAAGTCGAGTGGAAAGTGGCGTTCGTGTCAACTTCCATGAGCGTCACCGACGCCTGCTCTATTGCTACGCCGCTCGGGTCCAGAACTTCACCGGTAAGCTCGGCCGGCGCGAAGCTGAGGCGAAAAACGAGCAGGGAAAATAGCAGCGCTTTCTGCATGAACTGTTCTTATACACTTCGATGCGACTTTCAGGCAATATCTGAGATTGTGCAATACGATTTAATACGGTTGTCTGGATAGGATCTCGGCCGCGAATTGCGCGAATGAGCAGCCGCCCTAAAAGGCGTCCTCTTCAAGACGAGTTTAAGGCTGATCCACCGAATCGCCCCGGTAAAGAAGCCAACTCCTCTGAAAACGGTTTGGGAGAATGACGTTCGATCGATAGAATGAGATTGATACATCCCGGATAGGTGGACAATGCGGATCTGGTTCAGAAATCAATGATCGAAGCCTGACAGAAAGCGCCCCAGATCGGCTTCGGTCAAACGCCTCGCGAGTCTTGTGTATTGGTCTTTCTCGAAGCCGATTGCCCGACGTGCCGATTGAGCATTCCTTATCTGAATAAGCTGGCCAGGCAAGCCGCGCGCGTGATTGGGATCTGTCAGGATCCTGAGCCGATGACTCGTCAATTCGCAGAACAGGTGGTGGCGGCTTTTCCTGTCAATGCGGACCACAGTTTGGAGTTATCGCGAGCCTACGATCCTGTGGCAGTTCCGGCTTTCTTTTTGGTTAATGATGAGGGAGCCGTCCGTTCGCCTGCGGGCAGAATGTATTCAGCAACGTTGCGCGCGCCAACAGCACACTCGGGCGCGCGCTGCAACTCGTACGCCCGAAGCGGTCAAACTCATAGTGGCGGGCGGCGCGGCCGGAAAGTCTTCCGCCGTCATTGGTAGCTGGGCCGCCGGTCCGCGCGGCAGCCAGATGGTGACCTATCCATGCCCATAACTCTTGTTGATCCGTGTGACGAACGCAGGCTTTCGGCAACGCAAGCTCCTCGCTTGAAAACTCTGGCGGGCAAGGCCGTTGCCTTACTCGACATCAGCAAACCAGGAGGGAGCGTTTTTCTCGATCGGCTCGAGCGATTGCTACTCGAGCGCCACGCTGTTGCACGTGTACTCCGAGAGGTCAAGCCCACTTACACTAAACCGGCACCCAGCCCACTGCTCGACAAGTTGCGAGGAGTCGATGCAGTGATTGAAGGATTGGCGGATTGAGGTTCGTGCACAACGTGCAGTTTGCATGACACGATCCGGTTGGAGAATTGGGGCATTCCTGCGGTCCCCGTGGCCACGCATGAGTTCATGTTACCGGCACGAGTTCAGGCTGCCGCTCTCGGCAGGCCAGACTTTGACGCCGTTTACGTGGACCATCCGATCCAGGACCAAACCCCGGCGGAAATTCAGGCGCGGGCCGATACCGCAATAACGAAATCGTCGCGAGGCTCACTTCCTGCTCGTGACGTGACCACTGCGATCTATTCGCCGCCAGGTGTCCGGTTCCTGCTTTGGCTTGGGTTTGAAACGTGCATGACGTAGCGCCGAACGGCCAGCATGTCGTCATGGTCCCCGGGTGCTGCGATTGCCGCACTGAGGAACGCGGGTCGCGACGTTTTGTGGATAAGGCCTGAATGGCCTGGGGCAACCGATCAAAACGTTCTTCATCTCGCGCGGACTCAAGATCGAATTCTTCTCACGCTCGACAAGGATTTTGGAGAGTTGGCTTTTCGTTCGCGGTTGCCGAACCGGTTGGTGTTATTCTTTCTCCGCTGCGGTAGATCAGACGTTGGATCTGCCGGCGAATGCTTCTCGTGCCGATGTTATGTAGGCGATGGACATGCATGTCGTCGGTAAAGCCGCGTACGTTGGCCTCTATCACCAACCCGCAGCCCAATAACAGAAGAGGTTTACACTCCGAGAGAAAATGAAAAGGAAACTGGCCGCCTTCGCCATTCTTGGGTTCAGCGTGTTCGCCTTTGCACAATTCGGCGGGCGCGGACCACAGGCCGGTGGCCGCGGACGACCCGGCGGTGGAGTCACTGGTGCCGGCGGAGGCCAAACCGGCGGACGCTGTCTGGTACCCGGCTACAGGGGAACGGGAGAAGAGGATTTGCCAACGCCACGCAACATCAACCGTAGCGGCTTTGTATACGCGCGGATACGCTATCACACTCAGCCGTGGTGGCGAGCCGAAACGCGCGAAGTCCCGTGGCACCACGATTATCCGGACGGTGACACGATGTTTCCGGATTCTCTTGCGCGGCTGACAACGACTCAAACAACCCCGGACTCCTACCAGATCGTCGACATCGACAGCAAAGAGTTGTTCCAATATCCATTCACTTACATGTCCGAACCCGGGTATCTCAATCTTCTTCCCGCCGACGTCAAGAATCTTCGCGAATACCTGGACCGCGGAGGCTTCTTGTTGCTCGACGATTTTCGCGGCAATGAGTTCGACAATTCGCAGTTCGAAAATATGCTGCAGCAGATGAAGAAGGTTTATCCCGATCGCGAAATCAAGCGCGTGGATGCGTCTCATCCGATCTTTCATGCTTTTTTTGACATCGATCCAAAAGAGATGTTGCCTCCTTACCTCATGTACAACTCCGGTGACGTGGAGTTTCTTGGTATTTCGGATCCGAAGGGACGCATCCAGGTGATGATCGATTTCAACAACGATATCAGCGAATACTGGCAGGCGTTGGATGTCGGGCAGTGTTCCATACGTGAGTCGGGGATGGCTGTTAAGCTAGGGGTCAACTACGCAGTCTACGCGATGACGCACTGATGCTCGAGTGGTTCGCCGTGAAAAAAATCTTCATCCTGTCTGTGCTGGAGTTCGAACGCTTGGATCATCTATGAAAACGAAACATTATACGCTTGCAATTGCGCTTATTGCGTTTCTGGCGTTGCCTGCCTTTCAGCTCGATTCGTTGATTACGCCGGTTGCCAGGGCGGGGCAGAACGGTGTCGCCGCGGAGATCAGCCAGCTTTCGGCCGGCCGGTATATGCGGGACCTCACGTATTTGGCCTCCGACGAATTGAAGGGCCGCGCAAGCGGTTCACCGGAATTGGAAAAAGCCTCAGACTATATCGCGTCTCAATTCCGCACTGCAGGATTGCAGCCTGCCGGTGACAACAAGACCTACTTTCAAACATTTGAAATCACCACCGGCACAGAATTTGGAAAAGGAAATCGTCTTGAAATCAATCAGGCAGCGCTGGAAGACAAGAAAGATTTCGTTCCGATCGCTTTCTCCAATTCCGATAGCGTCGATGCTGCGCTTGTGTTTGCCGGCTACGGCATCACGGCGCCCGAGCTCCAGTGGGACGATTACCAGGGAATGGATGTGAAGGGCAAGGTCGTCGTGGTGTTTCGTCACGAGCCTCAGGAGTTGGATCCCAACAGCAAGTGGAACGGTAAAAACTTCACCACGCATGCCACGTTTGTAAACAAAGCCATCAACGCGCGCCAGCACGGGGCAAAGGGAATCATTTTCATCACGGACCCGCTCAACCACAAGAGCGAACCTGACGAAGTCGGGCCGGCGACCAAAGCAGTCGAAGGAGGCAACGCCGGCATCGCCTCGGTGCACGCACGGCAAGCTCCGATCCTTGGTCTGTTTACAAGATCGGGAAAAGACCTGACAGCCATTCAACGGATGATGGATCAAAATTTGAAACCTGAATCGTTCGAGCTTGCCGGGATTCACGTCCACATGGCCACTGACGTTATTCGCATACGCAAGCCTGTACGAAATGTGATCGGTGCGCTTCCAGGGTCCGATCCAACCATGCGAAATGAATGGGTCGTGATCGGCGGCCATTACGACCATCTGGGCCTCGGGGACAGCCACTCGCTGGCGCCATCTCAGATCGGACAAATTCATCATGGCGCCGATGACAACGCATCGGGAAGTTCAGGTGTCATGGAGGTGGCCAGAGTCGCTGCCGCCAACAAGCAAACGTTCAGGCGATCGATTCTGTTCATGACCTTCGCCGGTGAGGAATTGGGCCTGCTCGGATCGGCATACTTCGTCGATCACCCAACGGTTCCCCTCGACAAGACTATCGCAATGCTCAACATGGACATGGTCGGGAGGCTGAATAACGACCGGGTTTTCATGGGCGGCGTCGGAACTTCACCCAATTTTAGAGGATGGCTCGAAGAAGCCGCAGGACCTCTGAATCTGCGGCTGGACTACTCGGACTCCGGCATCGGCGGCAGCGACCACATGTCCTTCAATGAAAAACATATTCCGATCCTGTTCTTCTTCACAGGACTTCACGCCGATTATCATCGGCCATCCGATACTTCCGACAAGATCAACGCGCCGGGAGCGATCCGAGTTCTTTCGTTAGCTTACGAGATGGCCGAGCGCGTTGCCAATGAACCGAACCGGCTCCAATACACCGAGGTTCGCGAGCAGCGGCCCCGCGGTGGCAATGGAGGCGGCGGGAGTGGCTACGGACCATACTTTGGTTCGGTGCCGGATTTTCGCGATGACTTAAATGGAGTTTTGTTCGCGGACGTTCGCCCCGATAGTCCGGCAGGTAAAGCGGGACTAAAAGGCGGCGATCTCATGATCCAATTCGACGGCAAGGAAATCAAGAATCTGTACGACTTCACTTACGCGCTGCAGACCAAGAAGCCGGGCGACGTCGTGGCCGTGGTCGTCCAACGTGCCGGGCAGACAATCAAAGTCAACGTTACACTCGAGGCGCGAAAATAGTGAGGAAACCAATCCGATAAGCACTACTGTTGATTCTGCTGATCGGCGCCGCCGTGTATCTGGCGCACGCTGGATTCACGTACAACGTTGGGGACAAGTTCATTGATTGGACGCGTTGGACTTTAACCCGTTTTTGAGCAGGCTAGCGGCTGAAACTCCGGCGTGGCCTAGCGGAGCTTCAGGCTGAGCGGTTCGCCAGACTGCGACAGGAAGCGAACGGTTCCACTGAGCGTGCGGCCGGAACCTCCGCCAAAGAGGATAAATTGCGTTGTGTAGCCGCCTCCATGCGCAAAATGCGGGAAGAACAATTCGGAGGCTACGGGCGCGCTCTCGGCCACAGGCGGTGTTGTGGTGATCAGGAAGTCGCCGCGCTCGTTCGTGCGGCTGCGAAGACCGGTAACCACGATCGGCGAAGCGCTAGTGATTCGCAGCAATCCCTGGACCGGAAGGCTCAAGGACTCAAAGCCACGAATCTGGGTCAAGAACGCTGCAAGCTGAGCATTGCCAGCCAATGTGACTGTCGTTCCTGAAATTGAGGCGGCACTGAGATCCATCAGTTCCAGGCGAACCGTGGCAAGACTCCCAGACGTATTGGCGATTGCAATGCCGGATTGAATGGCATCCTGGGTCATCGCTCGCGAAGCCGGCACTCCCGCTTCGGAGATCAGGATGTCATTCTGGCGGTACTCGAATATCGCCAGGCCTGAAGGCGCATTGCTCGATGAGTCCGTCACGCGTGCATATCCAACCTGAGTCGCACCGGAAGCGCCCAGCGTGACAACAGAATTCGTGCCGCGATCAGTGAGCGAAAACGGAACCGTATCGACACTTGGAACACCCGGCGACTTCACGTTGAGAAATGCGAGGCACATCTCATCGGTGGTTCGCTCGCCCCAACTTACTGGCACCGGTGGAGACGAAGGATTCTTCGGATTGTTCAGCGAGTTGTCGTAATAAGCAGTCAATTCGATGAGCGTGCCGGCAGGGAGCAGGACCGGATCACGGTAGACATAGTTCCCCTGCCAATGAAAGTCCCAATTGTCAATCCGTATGAGCTGCCGCCGATCACCGTTCGGAAACTGCGCTTCGATGGTGGCCTGATGTCCCAGAAGATGCATGTGCGGCGCGATGGCAACCAATTCCACCGCCCTTCCGATGACATAAGAAGCCTTCACCTGGTAATGAGAATCTCCTGCAGGAATCGTGAAAAACGGATTTACAACGGGGAGAAATGAAATCGGCTGAAGTGGAACTGGAGAGAGATAAATACCAACCCGCGTGAGATCGGGCTCCAGCGGACGGGAACTTTGGGAAATGCCCGACAGGCTGTAGTGAACCTGCATCACGATGCGGGCGCCCTTTGGAATACGTACGCCGGTGCCAAGCGGAAACGCCTCTGGGGAAGAACCCGGTACCCATCCACCCAGGCCCCCCAGACCATTCAAAAAGCCGGCGCCGCCGAAGCATGTGTAACCAGGCCCAGGATCCGCATCGTCCAATTTCAGACCCGCGCTCCACGTGTCAGAAAATGTCATCGGATCCGGCAAATCGAGCGGATCACCTTCGGGAGCTCCGTTCGTTGCCCACTGCGACAGAGTTTGTATTTCCTGGTCCGTAAGGCTACGCTCGCCCTTGAAAACACCGTGAGCGTTTACAGGTTTCCACGGCGGCATCTGCCCGGTTAAGACTGCCGCTTTGATCGCTTTCGCCCAAGGCCGCACGTCCGTATAAGTGAGAAATGACATCGGCGCGATGTTATTTGGGCGGTGGCAGGTCTGGCAGTGTTGCTGAAGAATGCGGACAACTTGCTTATTGAACGTTACCGGATCGTCGGCATTTACTACTGGAACCATTTTCCCTTTTCAACGAATCTGATACTGTGTGTTCTGCGCGTGACGGCTCGAGGCGCGCTCCGCCAATACGAATCCGCCTATTCCCTGGTTCTTGTTGTCGACTCGCCGAAGGTCGCCGGGTGAGGGCAGAAAGATGAGCAAAATGTTTGCCCTCATCCGGCCCTACGGGCCACCTCCTCCCGGTGGGAAAAGGACACGTACTCTCATTTTCAGCTAATTGGGACAGCCGTGGTCGGCGCCGGGTCCCGTCGATATTGCCATCGGCAGGAAGCTGCCGGACTTCGTCCTCTGCTCAGGCTACCCCGCGCCGGAACCTTGGCCGATGATCGGTCATATACACCCAGTGATAGGGAGAAAATGACCGTTCATTGAGTTCATCTCGTGTCCCTATCCATCCTTAAATAAACTTCACGCCGCGTTAGTAGCCGCCCTTGTGAAAGTTAAACCCAACGACCTCATCATCTCAGGAGAAAGCTTATGCATGTTCTTAGGAATGCTTTTGTCTGTCTCACGATCGTTCTGTGCGTGTTTGGCGCATCGGGTGGAAATTCTGCGGCGGCGCAATCCGTGGCTAGTGGCACCGTCGAAGGCAGTGTCGTGGATCCGACGGGCGCCGTGGTTACCGGCGCAAGGGTTGAAATCCGAAATCCGATCACCGGCTATCAGCAGACGACAACGACCGATAGCTCCGGTGCATTTCGATTTACCAATCTGCCCTTTAACCCTTACCACATCGCAGTCACGCAGCAGGGATTCGCAACGGCCGGGCAGGATGTGAACGTCCGGACGATCGTTCCCATTCCCGTGAAAGTTGCGCTGACGGTAGCCGGCATCACGGAGACCGTGAACGTCGAAGCCGCCGGTGCGGACATTATCGAGAACGTGCCTTATGCACATGCGGACGTGGACATTTCGACGTTGGAAAAGCTACCTACCTTCTCGCCCGCTTCCGGTTTGAGCGATGCTATCGTTTTCGCTTCTCCCGGCGTTGTCGCCGACTCGAACGGGTTCTTCCACCCGCTGGGAGATCACGCGCAAACGTCGTTTTCCATCGACGGGCAGCCGATCAGCGACCAGCAAAGCAAAGCCTTCTCGACGCAGGTGCCAACCAACGCCATACAGTCGATGGAAGTCATAACGGGAACGCCGAATGCTGAATTCGGCGACAAAACCAGTCTCGTCGTTAATGCCACGACGCGTTCAGGTCTTGGCTTGATGAGACCCAGAGGTGGCGTGCTTGCGCAATACGGATCATTCGGTACTCCTTCCGTTGAAGCCAATGCCGCCGTGGGAGGACCGAAGGCGGGATGGTTCATTGCAGCCAACGGCTTGAGGTCTGGCCGCTTCCTCGACCCGCCGGAGTTTAGTCCAATCCATGCGATCGGAAACAATGAGAATACTTTCAACCGGCTGGATTTTGTTCCGAGTCCTAAAGACGCACTCCACGTCAACCTCTTTCTTGCTCGAAATTGGTTTCAGATTCCAAATAGTCTGGACCAATCCACGCAAGATCAGCGGCAGAAGGTCGTCACATTCAACCTCGCGCCGGGATACCAACATACGTTCAGTTCGACAACACTGCTGACGATCAACCCCTTCGTCCGGCAGGACCGTGTCCATTATTATCCCAGTGCGGATCCGTCGGACGATTCGCCCGCCACGCTTTCGCAGTATCGCCGTTTAACGAACTGGGGAGTGCGAGGTGACGTTTCCTACCTTGCCGCACACCACAATGTGAAAATAGGCGGGCAGGTGATGCAGACGCGCTTGCAGGAAAACTTCGACCTCGGCATTACGGATTTTGCGTTCAATCCCGTGTGCCTGAATCGCGCCGGCGATCCTCAGGCGTTGCCCACCGTTACAAACCCTGCACAATGTGCCGCCCGCGGCTTCATGCCGAATCCGGATCTTCAGCGGGGGTTAGTTCCGCTGGACCTGACACGTGGTGGAAAACCTTTCACGTTCGCAGACACTGGAAACATCAACGAATATGCGGCCTACGTTCAAGATGCAATAACGGTCGGCCACCTCACCCTCAGCCCTGGCCTGCGCATCGACCGGTATGACGGCTTCGTTAAGGACACGCTGGCGGAACCTCGAGTTGGTATTTCCTACCTGATCGGTCCGAGCAGCACGGTCCTCCGCGCAGGTTATGCGCGCACCATGGAGACGCCTTACAATGAGAACCTGCTGGCTGCAACCTCGCCGGGTGCGCAGGTATTGATCGACGCGTTCTCACCAGAAGGGGAGGCGCCGTTGCGTCCCGGCCGCCGAAACCAGTTTAACGCCGGTGTGCAACAGGCGCTCAGCAGATATCTTCAAATCGATGCCGACTATTTCTGGAAATTTACGGATAACGCCTATGATTTCGGCGTTCTCTTTAACACGCCGATTGCGTTTCCGATCACTTGGGAGAAATCCAAAATCGACGGAGTTTCGCTTCGCTTGAGCACTCCGAATTTGAAAGGCTTCCAGTGGTACACGACAATGGGCCACAATCGGGCACGCTTCTTTCCCGTCGACGGGAGTCCGTTTCGAATCGACCATGACCAAAAGTTTCAGCAAACCACAAGCGCGCGATACCAGTGGCGCAGAAACGGCCCGTGGGGCGCATTTACCTGGCGTTACGATAGCGGACTTGTTGCAGGTGACGTCGCAAGCCTCGCCGATGCTCTCGCACTGACGGCGGCCGAGCAAGCGGCAATCGGTTTCTTCTGCGGTGGCCAGACCGCTACTCCAGATAGCGGAATTGAGTCGTGCCGATCGTCCGATTTTGGAGCGACACGGTTGAAGATACCGGCGCCGGGGACCGCGGACGATGATCACAATCCACCGCGCATCGCGCCCCGCCATATATTCGACGTCGGCGTCGGCACCGACAATCTATTTGCGCAGCAGGACGGCTCGCACTTTACGCTCCGGTTCACCGTCTCCAACTTCACAAATAAAATCGCTCTGTACAATTTCCACTCCACTTTTACCGGAACCCACTTCGTGACGCCCCGCTCGTACCAGGGCGCCATCGGCTTCGTATTCTAAATCCACGGAGCCGCGCATGACGCGCATTGCGCGGATCGTCCGCGGCTCAGGGTTTCTTGCCGAATTTGAATTCGGCGGTTCCCCTATTCGAAAGGAGTAGACTGTCCGTCAATGTGTCGCGCAAAGAGATACCCCCACTGAGGTATGCTTTGCCCCCTGAACGTCTTGAAGACTTACATCCAATAGGCTGGATATGGATTACGAGATTGAACGGCAAATCGACTGGCGAGGCCTGGCCCACGTGGGCATCGTCGCGGCGGTGATCGCTATCACGTGGCACCCTTTTGGATTCTCTGCGATCCTGAGCATGCTTGGCGTCGTCATTGGTGGTTACCCGATCTATCGCGAAGCGATCAAAGCGCTGAGCGAGCGGCGAATGACCATGGAACTGTCGATGACCATCGCGATTGCTGCCGCACTTGTCATTGGAGAATTCTTCACTTCGCTTGTGATCGTCTTGTTCGTACTGGTCGCGGAGATCCTGGAGCACTTGACCACGAGCCGCGGCCGCAGCGCGATTCAGTCGCTACTGGAACTGCTCCCGCTCAATGTCACAGTCCGGCAGCGTGGCGGGGCCCGTGAGATTCACATTTCCGAACTGCGAACGGGTGACGTCATCCTTGTTCGTCCGGGCAGCCGCATTCCCGTGGATGGAACTGTCGTCAGTGGGTACTCCTTCGTCGATCAATCGAGCATCACGGGCGAATCGGCGCCTGCCGAAAAGGTGCCTGACGCGGTCGTCTATGCGGGCACCATCAACCAGTCGGGCGCCCTTGAAGTCCGGACGGAGCAGATTGGCCGCGATACCGCATTTGGAAAGATCGTTGAAACCGTTGAGGCGGCTGAGCGATCCCGGGCTCCGATTCAGAAGACGGCGGACCGGTATGCGGGATATCTCGTCTACTTTGCGATCGCCTGCGCGGTGTTGACTTTCCTGGTAACAAGGAATGTTCGTTCAACAATCTCTGTCATCATCGTCGCTGGAGCATGCGGAATCGCAGCCGGAACGCCCCTGGCGATTCTCGGCGCTATCGGTCGCGCAGCCCGGCTCGGAGCAATCGTCAAGGGTGGTCTGCACCTCGAAATGCTTGGCAGAGTGGATACTGTGGTCTTTGATAAGACGGGCACAGTGACATTTGGCGATCCGAAAGTAGTGGAGATTCGCCCGTCAAATGGTACTCCGCCGGAAATCCTCGTCCGGCTGGCTGCCAGTGCGGAAATGCCGTCCGAACACCCACTCGGTAAAGCCCTCATCGCCTATGCTCGCGAATCGGGCATCTCCATCCACGAACCGGAACGATTTTCGTACGAACCGGGCAAAGGTGTGGTCGCTTCGCTGAAAGACGGAGAGGTTGTTGTTGGAAAGATCTCGTTTCTTCAGCAGCGGGGGATCTCCGTGAAGTCGGAGGCCCAAATGGGCAACAGCGGACCTGAAGTGTTCGTCGCACATCACGGTGTTTATGCGGGCAAAATCCATATAGCAGACACACTCCGGCCAGAGTCTGCTAAAGCGGTGAATTCGCTTCGGCAAATGGGAGTACGTACGGTATTGCTTACGGGCGACGTACGCGAGGTTGCCGACAAGATTGGGTCGTCGCTCGGTATGGATGAGATCTACTCCGAGTTGTTGCCAGACCAAAAGGTCGATCGCGTGAAGCACCTAACGCAGCAGGGGCACAAGGTCGCGATGATTGGTGACGGCATCAACGATGCTCCAGCGCTTGTTGAGGCTGGCGTCGGAATCGCGATGGGGTCGGGAACCGATGTCGCTCGCGAGGCGGCTGATGTTGTCTTGCTCGGCAATGATTTATCTAAACTGGTGGAAACCATCCAACTCGCGCGCCGCTGCGGCCGGATCATCGCGTTCAACTTTGCGGGCACGCTCGCGGTCGATGGCGTTGGTGTCGCTCTCGCCGCGCTTGGACTTCTCAGTCCGGTGCTCGCCGCGTTCATTCATGTTTCGTCGGAACTGGCATTTATCTTGAACTCTGCCCGCTTGTTGCCTTCAACGTCAAAGCGCCAGCGGGCCGCTCATGGCTGTTAACACATCTCTGAACCGCGTGCTTCTCTTCTGCTGCGCGCTCTTCCTAAGCGGTGGGGAAGTTTTTGCCCAGACCACCGCCGGGCCGGGACCTCTACCTATGCCAGCGGCAATCGTTCCCCCAAGAGATACGCCTTATCCTGGGACTATCCGCTTGAGTGTCGATGCGACCGATACGGACCGCCACATTTTCAGCGTGCGCGAGACGATCCCGGTACGTGGCGGCGATTCCATCGTTCTCCTGTATCCGCAGTGGTTGCCTGGTAATCATTCGCCCCGAGGACAGATTGACAAGTTTGCCGGCCTCACGATTCGGTCCAACGGCGCGCGCTTGGAATGGACCCGCGACCCGGTGGATGTGTTCGCTTTCCACATCAATGTGCCCGTGGCTGTGTCCGCGCTGGACATCGAGTTCCAATTCCTTTCCCCGGTGGATACAGCCGAAGGCCGCGTTGTCATGACGCCGGAGATGCTGAACCTGCAATGGAACTCTGTTGTGCTTTACCCAGCTGGCTATTTCTCGCGTCAAATTCCCGTCGAGCCGAGCATCCGGCTGCCCGGCGGCTGGCAATTCGCCAGCGCTCTTGAGGCGGCTTCCACTAGCGGCGGCGTCACCACGTTCAAAGCGGTCTCCTTGGAAAACCTTGTGGACTCGCCGATATTCGCGGGCCGTTACTTCAAGCGCCTGGATTTGGATCCTGGCGGGCCGGCCCCGGTTCACTTGAACGTCGTTGCGGACCGGTTGAGTCTGCTGGAAGTAAAGCCTGATCAATTGACGGCTCACCGCGCCCTGGTGCAACAGGCCTATAAGCTCTACGGCTCGCACCACTACGATCATTACGACTTCCTTCTCGCCCTCACGGACCGCATGGGTGGGATTGGTTTGGAGCATCACCAGTCGAGCGAGAATGGCACGGATCCCAGCTATTTTACGGAATGGGATAAAAACGCCGACACGCGCGAGCTTCTGCCGCACGAATACACGCATTCGTGGAATGGCAAATTCCGGCGGCCGTCCGACCTCTGGACAGCAAACTTCAATGTGCCCATGCGCGACAGCCTGTTATGGGTCTACGAGGGGCAGACGCAGTATTGGGGCTTCGTGCTGGCAGCTCGCTCGGGTCTATTGACGAAACAGCAGGCCCTGGATGCTCTGGCTGCCACGGCGGCGACTTACGATCATCGGGTCGGCCGGGAGTGGCGGCCTCTTCAGGACACGACCAACGATCCCATTGCGGCCATGCGCCGGCCGCTGCCATGGCGGAGTTGGCAGCGGAGCGAGGACTACTATTCGGAAGGCCAGCTCCTTTGGCTCGACGCCGATACTTTGATTCGCGAACAAACGCGGGGGGAGCGGTCGCTGGACGATTTTGCTCGGGACTTCTTCGGGATCAACGACGGCAGCCGCGTCCCGGTCACGTTTACGTTCGAGGATGTGGTGAATGCGCTCAATCGTGTCCAGCCTTACGACTGGACGAAATTCCTGCGCGAACGACTCGATGGACACGGCCCCGGCGCTCCGCTCGATGGCCTTGGCCGGGGCGGATATAAACTCGTCTACACGGAGACGCCCTCGGATTACTTCAAGGACTCCGAGGCCCGCCGGAAGGTCACAGATATGAGTTACTCGCTCGGAATGGTCGTGGACAGTGAAGCCAAGCTCACCGAAGTGATGTGGGAAGGACTGGCTTACAAAAACGGTCTCACCGTTGGGACTCAGATCGTGGCCGTCGATGGTACGGCATATACCGCCGATCGTCTCAAGGATGCGATTCGAGACGCGCCAAAAAGCCGTGGCCCTATGGAACTGCTGGTCAAGAACGGCGATCGCTACCGCACCGTGCGGATGGACTATCACGACGGGTTGCGTTACCCGCATTTGGAGCGTGTCGCGAGCGTACCGGCCCGTCTGGACGAAATTTTTGCGGCAAGAAAGTGACGTCCAGAGAATTCTAGTGTCCTGAGTTAGAAGTTCCCACTCATGACGCGTTTCACCTGGAATCCACGAAATACGCGCGGTCACAGACCGCGCCTAAAGTTCACAGGTACTCTTGACTAGCGTTTTCGATTGCACGCACCGGGCCGCTATAACCGGAGCAGTTGTTCGCGGAGAAGGCGGGATTGAAGACGGCTGACTCGGAATTCCTCGTTGTTATTCAGCACGACGGTAAATGTTCCACCTGGCATGGAGACGATGCGCCGGATCATCTCGACGTTGACGAGAGTGCTCCGGCCGAGCCGGATGAACTGGGCGGGCTCGACACGGGCGGCAAGATCGCGGAGGCGATAGCAAATGGTGTGGGTTTCGTTCGCGCTGGTGCGCAGATGAAGCAGTTCGCCGTCGGCGACTACGGAAACAATCTGGTGAACAGGGACCAGAAAGATTTCATCGCGGCGGCGAACCGGAATTCTTTGCAGCAGAGGCCGGCTACTCGCGGCTTCGTAGGCGGACGCCGCGGCGCGGACGCGTTCCGTCTCTTCAGTCCGGTAATCATCGCGCTCCAGACGTTCGCGCGCGCGGTCGATGGTCTGGCGAAGCCGCGCCGCTTCGACAGGTTTGAGGACGTAATCGACGGCATTGACTTCGAAGGCGCGAACGGCGTATTCGTCGTATGCGGTTACGAAGGCCACGAGGGGCGTCCGGTTCTTCTTGAGGAGCCGGACAACGCCCAGGCCGTCGACCTCGGGCATCTGGAGATCCAGAAGCGCCAGATCGGGCCGTTTGGATTCGATGACTTGGACAGCTTCCATGCCGTTCGCAGCCTCGCCGACGATCTCGACGTCATTGAACGTTCGCAGTATCGCTGACAGAAAAGATCGTGCGGGCCGTTCATCATCAGCAATGACCACGCGTAGCTTGTCCGTCATGACGGCTTAGCGGAAGTCGCTGCCGATGGAGGTGATGGAGCGAAGGAGGTGGTCTCGCCCGGCTGTAGCGGGATTCGAATCTCGACGGTTGTTCCAATGCCGGGTGTGCTCTTGATGGTTACCGGCGCCGGTCCGCTGCCATAACGCTGGAGCCGCTCCTCGACATTCAAAGACCCAAACCGCGCGCCTTCCGCCGCTCAAGGACCGCGTTGGTTGCGCCCGGCCCCGTGTCGCTAATCGAGACCAGCACGGACTGCACTTCCTCCGAAGACCCGGTTTGTTGCGGCCGGGCAGAGATACGCACCTCTCCCCCTGTAAGGCTTTCGCTGATGCCGTGCTTGATCGCATTCTCCACGAGCGGCTGAATGACAAGAGCGGGAATTCGAATACGCCGCAACTCCCAGGGAACGTCGATAAGTACACGCAACCGGTCTTCGAAGCGAGCACGCTCGATGTCGAGGTACGCCTCGATCAAATCAAGTTCTTCGCCGATGGTGACGAACTCTTCTCCCGATCGGAGGACGCTGCGAAGAAGTCCGGACAGCCGCATGAGGGTTCCGAGCGCGCGTTCCGGAGCCGTCTGTATCAAATAGCCGATCGTTGTCAGAGCATTAAACAGGAAGTGAGGGTTCACCTGTGCGCGTAACGCGCGGAGTTCGGCTTCCGCGGCCAATTTGCGCATCTCCTGTTCCTGAACGTCCCGCCGGTATCTTTCCTGCATCGAACGCACCGCATCGATGCGGCGCGCCACGAGCAACGCTCCACGCTCCAACATGGCGATGTCATCCGACAGCAACCGGCGTCCACCGGCCAGATCCCGGATCGATAAAATGTACTGAGGTTTATCTGTCGTTGGCACCGTCACTACGGCGCTGCGTCGATCCTGCTGAACCCAGACGTACGGTCCGTTCTGCTCGGATTCGGACCATTCGATGGATTCCGCGCTTAATGCCGGCGCTAGAATGCGAGATGCCTCTTCGAGAATCGCTCCGGGGCTTTCGGACCTGTCGATTGCTTGAGAAAGCTTTGCTGCGAGGTCCGCATAATCCACGCGCTTGAGAACAATCTCGTCGACAAACCAACCGGCGCTCTTCCGGAGAAACGGATAAACCAAAGCGGTCAAAACCCACATCGACAAAAGCAGGGCACTCGATCGCATGGTCGCTGGACCGTTCGCCAACAGAGGCGTCACGCCAAAAACAAAAATTCCGAAAGTCAGACCGGCGAGAAGAATAAAAGACAGCGCCCGCTTCAAAAAGATATCGGCAAGGGCAAACCGGAAATCCTGATACAGGATCAGCAATGCCAGAGGGAGGGAGGCATGATGTCCTGTGAGCTGCAGCCACCAGGGATCGTCTCCGCCCTCATGATTGCTCAGATGCAGAGCCGATACGGCAAAGACCGACATCGCTACAACCCACAAGACTCGCCCGCGGCCCTGTTGACCACGCGTGACGACGAGCAACGCAGCCAGAAGAGCTCCAAAACCGAACGTTACGCCTCTTAATGCCAATTGTGAAGGAGCCGTGCCCGTCGTGATCGCCGCGTAAAAATGCAGAATTGCGGCAAGCCCGCTCATGGCATAGCCGGAGCCAATCATTACGAAACTCGAGAGAGGGGGGACTTTCTCGACGGCGCGCAATGCCGAATGGACAACGACGGCCGGAAGGAAACACAGAGCCCCGAAAGCTGCGGCCAGCACCAATGGCGCAGGCTCTTCAAAGCCAAGGTTGAAAAGCCCGTACCCGCCAAAAGCCCCGACGTTCCAGGCAAATCCCAGCAGACCAGTCAAAAGTGCCAGACGATTCGATGCCACTCGATAACTGAGAACCATCCACAGCAACATCACGTAAAGCACAGTTCCCGTGATGAAGCCCAACAGATTGACAAGTGACGCGGCGGTGCCTGGGGTCATTTGCTTCTAGCCTGAAGGCGATTCTATTCGTATGGCCGCCGCGCGGCAACGGCAGTCCTCATCGTTTCACGTATTTTTGTGGATTCTTTTTGAACGCGTCTCGGTCCACTTTTGAACAGAAATAGTACGTCTGGCCTTGGTAGCCGGCCGACAGTTGCGGGTTCTTTTCGACCATCAGGCCGCAAACAGGGTCACGGACCTTTTCGGATTTTGGAGGCTTCTTGTCTTGCGCGAACGCAATCGCAGACAGTCCCAGCAACAGGAGCAAGGTGATAGTGCGTAATCGGTTTTTCATAGGGAGGCTTAGCGTAAGTCCATTCTTTCGGTTTGACTGGAATTCAGAGAAAACTTTTCAATGAGAAGTTCGAATATGGGCATGAGTGGTCGGTTCCGTCTTCCGGCCGTGAGCGGCCGTTCGGAGCCCCGAGTCGGCCACTCATTAACTAATCCTTGGCTTCTGCGGAGGGTACATTAGGATCGAGACGATCGATTCACACAGTAACCCGCTCGGTTGTGGAAAGGCTCGTTCGCGACGCCTTTCCACGCTTTTTTGGCCAGCTATCTAGCCCAATAATAGAATCAGCCACTCGCGGAGACCACATCGTTTTTAGCCGCGAATTACGCCAATGACGCGAATGGGCCGCCTAGGAATTCGGTGTTGGCCCATTCGCGTCATTGGCGTAATTCGCGGCTCAGACTTTTTGGGTCGCGGCTTTGCGGCTAGCCAACAGACGGTCATTTTCGGGATATGAGTGGTATGATTTCGCCTATGGCAGAGCGACGTTGGTTTGGACAAGGTTCGCGCAACGTCCTCGTTCTGGTCGTGCTCGTAATGACGACCAGTGGACTCACGCTTCCCCACTGGCATACCGAATGGAATGGCTGCGAGCTATGCCACATCCGGTACTCGCCTAATCTTGACAGCCCGATCGCAGACAGTCCCGCCGTCACTCTCGTCACCGAACGAGACTGGCTACCGGATGACCGGGCCAACGAGCTAGACACTTGCGTTCTCACCCGATCGAGCCGTGCACCGCCGGCCTTCACTCCGTTCACCACCTAACACGTCGAAAGTTTTTCCAAGTCCGTACGTGAAGGAGATGGACCTTTATGCAGTCACGTATTCTTTCAGTTACATTTGTTTTCCTTTTTGCATCAAGCAGCAGTTTCTCGCAAGCGCCCACCGCGGCCGACGTCAATGCCTTGAAGACGCAGATCGAGAACCTGAAGGCAGATTACGAAAAGCGTATTCAAGCGCTTGAAACACAATTGCAAGGGATCCAGGCGCAGATGCTTCTGCAGCCGCTCGTGCTCACATCTGCGGCAATCCCGGCGCGGGAACAGCAGCCAGCCCAGGAACAACAGCCACAGCAGCCGGCGGCGCAAGTCCCTCCTGGTGCGGAAGGCGCCGGTGGACCGACTGGAGCGCTACCGGTCTATGGCGGCACGGCCGGTGCGTCGAAGGTGTTCAATCCGGATATGGCGGTAATTGGCGACTTTCTTGGCGCAGCCGGGTCTAACAAAGTCGGTCCCGATCCGGCCTTCGAGATGCATGAATCGGAGGCCGCGTTTCAAGCTATTGTCGATCCGTACGCTCGCGCGGACTTCTTTATCTCATTTGGCGAGCAAGGGGTTAACCTCGAAGAAGGGTACCTTACCTTTCCGGCGATCCCCGGTGGATTGCTCGTCAGGGCCGGGAAGATGCGCGCGGCTTTCGGTAAAGTAAATACGCTCCACAATCACGTCCTGCCGTGGACGGATCGCCCGATTGTGACGAAGAACCTGGTGGGAGGTGAGGACGGCATCAATGATGCAGGATTTTCAGTGGCCAGATTGATTCCAAATCCCTGGATTTTCCTGGAAGCCACAGGTCAGGTCTTCCGTGGGGACTCTAACGAGTTGTTCAAGTCGAGCCAACGGCGCGATGTGAGCTACATTGGACATTTGCGCGGGTATCAGGACATTACGGATAACACCAACGTTGATCTCGGCTTTTCTTTCGCTCGCGGACACAACTCATCCGGCATCGTTAACGATGTCGACCTTGGCCGCTTCAGGACGACGTTGTACGGGTGGGATGCTACGGTCCGATGGCGGCCGCTGCAGCGGTCGATTTACCATTCGTTTATAGGCCGCTCAGAGATCATCTGGAGCAGACGCGCTCAGCCGAATGGGCTGCAAGCCGGGCTGGGTTACTACCTCTCGGCCGATTATCAGTTCGCCCGCCGATGGTTTGTGGGCGCGCGCTACGATCGCTCGAAGCATGCGGATAACGCGTTGCTACACGACACAGGGCAATCGGCTGTCCTCACCTATTGGCCCAGCGAGTTCAGCCAGGTGCGTGGACAATATCGCCGCACGAGGTACGCGGTCGGGCCGACGGCCAACGAGCTTTTAGTCCAATTCCAGTTTTCGATTGGGGCGCATGGCGCGCACCCGTTCTAATTACGAAAGGTTATTATGAGTGTCAAGATCTGTCTTGCTGTACTGATCGCATGTTTCCTGGCGGGTTTGCCGTTAGGGGCACAAAGCAAGCTGAACGTCATTACGACCACCGAAGACCTTGCAGCTATAGCCCGCGAGGTCGGCGGTGATCATATTACGGTGGAGTCGATCGCCAGAGGTTATCAGGATCCGCACTTCGTTGAAGCGAAGCCCAGCTTCATTCTTAAGCTGCAGAAGGCCAACATTCTTATCCTGGTCGGCCGCGACCTCGAGATCGGTTGGCTGCCGCCTCTGATCCAGCAAAGCCGTAACTCGAAGGTCCAGGTAGGCGCTGATGGCTACGTGGATGCATCGCTCAAGGCGCGAATTCTCGAAATCCCGCAGGGCCAGATCACACGGGCGGAGGGTGATGTCCACCCGCTCGGCAACCCACATTATTGGCTGGACCCGGAGAACGGGAAAATCATCGCACGCGAGATCTTCGAAGCGTTTGTCCGCTTTCGACCGAATGACAGCACTTATTTCGAACAGCGCCTGGACGACTTTCTCAATCGCCTAAGTGAGGCCGAAAAGCGGTGGATCGCAATGATGACGCCTTACAAAGGTACGAAGATGGTCACCTATCACCGCTCGTTCCCGAACTTCGCCGATCGGTTTGGTCTCGACATCGTCGGTTACGTTGAACCCAAGCCGGGCATTCCGCCCACGCCCCAGCACACACTCGATCTCATCAACCAGATGAAGAAAATGAACGTCAAGCTTGTACTCGTTGAGCCGTATTTTGATCTGAAAACGCCAAACGCGATCGGCCGCGATACTGGCGCGGAGGTGCTAGTCATGCCGCCATCGGTGGGAGGGGTCAAGGAAGTAACCGATTATTTCAAGCTCTTTGACTACGATCTCAACCTGCTGATCACCGCAATTAAGAAGACTGGCGCGAAATAAGGGGGAGCATGGACACATCGGTGCTTGCGTTTCTGGCGGCCCCTTTCGTCGCCAGTCTGATACTCACAGGTATTCACGCTTACCTTGGCGTCCACGTTGTCGAGCGTGGCGTGATTTTCGTGGATCTCTCGTTGGCACAGATCGCGGCGCTTGGCGCAACGATCGCGCTCCTGATGCCGATGACCGGCGGCGATCCGCACGCCCCCTTTACTTATTGGGTCAGTCTCGCCTTCACCTTCCTTGGAGCATTGGTATTCTCGACCATTCGCAGCCGGCGGGCGCGGATCCCTCAAGAGGCCATCATCGGTATTTGTTACGCGGTCGCTTCGGCAGCGGCGATTCTGGCCATGAGCAAAGCGACTTCAGAGAGCGAGCACCTGAAAGACATGCTCGTCGGCAACATCCTCGCCGTGTCTTGGCCCGAGGTTGGTAAGACGGCCCTTCTTTATGGTGCGATTGGGACGTTCCACTACATCTTTCGTCATAAGTTCCTGACTATCTCCATAGATCCCAGGAAAGCAGAAGCGGAAGGAATTTCCATCAAGCTGTGGGATTTCCTTTTCTACGCATCCTTTGGATTTGTCGTGACATCATCGGTAGCTATTGCGGGCGTGCTTCTGGTTTTCTGCTATCTTATTGTACCGTCGGTGGCCGCCATGTTATATGCCGACACGATCGGACGCCGGCTTGCCATTGGTTGGACGATGGGAACCGTGGTATCGGCATTGGGGGTCTATCTGTCATTGAAACTCGATCTGCCAACCGGCGCGACGATCGTCTGCACATTCGGACTCGTGCTGATCATTATGGCTGCCGTGCGTCCCTTGGTGCAGCGGAAAATTCCGGCTGACCTTCACCAGTTTGATTATGCCGATCGAGCTCACGGACGTTCCTGAAGCTGACAATTCCACAGTCGCTCTTATCGATATTTTGAAAAATGAGGCGGCGGGTTTTGCCGTGTGCAGGCAATCGATGTGATTAGCAAAAGCCGGGCAGGACTTCGGCTACAATCCCAAAAAGAGTGTGGCGGAAAATGCGGGCGCCATCGAACGGCTTGAACGATGGCGGGCTCTTTGAAGGTGTGAATAAATTGACGAGATACAACTGTAGGGGCGCTCTGTGAGCGCCCGCTTTTCCTGAAATCAAGAAAAACGGGCGGTCATAAACCGCCGCTACAGTAGAAAGTACAACAACATCAACTACCAACTGAGGACACATGAAGGCAGGCGGCATTTCAAAAGGACCAATATCGGTCTTGATCGGAACACGCAAAGGCGCATACATACTTCGCGGCGATAAATCACGGCGGACGTGGAAACTTTCG
>WNGL01001377.1_pt1 | contig 56264 bp, 38 predicted proteins | sample 5400591 | NCBI WGS metagenome assembly WNGL01 (sample SAMN13153377, study PRJNA577476) | soil metagenome | isolation source: 80 cm soil or saprolite under Garry oak tree replicate 1 | place: USA:California | collected 2016-06-15 | reverse complement strand
GGCGGTCTACAGCGACGCCCGGCTCATCGCCCTGCACCGCAGCCTCCCTCCGGAGCGGAGCGAGCAGTTCGGCTTCGACGTCGCCGGCATCTCCTGGGCCAACTACATCCAGGAGGTTCACCTTCCGAGCATCACCGCGCTGATGCGCAGCGCCGGCGGCCGTCGCCGGCTCCGGACGACCGAGCGGAGCCTGCCGGAGGGGCGCGACGTCATCGCCGTGTTCGACCTGGAGGGGACCGTGATCGCCTCGAACCTCATCGAGGCGTTCCTGTGGACCCGCCTGCTGGACCGGCCGAGATCGTCGTGGGCCGGCGAGCTGGTGTCGCTGGCCGCCGCCGCCCCCCACTACCTGCGTACCGAGCGCCGCAGCCGCAGCGACTTCATCCGCGCCTTCATGCGCCGGTACGCGGGCGCGTCGGAGGCGAGACTGCGTGGGCTGGTGCACGACCGCCTCGGTGAGGCGCTTCTGCAACGCACGCTGCCCGAGGCGGTACGGCGTATCCGTGCCCACCGGGCCGCCGGGCACCGAACCGTCCTCATCACGGGCACCGCGGACCTGCTCATCGAACCGCTCACGCCGCTGTTCGACCAGGTGGTCGCCAGCAGGCTGCACAGCCGCGACGGCGTGCTGACCGGGTACCTGGCCGCACCGCCACTCGTCGGTGAGTCGCGGGTTGCCTGGATCCGGCAGTACGCGAAGGCCGAGGGGATGGACCTGGGCCGCTCGTACGCGTACGGCGACAGCTATTCGGACCTGCCGCTACTCGAGGCGGTCGGCAACCCGGTGGCGGTCAACCCCGATCCGCGTCTGTTCCGCCATGCCAAACGCCTCGACTGGCGGGTCGAGCAGTGGGGCACGCACACCCGTGGGCCGGTCGAGTGCCTGCTCGAACTCTCGGGTAACGGGGGAGGTGGCACGCGATGATGCCGGCTCTTGAGTTCCGGCGCTCTCCCCTGCGCTACCTGACGCTGCGCAGCACGACCGCAACCAGGTTGGGTGGCAGGTATTCCGGGACGCTGGCGAGCAACATGGCGCCGCTGCGCCTGACCAGCCGCGCGGAGCCCAAACCGCCGGGCGACGGATGGCTGCGGCTACGTCCGCTGCTGTCCGGCATCTGCGGCTCCGACATCGGGATGCTCACCGGCCGGTCCTCGCCGTACCTCACGCCGGTGGTGTCCATGCCGTTCGTGCCCGGGCACGAGGTGGTCGCGGAGGTCCTCGACGGTGCGCCCGGGTTCCCGAAAGGCTGCCGGGTCGTGGTGGACCCGGTGCTGTCCTGCACGGCCCGCGGCGTTGCGCCGTGCCGCTGGTGTGCGGCCGGGCGGCACAGCCGCTGCGACCGGGTCACCACCGGCCGGATCTCCGCCGGGTTGCAGACCGGGTTCTGCACGGACACCGGCGGCGGTTGGAGCCGGGCCATGGTGTCGCATCACAGCCAACTCCACCGGGTGCCCGACGATCTGCCCGACGAGCGGTGTGTGCTCGTCGAACCGCTGGCGTGTGCGATCCACTCGGTCCGCCGCATCGTCGTGGACCCCGGGGCGTCGGTGCTGATCGTCGGTGCCGGCACCGTGGGACTGTTGACGCTGCTCGCACTCCGCGAGTTCACCGCGGCCGGTCCGATATACGTCATCGCCAAGCACGCCAGCCAACGCGAACGGGCCCGGGCGATCGGTGCCACCGAGACGCTGGAGCCGCAACGCGCGGCGCGGGCGGTCCGCCGGGTCACCGGCGGCTCCCTGGAGAAGCCGGTGCTCGGCCCCGAGTACCTGCTCGGCGGCACGGACGTGGTGTTCGAATGCACCGGCGGCACGGGGGGCCTGGACATGGCGCTGCGCCTGGTCCGCGCGGCGGGGACCGTGGTCCTGTCGGGAATGCCGACCGGTTCGGTCGACCTCACCCCGGTCTGGTTCCGCGAGTTGCACCTCGTCGGTTCCTACGCCTCCGACGCCGGCGGCAGCGCAGCCGACGCCGACGACCCGGCGCCCGACCACCGCGCCGAAGATTTCGCCGCCGCGATCGCGCTGGCCGGCGAAGCCCCGCTCGGCGGATACGTCGACGCGGTCTATCCATTGACCAGGTGGCGGGAGGCGATCGCGCATGCCAGTGCAGCCGGTCGCCTCGGTGCCGTCAAGGTCGCCTTCGACCCGAGCCGGGATTAGGGGGAACCGTGAGCAGACCAGGGTTTGTCCTGGAGGTGGACGAGCGAACGCCCGCGCTGCTCGTCCATGAAGGCGACGGCTTTCGGCTGGAGAAGTTTCCGCTGGGTACCCGCGTGGTGTATCCGCCGGACTCGCTACCTGGCATCCGGCACGTCGACGCGGCGATCCACCGCGCGCTGATGGAACCCGTCGGCGCCGAGCCGCTGCCCGCACTTCTTCGACCGGGCATGCGCCTGACCATCGTCTTCGACGACCTGTCCCTCCCCCTGCCACAGATGCGCACGCCGGACATCCGCCAGCGGATCATCGAGCAGGTGCTGGAGATGGCCGCGGCGGCCGGCGTCGACGACGTCGAGTTGCTCGCCGCGAACTCGCTGCACCGCAGGATGACGCCGACCGAGCTGAAGCGCGCCGTCGGCGACCGGGTATTCCGGGCGTTCTTCCCGCAACACCTGCGCAACCATGACGCGGAGGACCCCGCCGGGCTGACCCACCTGGGCATGACGCGGCACGGTGAAGACGTCGAGATCAACCGCCGGGCGGCGGAGAGCGACCTCATCGTGTACGTCAACATCAACCTGACCGCGATGAGCGGTGGTCCGAAGTCGGTGACGGTGGGACTCGGGTCATACCGAAGCCTGCGCCATCACCACAACGTGCACACTCTGCGGCACTCCCGCTCGTTCAACGACCCGCCGAACTCGGCGATGCACCACGCGTACGACCGGATGTCCGAGGTCCTGCGCGAGCATGTCAAGGTCTTCACCATCGAGACGACCCTCAACAACGAGTCGTTCCCGGAACAGGTCGGGTTCCTTAACAAGCGCGAGTGGGAATGGTCGCTCACCGACCAGGCGAAGTACGTCACCGTCAAGCGGATGAACGAGCTGACCCCGGTCAAGCTGCGTCGCCAGGTGTGGCAGAAGAGCTTCGCACCCTACGGCCTCACCGGAGTCAACGCGGGTGACCCCGCCGCGGTGCATCCGCTGACGCTGGCCAACGTCCATCGGCAGCAGCTGACGGTGGTCGAGGGACAGAGTGACATTGGTGTGTGGGGGCTGCCGTTCATCTGCCCCTACAACGTCAACTCGATCATGAACCCGATCCTCGTCATGTCTCTGGGGCTCGGGTACTTCTTCAACCTCTACCGCAATCAGCCGATCGTGCGCCGCGGCGGCGTCGGCATCTTCTACCATCCGATGCCCAACGAGTTCCACCCGGTGCACCACCCGAGCTACATCGACTTCTTCGAAGAGGTCCTGTCGCAGACCACCGACCAGGCCGCGATCGAGGCGAAGTACGAGGAGCAGTTCGCCACCGACCCGTGGTACATCCACCTGTACCGCAACAGCTATGCCTACCACGGCGTACACCCGTTCTATATGTGGTACTGGGGAGCGCACGCCATGGAGCACCTAGGCGACGTCATCTTCGTCGGCGCCGATCGTAAGGCCGCCGCGCGGATGGGATTCCGGTCCGCGTCGACCCTGGCCGACGCGCTCGAGATGGCCCAGGACACGGTCGGCACCAGCCCGAGCATCACCTACCTGCATGCACCGCCGCTGACCCTTGCCGACGTGCAGTGAAAGGAGCGGCATGGGCCTGATCCAGGAAGTCAAGACGATTGCCCGCAACCGTGACTGGCGGGGCCGGGTGCGGACTCCGCGGTCCGCGACGCCATACGAACTGATCGCCGATCGCGTCCCGTTCTCGACCAGCTGGGCTCGCTTGCCCGTCACCAAGGCGGTACGCGCCGGACTGCAGCGCGGTGTGCTCAAGCCGATCACCTGGACCACCACCCGGCCGCGGGTCGAGGGCCTGGACTATCTGGACGGGCTGACCGGGCAGGCGGTCTTCGTCGCCAATCACGCCAGCCATCTCGACACGCCGCTGATCATCGGCTCGCTGCCGACCAGGCTGTCCGCCAAGCTCGCGGTGGGCGCGGCGGCCGACTACTTCTTCGACGCGCGATGGCGCGCCGTCGTCACCGCGCTGGTGTTCAACGCCTTTCCGGTCGACCGGCACGGCGGCAAACGGGTCAGGAGCATCCTGCCGATGCTGCTGGACCAGGGATGGAGCCTGTTGCTGTTTCCCGAGAGCAGCCGTTCGCAGGACGGCTGGATGAGTCCGTTCCGCTTGGGCACCGCCCACGTGTGCTGCACCCGGCGGATACCCGCGGTACCGGTAGCGCTGCTGGGCACGTTCGGCGCGATGCCCCGTGGGCGCAGGTGGCCGGTACCCGGTCGCCGGGAGGTGATGGTCCGCTACGGGCGACCACTGCTGCCCGCACCGGACGAGAACGCCCGGACGTTCAACGAGCGGTTGCACACCGCGGTGGCCCGGCTGTGGGCCGAGGAGGAGATCGGTTGGTACCGGGCCCTGCGGTCCGAGCCGGCGGCCGTACGCAGTCGGCCGGCCGGACCCGCCGGGGCGGAGTGGCGGCGGATCTGGGAGTCCACACGCCCCCTCAACGAGGGGCGGCCGGTCGACACCGTCTGGCGGGTCCCCGGGAGAGAGCGGTAGGCGGACCCGCCGGCCGCGCCACCTCCCCGGGGACCCTGAACGGCATCCCTTGGACGACTCAGGCCTGTGGTACCACCGCGTGTGCCGGAAGCGAGCCCTCCCACGTCGCGTGGTCGGCTTCGCGCCGCAGTTCTTCGTCGCTGTGGCTGACGCGCGACATCGCCAGTCGCAGCAACGGTGGCGTCATGATCGACGTCACGATCGCCACCAGGGCGATGATCGTGAAGGTCGTGACGTTCAGAACACCGAGTCGCAGACCGGTGATGGCCACGATGATCTCGATGACGCCACGAGAATTCATCCCGGCGCCGATGGCCAACGACTCCCACCGGCTCATGCCCCCGGAGATGGCGCCCAGGAAGGCTCCGGCGAACTTGCCGAGCACGGCCACGAGCAGGACGACGACGGCGGCCACGAGCACCTGGGGGTGGCGCAGCACGGTGAGGTCCATCCGCAGCCCCGCGGTGGCCAGGAACACCGGTGCCAGCACGTTCAGTACCACGGTGCGCAGCTGCCCGAGCGGCCGTTTGTCCGGCAGGCCTGAGGCCCCGATGAGGATCCCGACCACGAACGCGCCGAAGACCGGCTCCATACCAAGGGCAAGGGTCGTGGTGCCACCGAGCAGGATCAGGACCACGGCGGCGGACACCGTGACGCCAGGCTCGCCGCGGCGACCGACACGGTGCAGCACGAAGCGGACAACTGGTCGACCGACGAGGAACGCCAGGAGGACGAAACCCAGGAGGTACCCAACGGCCAGCGTGACCCGGCCGGCCGTGAGCCCGACCGTCGCGATCGCCGAGACCACCGATAGCATGAACCATCCGACCGTGTCGTCGAACGTGGCCGCCGTGAGCGTCAGCTGGCCGATGGTCCGGTGGGTGAGCTTCATGTCGGCGAGCGTCTTGGCGATGACCGGGATCGCCGTGACGCACATCGCGACGCCGACGAGCAACGCGAGGGTCAACCGCGCGACCCCCTTCGGCAGGAAGTAGCCGGGCGCCAGGTACCCCATCGACACGCCGAGACAGAACGGGATGAGTACGCCGAGGAAACTGATCCGGAAAGCGATCGCACCCCGCCGCCGAAGCCCCTGTGTGTCCAGGTAGATGCCGGCAAGACCGACGAGCAGAAGGACCCCGACCTGGCCGACGGACTCCAGCAGGTGCATCTGGTTCGCGTCGTGCGGGAACAACCAGCGGGATATCCGAGGGGCGAGATGCCCGAGCAGTGAGGGACCGAGCACGACGCCGGCGAGCAGCTCCCCCACGATGGCGGGCAGCCCGATGCGCAACAGCGACCGGCTCAGCAGCAGACCCACCAGGAGCAGCGAGGCCAGCTGAAGGAGAAGGATCAACAGGGAGCTGGAATTGATCGGTGGTACGGGAGTCACGCCACCCTCCAGGGCACTCAGCGGTCAGGGAGGTTGTGCTGGCGTGGCGCCGATCCCCCGGCGGCGTGCCGACCATGACGACGCCAACGCTCCGGCTAGCCGCTGCCGGTGATCAGATCAGCGGCCGGTGCCGACACCAGCGTCGTGCGGGACGCCGCCGCGACGTCAGGACATCCGGCCAGCGTCATGGCGTCCTCGATCTCGGTGCGTAGCAGTGACAGGACTGCGGCTGTACCTGCCTGCCCGCCCACTGCCAGGCCCCAGAGGGCCGGACGGCCCAACAGGATCCCCGAAGCGCCCAGCGCCAGGGCCTTCAAGACGTCGGTCCCGGCCCGAACGCCGCTGTCCAGGTACAGCTCGCACCGGCCGCGGACGGCGGCGCTGATGGCCGGGAGCGCGGTGATGCTCGCCGCGGCACCGTCCAACTGACGGCCGCCGTGATTCGACACGACCAGCGCGTCGATGCCGAGCTCTACTGCCCGGAGCGCGTCATCGGGGTGCATGACGCCCTTCAGCACGATGGGCAGTTGCGTGCGGCGGCGCAGCCAGTCGACGTCCAACCAGGTCAGTGCGGGATCGAACGCCCGGCTGGTGTGTACCATCAGCGCCGAGGCATCGGCCTTCGCGTCGTGCGCGGGCGCCGCGATCTCCGGCGGCAGGTTGGCCGCCACGACGTGTTCGGGTAGCACGAAGCCGCGCCGGATGTCCCGCAGCCGGCGCCCCATCCGGGGCACATCGACGGTGAGCATGATGGCACGGCAGCCCGCGGACTCCGCTCGGGTGACCAGTTCCCCCACGACGCGGCGATCGTGCAACCAGTACAGCTGCAGCCAGGTCGCCGCTGCGGTCGCGGCGATGTCCTCGATGGTGCGACTGCTCAGCATGCTGGCCACGAACACAACTCCGGCGTCGCGCGCCGCGCGGGCGGTACCGACCTCGCCGTCGGGGTGCAGCAGCCGCTGGTACGCCATCGGCGCCATGGCCACCGGCATGTCGACATCCACGCCGAGCAGGCGCGTGGCCAGATCGGCTCGCGCGGCGCCGGTCAACACCCGCGGAACGATCTGGATCCGGTCGAACGCGGACCGGTTCGCCCGCAGGGTCAGCTCGGAGCCGCTGCCACCGGCGACGTAGTCGCGCACGTCCGCCGGGAGTATCGCGTCGGCGGAGCTCGCGAAGTCTTGCAGGCACACCAGACCCGCGTACGGACCGCGCCGGGCGGCAACGCGCGCCGGAGGTGCCGGCGATGTGGCCACCGTGCTCACGACAACACCTGCGCCTTGAGCCGCTCGGTCTCGACCGCCTGGTAGAGCGCTCGGATGTTTCCGCTGCCGAATGTGCGCGCGCCGAGCCGCTCGATGACTTCGAAGAAGAAGGTGCGCCGCGGATGCGCGGACCGGGCGAAGATCTGGAACAGCTGGCCGTCGTGGTCCTCGTCGACCAGTATGTTGAGCGCCTTGAGCTCGTCAGCGGCGTAGCGCGCCAGGGTCAGACGCTGGACCAGCAGGTCGTAGTACGCACCCGGGGTACCGAGGAACTCGACCCCGCGGGTCACCAGCGCGTCGACCGCGGCGACGATGCTTTCGGTACGGAAGGCGATGTGCTGCACGCCGGGGCCGTTGTGTTCCTTGAGGAAGTCGTCGATCTGGCCAGCCTCCGCGTCCGGGTCCGGCTGGATCAGCGTCAAGGTGACGCTGCCCGAGCGGCTCTGTACCACCTGCGAGAGCATCGCCTGAGCACCGACACTGATGCGTTCCTCGAAGACCACCGAGAAGTCGAGAGCGGACTCGTAGAACTCGACGGTCGGTGCGAGCCCGCCCGCCTCCAGACAGACCGCCAGGTGGTCGATCGCGTCGAGCGCCGGCCGGGGAGCGCCGTTGCCGTCAGTTGCCCAGCCGGGGGTGTCCGACGGGACGAAGCCGGGCAGGCCGTCGATGGCCGCCACGCCGCCCGGACGCTGGATGAAGGTGTGGGTGACGTCGCCGAACGCGCCGATCGTGGCGGTAACGAATCCGGGCTGCCCGGGCCACGCTGTCGGGTGGACGACCGGGCGCGCGCCACGCACGACGGCCGTCTCGAACGCCGTACGCGCATCGCCGGTACGCAGCGCGATATTCGCGACGCCGTCCCCGTGTGCCTGCGTGTACAGGTATGCCGGATGCTCCTCGACGAGGCCCTGCGTCAGGACCAGGAGTATGTCGGCGCATCCAAGCGCCACCGAGCGGAAGGTGCCCGCGGCCTCGTCGCCCGCCACCCCGTAGACGTGGAAGCCGTAACCGGTCACCAGCCTGGCCGCACTCCGCGCGACATCCTCGACGTAGTACTCGATGTGATCGACGGTCAGGTCATCAAAGTGACCGCTGAGCAAGCTCACGATGGGCCTCCCTCGTCTGATTGCCTGGTGCGGCGGCGCTCCCTGGCTGCCGGACCCCGCCATGCGCCGGCACCCGAGGCACGGGTGCCGTCATGTCCTGCCGCTAGAAGATCGGCGCCGCGGTCGGCGCGGACAGCTCGCCCAGATACGGGTGCCACAGATGCTCCGGATCGTTCTCCACGACCTCGATGACCTTCCGCATCTCGGCGAGTGCCTTGGGCTCGGCCTCGTCATACATGTTGCCCTGGAGCATCTTGAGGACGTCGAGCCGGTACCGAGGATCCTGTACGAACGCGGTGAACAGGATGTTGAGCCGGTAGTAGACCGATATGAACTCGTACCAGTTGCGCACCCCTCGGCGCAGTGTGGATTCGTAGGTGGCGAAGCGCTCGGCCCTGAAGTCACCGGCCTCGGCGGCCGCGATGATGTCGGTGCACGCAAGGCGCGCGCTGTTCATCGCGATGCTGACACCGGTGGAGAAGATCGGGTCGACGAAGCGGGCCGCGTCCCCGATCATCACGAAGTTGTCCCCGACGATCTGCTTCATTGCGTAGCTGTAGTCGCCCTCGGCTTTGAACGGACGCAGCTGCTCGGCGTTCTTCAGGGCGTCGAACAGTTCCGGCCGGCTGCCCACCGAATCCCAGAAGAACGCGCCGATGTCGTCCTTGGCCGCTGCGAACCGCCGCTTCTGGGTGACCACGCCGACGGAGGTCACCGTCTCCGTGATGGGGATCTGCCACACCCACGTGTCGGTGAGCGGGAGAAAGTGGATGAAGATGTAGTCGGCCTTCGCCGCGTCGACGGCCAGCGCCCCCCGGTCGAACCCGTCGAACCACGTGTGGATGGCGTACTGGTTGAAGACGGGATCCGGCACCTTGACCCGCAGCTGGCTGCCCAGCATCGTTCGACGTCCACTGGCGTCGACCACCATCCGCACCGGAATGCCCACCTCGGCCGCGGCCAGCCGGCGGCGCAGGACCGGTAGCGGGTCGGTGAAGTCAACGTCGGTCACCCGCACGCCCTGGAACACGGTGGCACCCAGTCCTTGCGCGTGCTTCAGCAGGATCTGGTCGAACTTTCCGCGGTCGACGTGGAACGTGTAGTCCCGATCGACCCCGAGCTGGTCGCGCTCGTTGAACATGACTTCGGCGGCACGGAAGTCATGGGTCAGGTTGGTGAATCCCAGATGGTTGATCGGGCGGCTCTCCGCCGATGTCCATGCCGCGCCGTACTTCTTCGGAAAGCCGGCCGCCTCCACCGCGTCCATCGCCCCGATATCGACTAGGACCGGGGTGGTGGCTGGTACGAGCGATTCACCGACGTGTTCGCGCGGGAAGATCTCGCTCTCGAAGATGGCGACGGACAGGCCGGCCCTGGTGAGATAGGAGGCCGCGGTCGAGCCGGCCGGCCCTCCACCGATGATTCCGATGTCGAAGTCCGGTTTCACGTGAGCCTTTCCTTCATCGGCTACGCAGCCTGTGCTGCCCGCCTTGGCCTTCGGCACGTCAGATCACGCACGCGGCAGCGAGAGCACGAGATCCGTGACGGCGTTGAGACTGCGGAAGTGCCGCCCGGTGATGTGTGTGGGCGGCACAACAACGTCGAGCTCGTCGCGAATGAAAGTCAACAGCCGCGCCGTATTCATGGAGTTCAGCACGCCCCACTCGAGCAACGGGGAGTCGGGCGCGAGGTCCGATGTGTCGCCGTCCTCAGCGTGCAGCAGCTCACGCCGCACGTAGTCGCTGATTCGGGTGAGCACGTCTTCACGGTTGACCGATGTCACATGTCCCTCCCGTGGTCGGCCACGCTGCCTGCCCGGCCGCATCATCCACACCAGCGTTCCTCGCTTGGTGAGATCCCTACTTGATGAATTCTACGCACGCCCGGTTGCGCGTCAAGGACCGCGCGACGGACCGACGCAAGGACGACATGCACGACCGGAGCCCGGGCGCGGGGAGGACAGTGGCGACCGTCTCGGACGGTGCGTCAGTAGCACCACATCGGCTGATGTGTCACCGGGAGCGCGGAGGAACCCTCTTCCGCACGGTGCTAGTGGGAACCGACCAGGCGCGCCTGGATGACCGGCCCCATCAGCGTGGCGAGGTCCTCCCGCGAGAGGGTGGCCAGCGGGGGTGCGGCGTAAACGTACCGCATTGTCATCAAGCCGACGAGGTGTGCGCCGACCATCGCCGCGCGTTCCCGCGGGTTCGGGGCACCCAGGGCCGAGGTCAACGGGAACAGCACCCCGTCGGAGAGGAACACGCGCAGGGCTGAGGCCGCGCGGTCCAGCGCGGTGATCGACCGCACGACCGCGAGCATCCGGTCACGGTTCTCCGGCTCGTCCCAGTGGCTCAGGAAGGCCAGCAGGGTCCGCTCGCCGAGACCGGCGCGGGGCCCTGCCAGCACCTGGTCGACCAGGTCCGGTGGGTCGAGCGCGTCACCCACGACGGCCTCGAACAGCCCTTCCTTCGTCAGGAAGAAGTGATGTATCAGCGCGCTGTCGACGCCCGCGTCCTCGGCGATCGTCCGGGTCGTGGTGCCCTCGTAGCCGTATCGGCTGAACTGGGCGCGTGCGGCTTCCACGATTGTGCGGCTGCTGACGGTCGGCCCGGCCCGGCGGCCGGTATGCTTCCGGTAGCCGTCGCCGAAGTCCGCCTTTCCCACGCCCGACCTCCCGCCGAATCCTGCTGGGGACCACCACATCGTACGCGCACAGCGAGGCCGCCGAACGGGCGAGGGCAGTCCGAGCTCGCGGGCGCCAGTTACCTTGACAGTTTGGGGGACACCCGCCCTAGTATCTCGTCATGCGCAGAACAGTCGCAGCGACGGGGACGGCGGTCTTTTTCTGCGTGGCGCCGGGCACCGTCGCCGGCGTGATTCCATGGTGGATGACCGGGTGGCACATCCGTGAGCCTCTGCCGTACTGGGCGCCCCTGCGGGTGCTGGGGGTGGTCCTGCTGCTGCTCGCGGCGCCGGTCCTGGCCCACTCGTTCGTCCGCTTCGTGATGGAAGGGATCGGCACCCCGGCCCCGGTCGCACCGACCGCGCACCTCGTGGTCGGCGGCATCTACCGGCATGTGCGCAACCCGATGTATCTCGCGGTAAACGCGGCCATCATCGGCCAGGGTCTGCTGCTCGGCCAGGTTTCGCTGCTGGTCTATGGGGTGGCCATCGCACTCCTCCAGGCGGCGTTCGTCCACTTCTACGAGGAGCCCGCGCTGCGACGCCAGTTCGGCGCGGAGTATGACGCGTACCGTCAGGGCGTTCCCGCCTGGTGGCTCAGATTCCGACCCTGGCACGCCACGAGGGTCTGACCATCCCCGAACCCCGGGCGCAATACAGAGAAACAGCGGCTGTCCGTGATCCGGCCAACCTTCAGCCAGCAACCGCTTTCGTCAGCCGGACTCCGCCCCTCCCCGCGCCGAGTCCGGCATCGCGGTCGCGTCCACCTACTTGTCGGTAGCTGACGTGGCGGTATGAGCCGGCACGGACGGGTGTGCTCAGCCAGCCACGTGCCCTGACATGGCTGGATGTGGTGAGGTGGCGGCCTGAACCGGAACCGCCGGGTGAGCGACGTCGGTGGGGATCGGCGCCCGCGTCACGCTGACCCGGGTCGTGACCGTCAGCTGTGGGACAACACCGGAAACCTCCGCGGTCAGTTCCCCGCGCAGCATGTCATCGCCGCATGCCTGGCCCCATACCGTGTAGTGGTAGTGAACCTCGGTGTCGGGCACCGGCAGGGAGCTGAGCCATACTCGCGGTCGGTCGCCGCTGCCACACAGCGGCACCGCCATGAACGATCTGTTCAGGTCCTCGTCTTCGTGGGCATCGACGGACTGCGTGACCGCGACATGCACCACGATCTCTCCGATGTTGAGGTAGCTGAGCTGGAACGCCAGTACATGGCGGTCGTGCCGGTCATCCACAGGAAGGAGACTGGCGCAGAGCAGCAACCCGTCGGGTTCGTAGAACAACGCCTCCGCGGCCGCGCACTTGAGGCTGATCGTGCCCATGGCGAACCCCCTCCGCCCAAAGATTCACCGTCTGCCGGTGCGCTCACCGACCCCCGCAGATCGGCGATACGTATTGTATCGCCAGCAGTCGGCTTCGAGATGGGGGCGATCCGACAGTCTTCGATACTTGACACTCCTCCCTCGAACCGATCGGCTGTCCGCACGAACATTGATCAGAGCCGGCCAGGTCGAGGGAGGAGACAATATCGAGGTCGGGCGCCGGCACATGCCGGTGTGGTCGGGACGGGATCCTGCCGGTGGGGCTTCCGGCGTACCGCTAGGACAGCGAGCCGGCCACCGGGGTCGGCTCCGGGCTCGCCTCAGGTTCCGCGTGTGCCGACTCGTGATGTGGCACGAAGTTCGGCACGACCAACGCGATCAGAAGGCCGAACGCCAGTGCGGCGGCATTGACGACGTGCGCAGTGATCATGCCGTCGACAAAGGACTGCGGGGTCCGGTAGCCGCCGTACGACGCGAAGATGGCGCCGGCCACCGAGACACCCAGTACCGTGCCCATCTGCCGCATGGCGTTGGAGGTACCCGAGGCGACACCCTCCAGTTGCCGAGGTGCGAACCCGATGGCCATGCCAGCGATGGCCGGCAGGAACACGCCCAGCCCGATCCCCGTGATGATGAATGGAATGACCAGCTTGGAGTAGGCGAGGTGGGTCGACAGTACGCGGGAGATCCAGAAGATGCCGACGGCCTGCAGCAGGAATCCGACAATGAGCATCGGCTTTCCACCGATCTTGTCCACCAACCGTCCGGAGATCGGCGCCGCGATCATCGGCATCGCGGTCCACGGCAACGTCCGGACCCCGGCCTGCAGCGGCGAGTACCCCATGATGTTCTGGAGGTACTGCGCTCCGAGGAAGACCGAACCGAACACCCCGAACGGCATGATGACCGTGGCCACCGCGGTGAGACTGAAGCCGCGGCTGCGGAACAGGGTCAGCGGAACCATCGGCGTCCGGGCCCGGGACTCCCACAGCACGAACAGCAGCACGAGCACGGCGCCGCCGATCAGGCCGGTGAGCACCTGCGCACTGCCCCAGCCCTTGGAGTTTCCACGCACCAGGGCGAACACCACGCCGAACAGGCCCGCCGTGACAAGTACCGTGCCCACCGGATCCAGTCGGCCCGCGCCGCCACGACTCTCCCGCACGAGCAGGGTGAGCGGCAGGAGGATCAAGCCGATCGGAACGTTGACCCAGAAGATCCACTGCCAGGACAGGCTCTGGGTGATCGACCCGCCGATCACCGGGCCGAGCGCGATCCCGAGGCCCACCATCGCGCCCCAGAGCCCGAAGGCATGTCCGCGCTTGGCGGCGGGGACCACGCTGGCCAGCAGAGTCAGCGTCAGCGGAAGCACCGCCGCGGCGCCGAGCCCCTGGATCACACGCGCCGTCACGAGAGATCCGATGTCGCCGGACAACGCCGCGCCGGCGGACGCCAGCGTGAATATGGTCAGCGCGATAACGAAGACCTTCCGGCGGCCGTAACGGTCACCCAGTGCCGCCCCGGTGAGCAGGAAGACGGCGAACGTCAACGTGTATCCGTTGACCGTCCACTCGACACCCTCGAGGCCGGTCTTGAGCCCGGACCGGATGACCGGCAACGCTGTCGTGACCACCAGGGTGTCGATTGCGACCATGAAGACCGCGACGAGCGCGGCCAGCCACGTCCACCCAGTGCTGGGTTGGCGCCTTGTTGCTTCCATGTTCCCGTTCCTTCGTGTCAGTCGTGGCCGATGACCGGCCCGGACGCGCAACGTCCCTCGCGCTGGTTGCCGCCGATCCCCGCGCGCCGCACGCGACGGGTATCGATGGTGAGCTCACAACCCTCCTTTTCGTCGAGACAACCGGAAGACGCGAACGTAGCTGCCGCGCCAGTACCCGAGAGGAAACCTGTCAGGAGCCGCCCACCCGCCCACGACGCGACCGAGGACTATCTCGTGGTCGCCCGCGCTGACCAGGTCGTGGATGGTACATTCGGCGTAGGCGACGGTCGACTCCAGCAACGGCATTCCCCCGTCGTCGCTGTACCGCCAACTGACTGCGGCGAACTTGTTGTCGGTTCGGCTCGCGAACAGGTCGGACAACGCCGAGGCCTCGGTGTCCAGGAAATTCACGGCGAAGCGGCGACGGGCCTTGATGGCGTTGAGGGTGTAGCTGGGGGTCCGCACGCACGACAGCAGCAGCGGCGGGTTGGCGGACACGCTACACACCGCGGAGCAGGTCATGCCGCACGGCCGACTCTCGTGGTCGAGACTGGTGATCACGCTGACCCCGCTCGCGAACGATCCCATGATGGATCGGAACGTGTCGAAGCCGATGTCCGTGACCTCGAGTTCTCTATCGGTCATATGTCTCCCCCTCGATGGCGGCGATGAGCGCCAGACGATTCGTCTTGCCGTTCGGGGTCAGCGGCAGCTGCGACACGAAGTGCACGCGGTCGACGACCATGCTGGTCGGCAGCTGCTCCGCACAGGTCCGTTTGAGGTCCAGCAGGGTGGGACGCGACGCTCCGGTTGCCGCAACGACCACGGCGTGCAGCACCACCGCCAGCCCACTACCGACGGCCACGACCGCGGCCGCGGCCACCCCTGGATGCGTCTCCAGCGCCGCCTCGATCTCGGCGGGCTCGATCCGGTGGCCGCGCACTTTGATCATGTCGTCTCGCCGGCCGACGTACATCAGGTTGCCGTCCGCGCCACGCCGCCCGATGTCACCGGTGCGGTACGGACCGCGGTGTGGTGGCTGGCCCCAGTACCCCAGCATGACCGTGGGGCCGCTCACGACGATCTCCCCCTCGTCGCCGTCCGGGTCGAGCAGGACGGTGTCGCCGCTCGCCGCGGTGCCGATGGGCAATGGACCGTCCCGGGTCAGGTCGGCGTCGCCCACCTCGTAAGAGGTGCACACGTTGGTCTCGGTCGGCCCGTACCAGTTGAACAGCCGCACCTGCGGCCACGCCTTGCGGAGCTCTCGCGCGGCGCGGATGGGCATCACCTCGCCCGCGACGATGCAGACCCGCAGATCGGGTGGGCACGGCCCGTCGAGCAGCCGCCCGTCCCGGATCATGAGGGTGGCCGCGGACGGCACCGAGTACCAGATGGTGATCCGCTCCTGCCGCAGGAAGGTGGCGAGTTGCGTGGGCGCGAAGGCGAGCTCGGCGGCGACGAGATGGACCGACGCCCCGGCGTGGAACGCCGCGTAGAGGTCGAAGACGGATAGATCGAAGTTGAAGGCGGCGTGGTTGGACAGCCGGTCCGCCGGACCGATGGCCAGCAGCTCGACCGCCCATTGGATGAACGCGGCCGCGTTGCGGTGGCTGATGCACACGCCCTTCGGCGTACCGGTGGAGCCCGACGTGTACAACACGTATGCCAGCTCGTCCGGCGTGCCGGCGTACGGCGGCGGTGCCGAGCCCCCCGCGCCCCCCTCCGCCAGCGCGGCGAAGGTGGTGGCGGGCAGCGCACGTCGGCGCCGGGCGGCGGCCTCGACGATCGGGTGCACCCGGTTGGACGGGGCGACGACCAGCGCCGCGGCACAGTCCGCGGCGATCGCGGCGACCCGGGCGGGCGGGTTGGCCTCGGTCACCGGGACGTAGGCCGCTCCCACCCGCAGCGCGGCCTGCACCAGCGCGACCGCCTCCACGCTCTTGCCGGACTGCAGGACGACCCGGTCGCCCGGCCCCACTCCGGCGGCATGCAGCCCCGCCGCCTGCCGGTCGGCGAGCGCGTCGAGCTCGCCGTAGGTCAGCCGACCGTCGGGGCCGCTGACCGCAAGGGCACGCGGTGTACGCCGAGCGGCGCGGCGGACGTAGTCGAACAACCTCATAGCCCGAGCCCCGCCGCCACGAGGTTGCGCTGGATGTCGGAGCTACCGGAGAAGATGGTGCTCGGCACGGTGTCCCGGAGGAGGGTCTCGATTCCGTGCTCGCGCAGGTAGCCGAGGCCGCCGAAGATCTGCACCGCCTCCATCGCGCTGGCCGCTGCACCCTCGGAGATGGCGATCTTGGCCAGGGCGATGCTCACCTCCGACGGGCGGCCCTGGTCCAACTCCCAGCAGGCCCGGTACAGCAGCAACCGGCCGGCGTCCGCGCGTAGCTTCATGTCCACGATCCGGTTGGCCACCGCCTGGAACTCACCGATCCGGCGGCCGAACTGGCGTCGGGAACGGGCGTGTTCGACGCACCGGTCGACGAGCCGGTCGAGCAGGCCGAGATAGCCGGCGAACAGGCAGGATCGCTCCCAGCGCATCGAATGTTGGAAGACCACGGCACCCTGGCCCGGTTCGCCGAGCAGGTTTGCGGCCGGGACGAAGCAGTCGGTGAAGTGGACTCTGCCGGCCTGGGCGGACAGCAGTCCCATCTTGTGGAAGGGCTTGCCGACCGTCACGCCCGGCGTGTTCCGTTCGACCACCAACCCGGTGACGCCGAAGTGGCCCGCCCTCGGATCCGTGGTGGCGTAGGCGACGTAGACGTCCGCGATCGGACCGTTCGTGACGAAGCTCTTCTCCCCGTTGAGCAGGTACCCACCGGGAACCTCGGTCGCGGTCGTGGCCAACCGGGAAACGTCCGAGCCGGCATCGTCCTCGGTCATGGCGTTGGCGGCGATCAACTCGCCGGTGCACATGCCGGGAAGCATCCGGCGCCGGACTTCCTCGCCGGTGAACTCGGCCACCGGAACGGCGCAGGCGAAGAGGTGGGCGTTGGCGGAGAAGACCAGACCGGTGTCCGCGCACGCCCGCCCCAGAGCCTCCACCCGCAGGGCGCTGTCCACCGCGCCGAGTCCCGCGCCGCCGTACCGGGTGGGCACGCACAGGCCCAACAGTCCGAGCTTGCCCAGCCGCAGCCATTCGTCCCGTCGGTGTGGTCGGTCGGGATCGAGGCCCGCCGGGAATGCGGCGCCCACCTCTCGCAGCGTGGTCTCGAACGCGGCCCGCTGCTCAGCGCTCCAGCCGAAGTCCACGATCTCCCTAGAGTTTGTCAGGCGTGGCGGACGAGTAACTCATCATACGGGGAACACTTCCAGTCTGCATAGGGATTCGGCACGAACCGTCGAATCGGGACACCGCCGAGCCCGTCAGCCGGGCGATGGATATACTTGCAGCTACAGGCTTTGCGCGATGTTGTCCACTGACACTTAGGTTGATCGTGACGTCCGAGACCGACCCTACGAAGAAGGCCGACAAGCCGCCGGAAGGTTCATCGACTTGGCGGCTAATCCTCGATGTCGCACGGGACGAGGTCTGCGAGCGCGGGATCGACGGCGTCAGCATTCGTAACATCGCCCGGCTGGCCGGCATCGATCCACGCTTGGTGCGCCACTACTTCGGGTCCAAGGAGCGACTACTGCGCGCCGCGGTCCAGGTCGAAGGCGAGCCGCGCCAGGCCGCCCAACAACTGCTCGGCGGCAGTCCGCGGACCATCGGCCGGCGCACCGCGAACCTGCTGCTGGACCACTGGGACGACCCGCGCACCGCGATGCCGTACCGCGCGCGGCTGGCCGCGTCGTTGACCAATGACGACATCGCCGGACTGATGCGTGACGAGTTCATCTCGGTGTTCTTCGAGGCACTGGCCGAGGAATACAGCCCGGACGCGCCGAAGCTACGCGCCGTGCTGGCGGCCACGGAAGTCATCGGAATAGCGATCTGCCGGTACCTGGTCGAGGAGCCGACAATCACGGAGTGTGACCGGGCCGAGCTCGCCCGCGTGCTCGGCCGGGCCATCCAACATCACCTCACCGCCGAGCTGAGCCCGGCGCTCCGGAGGCGAGCGGCCCGGGCCGGCTCCCGCTGACGCCTGACGGGCTGATCAGCAGGAGCCGGCCGTCGACGACGTCCGGAGGTCACGCTCCGCCTCCGCCACCGCACGTAGCACCCGGTTCAGCTCGGCTCATTTCGCTGACCGCCACGGCACTCCCCGTACGGCTACGGGAGCCATGCGGAGTCGGGCACCTCGGAGCGGCTGCCCGCCGACGGTGGACCCGACGGTGCGGCCGACGGTGCGGCGGCCGGATCGACGCTGCGCCGGCCGGTGACGTTGTCCCGGCTGAGCAGTCGCTTGAAGTCCGCCGGCGCGATCGTCTTCACCCAGGCGAGCATGAGCAGCCGACGGGGCAACGTGAAGTGGTAGTAGCGGGCATTCGGATCACCGAACCGGTACAGCGGTGGAACGAACCGGGAGTGGCGCAACCGGCGGAAGATCCGGTCCGCCGTCACCCCGTCGGACTGTTCACCGGCCCGCACCCGCTCGAACTGACGGAAGAACCAGTCGAGCAGCTGTCGCAGGCCGTCCGGTGTGCGGAACCACAGAGCGCCGGATGCGAACTCCTCCACCTGCCGCCACGTGCCGGCCGGATCGGCGGCCGCGTCCGCGGTCGCCCGCTTCAACGACAGGTGCGCAAGGATCTGCCACAGCAGCCAGACCCGGCTGTAGGCGTTCCACAACCGGAAGTCCCGGCAGGCGATGCGTGCACAGGCCAACATCTGGTCGTTGAAGACGATCAGCGCATCCTGGTACCTGGCGATCCGCGCGAACTCCGGCCCGGCCTCGACCGTACCCCGCACCACCCGCAGTAACACCGCGGCCAGTGCGTGCACCATCTCCGCCCCCACGGTGACGTCCCGGGAAAGGAACTCGTCGGTGCGGACCGACGAGCGTTCCAGGGCGAACCAGCGGGCTCCGTGGGTCGGCGTGCTGATACGCTGCCACGGATTGTCGGTGACCCACGGTCGGCTCGCGGTGGCGTCCGCGAACTGTTCCTTGATACTGGGAAAGCGCTCGATCAGCCGCCAGAACGCCTCCTCCGGTTCGGCCGGCAGATCCGGGTAGCGGTCCGGGTCGAAGGCGAGTGTGACCCCGCACCGGTTGCCGGCGGCGCCGTCGTGGTTCGCGAAGTCAACGACCTGCAACCAACCGCCGTCGAACAGGTGGTGCACGGTTCCCGCCGAGAACGGTGTCGCACGGTGGTACTCGGTGAGCCGGACCACCTGCTCGAACGGTCGAACCCCGGTCATGTGCGTGGTGATCGACCGTGAGCACAGGCGCAGTTCCCCGGGCCGCCGCGCCACCCCGAGCGACCCCAGCAGGGGCGAGTCCATCCCGCAGGCGTCGATGACATAACTCGCGCGGAAGGCCTGCCCATCGGCGACCCGCACGACCACTTCGCCCTCGTCGAGCTGCACGTCGTCCACCACCGGCCGACCGGACACGACGTGGGTACCCCGGGCCTCCGCCAGCTGCCGTGCGTACTCGTCGACATCCGGCCGGTACAGATGCCATTCGTTGTGCTCACCCGGCACGTGGAACTGGACGGTCTCCTCGGGATCGTGCCAGCGTCCCGGGGAGTGGTACAGGAACGCCAGGCTCTTCTTGATCCCGCTGGACCGACGGACCCACTCGGGCAGATCGACGAAGTGCGCGAAGGCGCCGAACTCGGGCGTGTCGAACCGTTCGGCGATGAGCTGGAACACGGCCGTCGTGTACGGCACGGTGCTGTCACCGGACGGCAGGGTGCGGTCGCCGGGCGCGTCGACCAGAAGCACCCGCACGCCGTGCCGGGCCAGGATCGTGGCAAGCATTCCCGGGATCAGATGACTGCCGAGAATGGCGACGTCGTAGTGCGCACCCGGCTCGGCCACGGGCCCAGGACGCAACGGCACGGGCATGGTCCCTCCTCCTTTTCCTCCTCGCTGCTCAGAAGATCCGGCGGCCCATCACGAACTCCTTGCCCGCCTCACGGACGAAACCGAGCATGATCCGGCGGACGTCCGGCGGTGCCTGGGTCGCGGCCCACAGCATCGTGCGCGCGAGCTTCGGCGGGGTCGGGTTGATGAACCGCAACGTCCGGTCGGTCCAACCGAAGTGGCGCGGTACGAAGTTGGCGCGATTGAGGTGGTCGTACAGGGCGTCGGCGGCTTCCCGCGCGGTGATCCTGCCCGCCTCGTAGTCGTCGCACTGCCGGACCATGTCCTCGAACAGCTCCCCGTATCCGACGTGGTCGGACCAGTGCAGCCCGGGGTTCTCGCAGTTCTCCAACTCGAGCAGGTAACGTTCGTCACCGGAGCGGCGCCACAGGCGGAACGCCTCGTGGGCCCGGAAGGTACCGGCGTTGGAGCCCCACGCCCAGATCCGGAACACCGCGGTCCACAGGTCGTAGTCCTCGAAGGAGATGTAGGCGGCGTTCACCAGCTTGTCGTTGCCCTCGAACAGCGCCTGCTGACGCTGTTCGACCTCGTCGAACCGTTCGGCCGAGAAGTCGTCGTCCTTGACCGCGCGCAGGATCCGCCAAGCGAGCACGTTGACCGCCTCGCAGGTGTTGGACAGCCCCCGCGAGAACAACGGGTCCAGGAACGCCGCGGCGTGTGCCAGCAGGACCCACCGGTCGCCGACGGTCCGCTTCGAGGAATACTGCACGCGATCCGTGCTGACCCACTCGCGCATCGGGCGGGCCCCTTCGAACTGGCGGGCGATGTCCGGGAAGCGACCGGCGAACTCCCAGAACTCCTCCTCAGGCCCGACGCCGGGTTGCTTCGGGTAGCGACGGTCGTCCATCGTCAGGCCCACGCTGCACAGCGGGTTACGCGACGAACGGTGATTGTCGAAGGGAATCACCCAGAACCAGCCGCGCTCGAACAGGTGGTGGACGGTGCCCTCGTACCACGGCACCGGCGGGGTGTCCCGCTTGGCCCGTTGGAACACCCGGTCGGTGTTCGGCGTATTGATCATGTGGTTCCACATGGCCCGCGAGTGGTGTTTGAAGCGGCACGGGTCGTCCCGGAGGTTGAACTTCTGGGCCAACGGAGAGCGGTAGCCGCTCGCGTCGACCACGTACCGGGCCCGGCACTGTTCACCCTTGTCGGAGCTGATGGTCGCGCCGGAACCGTCGAAGTCCACGTCGGCGGTGTTGAAGTTCAACCGTGCCGTGCAGCCGTACTTGATCGCCGTGTGGAACAGGTACGCGTCGGTGTCCTGACGGTACATGTGCGCGGTCTCGTGTAACAGCTTCGGGAAGTTGAACATGGTGACCTGCGTGGCTTCCTGGGCCTTGCCCTCCTGGTGGTTGAAGAAGCCGAAGTGGTTCTTCACCCCGTGCCAGGGCGAGATGATCCGTTGGCAGCCCGTGAAGGTCGCCAGCGTGAGCAGTTCCGGCACCTGGTACCGGGCGGCCATGGTGCGCAGAGACACCAGCATGTTGGGAATGGTGGATTCGCCGATCGCGAACTTGGGATGTGCTTTGGCATCGATGAGCAGCACTTTGGCGCCGTTGCGGGCAAGGATCGCACCGAGCATGGAGCCGGCGAAACCCGATCCCAGGATCGCGACGTCGTACACGGTCTTCGTGGAGGTCTTCGGTTCGGTCATGGCAGTACTCCGTTCCAGCGGCGACGAATGCGGGGCTCACTTGGGCTCAGGGACGCGTAGCCGACGACCGATCACCGGCCAGCTCGCCATCACCTGTTTGAGCTCTTCCATCGGCTCGAACTCGCCCTTGGCGAACCGCTTCTTCATGAACAGCGTCAAACCGTCATAGGCCAGCTCGCCGATCGCCGGCGGCGCCTGCTTCCTGGCCCAGCGCAAGGTGTTCAACACCTTCAACGTGGTGGCGTCGGTCCAGCGGTTGTTCGGGTCGGCCAGGCCGAAAGCGGGTGGCACGAAGTCCGCGACGCGCAACATCCGCCTGATCTCGTCGGCGGTCGACCGTGCGTCGGCCTCACCACGCTGGACCGCCTGGACCAACCGGCTCACCTCGGTCAGCAGCTTCAGCACCGCGACCTGGTCTGCGTTGCCCACCTTGGCCGGGTCGAACGTGCTCAGGGTGACCCGCCACCAGGGATGCTCCATCCGCTCCAGAACGGCCGGGTCGCGGCTGTCGACGAACAACGCGTACGCCTTGTTGACTTCGAACGTGGCCAGGATCTGGCTCAGCGACCAGACCCGGAACCAGGCGTCCCACAGATCCCAGTCGGCGAACGACGTGTAGGCGTTGGCGACCAGGTCGTCGTTGAAGTCGAGCTGGCCCTGCTCCAACTCCTGCACGTAGGCGAACCGCTCGACCGCGAAGTCGTCGTCCTTGATCGCGTCAAGCAACCGCTGGACCAGCCCGTTGATGATCTCCATCGTGTTGGACAGGCCGCGTGAGAACAACGCGTCGATGAACCCGGCCGCGTGCGAGGTCAGACACCACCGGTAGCCGACCGTCTGTTTCGGCGAGTACTGCAGCCGGCCGGTGCGCACCCAGTCCCGCACCGGCGTGGCGCGTTCGAACTGCGGCTTGATCGCCGGGTACTGCGCGATGAAGCGCTGGAACTCCTCCTCCGGTGAACAATCGGGGACCGGATGGATGCGCGGGTCGTAGTTGATGCCGACGCTGCACAACGGGTTGGTGGCCCGGGGGTGGTTGTCGAACGGGATCACCCACATCCATCCACCGGGGAAGATGTGGTGCAGCGTGCCCTCGTGCCAGGGGCTGGGGTGGTGGTAGACGCTGCGCGGGGCGATCTCGTCGTAGGGCCGCACCCCGACCATGTGGGTGAAGAGGCTGCGCGAGTGGTGACGCAGCCGGGTCGGCTCCTCGCGCAGGCCGAACTTGTCCGCGAGGATCGAGCGGAACCCGCTCGCGTCTACGATGAACTTGGCCCGGTACGGCTCCCCGCGATCGACGATGACCGTCACGCCGTCGGCATCGATCTCGACATCGGTGATCCGGCACTGCTGCCGGACGGTCGCACCGTACTTCACCGCGACGGACAGCATCCAGTTGTCGGTGTCCTGGCGGAAAAAGTGGTTCTCGGTGTGCGTGATCTTCGGGATCGGGAACATGTGCGTCTCGCGCGGGTTCTGCTTCTCACCCGGGCGGTGGTACAGGAACCCGAAGTTCCGCTTCACTCCGCAGGTGGTGCTGACTTTGGCGTACACCGACTCGAACGTGGTCAGCCACTTGATCTCCGGGACCCCGTACCGCTCGCTGACCAGACGCATCATCATCGAGGTGTACGGGATCGTGGACTCCCCCACGGCGAACCGGGGGTGCGTGCCCGCGTCCAGGATCAGTACGTCGGCGCCGTTGCGCGCCAGGCATGAGGCGAGCGTCGAGCCCGCCAGTCCCGATCCCACGACGACGACGTCGAATACTGTCGGGGGCTTCTCGCTGCTCTCCGTCATGGTCATCTCCTCGCCAGAACCGGTCGGTTCATCGTGGTGCCGGGACCCGTAGCCGAGGCCCGACGACGGGCCAGCGGGCCAGCGCGTGCTTGAGTTCCTCGCCGATGGCGAATTCACCCGGGGCGAACCGCTTGCGGACGAACAGTGTCAGGCCTTCGTAGATCAGGTCACCGACGGCCCGCGGTGCCTTGCGCTTGGCCCAGCGCAGCGTCTGCGCGATCTCCAGGAAACTCGCGTCCGTCCACTGGTTGTCCGGGTCGTTGAGCCCCCAGGCGGGGGGGACGAAGTCGGCGGTCTGCAGCATGTGCAGCAGCTGGTCGGCCGCACGGCCGGAGTCCACCTGCCCGAGCTGAACGGCCTGCGTGATCTCGTTGGCCTGCCACAGCAGTTCGAGGACCGGTGCGTACGGCGAGTCCTCCGGCAGCACCTTCCCGCGCCACCACGGCCGTTCCAAGGGCTCGAGCGCACTGGCATCACGGGTGTCCAGGTATCGGGAATACGCGCGGTTGACCTCGAACGTCGCGATGAACTGCCCGAAGGACCAGATGCGGAACCAGGCGTCCCACAGCCGCCAGTCCGAGAAGGACGTGTACGCGTTGGCCACGAGGTCGTCGTTGAAGTCGAGCAGTCCCTGCTCGAACTCCTGCATGTACTCGAAGCGGGCCAGCGAGAAGTCGTCGTCCCTGATCGCGTCGAGCAGCCGGTGCACCAGCGCGTGCATCGTCTCCATCGAGTTGGACAGCCCCCGCGAGAACAGCGGGTCCACGAAGCCGGCGGCGTGTGACGTGAGGCACCACCGGTAGCCGACGGTCTGCCGGGAGGAGTACTGCAGCCGGCCGGTGCGGGTCCAGTCGCGCACGGCGCGGGCATGCTCGAATTGCGGCACCAGGTCCGGGAACTGGGCGACGAACCGGCGGAACTCCTCCTCGGGGGAACAGTCCGGCTGCGGGTGGATCCGCGGGTCGAGCTGCAACCCGATGCTGCACAACGGGTTGACCGCCCGCAGATGGTTGTCGAAGGGGATGACCCACAGCCAGCCGCCGCGGAACAGGTGGTGCAGCGTGCCCTCGTGCCAGGGACTGGGATGCCCGTACCTGCGCTTCGTGGCGATCTCGTCGTACGAGCGCACGCCGACCATGTGGGTGAACAGGCTGCGGGAGTGGTGCCGGAAGCGGGTCGGCTCCTCCCGGAGGGCGAACTTCTGCGCCAGTACCGACCGGAACCCGCTCGCGTCGACCACGAACCTGGCCGAGATCGACTGGTCTCCGGCACAGATGAGTGTCACACCGTCGGCGTCGATGTCCACATCGGACACCCGCAGCTGCTGGCGCACGGTGGCGCCGTACTTCGCGGCGACGGAGAGCATCCAGGCGTCGACATCCTGCCGGAAGTAGTGGTTCTCGGTGTGGGTGACCTTGGGGATCGGGAACATGTGCGTCTCGCGCGGGTTCTGCCGCTGACCCGGGCGGTGGTAGACGAACCCGAAGTTCCGCTTCACGCCGCAGGTGGTGGTCACCTTCGAGTGGACCGCCTCGAACGTGGACAACCACTTGATCTCGGGTACCCCGTACCGCTCGCTGACCAGACGCATCATCATCGACGTCGCGGGAATGGTGGACTCGCCGATGGCGAACTTTGGGTGGCTGGCCGCGTCGACGATCAGCACCCGGGCACCGTTGCGGGCAAGGCAGGCGGCCAGCATGGAGCCGGCCAGGCCGGATCCCAGGATGGCGACGTCGTAGTCGGGACCCGGGCCGCCGTGCGGCGGGATCGGGCCTCCGGGGTGGTGCCCCTGAGCTGCCATGTGGCCTTCCTCTCGGATGCGTAGGGGGTTTCGCTCCGTCTACGGCGGGTTCAGTGGTCGCGCGCGGTGTCGGGTGGTGGCAGGTAGCCGGTGCGGACCATCCATCTCAGGTAGGTGTCGAGGAGCCGTTCATCCAGCGGCGGGCAGGTGATCCCGCTGCCGCGCAATGCCTCCTCGGCGTGGGTGACGTCATAGGAGATCGCCTCCTCGCCACCGACGACGAACGCCTCGACGACCTCCATGACGGGGTGCAGTTCGTTCGGCTGGCCGGCGTAGCTGTCGCGCAGGGCCGTCCACCAGCGGTCGACCGGCACCAGCGGCACCCGCCAGCCGTGCCGGGTCACGCTGCCGATCAACTCACGGAACGCGAGCTTCCGCCCGTTCACCAGGTGGTAGGTCCCCCCGAACGGGAGGTCGGTGCGGGAGATGCGCACCAGCGCCGAGGCGACGAAGTCGACCGGCGTCATCTCCACGTCGAGGTCGATGTCCGGCGCCATGCCGAGCTGGATGCACCCCTTGATGACCCGGGTCGTGAAGTGCGACGTGAGGCTGGCTCCGGTCCGGGAGTCGCCGAGTACCCGCCCCGGGCGGTAGACGTCGACCGGCACCCCCCGCTCCCGCGCGAGCTGGATGAGCCGCTCGGCCGCCCACTTGGTCTGCACGTACCCGGTCACCAGCCGGCCGGCCCCCGCGATGTCCTCGCGTTCGCCGATCACCGTGCGGTCCTCGGCCGGGATCCCCCAGATCCCGTAGGTGGAGACGTGGTGCACTCCGGTGGTGGGGCCCTGGCAGGCCAGCCGGAGAATGGTTTCGGTACCGACCACGTTCGCGGGTTTCAGCTGCTGGTAGGTGTAGCTGAAGTTGACCCACGCGCCGTTGTGGTAAATCGCGTCGAGCTGGTGTGCGAGGTCGTCGAAGCGCTGCGGATCCAGGCCCAGCAGCGGCCGACCGAGGTCACCGGGCACGATCACCAGGCGGCGTTCGGCGTCCTCCGGCCAGGTGAGGTACCTCTCGGCGTTCGCCCGTACCCGCGCCAACCCGTCCGCCTCGGCCGTGCAGCGCACGAGGCAGTGGATGGTGGCCGGGGTGGTGGCCAGCAGTTCGCGCAGCAGGTACGCCCCGATGAAGCCGGTGGCGCCGGTGAGCAGGATGGGGCCGGGCTGGGCCGGTCGCGGCGCGGGCGGGCCGCTCGCCCGGATGGCCTCGTCCAGACTGGTGTCGTGGGCGATCCAGGACGCGTCGACCGGCCCCGCGTCGACCGGCCCCGCGCCGACCAGTCCGGCGCCGGACGGCGGCGGATCTGCCGGCCGCGATCCGGCATCTCCCGGAGCCGGCCGCACCTGGCTCGGCAGGGGGGCGGAATCCGCGCCGCCGGCAGCGTGCGCCCGCCCGAACTCGGCAGCCAGGAAGGTCGCCCACGCCGCCACCGTCGGCCGGTCGAAGAAGTTGCTCGCGCGTGCGGTCACCCCCAGCTCCCGCCGGCAGCGCCGTACCAGATCCATCACCATCAACGAGTCGAGACCGAGTGCGAGAACGTCCTCCGCCTCGTCGATGCCGGCCGGGTCGGTACCGAGCACGTCGGCCAGCGCCGTGCGCAGGTAGCCCGTCAGCCAGGCGGCGACCGCGCCCGGTTGACCGCTGCGGGCGAGCAGCTCGGCGACCAGGTCGGCCCGGCCCTCGTCCGGGTGGCCGTCGTCAGCGGGCTCGATGGCGGCCAGCATCGGTCGTGCCGTGCGCGCCTCCATCACCGGTTTGAAGACCGACCAGTCGACCGCACACACCACGTGGTGGGGCCGGCCGTCGGCGAGCAGTGCGCCGAGCAGCCGCAGGCATTGCGGCGCGGCGAGCGGGCGCAGGCCGGTCGCCTTCAGGAAGCTCATGACCTCGGCGCCGAACAGGTTCGAAGCGGTGTCCCACGGGCCCCAGTCCACCGCCAGTGCCGGTTGCCCCTTGGCGCGCCGGTGATGGGCCAGCCCGGTGAGGAACGCGTTTCCGGCGGCGTAACTCGCGAGGTGCTGCGAGCCCCAGGTGGCGGCGATCGAGGAGAACCCGACGAAGAAGTCCAGCTCGGCGGTGAACGAGAGCTGGTGCATCAGCCAGCCGCCGATGACCTTCGGCCGCCAGACCCGCCGGTACGCCGCGGCCGTGGCGTCGCGGACATACTGCGGCTCCGAGACGCCGGCAGCATGGATCACGCCGCGCAGCGGAACCGGCCCCGCGTCCAGCGCAGCGAACAGGCGGATCATGGCGCACTCGTCGGTCACGTCGCCGGCGACCACGTCGACCGCGGCGCCGAGCCGCTCCAGCCGACGCACCGCGTCGACCCTCTGCCGTACCGGCGGCGGCAGCTCGCCGTCCCAGTCCGCCCGGGGCGGCAGCGGCGGGCGGGCGAGCAGGACCAGCCGGCCGGCGCCGGCCGCGGCCAGCCACTCGGCCAGCGCGATGCCGATGCCGCCGAGCCCTCCGGTGATCAGGTAGCTGCCGTCCGGGCGCACCACCGGATGCCGGCGCAGGTCCTCGGCGGGCAGCGGACCAGGCACGAGCCGGGCCGCCCACCGCTGGCCGTCCCGCACGGCCTGCTGATCCTCGGTACCGCCGGCGAGCATCGCGGACACCAGCCGTCGCGACTCGTCCGGACCGCCGGCGGGTTGCAGGTCGACGATCCCGTTCCAGCGTTCGGGGTGTTCGAGCGCGATGACCCGGCCCAGACCCCACAGCGTGCCGGCCGTCGGGTTGACCGGTGCGGTGGTGGTCCCGGCGGCGACCGCACCGCGGGTCACCACGGTGACGGTGACACCGGGCAGGTCGCCACGGGCCGTAAGCCGTTGGATCAGCGTGACGACGGTGAGGTCGGCACGGGCGGCGTACTCGTCGAGTACCCGGGCGTCCGCGTGTTCCGGGGTCGGTGCATCGGCGCCGGTGAGGACCACGATGCCGGCGCAGCGGGCCGACCCGGCCGACCAGGTGTCCAGCAGCCGGTCGAGCTGCTCGGCGTCCGGGCGGCACTCCTCGGCCACGCCGGCCACCGGCGGCCCGGCCACCACCACCTGTGCCCCGAGGCCCCGCAGCGTCGCGGCCAGCGATCCGGCGAGGCCGGTCCGGTCGGCGATCAGCAGGTATCCGAGGCCCGCACAAGCGGCAGCCGAGCCATCCGGCGCCTCGACCACCGGCTGCCACGCCAGTTCGTACAGCAGCTCGGCCGGATCCCGCCACGGGGCCGCCGGGTCCGGTCCGGCAGGGTCGGCGACCGCGAGTCCCCGGACCATGCCGAGGCGTGCTCCGTCCTCGGCGAGGAACTCCACCGCATCTGTGCCCTCGGCGGGCTCGACGGTGCGCACCCAGCGCACCCGCGCCGGATCGGTACACCACGCCTCGGCACACCCGGTCACCCACTGGGACCCGTCCGGTCCCCGCGCGGCCACGGCCGCGGCGAGCAGGTCGGCCCAGCCCGGGCCACCCGCGGTCGGCTCCACCGGTACCCGTGGTGCTCCACTGTGGACAGTGGCGCCCACATCGTCCGGCGAGCCGGACCGGCGGCGCAGCACGACACGGGCGTGCCGGCGCCACGGCGCTCCGGCCGCCTCCTCGACCGTGCCCAGGCCGAAGTACTCGCAGGCCGCGGTGGAACCGTCCGCGGCACGGGAGACGGAGAGCTGGACGCTGCGGCCCGCGCCCGCGCCGGACAGGGGAACCGGCTGCTCGACGGTGAGGTCCGCCGCGCCGGCCCACCGCCCACCCAGGCAGTCCGCTGCCGCGGTCATGGCGATCTCGACGAGCGCACCGGCGGGCAGGTACCGGGTGCCGTCCGGGCCGGTACCGGCGGAGGACGCCCAGTCCGCGGGGTCCGGCTGCAGCTCGTAGGTGGGTACGGCGGCATGCAGCCGGTGTCCCACGCCGGGGACGGTTCCGGCCCGCACGGCAGCCGGCGTCTCGGACGCGGGCGTCCGGGCCGGGGGTTGCCGCCGGTCGTCCACCTCGCGGAACCAGTACGACGCCCCACGCCACGGGTTCGTCGGAAGCGCCACCCGGCGGACGTCCTCGTCCGCGTGGACCGCCGCCCAGTCCGGCCGGTTGCCGCGCAGGCACACGGCACCGAGGGCGTTGAGCACGGCACGCCGGTCGTCGCTTCCCCGGACCAGGGGGATGCGCGGCTCGACGAAGGTGAGGCGGGACAGGACCGCTTCGAAGTCGGCGAGCATCGGCTCGATGAGTGGGGAGTGGAAGGCGTGCGAGACGGTCAGGCGGTGACCGCGCACGCCCTGTTCCCGCAGCGTGGCGAGCACCGCGGCGACGTGCTCCTGCACCCCGGAGACCACCACCTCGGCCGGCGCGTTGACCGCCGCCAGCGCGAGCGTGTCCGGGTGCGCCGAGATGGCCGCCCGCGCGGTGTCCTCGTCGCAGAAGACCGCCGCCATCGCCCCGCCGGCCGGGAGCTGTGCCATCAGCCGGGCCCGGGCGGCGACCAGCGCCGCGGCGTCGGGCAGGTCGAACACTCCGGCGACGCAGGCGGCCACGATCTCCCCGACGCTGTGCCCGGCCAGAGCCACCGGCGCCAGTCCCCAGGACTGCCACAACTGCGCCAGCGAGTACTCCAGGGCGAACAGGGCCGGCTGCGTGTACCGGGTGTCGTGGAGCGGGACGTCCACGCCCCCTTCAGGCCACATCACGTGCCGCAGCGGCCGGGGCAGCGCCGGGTCGAGCAGCTCGGCACAGCGGTCGAACGCGGCGCGGAACGAGGGCTCGTCCATCAACCCGGCGCCCATCCCCGGGTACTGCGCGCCCTGCCCGGTGAACAACCAGGCCAGTCCCCGGTCCCGATGCGGCGGCAGCACGCCGGTCGACACCCCGGTGCCCCGGTCGGCGAACCCGGTCAACGCATCGGCGATTTCGTCCACAGTGGACGCCACAATGGACAGCCCGTGCCGCTGGCTCGTGCGACCAACCTGGGTCGTGAAGCAGACGTCGGCGAGCGCCGGTTCCTCGGCGGTACGCAGCCACCGGGCGTGGCGACCGGCCAGCTCGCGCAGCGCCTGCTCGGTCCGGGTCGAGGCGAGGAACAGGCCGTGCCGGCGGGCGGGCCGGTCCACGGGCCGGGCCGGCGGCGGCGGCGCGCTGAGCACGGCGTGCGCGTTGGTCCCGCTGGCGCCGAAGCTGCTGACCGCACCGATCCGGGAACCGTCGCGCCGTGGCCACGGCCGGCGCGTCGCCGCCACCTCGACGTGGATACGATCCCACGCCACGTTCGGGTTCGGATTCGTGAAGTGCAGGCTCGGCGGCACTTCGCCGTGCTGGATGGCCAACGCCACCTTGAGTAGCCCGGCGATGCCGGCGGCCGGCTCCAGGTGCCCGATGTTCGTCTTCACCGACCCGACCAGCAGCGGCTGGCCCGGCGCCCGTCGGCTGCCCAGGACCGTTTCCAGCGCGCGCAGCTCGATCGGGTCGCCGAGGGCGGTTCCGGTCCCGTGCGCCTCGACGTAGTCCACATCGCGCGGATGGACGCGCGCCTGCGCCAGGGCGGCCTGGATCACGTCCTGCTGCGCGGCCGGGTTGGGTACCGTCAGCCCGCTGGACCGGCCGTCGTGGTTGACCGCGGAGCCGCGGACGACCGCCACGATGGGATCTCCGTCGGCCTGCGCATCGCGCAGCCGCTTGAGCAGGACGACCCCGGCACCCTCCCCCCGCGCGTACCCGTCGGCGCCCGCGTCGAACGTCTTGCACCGGCCGTCGGCCGACAGCGCGCCGAACTTGCTGGTCAGGACGAAGCCGTAGGGCGCCAGCAGCAGGTTCACCCCGCCGCACAGCGCCATGTCGCACTCCCGCAGCCGCAGCGCCTGGCACCCCTCGTGGACGGCGACCAGCGACGACGAGCACGACGTGTCGATCACCTTGCTCGGCCCGCGCAGGCCGAACAGGTACGAGATCCGGCCCGCGGTGAAACTCGGCTCGCCGAGGAGCTGGTAGGCGTCCACGTCGGCGATGTCGCCGATCTGCTGGCGCAGGCGCACGTAGTCCGTCGTGCTCACGCCGATGTAGACGCCGGTGCGGCTGTTCTGCAACCGGTCCGGGGCGTAGCCGGCCCGCTCCAGCGCCTCCCAACAGACCTCCAACAGGATGCGCTGCTGGGGGTCCATGCCCAGCGCCTCCCGCGGGGAGATGCCGAACACCTCCGGTTCGAACCGGTCCACCCGGTCGAGGAAGCCGCCACGGATGGTGTACGCCTTGCCGGGCGCCTCGGGGTCCGGGTCGTACACCGCCTGGGCGTCGGCCCGCTCGGCCGGGAACTCCGCGGTCGCGTCCACGCCGTTGCGCAGCATGTGCCAGTACGCCTCGGGCGTGTCGCAGCCGCCGGGCAGCCGGCACCCCATCCCCACGATCGCGACCGGCTCGTCCAACCAGTGGTCGCGACCGGCCTCGAGCCGGCCACGGAGCCGTTCGATGGTGCGCAGCGCGTCGGCGAGCAGATCCCAGGTGGCCGGGCCGGAACGGTGCATCGTGGTGGACATCTCAGCCCTCGTCACGCAGCAGGGATTGCGCCCAGGCGAGGGCGGCGCTCAGCCGGGCGGCCACGTCGTCTTCGGACAGGTCGGCAAGCTCGTCGAGCCGGGCGGGCACGAACGCCGTGACAGTCCGGCCGGCCCCGGTGGGTTGGGACACCGGGGTCGCCGCACCGGCGACCAGCTCCAGGAGGTACCGGGTCAGCGCGCGCGGGGTCGGCTCGTCGAAGGTCAGCGTCGGTGACAGCTCGACCCCCAGCGCCCGCTCCAGCCTGGCGCGCAGGCTCATCGCCATGACCGAGTCCATCCCCAGCTCGAAGAAGCCATGGTCGGGGTCGACGTCGGTACCGGCCGCCTCGCCGAGCACCTCGCCGACGCAGGAGAGCACGAAGGCGAGAGCCCGGGTCTCCCGGTACCCGTCCGGGGCGCCGCGCAGCTCCTCCATTAGTGCCGGCCGGGCCTGCTCCGCGGGCCCCGGGGCCGTACCGAGTCGGGCCAGGAAGGCGCGCTCGATACGGTCCCGGCAGACCCGCGCGTACCGGGCCGGATCCACGTGCGCGACCGAGAGGTTCGGGTGCCCGGTCGGTAGTAGCGCGCCGAACGTCTCGGCCACGTCGGCCCCGGTCAGTGGCTGCAACCCGCTGTCCGCCATGAGCATGCCGTCCCGGCGGGACAGCTCGTTGGTGTCCGCCCGGGGCATGAACCGCAGCAACTGCACGGGCTGGCCGCGCTGTGCCCGGTCCGCCGCGAGGGCCTCCAGCATGCCCTCCGCGGCGGCCCGCGCCGTCGTCCCGATCGCCCCCCAGGTGGCTGCGGCCGAGCCGAGAACGCAGAAGAAGTCCAGCGGCCATGTACTGGTCGCCTCGTCCAGGGCGACGGCGATCCGCGCGGCCGCCAGCTGCGAGACCACGTCGTCCGCGCCGGTCTGCGCAAGCGGCCGGATGGTCGCGGTCACTGGTGCGACCACGACGCCGGCGACCGGCCCGTCGTCGGTGGCCGCGGCGAGCGCCCACGCGAGGTCGGGTGCGTCCGCCGCGAGCCGCCGCACCTCGACACCGGGGCTCTCCAGCGGCGCGAAGCTGTCCCCGGCGGTCGTCACGGACACGATCAGCCGCGCTCCGTGCTCGATCAGCCGTTCGGTCAGCGGGCGGTTGACCTCGGCGGTGGCGTCGGTCATGACGTACCACTGATCGGCGCGGCAGGCGCGGTCCGGTGCCACCGGTGGCAAGGTGGTCACGGCCGTCAACCGGGGCGCATACCAGGTGCCGGCCCGCAGGCTCAACTCGTCGTCGGCCCCGCCCCCGCCGGATCGTGCGGTGCGGATCCGGTCCGCGACGGCCCGAAAATCCTCGTCGTCGTCGGCGGTCAACGTGCCGCGGTCCAGGTCGATGAGACCACCCCACGCCTGAGCCAGCTCCATCGCCAGCACCCGGCCCAGCCCCCAGACCGCGGCGGGTGCCGCGGACGGCGCCGCTGTACCGGTGGGCTGCTGGGCGTCGACGGTCACGATCCACAGCCGGGTACCGTGGGTCGCGCTCCCGGCCCCGGACAGCTCGCGGGCGGCGGCCAGCACCGCGGTGCTCTGCTCGGTCGCCGCCGCTGCGGACCGGCGGGTGTGCGGGTCCACGGCCGAGACGAGCACCAGGCCCGCATACCGATCGCGCAGCAAAGCCGGCAGGGTGCGGCCGGCCGTCGCCGGGGCCGCGGTCACCTCGGCACCGCGGGCGCGCAGGGCGCCCGCGAGCCGGGCAGCAGGACCGGCCGCCTCGGTCGCGACCGGCAGGACCAGCCAACGTCCGCCTGCCGCGGGGGCGGCGGCGGGGATCGGCACCGGTTCCCAGCTGACCGTGAACATCCGCCCGGCAAGCCGGTGGCCGCCGTCGTCCGGACCGGCTCCGACGCTCCCGGCGTGCCCGTCCGTCCCGGCACTCGCGTGCGTCCCGGCGCCGCGAGCGTGCCCGTCCGTCCCGGCGTCAGCCGACCCGTTGCCCGCGGAACCCGCGCGCCCGGCGGAAGCGGCGCTGCCGCTGCCGGCCGAGGGGATGCCGGCGGAACCGGATCCGGTTGGCCGGGTGTCAGCCGGAGCCGGCGGCTGGCCCACGGATCCGTCGATCCAGTGCCGACGCCGTTGCCAGGCATAGCGCGCCAGGCTCACAACCTGGCGCCGCTGGCCGAACAGCCGGTCCCAGTCGACTGTGGAGCCGCTCACGTGCAGCGCCGCCACGGTGGTCAGCCGGCCGGTCGGGGTCGCCGCATCGAGCTCGGCTGCGGTCAGGCCCGGGCAGCCGGCTGCGACCTCGGCCGCCGCCGGGTCGCCGCCCACATCGAGAAGCGCCCTCAGGCCGGCGTCCGCGAGGCTGCTGGCCACCCAGCCGGGACGCGCCCGGCCGACCTCCGCGGGAGTCCAGTCGGTCACGTTGTCCAGGCCGGCCGGCGCCTGGAGCGAGGCGAGATGGGCCGGTATTGCCGCGTTTCCGGCAAGCCGCACGGTGGCGTCGCCGCACGCCGCCCGTACCGCGTCCGCCAGGTCGAGCAGCCCGGCGACGTGGGCGGCGGCCAGCTCACCGGTGCCGTAGCCGACGACCGCGTCCAGCCCGACGCCGTGATCGCGCCAGAGCGCGGTGGTGACCAGCTGGCTGGCGAGCACGGCCAGCGGATCGGTCGTGGCCGGGCCGGCGGCCAGCAGGTCGGTGCGGCCGCTGCGGCCGAGTGGTGCGGCCACGCGGTCGATGTCGTCGAGGGCCGCGCGGAACGCCGGTTCGTCGCGGTCCAACTCCCGCCATGGCGCCACCGCCACGCGCGTACCGAAGAAGGCGGCTACGCCGGACGGCTCGCCGGGCCGGGCCGTGCCGGTGCGTCGTCCCGGTGGTTCGGTGCCGCCATCGGGTAGCGCAAGGGCCTCGATCAGCTCCCGCCGGGTGCGTCCGACCACGGCCAGCCGGTATTCGTGGTGGGTGCGCCGGGCGGCCGCGGTGAAGCAGATGTTCGCCAGCTCCACCTCGTCGGCCTCGGCGAGCCGGTCCACCATGCGCTGCGCCGCCGCCTTCAGCGCGGGCTCGGTGGCCGCGGACAGCGTGAGGAGGTGCGGCCGGTCGGACCGGGCCGGCCCACGGATGTCCACAGTGGACAACCCTGGTGCCTCGGTGAGGAGAACGTGGGCGTTCGTACCGGTGAAGCCGAACGCGCTCACCCCCGCGGCCCGCGGACGGCCCTCGGGGCGCGGCCACGGCGTGCGCCGGGTCGGTACGGCGATGGGTAGCCGGTCCCACGGGACCTGTTCGGTGCGCGAGGTGAGGTGCAGGTGCGGCGGGATCTCACCATGCCACAGCGCGAGTACGGTCTTGATCAGGCCGGCGATCCCGGCGGCCGCCTCCAGATGGCCGATGTTCGTCTTCACGGAGCCGACCAGCAGCGGACGGGTGGGCGCGCGGCCGGGCCCGAGGGCCTGCGCGAGCGCGACCAACTCGGCCGCGTCGCCGAGCCGGGTGCCGGTGCCGTGCGCCTCCACGTAGTCGACCGCGGCCGGCGCCTGGCCACTTCCGGCCAGCACCGCCTGGATCAACTGCTCCTGGGCCTCGGGGCTGGGCACGGTGAGACCCCCGCTTGCGCCGTTGTGGTTCACCGCGCTGCCGCGGATCACCGCGTACACCCGGTCACCCGCGGCGCGGGCGGCGGCCAGCGTCTTGAGCACGACAACGCCGACGCCCTCGCCCCGGCCGTAGCCGTCCGCACGCGCGTCGAACGTCTTGCAGCGCCCGTCCGGCGCCAGCGCTCCGGCCGCGGACATCGACAGGTAGACCGTCGGGGTCGACATCACGTTGGCCCCGCCGGCCAGCGCCACCGCACTCTCCCCGCGCAGCAGGCTCTGGCTTGCGAGGTGGACCGCCACCAGCGAGGACGCGCAGGCCGCGTCGACCGCCAAGCTCGGACCACGCAGGCCGAGGAAGTACGACAGGCGGCCGGCGGCGGCACTGAAGGAGTTTCCGGTGCCGTAGTACAGGTCCACGTCGCGCGGGTGCCGGGTGACCAGCTGCTGGTAGTCGGTGGTGTTCAGGCCGACGAAGACACCGACGGACTCGCGGCTGAGCGCGGCGGCGTCCAGGCCGGCGTCGTCGATCGCCTCCCAGGCCACCTCCAGGAAGAGCCGCTGTTGCGGATCCATGCCCCGGGCTTCCCGCGCGGAGACGCGGAAGAACGCGTTGTCGAACAGATCGATCCGGTCCAGGAACGCCCCCCGCCGGGTCACCACGGTCCCCGGTGTCGCCGGGCCGTCGGCGTACAGTGCGGCGTTGTCCCACCGGTCGGCCGGAATGTCGGTGGTCGCGTCCACGCCGTCGCGCAGCAGCCGCCAGAAGGCGTCCGGACCGTCCGCGCCGGGAAGACGGCACCCCAGCCCGACGACGGCGATCGCACCCTCGTCCGACGGTTCGCCGCGGGCCGGCGACCGGGATGCGGGGGCCGCGTGCCCGTGGTCCAGCGGTGCCGTCGCGAGGATGTGGTCGGTGAGCTGGTCGACCGTCGGATGCTGAATTGCGGCGGCCGCGTCCAACCGGCACCCGAGCTGTCGCGCCAACCCCTGCGTGAACTCGACCAGGGTGAGCGAGTCCATGCCCAGCTCGAAGAAGCCGCGGGTGCGCGCGATGCGCTGGGGGCCGGCGTAGCCCAGTGCCTGCGCGGCGGCGTCGGCCACCATGCGGGCCAGGCCCTCGCGACCGGACGGCTTCGTCACCGCACCGTTGCCCGGGCCGCCCGCGGCCCGGCCGTCGGGAGCCCGGCCGTCGGGAGCCCGGCCGTCGGGAGCCCGGCCGTCGGGAGCCCGGCCGTCAGCGGCAGGGGGGCCGCCCGCGGGGCTGGGGGTCGGCGGCGCCGCCGGTTCCGCGCTGGCCAGCCAGTACCGCTCGCCGTCGAGGGGTACCGGAGGCAGCGGCAGGTATCGGCGCGGCCCGCCGGACACCGCCGACCAGTCGAGCGGCACTCCCGCCACGTGCAGCCGGGCGACGGCGTCGGCCAGCGTCTCCGGTGCAGCCTTTCCCCGTGCCAGCGATCCGACCGCGACACCTCGGCGGTCCCGGTGGGCGAGCGCCGCACGCAGTGCCCGGACCAGGCCGGGATGCGGACCGAGCTCCACGAACGCGGCATCCTGGCGGGCCAGAAACCGGTCGACGGCCGGCCAGAAGCGCACCGTCTCGCGCACGTTACGACCCCAGTACCGGGCGTCCAGCCGCGGCGAGTCCATCTCGGGTTCCACCGTGGACAGGAGCGGGATGTGGGGCGTTCGCGTGGGCAGGTCCGCGAGTACCTGCGTCAGCTCGTCGCCGTGGCGGTGCACCGCCGGACTGTGGAACGCGTAGTCCACGCCGAGCGGCACGCATGTCGCGCCGCTCGCGCGCAACCGAGCCACGACCTCGTCCAGGGGTGTGGCCGGCCCGGCGACGACAACCGACCGGGGCCCGTTGACGGTGGCGATGCAGATCTCTCCGTCGTACCGGGACAGCACCACGGACACCTCGTCCGCCCCCAGCTCCACCGCGACCATCCGCCCCGATCCGGTCGCCGCCTGCATCAGCCGGGCGCGGTGCACGATCAGTCGTACGGCGTCCGCGAGGTCGAGTGTCCCGGCCACACAGGCCGCCGCGACCTCTCCCATGCTGTGCCCGACCACCGCGTCCGGCGCCGCCCCCCAGGAGGTCCACAGGCGCGACAGGCCGAGTTGCACCGCGAAGACGGCGGGCTGCGCGAACTCGGTCGAGGACAGCCGTGAGTCCTGCGTGCGGGCCAGTTCCGCGCGCAGCGACCAGCCGGCGATGCGCCGCAGCAGGGCGTCGCACTCGTCGAGCGTGTCGCGCACGACCGGCGAACGGCGGTCGAGGTCCAGCCCCATGCCCGGCCACTGCGCCCCCTGACCGGAGAAGACGTGGACGACGGCGAGCCGACCGGCGTCGAGCAGGTCCCCGACCGCGCCGGGCACCCTCTTGCCGGCCAGGTGGTCGTCCAGCGCGGCCACCAGACCGGACCGCGTGCGCGCGGTGACGGCGAGGCGGAACGGGTGGTGCGTGCGGCGGGCGGCGGCGCTGTAGATCAGGTCGGCCAGTGGCGCACCGGGCTCAGCGCGCAGCAGCTGCCGGTATGCGTCCGCCTGTGCGCGCAGGCCGTCCGGTTTCGGCGCGGACAGGGTCAGCACCGGCTGTATCACCGCACCGCCGGCGGTGTCGTCGGTGGTGTCATCGGCGGCCGCGGCAGGGTGCGGCGGACTGGCCAACAGGATGTGGGCGTTGGTGCCGGACAGACCGAACGCGCTGACCCCCGCCACATATCCGCCCGGGCGCTCGCCGATGGGTGTGGCCGCGGTCGCCACTTGCAGCCCGGAGCGCGTCCAGTCGATCTGGGTGGTCGGCCGCTCCAGCTTGATCTGGGGTGGTACCAGCCCGTGGTTGATGACGAGGAGGGCCTTCAGCAGCCCGAGAATGCCGGCGGCCGAATCCAGGTGGCCGAAGTTCGCCTTGTGGGAACCGATCAGCAGCGGGCGGCCCGGCGGCCGGGCCACGCCGTAGACCGCGGCGAGCGCGCTGAGCTCGATCGGATCGCCCAAGGGGGTGCCGGTGCTGTGCGACTCCACGTAGTCCACGTCGGCCGGGTCCGTGCCGGCGGCGCGGAGCGCGTCACGCAGCAGCGCCGTCTGCGCGGTCGGGTTGGGCGCCGTCAGGCCGGCGCTGCGGCCGTCGTGGTTGACCGCACCGCCGCGGATCACCGCCCAGATCCGGTCCCCGTCGGCCACCGCGTCGGCGTACCGCTTGAGCACCACGAGGCCGCAACCCTCACCTCGTACGACGCCGTCGGCGGCGGCGTCGAACGGCCGGCACTGCGACGTGCGGGAGAGTGCCTGGATCTCCCGCATGAACCGGCTCAGCTCGGGCCCGACCAGCAGGTTGACGCCTCCGGCCAGCGCCGCGTCGCACTCCCCGGAGCGCAGCGCGGCAGCGGCGAGGTGCACCGCGATCAGCGACGAGGAGCAGGCCGTGTTCAGCGCCATCACCGGTCCGTGCAGGCCGAAGGTGTAGGCGATCCGGCCGGCCGCGAAGCTGAACTCCTTGCCACCGGCGTAGTACTTGTCGATCCGCTCCGGGCCCAGCGTCCGGGCGTGCAGCAGCGCGTAATCCATGGCGAGGATGCCCACATACACCCCGGTCCGGCTGGCCTCCCACCGCTCCCGCGGTGTGCCGGAGTGCTCCAGCGCAGACCAGGCGACCTCGAGGAGGAGTCGCTGCTGCGGGTCGATCTCCCGGGCCTCCCGGGGGGACACGCCGAAGAACGCGGCGTCGAACCGGTCGATCTCGTCGAGGAACCCACCGACGTGACCCGGCGGGAACTGCTCCACGCCCACGCGATCGGGCGTTACCGGTCGGGTCACGTCCGCGCCGTCGAGCAGGAGACGCCACAGGCCGTCGAGGTCCCCGATGCCACCGGGCAGGCGGCAACCGATGCCGACGATGGCGATGTCCGGCTGGCACGGCGCGCGATCCGAGTGCCTAGGGATGACCACTCGCCCCCATGCCTCCCCCATCACGGGCGAATCAACCGATTCTCCGTCTGATGATTTCCTCGTTTGATGAAGTCTACGTATGCTGGAGCCGATGTCAACGCTGCTGCCGGGTGGCCGATAATGGGTGGGTCCATGGGTGCGTGGGATGCGACCGCGCCGAGCACACGCCGACTTCACCTTGTCTGTGTGCCGCATGCCGGGGGCACTGCCACGCACTACGCCGGTTGGTCGCGCTGGCTGCCCGCCGACGTCCGGCCCGTACCGGTCGACCTGCCGGGCTCGGGCACTCGCCGGCGGGAACAGCCGATCGCGAGGTGGAGCGATCTCGTCGCCGACCTGGTGGACCGGATCGCCGACGCGGTGGCCGGACCGTACGTGCTCTTCGGGCACAGCCTGGGTGCCCTGGTGGCCTACGAGCTCGCCCGGTGCCTGCATGCTCGGGGAAACCCCCCGGTACTGCTGCTCGTAGCGGCCTGGAACGGTCCGGCCGCCGCACCGTCCCACCGCCCGCTCCACGCGCTCCCCGACCCGCAGCTCATGCGGGCGCTGGACCGGCTCGGCGGCACCCCCACCGCGGTGCTGCGGGAGCCGGGCCTGATGCGGGCGTACCTGCCGCGGCTACGGACGGAACTGCGCCTGGCGGAGACCCACGTCCGGTCCCCAGGGCCGCCACTCGGCTGCCCGATCGCGGCGTTCGTCGGGCGCCGCGACCGGATCACCGACGTGACCGGGGCGGTGGCCTGGCATCAGGAGACCACCGGCCTGTTCGACCTGACCGTCGTCGACGGTCAACACTTCTTCCTCGATCGTCCCGAGTTCGCCTCCGCAGTCGTCGCCCGGCTGCGTCGGCTCCTGGACGGACTCCCGGCTCAGCTACCGGGCGAGCGCCACAGCACCGGGCAGAAGTCCGGGTCGGCGTAGTCCGGCAGCCCGGCGGCGTCGCGGCGGACCACCTCGTCATGGTTGTAGACCACGAGGCTGCCGTCCTTGCGGAAGAAGCGTCGGTACCGGTTCCCGCCGTCCTGCAGGTGGAAGGAGATGGCCCGGCGGGGCCGGTCGCTGCGGTTGGCGCCACTGCCGTGGTAGGTCTTGCAGTGGTGGAAGCTGACGTGACCCTTGGGAATCACCATCGGGATCTTGCGCACCTCGGCGTTGTTGAAACGCGCGTTCTCCACCAGCGAGTCCTCGAGCTCACTGCGGTCGCGCTCGGCGAAGTGCCGGGTGGTGCTGTCGTCGCTGCCGGTTTCCTTCCACAGGTGACTACCGTCGATCATCGTGATCGTGCCCATCTCCTCGTCGCAGGCGTGCAACGGGATGAAGGCCGTGAGCATCTGCTCCGACTCGCAGCTCTGCCAGTAGTGCTTGTCGAAGTGCCACGGCACGATGTTGGACGGCTCGTCGGCCACCGGCGGCTTGAGGATGAGTGTGCTCTGGAAGGCGCGGATCACGCTGGTCTCGACCAGCCGGGCGGCAACCGCTCCGATGACGGGCTTACGCAGGATCCGCGCGATCTCTTCGCTCTCGTAGTGGATGTAGTCGTTGTGCCGCTGCACGGGTCCGTCCGACGGCTGCCAGTACGCGAGCTTCGCCGGTCGCGCCGGCAGGACGCGGTCGCGGTGGCCGGCGTAGAACCGTTCGCTGGCCGCCACCAGCGTGTCGACCTCGTCATCGGTCAGCAGTTTTTTCGACAGGTACCAGCCGTGCTCGGCGTACCACTGGACATCGGCAGCGGACGGGAGCAGGTCGGACTCCTCCGCGGTCAACGTGAAGCTCATCGTCGGGTCACGTTCCCTTCGGTCTGGGTCGGTTGTTCGGGTTGGGCGGGCACGGACGCGTGGCGTACCCGTCCGGTGGTCGGCGGCCCGAAGACGAGGCTCACGTTGTGGCCGCCGAAGGCCAGCGAGTTGGACAGCGCGGCGGTGATCCCCATCGGCCGCGGCGCCTTGCGGATGAGATCGACATCGCACGCCGGATCAGGGTCGTGCAGATTGTTGGTCGGCGGCGCGACCCCGCGACCGATCGCGAGGATGGACGCCGCGGCCTCCACCACGCCAGCGGCGCCGAGGAGATGGCCGGTGCAGCCCTTGGTCGAGCTCACGGCGGGTCCGGCCGCACCGAACACGGTCCGGATGGCGCGCGCTTCGGCGAGGTCGCCCCGTTGGGTGCTGGTGCCGTGTGCGTTGACGTAGTCGATGTCCGCGGGTGACAGTCCGGCGTCGGCGATCGCCCGGCGCATGCTCTGCACGGCACCGGTACCGTCCGGGTGCGGCGCCGTGGTGTGGTACGCGTCCGTGGTCGCGCCCCACCCGAGCAGATCCGCATAACCGGCGACGCCGCGCCCGTCGGCGTGGTCGGCGCGCTCGACCACCAGGATCCCCGCGCCCTCGCCCAGGACGAAGCCGTTGCGTTGCAGGTCGAACGGGCGACTCGCCTCCCGGGGGTCCGGCCAGCCCTCGGCCAGTGCCCGGGCGTTGGCGAAGCCGGCCACCCCGGTGGGGCCGAGCGGCGACTCGGATCCGCCGCACACCACGACGTCGGCATCGCCGGCACGGATAAGCCGCAGCGCCTCGGCGACCGCGTGGGCACTCGCGGCGCAGGCGGTGGCGATCGTGGAGCTGTAACCCTGGATGCCGTACTCGATGGCGATGCGGGCGGCCGCCATGTTGGGCAGGAAGCGCGGGTACAGGTATGCGCTGACTCGCAGCGGACCCAGCGACTGCCGGACGATGGACTGCTGTTCGAAGGTGAGCAGTCCGCCCGCACCGGTCGACACCACGACCGCGGTCCGTAGCGGGTCCACGTCCCTGCCGACCTCGAGCCGCGCGTCGGCCATCGCGTCCCGGGCGGCGGCCAACGCCAGCACGAGGAACCGGTCGACGAAGCGCGCCTCGTGGCGGACCAGCAGCGTGTACGGGTCGAGCACGGGACCGAGTCCGACCGCTTCGAACAGGCCGGCGGAGGGGTGGTCCTCGGGTGGCCGCACGATCCCGGACCGACATGAGCACAGCGCGTCGAAGAATTCGTCCGGGTCGCAGCCGACGGGGGTCGTCAGGCCGATGCCCGTGACCACCACGCCGGAACCGGGTCGTCTAGCCATGGCGCGGGACCTCCTGTGTTGTGGGCGCGGGGGAGGCCGGGTCGTGCCCGTTGGCCACGGGCGGACCGACGAGGATGGCGAGGGCGTGATCCGCCGCGCCGCCAGGGTGGCCCTGCTCGACCACGAGGACGAGGGCCTCGTCGGCGTCGAGGTCGGCGAACAGCAGCGCGGCCGCGGCGAGGCCGTCCTCGACGGGTGCGCCGACCGGGCTGATGCAGCTGATCGGGCCGGTCAGCCGCGACCGGGCCGCGATATGTCCGGCTATCGAGTTGGGTACCGACTGGAAGAACAGCATCGGCTGGACCCGGCTGCCGGCGTCCACCGCCGCGGCGACCGCCTCCGACGTGGCCAGATCCCCGTGCACGCTCACCACCACGATCGCGGTCCGCGCCGGTGTGCCGTCCGGATCCCGGTGCCGGCGCAGGCAGCGCTCGGCCGCCGCCGCCGCCAGCGGGCCGAAGGGCGACGGCACGAACCCGGGGATGCCGGGCGGTCGGCCGTCCCCCTCCGATTCGGGCCAGCGGGCGACCGCGCGCACGGACACGCCGGCGCGGCCCGGGACGGTCGGGTCGGCGAGCGGCGGACCTCCGGTGACTGCCGCCGTCATGGCGCCCCGATCACCAGCGCCGTGTTGGCGCCACCGAAGGCGGCGTTGACGCTCAGCATGTACGGGGAGGCTGCCGGCCGGGGAGCGTCGAGGACCAGATCGAGCCGGCATTCGTCATCCGGGCCGAGGAAGCCGGCGTTCACCGGGAGCCTGGCGCAGCCGAGGGCAAGCACGGTGACGACGAGCTCCAGCAGTCCGGAGGCCTCCAGCGCGTGCCCGTGCACGGACTTGGTCGAGCTGACCGGGATGCGCGCGGAGCAGGCTCCGAGCGCCCTGGACAACCCGTTGCTCTCCGCGGCGTCGGCGTGTGCCGTGCCCGTACCGTTGGCGTTGACGTACCCGAGCTCGTCGGGACCGATGCCGGCCCGGCGCAGCGCCGATCCGATGGCCCGGGCGATCCCGTCACCGGTGGGGTCCGGCCGGCAGACGTGATATGCGTCGCCGGCCCGCCCCCAACCCGCCAGTCGGGCGGCGGCCGGGACGCCCCGCCGACGGGCCGCCGTGCCGGACTCGAGCACCACCGCCACGATCGCATCGCCGAAGAGGATGCCCCGGCGACCGGTGCTGAACGGTCGCAGCGCCCCGTCGTCCGACAGCGCCCGACCGGCGTCGAAGAGGGCGAAATGGTCCGGATCGACGAGGTATCCGGCTGCGACGACCACCCGGGGCAGCCGCCCCGCGGCCACCATGCACGCGGCGTCCGCGACGGCGGTGCTACCGGCCACGCAGGCACCGGTGTACGTGCGCAGTGCCCCGGACAGGCCGCACCGCTGGGCCAGCGCGCGGGCCAGGCCGGCCCCGCTCCAGTCGGCCCGCTCGGCGGCCGACATGCGGGCCAGCTGGTAGTCGACCCGCACGGCGAGCATGAGCGGACAATCCGCCCGTTGCGGGCCGGTCAGCTGTGCATCGGCACAGGCGGCCTCGATGACGTCCGCGATCTCGGTGAACAGCACCGGTGAGCCGGGCAGTGTCGCCGCGGCCCGGGCCCGGCGGCCACTCACGTCGAACCGGGTGACCGGGGTGAACGCCGGCCGCCCGGCGAGCACCGCTTCGAGCAGCGCCTGCGGATCGCGGCCGGCGCCGCAGGTGACGTCGAACCCGCTGATCACCACCTGGTCGGCTGACGCGATCCCGGGCGCCTGGTTCATGAGGTCTTGGCGGGGTTCATGAGGTCTTGGCCATGGCCCGGCCGAGGACCGCGACCGCACCGGACAACGTCGACATCCGCGCGATCTCGTCATCGCTCAGGTCCAGCGTGACGCCCCAGCCCTGCTCGACCTCGTAGATGAGGCGGACGAGTTCCATCGAGTCGATGGACTCGTCGACCTCGTCGGACCGGTGGTCGGCGAACCGCGCGAGAATCGCGACGATCTCCCGGCGACCCGGCACGGGCTGACTGTTCACTCCGGCTGGTCCCCGGCCATCGCCGGCTGGGCCCGCGTGGAGACCTCGGCGGCGAACCGGTCCAGCGTCATGTTCGCGAACGCCTCCATGTCCGCGTCGGTGAACTTGAACCCGTACGTGTCCTCCATCAACGCGGCCAGTTCCGCCACCGCCAGCGACTCGAGGTCCAGACCGGCCGGTCCGAGGATCGTGTCTCCGGTAACATCGCTGACGTCGTAGTCCATCCGACCCAGCGCCTCGACGATCGCCTCACGGATTGTCTCGCTCATCTAGCCCGCTCCTCCTCCTGCAGCCGGCGGCCAGGTACGGAACAACAACCATCCACTCCGGACACTCCGGCTTTGGCGCCGTCCGGCACAGCCGGCAGCGAACCCACCGCATTCAAGCCACCGCAAGGGATCCGGCCCACATCGAGCCGATATCAGTGCTGTTCCCCGCCTGATGACATCCTTGTCCGGTGAATTATATCCTCGGCCAAGTCAGCGTCAAGGACCGGTGACCGACACCCGGCCCGGCCGGTACGCGAGGATCAGGACCGCGATGCCGATCAGCACGACCGCCAGGAGCAGCGCGATCTCGGCGACCGCGTCACCGGCCGGGAGGTCACCCGTGTGCCGGACGTGGAACACCAGATGCAACAGGTTGGCCAGCACCGACCCGGTCGCCGCCGCCCGGACGAGCTGCGCGGTGGGCACGACGGCGGCCCAGACCAGCACGGTACCCAGTCCGAGGTACAGGAAGCCCAGGTCGGCGACCATGTGCGGGCTGTACGCCCCACCGGCGGCCACCCAGCCGCGGCCGAACGGGAACCAGGTGAAGAACCAGTGCGGAGTCACCGCGGCCGGCACACCCAGCACTGCGGCCTGCAGGGCCAGCGCCGAAAGCCCGAGCCGCAGCAAGGTCGAATGGGACCGACCCGCTCCGGTCGCCCGACCCGCAGTTCCCATGTCCGCCCTCCCGGCAGGTCACGAAGCAGACCGTCTATTGTGGACGGTAGCAGATGCTCCGGGGCGTCAGGCCTGAACTCTATCGCGCGACCGCGACCCGGCACGGTCCCCCGGTGTCGGGATGGCGTCTGCGGTGGAGCGTTGACGTCCTGCTCGCGACCGGTCTATGGTTCGACCGTTCCTCACTAGCTGAATTGTTCCACGCCGGCCGGGAAGGGCCGCGCGGCAAGGCCGGACGGCCGTCACCGAGGTGGCGACGGACGCCCGGGGGCGGCCCGATCGCCATCGCCCAGGATGCGAGCCGCACTCACGAAGGACTGAATCATGCGTTCGTACGGTTCCTACATATCCGGAGCGGATGTCCCGTCCGAGAAGTGGACCTACTGCCTTCGGGCCTCGTCGCTGCTGGACGACGTGGTGACGCAGTTGTCCCTGAAGCGGGACCTCGAACGGGGCCGGCGCGACGACGGCGACGCACACCCCAGCGTGGTGGCCCGCTGCGCACTCGCCGACGAGGAAACGTCCGCACGCGCGCTGGCCGCGGCGGCCGAGGCCGCGCCGGTGTGGGGCGCCTTCCCGCTCGACGTCCGGGTGCAGGTCATGCACCGGCTGCACGACGAACTCCTGCGCCGGCACGACGAGATCGTCGCGGTCCTGGTGGACGAGGGACACCCGCGCAGGCTGGCCGAGTGGGAGCTGGCCGGATGCCTGCAGGGCACCAGCCCGGAGACCGTCGGGCACTGCCTGGAGCAGATGCATCGCGAGTACCGGGACCAGTCCCGCCGGCTGTTCGTGGTACGCAAGCCGGACGGTGTGGTGGCGCTGAGCCCGCCGCAGAACGCGGCGGCGGTCAACTCGCTCCTCGGCACGGCCGCACTGGCCGCCGGGAACGCGCTGGTGGTCAAGGCCCCGCGCAGCAGCCCCTACGGGGTCATGTTCGTGCTTCGGGAGATCGTGGCGCCGATCCTCGACGAGCTCGGCGCCCCGCCTGGCACCCTCAACATCGTCTCCGGCAACTGGAACACGATTCTGCGGCAGTGGCTGGACAGCCCGCAGGTCAACGACATCTTCTACTTCGGCAGCAGCGAGGTCGGGATCCCGATCGGCGAGGAGGCGATCCGCCACGGCAAGAAACCGATCCTCGAACTGGCCGGCAACGACGGCTGCGTCGTGTGGCACGACGCGGACCTGGACGCCGCCGCGGAGGCGTTGACGGAGAGCTTCTTCGGCTCGGGTCAGATCTGCATGGTACCGAACTACGTGGTGGCGCACCCCGCGGTCGCCGACGGGTTGCTGGACCGGCTGGTCAGTCTCGTCGACAAGATCCGCCCCGGCTATCCGGAGGACCCCGAGGTTCTGCTGTCCCCGGTGCTGAAGAGCGACCAGTACTTCCGCTTCCTGCACCAGGCCACCGACGCGGGTGCGCACCTGCTCACCGGCGGGCACCGCATGGACATCACCGGCGCCCCGTCCCCGACCGGACTGTTCATCGAGCCGACGGTGCTGCGGGTGGACGGACTGGCCCGAGCCCGCGACGTCTGGGCGGTGGCCCAGGAGACCTTCTTCCCGCTGCTGCCCGTCGTGGTGGCCGAGCCGAGCCGCGGCGACGCCATGCTCGACGACGTGATCGCGTTCCTCAACGCCAACCGGTACAGCCTGCGCAACTCCGTGTGGTCCGCGGACGAGGGCACGATCGCCGCGTTCGCCACCAGGGTGACCAACGGCGGCGTCCTGAAGATCAATGATTCGCACATCGGCTTCGTGCCCTACCTGTCCACCCACGGCGGTGACGGGCTGACCGGCGGCCCTCTCGGCGAGGGCAACTACCCGATGCTGCGCACCTCGCGCCTGCAGGGCATCAGCATCGGCCGAAACATCCGACCCCGGCGGGCGGCGTTCGCATCCGCCCTCCGGCGCCAGCATGGGAGCCGGACGCATGTCCCTTCTTGACCGCGAGCGCCGCACCTGCGAAGCCTTCCTGCCTGGGCTGCTCGCACGGCTGGGCGAGATCCCGCTGAGCGACCTCGAGAAGCCCGCCGGGCCCGGCATCGACCTGTTCCGGGCGGCGGGCGGGGCCGGGCTGGTGGTGCCCAAGACACACCACGGGCTGGGTGCCACCGCGCTGGAGGCCGCCCGGGTCACCCGCGCCATCGCGGCCTGCGCGCCGTCGCTCGCGGTCGCCACCACCATGCACCAGTTCTCGGTGGCGAGTCTCGTCGCGTTGGCGGACTCCAGCAAGGGCTTCGAGTGGATGCTGCTGGAGGCCGTCGCCGTGGACCGGCGCCTGGTCGCATCCGGCTTCGCCGAGGGCAACCCGCGCCGCGGCATCCTCTCCCCCACCATGACCGCCCGGCGCGACGGGGACAACTGGCGGCTGTCCGGAGCGAAGCGGCCCTGCAGCCTGTCCCGGTCCATGGACCTGATCACGGCGAGCGTGGCGGTACCGGCGGACGACGGCGGTACCCGGCTGGGCGTCGCGCTCATCCCCGCCGCCTCGCCCGGAATCCGGGTCGAGCCGTTCTGGCGGTCGTGGGTCCTGGCCGGCGCCGAATCCGACGCGGTGCTCCTGGAGGACGTCGAGGTACACCCCGACCTCATCATCTACCCGGAGATCGGGCTCGACGGGCGGCTCGACGACCTGCAGACCGTCGGCTTCGTCTGGTTCGAGCTGCTGGTCACTGCCTGCTATCTCGGCATGGCGGCGGCCCTGGTGGAACGGGCGCTGGCCGCCGGCCGTGCACCGGCCAGCGACCGGGCCGCGATGGCCACCGCGATCGAGGCCGCCACGCTCATGCTCGACGGCATCGCCCGCTGCGTCGACGACGGCGACGGCGACAACGACACGCTGGCCAGGACGCTCGTCGTCCGGTTCGCCGCGGCCGACGCGATCGCCACGTCCGTACGCACGGCCGTCGAACTCCTCGGCGGCATGGCGTTCATCACCTCGCCGGACGTCGCCTACCTCGCCGCGGCCTCGTCCGCGATCGCCTTCCACCCACCGTCCCGGGCGAGCATCGCCGAGAACCTCGTCGACTGGTTCGCCGGCAAGCCGCTCATCCTGAGCTGAGACGAGGAGTGCCGCCCGTGACCACCGTGCACGACGCCACGGCCGCCGGCCCGGCGCGGACCGATGAGATCCGCCGGGCCTACCGCCGCCACGTGTCCCGGGGGCGGGCCAAGCTGGCCGACCTGTTCGGTGGTCACGTCGAGGTGGGCTCGACGGGTGCCTGGGTGTACACGTCGGACGGAAGGCGCTTCCTCAACGCGGGTGGGTACGGCGTCTTCCTCCACGGTGCCCGGCATCCGGCGATCGTCGACGCCGTGGTCAACCAGGTACGGACCCATCCGATCGCCACCAGGCTCCTCATGGAGCCCGAGATCGCCCGCGCCGCCGCCGCGCTGGCGCAGGTCACGCCCGCCGGACTCGACATGGTGCATTTCTGCGGCTCAGGCGCGGAAGCCGCCGAGGCCGCGATCAAGATGGCCCGTACCCACGGCAGGACCCGGCTGATCGCCACCGTCGACGGGTACCACGGCAAGACCATGGGCGCGCTGTCCCTCACCGGACGCGACCTGTACCAGGCACCGTTCCGCCCGCTGCTGCCCGACGTCACCCACGTGCCGTTCGGCGACCTGCCGGCACTCGCGGCCGCGCTGGCCGGTGGCCCACCCGCGTGCGTCGTCGTGGAACCGGTGCAGGGCGAGGCCGGTGTGGTGGTTCCGCCATCGGGCTATCTGACGCAGGTGGCCCGGCTGTGCCGCGAGCACGGCGCCTTCCTCGTCCTGGACGAGGTGCTCACCGGGCTGGGCCGGCTCGGTCACTGGTGGGGCGCCGACCGGGAAGGCGTGACTCCCGACGTCATGCTCGTCGGCAAGGCCCTGTCCGGTGGGGTCGTACCGGTGGCGGCCGCCGTGGCTACGGCCGATGCGTTCCGCGCCTTCGACCGGGATCCCTTCCTGCACACGTCCACCTTCTCCGGCGCGCCGATCGCGATGGCTGCCGCCAGGGCGGCGATCGTCGCGATCAGCGACGAGAATCTGGTCGACCGCGCCCGCGACCTCGGCGCCACGATCCTGACCCGGCTGCGGGCCGCGGCGGCCCCCTACCCGGATCTGATCCGTGAGGTCCGCGGGGTCGGACTGTTGATCGGCGTGGAGTTCGCCGGTCCCGGACTCGCCGGCGAGACCCTCACCGAACTGATCAATGAAGGGGTCATCGTCAACCACTCGCTCAACGCGCACACCGTGCTGCGGCTCACCCCGCCGGCCGTCCTCACCGCGGACCAGGTGGACCTCCTGGTCGGCGCGTTCGAGGCGGCCTGGCGGTCGGTGCGCCGCAGGTATCCCAACCCATGCCACCCGGGGGTCAGCGGACATGCGTGATGTGGAGGTCACCGGCTTCCTACCGGCGGGCAACGCCCGGCAGGTGTTCGACACGCTGGTGGAGTTCGAGCGGTATCCCGATCTCGTCGAGGTCGTCAAGTCGGTGGAGATCCTCTCCCCGCCGGGAGCCGCGCCGATGGTCAGCCGGTGGGTGGTGTATTTCCGCAACGGCACGCTCAGTTGGACCGAGGCGGACCGGCTGGACCGGGACGCCGGCACCATCGACTTCGTGCAGACCGACGGTGACTTCGACGAGTTCTCCGGACGGTGGGCCCTGACCCACCGCCCGGACGGCGTGGCGCTGCTGTTCTCCGCCGCGTTCGACTTCGGGGTACCCACCCTAGCCGCCATCATCGACCCGGTTGCGGAGCGGGTGCTCGTCGAGACGATCCAACTGATCCTGCGGGCCCTGCTCCCCGCCGTGGAGTTCACGCCCTGACCGCCAGCCGCGGTTGCGGCGCGATTTGTTCAAGGAGCCGGAGATGGACCAGAAGAACACGTTCGACACGCCGGTCACCGCGGCCCTGCATCGCGCCGAGTACGGCGCCGGACTGGCCCTCGCCAGCGGCCTGTTCATCGCGCACTGGCACCAGATCCGGTGGTTACCGGCGATCGCCTTGTTCGTCGGCATCGACCTCGTCGGTTACATTCCCGGCGCGATAGCCTTCCACCGCAGCGGCGACGGCCGCATCCACAAGGGCTTCTACGTGCTGTACAACACGGCGCACAGCCTGCTGACCGCGGGCCTGGTGGTGGCGCTGTGGGCCTGGCTGGTACGCCCGGAATGGGCGCTGCTGGCGGTCCCGATCCACCTGTTCGGCGACCGCGCGCTGTTCGGCAACCAGCTCAAGCCGTTCGGGGTTCCGTTCGAGCCCAAGCGGCTGCCAGCGTTCGACGCGTTGCTGCGCGAGGTCCGCGCCGCCGGACCGGCCGCGATCGTGGAACGGGTCGGCGGGCGACCCGCGCCGGTGGCCACCGACCGGCAGCCACAACCGGTCGACCGGCACGCGGCCCGCGTGCGGTGACCGCTGACCGACCGGCCGCGAGCGGCTGGCAACTCGACACCCCGGCGGCGGAGGTGTGCCCGCCGCTGGCCGGTGACACGCACGCCCGTGTCGCGGTCGTCGGTGGCGGGCTGGCCGGCCTGGCTACCGCGTACCACCTGTCCCGGGTGGTACCGCCGGAGGAGATCCTGCTGTTCGAGGCGGATCACGTCGGTAGCGGGGCGAGCGGGCGCAGCACCGGCATCGTCGGCCCCGGCGTCGGCGGCCCGATCACCACGCTCGTCGCCAGGCACGGGGAGCGGACCGCGCGCCGGATGTTCGAGGCGACGCAGCAGGGCATCACCGCCCTGCGCCGACTGGCCGGTGGGCTGCCCGAGGGGTGCGAGCTGACCGACGGGTACCAGATCGTCGGCGCCGCCTCGCCCGCCCATGCCCGCCGGCTACGCCGCCAGGCCGAGACGTTGTGCGCCATGCGCTTCGACGTCCGGTACCTCGACCGGGACCGCACCGCCGAGCGGCTGGGCACCACCCGCTACCACGGCGCGCTCTGCTATCCCGACGTCGCGCTGATCAATCCCTGGCTGCTCTGCCGGGCACTGCGCACGGCGCTGCTCGCGGCCGGTGTGCGCGTCGCGGAGCGGACCCCGGTCACCGCGGTGCACGGCGGCGACCCGGTGCTGCTGACCGCCGGTGGGCACCAGGTGCGCGCCAGCCGCGTGGTGCTCGCCACCGACGGCTACACGCCGGCCCTGCGGCTGTTCACCCGCACCATGGCCACGGTCCGCACGCACGTCGTCCGCACCGCGCCGGTACCTGCGCAGCTGCTCGCCCGGACCGGCTGGGACGGGCGGGGCGCGACGATCGACAGCCGTTCGTTCTTCCACTACTTCCGGCTGACCGCCCAGGGTCATCTGCTGTTCGGCGGCGGACCCGCGATGCTCGACGAACGGGTGCGCAGGCGCGGCAGTGCCGCCGTTCGGGCCCGGCTGGGGCGGGAGCTGGCCGAGGTGTTCCCCGCGCTCGCCGCCGTCGCGGTCACCGACTTCTGGTCCGGCGTCACCGCGTCGACCTTCGACCGGCTGCCGATCGTCGGTCCGGTACCCGGCCAGCGCGGGGTCTGGTTCGCCGGTGCCTGGTCCGGGCACGGCCTCGCGCTGTCCGCGCTCACCGCCCAGATGCTGGTGCCGTGGCTGGTGGGCAGCCACGACCTGACCGAACCGGACGGCGGCGCGGGCTGGCTGCCGGACCTCCCGTGGTGGCGCGACCGGGCCGGCCGGATGCCGTCGGGCCGGACCGGCCGGTTCCTGCTCGCAGGGTACCTGCGCGGCCTGGACGCCGCGGACCGGCTGGCCGCCCGCCGGCCGGCCGCTGCCGCACCCCGAGCCGCCATGCCCGAGACCGCCGCACCCGAAGGCCGGCCGGCCGGGCCCCGGCCGGCCGGCGCGGCACCGTCCCGGCGCGCCAGCCACCGGCCGGCCGCACCGCTCACCGACGCGGACCAGCGGGTGGACGTCGCTGTCGTGGGTGCCCGGGTGGCCGGCGCGGCACTGGCCGCCCGGCTGGCCGCGGCCGGGTTGTCCGTCGCGCTGTTCGACCGGGACGCGCTGCCCAATCCGACGCTGTCCACGCACATCCTGCACGACACCGAGGATCTCCGCGCCGAGGGCGTCTACGACGACCTGGCGGCGCTCGGGATCCCGCCGCTGCCCGACGTCGAGGTCCGGCTCGACGACACCTACCTGCGCTTCCACCACCCCGGCAACCCCGGCATCTGTACCCGTCGGGAGGTGCTCGACCGGGTGCTGCTGGACCGTGCGGTGGCGGCCGGCGCCAAGGCGTTCACCGGTACCGCCGGGGTGGCGGTGCACCAGAGCCCCGATGGTTCGGTGTGCGGCCTGCGGATCCGCCACCCGGACGGGTCGTACGGGGAGGTGGCCGCCCGGTTCGTGGTCGGTGCCGACGGCCGCAACTCGTCCGTGGCCCGCTGGACCGGCGCCGGGCAGTACCTCACCACACGTAGCGAACGCGCCCTGCTCTGGCGGTACTTCCGGGGCCGCGGTCTGCCGCCGGCGTTGCACTGGCACCGCGTCGGCGAGCACATCGTCTCCGCGCTGCCGACCGGGCCGGACGAGTTCGTGCTCATCACGCAGCCACCCGTACGGCTGCACCGGGAGATTCCCGTCGACGACGCGGACGGGTTCCTCCGGCACGTCGAGTCGGTCAGCCCGGCAGTGGCCGACCTGGCCCGCGGTGCCGTTCCGGACGGGCCGATGCGCCGGATGGTCCGGTACCCCTGCTTCTTCCGGCAGCCGTTCGGGCCCGGCTGGCTCCTGGTCGGCGATGCCGGCCACAGCAAGGACGCCACGCTCGGCCATGGCATCAACGACGCCCTGCGCAACGTCCGGGCGCTGGCCGCGGTCCTCACCGCGCACTGGGACGACCCGGCCAGCCTGCAGCGAGGGCTGCGCCGATGGGCTCGCCAGCGCGATCGCCAGGAACTGGCCAACTACTGGTACGGGCAGGACATCGGCCGGGGGGCACCGCTGACCGCGATGGAGCGGGCCATCGTGGCCGGCATCGCGGGCAGCCCACGGGCCGTGCAGCGGCTCGACGATGTGATGGGCGACCGATTGCCGGCCACCCGCCTGCTGACCCCGGGCCGGCTGGTCCAGGCGTCCGCGCGCCGCATCCGCGCCGACGAGCCGGCCCGGACCGTTGCCGGGGAGGCCGTCGACCTGGTCCGGCTGGCCTGGCAGCGGCAGCGCGCCGCCGCCCGCCGGGACGCCTCGGCCCCGCTACCGCCGCTCTGAGGAGGAGACGCCGTGGAACGCCCAGCCCTGGACATCCTTCGTGAGCATGCGCAGCACAGCAGTGTCGCGCTGGCCCTCAACCGCGACACCGAGCACTTCCGGACACCCGGCGTCGACGGGATCATCGCCTTCCGCCGGGCTGGGCGCCGGCATGCGGTACAGATCGGCAGCGTATACGCCGCCGCGGAGGACCGCAAGCACCTGCTGTACGCGTTTCACGAGTGGGCCGGCCGGGAGCGGCGGAAGCTGTGTGCCGTCCAGCTCACCGCCAACGACCTGGAGCTGTACGGCAGCTTCGGGTACCGGCTCAGCCAGCTGGGTACCGCGTTCTCCATTCGGCTGGACACGTTCACGCTGGCCGGCCGCAGGTTCGAGAAGGTCCGCAACAAGCTGGCCCGGTCCCGGCGGGCTGGACTGTCCACTGTGGAGGCCGGCCGGGACGTCCCGTACGACGACCGGCTCGCCGCCGCCCTGGACGGCATCGACAGACGCTGGCTGGCCGCCAAGGGCAAGCATGTGAAGAAGCTCGAGTTCATGGTCGGCGAACGGGACGCCCCCGGCGCGGGGGTCCGCCGTCTGTTCCTCGCCATGTCCGGCGACGAGCCGATCGCCTACGTGTCGTACTCGCCCGTCTTCGGCGACCGGGCGGGCTGGCTGTACGACATCACCCGACGCCTTCCCGAGGCTCCGCCCGGAGCGGTCGACCTGATCCTCGTGGAGGCGGCCCGGCGCTTCCAACGCGAGGGCGTGGGCTGGCTGCACCTGGGGCTCACCCCGTTCTGCGGGTTGTCCCCGGGCTGGCGGCCGGAGGTGGGCGAACACCGCGGGGTCGGCCGGCTCGTCCGGCTCATCGCGGAGCACGGTGACTGGATCTATCCGGCCCGCAGCCAGGCCGAATACAAGGAGAAGTGGCAGCCGACCGACCGGCATCCCGAGTACGTCGGGTTCTATCCGTCGGTCTCACTGGGCACGGTCTGGCGGCTGCTGCGGCTCACCCGGGCAATCTGACCCGGCCTGACGACAGGACAACCAGCATGACGTCGAGCCTCGACATCGGATTCGCCCGGTTGGATGTGGACCGGGCGGCACGGACGGGCGACCCCGAGGTGGTCTTCGGCTCCGGGAAGACGCCGGAGCAGGTGGTACGGGCACTGCGCGGCCTGCACGAGGCCCATCCGGAGCGGGCGGTCCTGGCCACCCGACTGCCTCCGGAGGCCATCGAGGCTTGTCGCGCGTACCTGCCCGCCGCCGACCTGGACGAGCTGAGCCGCACCGCGATCCTCGGCCCGGCGCCGCCGCCGCGTGGGCTGGTCGCCGTCGTCGGCGCGGGCACCTCCGACCTTCCGGTCCTCCAGGAGTGTGCCCGCACCGTCCAGGTGTTCGGCGCAGGCACGGACGTCATCGTGGACGTCGGGGTGGCCGGACTGCACCGCCTGCTGGCCGTACGCGAGCGGATCGCCCGGGCGGACGCGGTAGTGGCGGTGGCCGGCATGGAGGCGGCGCTCGCCACGGCGATCGGCGGCCTGGTCGGCGTGCCCCTGATCGCCGTACCCACCAGCATCGGCTACGGCTGGCACCTGGACGGCCTGGCCGCGCTGCTGTCGGTACTCAACAGCTGTGCACCCGGGGTGCTGACCGTCAACGTCGACAACGGCTTCGGCGCCGGCGTGGCGGCGGCGCGAATCGCGCGGCGGGCCTGCCAAGGACATGCTGACGACAGGAGCTGACCATGCGACTGCTGTGGATCGACGCCGGCCAGGGTGCGGCCGGCGACATGCTGTTGGCCGCGTTGCTCGACGCCGGGGCGGACGCGGCCGTGGTCGGTTCGGGGCTGCGCAGCCTGGCGGTCGAGCCGATCAGCCTGCACGTCGAGGAGGTGCGCCGGCACGGTCAGCGGGCGCGCAGCGTACGGGTGGCGGCGCCGGACAGTCCGCACCACCGGCGGCTGCCGGACATCCTCGAACTGACCGCCAGGGCCGCGCTGCCGCCACCGGTCGTCCGATTCGCCGGTGCCGTCTTCCACCGGCTGGCTCGGGCCGAAGCGACGGTGCACGGCATCGGTGTCAACGACGTGCACTTCCACGAGGTGGGCGCGCTCGACTCGATCGCCGACATCGTCGGCGGCGCGCTGGCGCTGTGGTCCCTGGACCTGCTGCCTGCCGAGGCGGACGCCGGCGCGGACGGCGGCACCCGGGTCGTCTCCCCGGTGGCGGTCGGGTCCGGCTCGATCAGCACCGCGCACGGGATCCTGTCGGTCCCGGCACCAGCCGTCCTGGAACTGCTGGTCGGCGCTCCGCTCGCGGCGCACCACGCCGCCGGCGAGCTCTGTACGCCGACCGGCGCCGCACTGCTGACCACACTGGCCGACCACTGGGGTCCGTTGCCCGCGTGCGTCCCCGGGCGCGTGGGGGTGGGCGCGGGCCAACGCGATCCGGCCAGCCACCCGAACATCCTCCGGGTGGTCCTTGGCCAGGCAGCGCCCGCGACGACCGAGCCGTACCAGCAGCGCATGACGATGATCGAGGCGACCGTCGAC